>HLSNC_1000276_pt1 | contig 48556 bp, 54 predicted proteins | sample HotLakmetagenome_2_FD_14041 | JGI IMG/M metagenome (IMG submission 14041)
GTCATCTTCATCCTGCTGCTGTTCTTCCTTCTGACATCGACCTTCACGCGCTTCGGCGAACTCAGCGTGTCGACCGGTGGCGCCGGGGCCGGCGTCGCCGCCGGCTCCCCGATCTTCCTGCGGCTCGAGGCCGACGGGCTGACCCTCAACGGGACGCGCCACGCGCTCGACGCCATCGTGCCGGCGCTGGAAGCCTTCGCGCCGGGAAACGGCGATGAGGCGGCCGTCCTGATCTCGGTCGCGGATGACGTGACGTCTCAGCGTCTTGTCGATCTTCTGGCGCTGTTGCTGCCGTTCGACTGGGCCGATGTCACGGTGTTGGGTTAGGCGGATGCTGCGACGTTTGAACAGGCGCAGGGGCCGTGCCGACCCGCTGATCGCGCTGATCAACGTGGTCTTTCTGCTGCTTGTCTTCCTGATGGTGGCAGGCACCGTCGCGCCTGCCCTGTCGCGCGACGTGGAGCTGATCGACACCTCCGACCCCGCTGCCCGACCGCCGCCGGACGCACCCGTCATCCTCGCGGACGGGCGGATGGTCCTGGACGGCGCCGAAATCGCGGCCTCCGACCATGCCGGCACCCGCCTGGCCGAGGGGGAGACCGAGATCCGGATCGTCCCGGATCGAAACCTGCCCGCGCACCTGCTGATCGAGGTCATCGCGGAGATGCGCGCCGCCGGGGCAAGCGAGGTCTGGATCGTGACGGAGCGCGCGGCGCAATGACCGCCAAGACCGCCATCGCCGCCGGGCTGGCCGTGCTGACCTCCGCCGCTGTGCATGGCGCGCTGTTGGGCAGCATCGCAGCGCCCGCCGGCGGAACCGATACGCCGCCCGGCGGGACCGAGGTTTCGATGATCGGCCAGAGTTTCGAGGACCTCGCCGCCGGGCAGCTCCGGCCCGTCTCGCCGCCCCCGGGCGCCACCGCTCCGGTCCCGCCGCAAGCAAGCGCCACGACGCCAACCGCATCCCCATCGCGCACGCCCGTCGTCACCGAGACGCCACAAGCCACCCCGACACGCTCGGCCGATGTCTCCGTCCCGTCGACTGCAGCCTTCGCCACGCCCGACCGGGTCGTCGCACGGGAAGCGCCGCCGGTGCGGCAACCGACGGCCGACACGCCGCGGCCCGAGATCCGCCCGCCGCCCCCGGCTCCGGCCGAAGCGGCCCCTGTCCCGCCGCCCACGCCTCAGGGCAATGCCGACCGGAACGCACAGGCCGGCACGGCGCAGGGCAGCACCACGGGCAGTGCGACCCAGCGTCAGGGCGACGCCGAGGCCGCGCCCGGCCCCTCGGCGCGCGAGATCGCGCGCTATCCGCAGCAGGTGAACCGCCATCTCGGTCGCCTGCGTCGACCGGACAGCGGGTTTCGCGGGACCGCGATCATCGGGTTCACCATTGCGCCGGATGGCGGGCTTGCCGCCCTCGGCATAGATCGGTCCTCGGGCGATGCGGGGTTCGACGAACTGGCGCTGCGCCACATCCGCGGCGCCGTGCCCTTTCCGCCGCCACCGGCCGGGGCGCAGACGCGCTATTCCGTGTCCGTCCGGGGGCGGTGACGCGACCCTATCGCAGGCTCATACCACCGATTTCGCCGCGCCTTGCGTCATCGCGCCATGCGGAGGTCACGGGATTCAACGGGATTGTAAACTCAGGCAGCCGCGGGTCGTGCCGCCGCCGCGCGGTCGAGCAGGACCGAGGTGGCCATGCCGCCCGCCCAGATCGACGCGCCCGCGACCCATGCGGTCAGGGACATGACCGCACCGCCCGACACGGCTGCGCCCACGGCACAGCCGCCGGCAAGCATGGCGCCGAAGCCCATCAGAATGGCGCCGAGGAAATAGCGTTCCATCGGCGTGTCCGGGCCGAAGCGCTGGATCTGCCATTCACCGGCCACAAGCGCGGCGATCCCGGCGCCCAGGAACACGCCCGGCACGAGGCCGATCCCGAAGGACAGCGGCACGGAGCGCTGCGACACGAGCGCCATCAGCGTGTCCGTGGCGGGGCCCGTGAAGGTCACGCTCGAGACCGGTACGATCTCGAAGGATGCCTGCGCGATCGCGTAGGTCAGGGTCCAGCCCAGCGCGACGGCAAGACCGACGCCAACCCCGGCCAGCGCCGCCATGGGCCGAACGCCCCGGGTGTGCGCGAGCCCCAGCGACACGATCAGGCCGAGCAGCGCGAGAAACAGGACGGTGCTCCTCGTGAGCCCGAGCCCCTGCATCAGGTCGCGCGACGGGCCTGAGATCAGCCAGAGCCCCGAGATCGCCTCGCGCGCGGGGGCAAGGACGCCGCTCAGCGCCGACTGCGCCACGAGCGTCAGCATCAGCCCCGTCACAAGGGCCCGCAGATTGCCCGTGGCCGACAGCACCAGCAGGCGACTGGCGCAGCCGCGTGCCAGAACCATGCCCACGCCGAACATGACGCCGCCGATGGTCGCGCCCGACAGACTGCCCGCACCGGAGAGCTGCCGCGCGTCGGACACCTCAAGGAGGTCGAGCATGATCAGTCCCTGCGTGGCAAGAAGCGCGGTGGCGAACACGATCAGCCAGATGGCCATGCGCGGCCCGATCCGCCCGCGCGACAGCTCGACCGTCGAGGCGCGCAGACAGAACTGCGAGCGCTGCGCGGCCACGCCGAACAGCAGACCGGTCAGAAGACCGGCCATCATCAGCACGGTTCCGTCTCCGAACAGGTCCAGCAGGGTTTCGATCACCTCAAGGCCCTCGATACGTGAGCCGCGAACGTAGATGCCCCCGCCGGCACCAAGCGTTGATGCAGGTCAAATCGGATATTCCATGAATGTATGGCGTATGCGCTCAGCGGCCCTGGGCGTCGAGGATGATTGCGTCCAGCATCGCCTCGACCTCCTGCATCGGCCCGTCGGGATAGGCCCGATGGCCGATCATGACCTCGCCATCGCGTTCGGCCACGAAGATGGAATAGGGGCAATGCACGATGTTCATCGGGTCGGCTTCCATCACCCGCCGGGAAATCGCGGCCGAACAGAAGAGGAAGATGTCGGCATGTTCGAAGATCGTGGTCTCAGCGCCCATGTCTTCCCCCGTCCGGTTCAGCATGTCGCCGACATGGGAGACGAGGTCGATCACCAGCCCACGGTCGAGGATCGCGCTTTCGATGGCGAAACTCGCATCCTCGAAACTGCCGTCGAAGTCGAAGGTAATGACGTCCTGAGCCTGTGCGGCGCCCGCGAGCGCCATGGCAGACCCGATTGCAAGCGATTTGAGGGGCTTCCGCATCAGGGCAGGTCCTTTTCGTACGCTGTGTCCCCCGAGGCGCGGTCCTGTCGTCCGCGCCCCGGGAGGTCTTTCGCATCCGGCGCTCAGCCGAACATGTCCTCGACGATCGCGTCGTACCAGCCGAGGCTTTCGCGGTAGGTCTCGGCACGGGTTTCGGGCGTTTCGCCGACCTCGCTGATGAAGCTGGAGGTCGAGACGATGCCCTCGTCCGACGCCTCGTAGGTCGCGCCGACCTTCACGCCGTCATCGGTCTCGATCAGCGACCAGCAGGTGTTGGCGTAGCGCGGCGGGAAGGCGCGCGCGTCGGTCAGCGCCGCAATGACGGCGTTGGCGCAGACCTTGGCCTGGCTATTGGCCGAGAAGCCGGACTTGGGCATCGCGCCCTGTGCGGCTGAATCGCCCAGAACGTGGATCTCCGGGTCGATCTTGCTGGACATGTCATAGGCCGACACGGGCGCCCAGTTGCCATCGGTGATGTCGGCGGCCTGGGCGATCAGGCCCGCCTGCTGCGCCGGGATGACGTTGCAGACATCCACGTTCTCGACCACGCCATCGATGCTCACCGTCATGGCGTCGGGATCGACCTCCACGATATCGCCGCCGAAATCCGGACCGATGCGGGTGATCATGCCCGGGTAATGGCGCTGCCAGCCATCCTCGAACAGACCCTGCTTGGAGAAACTCTCCTTTGGATCGACGAGGAGGATCTTCGCGGTCGGGTTGGTGTTCTTCAGCATGTGCGCCACCATCGAGATCCGCTCGTAGGGTCCCGGAGGGCAGCGATAGGGGTTCGGCGGGGCGACCATGGCGAAGGTGCCGCCTTCGGGCATCGCCGCGACCTGCGCCTTGAGAAGCTGGGCCTGGGTGCCACCCTTGTAGGCATGAGGCATCTTGCCCTGCGCCGCCAGCGACCAGCCGGGAACGCTGTCCTCGACGAAATCGATGCCGGGGCTCAGGACGAGACGGTCATAGGGCACCGACCCGCCACCGGCGAGGCTCACGGTCTTGGCGTCGCGATCCACCCCCGTGGCCCAGTCATGCACGACGTTGATGCCGTAGGACGAAGCGAGGTTGCCATAAGTGTGGCCGAGGTCGTCGAATTCGTAGAACCCGCCGATGTAGAGGTTCGAGAAAAAGCAGGTGTAGTAGGAGCGCGTGGGCTCGATCAGGGTCACGTCGATCGCGCCGTTGCTGTCGCGTGCGATGTACTTGGCCGCGGTTGCGCCACCGGCACCGCCACCCACGACGACGACACGCGGCATCGACTGCGCGCGCGCAATCATCGGGGTCGCAAGTGTCGCCGATACGGCCGCCGCCGTACTCAGGAATGTACGTCTGTTGATACTCATGTCGTCGTTTTTCCTCCCTTGTGATTTCGTCTTTTCTTCCTGTTCGTCCGGTCACCTTAGCGCAATATCGTCCGGAATTCCCGCCCTAGTGGTTTTCCGACAGGAAATACGCAGCCAGCGCGGCGATTTCCTCGTCTCCCAAACGCGCCGCCAGCGTGTTCATGACCTGGTGCTGCCGCTCGCCCGAGCGATAGGCCACCATGCCCGCGATGAAGACCGTCGGCGTCAGGCCGCGGATCGAGGGGATATCGTCGCCGCCCTGACCGATATGGCAGGCCGTGCATTCCGAGGACAGGAATTGCCCGTAGGCGACGTCGCCCTCGAACTCCAGGATCGCGGCGACCTCGGGCGATGGCCCGGTGTCTTCGCCCGCCGCTGCCGGGGCTTCGGAAGATCCGCCTTCTTGTATCAGAAAGGCGATCAGGTCCGCGCGGTCATCGGCCCCGCGAATGCCGCGAAAGACCATGGCGGTGCCCGGAAGGTAACCGCCAGGGTTGGCGATGAACCCGTCCAGCGCCATTTCGGTCCAGACCTCGCCCGCGGCCGCCGCCTCCTCGAAGATCTCGGAGAACCGGTACCCTTCGACCATGCCGATGCCTCGGCCCATGATGCCGTTGAGGTGTGGCCCGATCCGGTGGATCGCGCCCTCCCCGATCATGTGGCAGGCGGCACAGGGCCGGTAGAGGGCTTCACCACGCTCGGGATCCGCTTCGGCGAGAGCCGGCCCGGACAGTGCGCCCAGAACGCTTGCGGCGGCGGCTATGCGCGACAGCACCGACATGTCACTCCGCACCGGCAGACTGCATGTAGGCGATCACCGCGACGATGTCCTCGTCCGAGCGCAGACCCTGGAAGGCCATCCGGTTGCCACGGATGAAGCCGCGCGGATCGGCGAGGTAGGCGGCCAGCGTTTCGTCGTCCCAGACCATGCCGGACTCGCCGGCCTCGCGCAGCGCGGGCGAGTAGCGGAAACCCTCGACCACCGCGACCGAGTTCCCGTGGATGCCGTTCAGATGGGGCCCCACGCGGTTGCGCGCCCCCTCTCCGATCTGGTGACAGGCGGCGCAGGCGCGGAAGACCGTCTCACCGGCGGCGACCAGCGCGGGATCGGGCCCTGCGGGTGCTTCCGGCGCGTCCTCTTCGGTCACCGCGGCTTGCTCGACCGTCTCTTCCTCCGTCTCCGGTGTCACGTCCAGAACGGCGGCGCGCATCGTGATCTCGATGTTTTCGGCGCAGTCGCTCATGCACGGCTCTTGCGAGAACTCCGGGATCTCGACGTCGTCGCGATCATCCATGAAGAAGCCGCCCTCGTTTGTTAACGCGACCTCGGCGAAGGTCTCGTTGGACAACTCGAAATCGTCGTCCACCACGTTGTTGAGGTAGAGCAGGTAGGCCGTGATGGCATAGACCTCGTCATCGGTCAGCGTCTGCGCGGCGCCATAGGGCATGGCGCGATGGACGTAGTCCCAGACCGTGGAGATATAGGGCCAGTAGGACCCGACCGTCTTGACCGGGTCCTCCGCGTCGAGCGTTCCGAAGCCGCCCGACAGCATGGGCCAGCGCCCCACCGCTTCGCCGAAATCCCCGTGGCAGGAAGAGCAGAGCGTCACGTAAAGCTCTTCGCCGGTCCAGACGTCGCCGGACCCCACGGGCAGGCCCTGACCGTCTGGACGGATGTCGATGTCCCACGCGGCGATCTCTTCGGGCAGGGCCGCGCGGCCGAGGCCGTAGCCACCCTCGCGGGACGGGGCGGGCATCTCCTGCGCGATGGCGTGGACGCAGGTGGTGGCAAGTAGCGCACCGGCGGCGATTGCGATCTTTTTCATGGTTCAGCCGACCTCCACATTCTCGGCCCGGCCTGTCTCGTCGATGGCCCAGGTCTGAATGCCGTTGTTGTGATAGATGGAGTTTTCGCCGCGCAGTTGGCGCAGCATCTCCTTGGTGGGCTGCACGTAGCCGGTGCTGTCATGCGCCCGGCTCTGCAGCAGAAGCGGCGCGCCGTCCCAGTCGAACTCGTAGTAGAACCGGTGCATCGATTTATCGAGGCTCGGCCCGGACATCCGCGCCACGTGCCAGTTCATGCCGCCATCGAGCGAGACATCCACGCGCGGGATCGTGCCGCGACCCGACCACGCGACGCCGGTGATGACCGTGGGCCCCGGACCATGGGTGACCGGCGCCTGCGGGCTGGGGTTGGTGATGACCGACTTTGCGTCCATCACCCAGGTGAAGCGCCGCGCGTTGCCATCCTCCAGAAGGTCGGTGTATTTCGACGTCTCCTCGCGGTGGTGCCACGGCTGGTCGCCCACCTCTATCCGGCGCAGCCACTTGACCCACATGTTGCCTTCCCAGCCCGGCACGACGAGCCGGATCGGATAACCCTGTTCGGGGCGCAGCCGCTCGCCGTTCATGTGCGTGGCGACAAGGCAGTCGTCGAGCGCCTTGTCCAGCGGAATGGACCGCGTCATGGCCGAGGCGTCGGCGCCCTCGGGCAGGACCCACGCCGCGCTTGTCTTGACGCCCGCTTCTTCCAGAAGAAGCCGCAGGGGCACGCCGGTGTAGACCACGTTGTGGATCATCCCGTGCGTGAACTGGCAGCCGTTCAGCTGCGCGCCGCGCCATTCCATGCCCGTGTTCGCCGCGCATTCGAGGAAATAGGTCCGGTTCTCGCGCGGGAAGCGCATGAGGTCTTCCATGGTGAACACGAGCGGCGTGTCGACCAGCCCGTTGATCATCAGCCGGTGCAGGCCCGGATCGATCTCGGCGATGCCCGAATGGTGACGCTCGAAGGCCAGACCGTTGGGCGTGATGATCCCCTCCATCTCGTGCAACGGGGTGAAGTTGACGGAGCTGACCGTGTCGGCCGTCAGCCATTCCACGTTGCGGCGCACCACATGGGCCTCGTATTGCGAGGGCATGCCGTAGGGGCGCGCATCCACCCCGTCGCCGAGATACTGCTGCCATGGCTGCAACTCGGTGATCAGCGGATCGGGCGAAGCGGCCTGCGCATGCACCAGCTTGCCGGTGGCCAGCGCGCCCGTCGCCACGGCGGCCCCACCGAGGAACCTGCGGCGGGAGGAGGAGAATTCCCTGTCTTCGGACATCATGTCTTCCTTTCGTCGCTCGTGGCCGGGCACGGCCTCAGCCGCCCACGACGTCCACGGTGTTGTTGGGCTCAAGCGTGACCGTGCCCTGTTCGCGGATGTGAGCCTCCAGAACCTCCCAGATGGGCGGGCCTTCGGTGCCTTCGTTGACGCTGGCCCAGCCGGCCACGACGTAATTCCGATCCGGCATGATCGACTCCCCCGTGCTGAGAAGCGTCATGTCGGTGATGCGGCTGCCCTGCTCCTGGTGGATATCGATCCGGTAGCCGAGGCCGCCGATGCGCACCATGTCGCCGCCCTGCTGGTAATAGGCGTCGGGGTTGAAGATGTTGGCGGCCACGTCCTCGAAGATCGTGTGCAGCATCTCGCCCGACATCTCTATGCGATAGGCGTTGGGATAGGTCATCGCGGTGACGTTGTAGATGTCCTCGCGCGTGATCTCCTGCCCCGGCAGGACCGCCGCGCCCCAACGGAAACCGGGCGACAGCGCGATCTGCGCGTCACGCTGGGAGATCAGCGCATCGCAGATCACGTCGTCCCAGGTTCCGTTGAAGTTGCCCCTCCGGAACAGAAGCGACCCGGAGGTACCGATCACCTCGTTCATTTCCTCCTCGAAGGGCGCGCGCGTCGCGTCGACCAGCGCCGTCATCTCCGGGTCTGGCGCGATCACGTCCGAGAAGATCGGGATCAGACGATGGTTGATGCCGCGCATCGCCCCATCCTGCACGTCGAGATCCACGCGGCTGACGAACTTGCCGTGGCTGCCGCTCGCGACAAGGAAGGTGTTTCCCACCTGCAGAGGTTCGGGCAAGGCATCGTGCGTGTGCCCTGTCAGGATCACGTCGATGCCGGGGATATCCATGGCGAACTGCCGGTCCACGTCGAAGCCGTTGTGGGAGAGAAGGACAACGACCTCGGCGCCCGCGTCACGGACCTCCTGCACGACCTCGGCGATCCGTTCACGCCTGAGCCCGAAGCTGAGTTCAGGGAACATCCAGCCGGGGTTGGCAATGGGCATGTAGGGGAAGGCCTGCCCGATCACGCCGATGGCGGTGCCGTTCCGCTCGAAGATGCGGTAGCCGTCGTAGACCGGCTCGTCCCATTCGACGTCGAAGATATTGGCTCCGAGGAATGCCGGATCGACATGGTTCTCGACCAGTTCGTTGACCCGTTCCGAACCCAGCGTGAATTCCCAGTGCGAGGTCATTGCGTCAACGCCCAGCGCGTTCATCAGCGTGACCATGTCCATGCCGCGTGTCCGGAGCGACGGGAGCGAGCCTTGCCAGGTATCCCCGCCATCCAGCAACAGGGCGTCCGGCCGCTCCGCCCGGATCGCCTTGACCACGGTCGATATCCGGTCGAGCCCGCCCATCCGGCCGTAGGTTCGGGCAAGCGACGTGAAATCGTCGTAGGTCAGCGCGTAATCCATCGCGCTGCCCTTCTCGATCCCGTAGGCCGCGCGGAACTCGTCGCCCACCAGATGCGGCGGCTGCCCGGCGGCAAGCCCTACGCCGATGTTGAATTCCGGCTCGCGGAAATAGATCGGCTGGGTCTGGGCGTGAATGTCCGTGATGTGGATCAGCGAGACGTTGCCGAAGTCGCTCGATCCGATCAGGTCGTCCTGGCTGAGCGCCTGCTGCGCGGCCAGCCGCGACCAGTTCCCGAAGCCCGAGGCCCCATAAAGCGCCGTTGTCGCCATGGCGGCCTGAACGAAGTGGCGGCGGGAGATCATGTTTTCAGCCTCAGGGTTTTTCGGATTCTCTGGTATGCGGGTGTGCCATCCGCCGCACCCCGGCGAGGCGGCGGATGCGATGCGTTCAGGTTCGGATGGACGGGCCTCCGGTCATCGCGTGATCGAAGACGTCGACGGACGGGGTGTCGAATACGTCGGACCTGATAGCGGACCCGATGGCCTGCGCGCCGTCGCAGCCGGTGTCACGGCTATCGCTACCGGCAACCGAAGCCGCCGGTGCACCGATGCCACCGCCGCCAAGAAATGAACTCCTGGTCATGGCCGTTCGTCTCCTCCCTTGCGACGGCTGCGTTCCGGATTGTGCTTCCGGTTGCTCAGCTGACCGAGATGTCCGCCGTTTCCTCGTAGATCGAGCCGTCATCGTCGTACCAGGTGAACTGGAACGTGCCCGTCTCGTTCACCACCGCTTCGAACTGGAAATAGGGGTTGGTCGAGATCGAAGGCTCGAGCGTCACATCGACGACGTTCACGCCGTTGAAGTCGCAGGTGAAGCGATTGATGATCGAGCGCGGGATTATGTTGCCGTCCCCGTCGCGGCGCTGGCCGCTTTCCATCGGGTGACTGATCAGGGTCCGCACCGAAACGCTTTCGCCGGCCGAAGCCTCGCGGGGCACGCGGACGCGGGGGGTTACGTTGTCTGCCATGGTATCCTCTCCCTAACTCAGCCGCCGCAGCCGCCGATGGTCACGCGCACGTTCTGGCGCGCCTGTTTGAACGAGCCGTCGGGCATGCGCGCGATGGCGATGACGTCCTGTTCACCGGCCAGGCGGATGCGCGTGGAGGCGGCGTGACGTCCGGCGGCGGGGCCGAAATTGATCGTGCACACGTCCGGGTTCGGGTTGCCCGAGGCCAGGATCATGATGGCCTCGGCGTCGGGTGCGTCGACCTCGATCGGAACCGTGTTGCCGTTCTCGGCGATCTCGGGCGCGATCAGCGTGATGCCGTCAGAGGCGGCATCCGCACCACCGGTGAAGGCGTTGATGGCGTCCTCCAGAGCCTCGGCCGAGGCGATCTGCGGAAGCCCGAAGAAGGCGGCGGCGGCGACCAGACCGGTCCCGACGAACTGCCTGCGTGTTACGTCCATGGAATATCTCCCTAGGTCAGCATGGCCGAATGCACGATCTCGGCATTCGGTCAACGTCATCAGATAGGCCGCCACGTCCTCGATACCCTGTGCGCTGAGGTGTGGCCTGACCGGTCCTTCGATGGCCCGGCCGTCAAGGCCGCCGCCAGAGCGGTTGAACTCCGTCGTTCCGTAAAAGGCGAGCTTCGTCGTCTCGGGGAGAACCGCATCGGCATGCAACATGATACCACGAAGCGACCCTTCGTCCCAGCGCGCTCCGATGTCATCGGGCGATGGTCCGGCAATGTCGAGAAAGCCATGCTGGCCGCCATGAGCAGCTGGCGCTTGACCATTGTTCCTCCCTGGGGCGAGTTCCTGCCCGTATACGATCGTAGGCTCAAACCGCCGCTCATTTCAACAAACATTTAAATCTTTGCATATGAACGAGCCAGAGACTTGTTCCCATTGAACTTTCACACCCTTCCCTGCCTCGTTTCCCGAAGTCGCGGTGGGCAGTCGGCCGCGTTACTCGCTCATAAGTTGCATTTGATCGCCCCGCGCGGCACTCCACGAAAGGCTCGGCTCAACCAATCTTCTGAAAGATCTCGAAGGTCTCGAGCATCCAGAATCCGATGAACGTCATCGCATTCGTCGCGATCAGGACGCCGAACACCACCAGCGCGGCGCCCGTGACCCGCTCGACCTTTCCCAGATGCCGACGAAATCCGCCCATGAAGCCGAGGAAGGGACGGACGAACAGCGCGGCGAGGATGAAGGGAAGGGTCATCCCCGCGCCATAGACCGTCAGCAGGAGCGCGCCCTGCCCGGCGGTATCCGTGCCGGCCGCGAGAAAGAGGATCGCCGCCAGAACGGGGCCGACGCAGGGCGTCCAGCCGAAGGCGAAGGCCAGTCCGATCAGGTAGGCGCCGCCGAGCCCCGCGCCGTGGACATCGCCCATGTCGCTCCGCCATTGCCGGTCCAGCGGGGCGATACGAACGACGCCGAGGAAGTGCAGGCCCATGGCCACCAGAAAGGCCGCCGCGATCCATCGAAGCACGTCGAACCACTCGCGGACGAACTGCCCCACCACCGAGGCGGAGACCCCGAGACCGACGAAGACCGTCATCATTCCGGCGGCGAAGAACACGGCCCCCAAAACCGCCCGCGCCGGCAGAACGGGCGGCGTGTCGCCGTCCGCCGCCATGGCGTTTACACTTACGCCGGCAAGGTAACTGAGGTAAAAGGGCACCATCGGAAGGACGCAGGGCGACAGGAATGACACCAGCCCGGCAATGAACGCACCCGTCAAACCGATGTCGAACATGGGCCCTCCGGATGCCGATACATTCAACTATTCATATCAATCACCATGGCAGACGTGCCCGCGCGGCTGCAAGCGCGCGTATGCTCCTGTGTGGCATGGTCGCGACGATCGCGCTTTCCGCGGCCTCCGAACAGGCCGAAGCCGACATGCGGCTCCTGATGTTCGAGGAACCGGGATGCGTCTGGTGCGCACGCTGGAACGCGGATGTGGGCGGCGAATATCCCATAACGCCGGAAGGCCGCGCCGCGCCGCTGATGCGGCTGCAGCTGCGCGACCCGCTGCCCGAGGATATCAGCCTCGTGTCCCGGCCGCGCTATACCCCGACCTTCGTCGTCGTGTCGGACGGAGAGGAGGTCGGCCGGATCGAAGGCTATCCGGGCGAGGATTTCTTCTGGGGCCTTCTGGGCCGCATCCTGGAGAGGGACGCGCCCAATGGTTGAGCGACCGCCAAGCCGCATATCGAAGGACGGCGCCACCGCGCACGCCATTCCGACAAAGCCGCGACCTGCAGCGTAGACCCATGACAGACATGACACGAAGACACGACACGGCCACCGAGATGCCCGACGACTACGCCACGATAGCCTCGATCCTCCCCGATCCGAGCAAGCCCATGGACGAGGAGACGTGGACGCGCGTCAAGACCAATGCGCAGGGCGCCTCCGACTTCCTCAAGGCGCTCAGCCACGAGGGGCGCCTGATGATCCTCTGCTCGCTTGCCCATGGCGAGAAATCGGTGACGGAACTCGAACAGATGCTGTCCTCCCGACAGGCCGCCGTCTCCCAGCAACTGGCCCGGCTCCGGCAGGAAAAGCTGATCTCGGCCCGGCGCGAGGGAAAGCAGATCTTTTACAGTTTGACAGACGCACGCGCCCGCCGGATCATCGAACAGGTTTACGAGTTGTTCTGCAGCTGAGCGCGGGCGCATGGCACGCCGGGCTGTGAGGGAGGGAACGTGCTCGAACTCATCAGCGAATCCGGGGCCGTGTTGCTGATCGGCGCAGTCGGTGGCCTCATGCTTGGTCTTGCCGCGCGCCTCGGCCGGTTCTGCACGCTGGGCATGATCGAGGACGCACATTACGGGCAGGACCGTGGGCGGCTGTGGATGTGGCTCACCGCGCTTGGAACTGCGCTGATGGTGAATTTCGGGGCTGCCGCGCTTGGGCTGATCGACCTGTCGGCCACGCTTCTTCTGTCCAACACATACTCGATCCCCGGCGCCATCCTTGGCGGATTGCTCTTCGGCTACGGCATGGCGCAGGCCGGCAATTGCGGCTACGGCGTGCTCGCGCGGGTGGGCGGCGGCGATTTCCGCGCGCTGGTGATCGCCATCGTGATGGGTGTTTCCGCCAGCGCCGCGGTTTTCGGCATTCTCGGCGGATTTCGGACCGCCTTCTTTCCGATCGTGCCTGCCGCGCCGGAGCCGTCGAGCCTTGCACATGCCGCCGAACGGATCACTGGCCTGTCGCACAGCACCATCGGCCTTGCCCTTGGCGCGCTCGCGCTGGGTCTTTCGATCCGCCTTCAGACAAGTGGACAGCGGCTGCGCCGTGTGGGCTGGGGCATCGTGGCGGGGCTTGCCATCAGTTCTGGCTTTCTGGGCACATACTGGGTCGCGACCGAGGGCTTCGACGTCTGGCCCGTGGTCTCCCACAGCTTTACCGCGCCGATCGGAGAAACAATCCACTACGCCATGTTCTCGTCCGGCCTCGTGCCGAAATTCGGCATCGGCTCGGTGCTGGGCGTGATCCTCGGCGGCGCGATCGGCAGCCTGATCCAGGACGGGTTCCGCTGGGAGGCCTGCGAGGACCCGAGGGAACTGCGCCGCCAGATCGCGGGCGGCGTGGCGATGGGCCTTGGTGCGGTGCTGGCCGCGGGCTGCAGCGTGGGACAGGGCCTGTCGGCGCTGTCGCTTCTGTCGATTACGGCACCCATCGTCGCGGCGAGTATCTGGATCGGCGCGTGGATCGGTCTGCGGCACCTGATCGTCGGGCTGGAAGCCGCCTGACCGGAACGCGTTGTCTCCGTTCGGCAGCAGGCGTAAACCGCGCATGACCGCAAGCGAAGGGGAAACTCCGGCATGTCGAAACCCTGCATCATCTGCGTGGCGATCACGGGCTCCGTCCCGACCAAGGCGGACAATCCCGCCGTGCCCACCACCATCTCCGAGCAGGTCGAAAGCACCCATGCCGCCTACGAGGCCGGCGCGAGTATCTGCCACGCCCATGTGCGCAACGACGACCAGACGCCCAGCTCCGACCCCGAGAAATTCGCGCGGCTGAAGGAAGGGGTGGAACGTCACTGCCCCGGCATGATCGTGCAGTTCTCAACCGGCGGCCGATCGGGCGCGGGACGGGAACGCGGCGGGATGCTGCCACTCGGGCCCGATATGGCGTCCCTGACCGTGGGCTCGAACAATTTCCCGACCCGCGTCTACGAGAACCCGCCCGATCTGGTGGACTGGCTCGCCTCGGAAATGGTGAAGCACGACATCCTGCCCGAGATCGAGGCCTTCGACCTCAGCCACATTCACCAGACGGCGCTCATGCATGCCGACGGGCGCCTGCCGAAAACCCCCTACGTGCAGTTCGTGATGGGCGTGAAGAACGCGATGCCCGCCGACCGCGACGTGTTCGACTATTACGTCCGGACGATGGGTCGCCTCCTGCCCACCTCCGAGTGGTGTGCGGCCGGCATCGGCGCGAACCAGATCACCGTCAACGAATGGAGCGTCGCGGCGGGCGGGCACGCGCGCACCGGGCTGGAGGACAACGTGCGGCTTGACCGAAACACGCTCGCACCCTCCAACGCCGCGCTCGTGGAGCGTGTCGTCGACATCTGCGCCCGCCACGACCGGCCCGTCGCGACACCCGCCGAGGCGCGGGCGATGCTCGGGCTGCGGTCGGCCACACTGAACGAGACGGCGTGACTCCCCTCGGCTCGCCCGAAGCGTATACGGATCATTTGACGCGGTTGCGATCGCGCGCGACACACGTATAGGGTGAGCCGACGGCGACCGACGCGAGGCAATCCCCGCGTTCAATCAATTGGAACTGCCCCGGCATGACCGCCGTTCTCGAAGGCTATCTCTTCTACGAAATCGCAGCACTTCTGGTGCTTGCCGCCGGTGTCGGGTTTGTCGGCCTGATGCTCCGTCAGCCCCTGATCGTGAGTTTCATCGCGGTGGGTATCATCGCGGGCCCCTCGGTGCTGAACATCGCGCGCTCTGATGCCCAGATCGACCTTCTGGCGGAACTCGGCATCGCCGTGCTGCTGTTCCTCGTGGGCCTGAAACTCGACTTCAACCTCGTCCGCACGCTTGGCCCCGTGGCGCTGGTGACGGGGCTGGGCCAGGTCGTCTTCACGACGGTTTTCGGGTTCCTGATCGCGCTGGCGCTCGGGCTCGATCCGCGCACCGCGATCTACGTGGCCATAGCGCTCACGTTTTCCTCCACGATCATCATCGTCAAGCTGCTGTCCGACAAACGCGAGATCGACTCGCTGCATGGCCGGATCGCGCTGGGCTTCCTGATCGTGCAGGATGTCGTCGTGGTGCTGGCGATGATCGTGCTCTCGGCCATCGGCGTCGGCGCGGCGGCAGAGGGGCATGGCGCGGTCGCCGATGTCCTGCGTGTCATCGGCTTCGGGGTGGCGATGCTGGCCTTCGTCGTCGTCTTCATTCGCTATGCCGCCAATCCGCTGGTCGAGAGGCTGTCGCGCGCCCCGGAGCTGCTGGTGTCCTTCGCCATCGGCTGGGCCGCACTTCTGGCGGCGGCTGGCCATTACCTCGGCTTCGGCAAGGAGCTGGGCGGGCTGCTGGCGGGCGTTTCGCTGGCCTCCACCCCGTTTCGCGAGGCGATCGCCGCGCGGCTCGCCTCCCTGCGCGACTTCCTGCTGCTGTTCTTCTTCATCGCGCTTGGCGCGTCGCTCGACCTCTCGGTACTCGGCGCGAGCGTGGGGCCGGCCATCGTGCTGTCGCTCTTCGTCCTGATCGGCAACCCGCTCATCGTGCTCGCCATCATGGGGGCGATGGGCTACCGCAAGCGCACCGGGTTTCTCGCCGGGCTGACCGTGGCGCAGATCAGCGAGTTCTCCCTGATCTTCATGGCCATGGGTGTCACTATCGGCCATGTCGCCGACGAGGCGCTGGGCCTTGTGACGCTGGTGGGGCTCGTGACCATCGCCGCGTCGACCTACATGATCACCTTCTCGCATCAGATCTACGCGGTTTTCGAGCCCGTGCTCGGCATCTTCGAAAGAAAGGCACCCGACCGCCTGCGCGACGACGCGCCTACCTCGGCGCGTCCGCATGACGTCATCCTCTTCGGGCTGGGCCGGTACGGGCTCGGCATCGCGGGCGCCCTTCGTGACAGTGGCAAGCGCGTGCTCGGCGTCGACTTCAGCCCCGAGGCCGTCCGCCATGCGCGCGCCGACGGCTACGACGTGATGTTCGGCGACGCGACCGATCCCGAGTTCCTCGCCCATCTGCCGCTGCGCCATGCCGAGTGGCTGGTCCTCGCCGTGCCGGAGCATGACATGGGCCTGACCCATGACGACCCGCGTCACGCCCTCCTGCGCGCGGTGCGCGATCAGGGTTACACCGGGCGCGTCGCCGTCGCCGCCCATCGTGACGCGACGGCGGTCGCACTCGCGGCGGAGACGGCGGACCTGATCCTGATGCCCTATCGCGACGCCGCCTTCGCGGCCGCCCGCATGATCACGGGCGAGGCACGGAACCCGGGCCTCACGGTCGCGGACCCGGACGGCCAGAAGGACCTGCCGACCTAGACCAGAGCCCGCGTCGGCGCCCCGATAGAAGCCGCCAAAGCGTCAGTCGAGTCCGGCGAGACCGTGTTGAGGGCGCACAAACCGAAAGGTTTTCCTCGATGCTGATCCCTGGCGAGCGCCGCAACGGAGGTGAACCAGCCAAAGACGACGCGCTCAGGCGGCTGCGCGATCACCTCGACGATCCGCTGCTTGCACGCACGCCCGAAGGTCTCAGCCCGACGCCCCGCGCGGCCGAGCTTGCGCCGCTGGTGGCCCGCATCGTGCAGGATGCCGGGGTCTGCATCGCAGGCGCCGGTTATTTCGACGCAGCCACGGTACAGGTACAGTTCGCCATCGGCGCACCCGACCGGTTCAACCTGCCGGTCTTCCTGCCGTCGCTGGAACATCCGGGCCGCATCGCCCACGGCATCGTCGTCAACCTGCGCACCACCGACAGGGACGAAGCGATACGCCTGATCGAAGCCAGGGGGATCGACCTCGCCATTGGCTGGTTCGACGGCACGCCGCCCCATCCGGCCCGCAGCTTCGCCTTCGAGGACCGCGTCGTCTGCCTGTGTCGCGCCAACCATCCGCTTGCAGGGCGTGGCCTGCGCCGGCGACGGGTTCGGGCGGCGCAATGGCCCCGGCGATGGGCCGTACCGCGAAACGCCTAATCCCGGGGCGGGGCCGGAAAGACCAGCCCGTCCATGAGCTTGCGCGCCGTTCGAAGCGAGCCGGCAGCCTTCACCTGGCCGTCGGCGCCGCGTTCGATCATCACTTCCGCCACGCCGGTCGGATGCTCGACGCGGAACACCCCGTCACTGGGCAGCACCGCCAGACGCGACGCGGCCCCGTCCTCCAGAAGGCAGGCCGCCGCGACGCTGACCGCCGCGAAAACCCCGATCGTGGCGTGGCAGCGGTGCGGGATGAAACTCCGGGTCGAAATGGCGCCGCCCGCCTGCGGAACGGACACAAGTGTCATCTTCGGAACACTCTTGTCGGCCACATCGCCAAGACGCATCATCGGGCCCGCTTGCAGTCGGATCGTCTCCAGCCGCGCCTTCAGGGCGGTGTCGGCCTCTAGCGCCTCACGCGTCTCGCGTCCGGTGATGCCAAGATCGGCGGCATCCATCACGACGATGGGCATGCCCATGTCGATCAGGGTGCAGGCGACGCCGTCGATCACGTCGACCGCCCGGCCCGTGGGCAGCGCCGCGCCACCGGTCATCGACCCCTCCAGTCCGGTGAACATCAGCGGGACGCCCGCGTGGTGGCCCGGCACCCCGTCGATCCTTGCAGCGCCCTCGTAGCCGACCCGCCCGCCGGGCGTGGCGACGCGCGCCACCGCGATCTCGCCGGTGTTGAGCATGTGGATGCGGACGGGGGTCACATGGGCGCGCGCCGCGACGATCCCCCGCTCGATCGCCGCGGGACCCACGCCGGCAAGGATGTTGCCGCAGCCCTGCGCGTTCGAGACCAGCGCCTGATCGACGTAGACCTGCAGGAACAGGTAATCGACATCGGCGTCGGCGCGGCTGGACGGCGACAGGATCGCCACCTTCGAGGTCAACGGGTCCGCCCCCCCGATCCCGTCGATCTGCCGGGGGTCGGGCGAGCCCATCACGCGCAACAGAAGATCGTCGATCGCGGCCCTGTCTTCCGGCAGGTCCGAGGCACGGAAATAGGCCCCTTTCGAGGTGCCGCCGCGCATCCACAGGCACGGAATGCCGTCAGACATGAGAGCGGGATCCCGTGCACGCAAGATGGACGGGGCATGCACGCTGCGTGACTTGCGGCGTTCCGCAGTGTTCAGACATGGCGCAGCCCCTTCTCGCGAAGTCGCCCGCGCATGTCGTAGATGTCGAGCCCCAACTCCCCCGCGGCAAGCCGCGCGCGCTTGGCCTCCTCGGCCGCAAGCCGCGTCTGGGCGGCGGTCAGCACCGCGCCCGCCTCTTCCCGGCGCACCACGCAGACCCCGTCATCATCGGCGACGATAACGTCGCCGGGATGAACCGCGGCCCCCGCACAGACCACCGGAACGTTCACGCTGCCGACGGTTTCCTTGACAGTGCCCTAGGCGCTGATCGCCGTGGACCAGACCAGAAACCCCATCGCCCGCAAGTCCCGTGTGTCACGCACGCCCGCATCGATCACCAGCGCGCGGCACCCCCGCGCCATGGCAGAGGTCGCCAGCAGATCGCCGAAATAGCCCATGTCGCAAGGCGCCGTCGGGGCCAGAACCATGATGTCGCCCGCCTGCACCTGCTCTATGGCGACATGAACCATCCAGTTGTCGCCGGGCGGCGCGCTGATGGTCACGGCACTGCCCGCGATGCCACGGTCCATCTGGATCGGCCGCATCCGCGAGGACATGAGACCCCTTCGCCCTTGCGCCTCGTGCACCGCTGCCACGCCTGCCGACCCAAGCCCCGCTATCACCTCGCCATCGGCCCGCTCGATACGCTCGACCACGACACCCATGTCCTTGTCCCCGCTCAAAGTTCATCCACCGTGCGCGGAAACATCGACTGGAACCCTTCTGCATATTTGCAGTCGCGCCCGCCGGACTGGCCGCCCGAATTGCGCTTGAAATGATTGGCGCGCTGCTGGGCCACGCGCGTGTAATAGTCCCAGAGATGGACCTGCCCGTTCATGTGCTCCATCGCGGCGCGTTTCCTGTCCCAGACCGGGGTGATGTCGAGGAAGACATCGGGTTTCCATCCCATCTGTTCGGTCTGGTGCGGCTCGAACAGATAGAGCTGCGGTGCCCCCAACACCTGTTCGCCCGGATTGTGACCCCAGGCCTGTGCGATCATCCGCGCCTGCAGCGCGACCTCGGTCATGTACATGTGGTCGGTGTTGTAGGGGTCGTATGCGCTGTGGCTCATCATCCACGCGGGCTGCACGGCGCGGATCAGATCGACGAGACGATCTTTGTCCGCCCGCTCCAGATGCAACGGGTAGTCGCCGAGATCGAAGCATTCGAGGCGATGCACCCCCAGCGCCTTCGCGGCGGCCTCGGCCTCGGCGCGGCGGATCGCCTTCACCTCGTCGAGCGTCTTGCCGTCTTTCCAGAGCCGCGCGCTCTCGCCCCGTTCGCCGAACGACATGCAGACCACCGTCACCTCGTACCCGATCTCCGCATGCAACGCGATCGCGCCGCCACAGCGCCAGACGAAATCGGCGGCATGCGCAGACAGGACAAGGGCGGTCTTGGGATTGGACACGGGTTCGGCTCCTCCGGTTCTTGCGGGCGCATCATCCCATGCGGTTCGGCACACCCGCAAATCCGAAGCGAGCTTCGTTGCATAAGTTTTTGCTAAGATGCATGGTTTCCCACCAGAGTGGAGACGCCGCGCAGGGGTGGCAAGAAGGCCGCCGAAATGGTTGAAAACTTATGTTATAATTTCATTGTCCCATACCCATTCCGATGCGTCCTCGCCGCTCAGGCCGAGTATCAGATCACGCATCGCACCTGCGTTCCAGGCACAGAGGCGCCGAAAGGATGGGCGGCACACCCATGATGTCGCGCAACCTGAGGCATTTCCGGGTGTTTCTTGCGGTGGTGCAAGACCGATCCGCAAGCGGGGCGGCCCAGCGCTGCGGCGTGTCGCAATCCGCCGTCACCCAGGCGCTGAACAAGCTGGACCGCGAGGCCGGGGGCGGCCTCTTCCAACGCACGCGGAAAGGGGCCTTTCTCACGGAACGGGGCCGGCTGTTCGACGCACGCATCCGGCGCGCGATGGACCGGCTGGACAAGGCGCTGGCCGAGGTCTCGCCGCGCCTGACGCTGACGGCCACGAGCACGCAACTGCGGGCGCTCATCGCGGTGAGCGAGGCGCAGAATTTCGCACTGGCGGCCCGGGCGCTTGGCGTAGCTTCGCCCAGCGTTCACCGCGCCATCACCCAGATCGAGCGGGAAGCCGCCCGTCCGCTGTTCGAACGGACCTCCTTCGGCATGCTCGCCACGCGACCGTGCCGCCGCCTGACACAGGCCGCTCGCCTCGCCTTTGCCGAATTCGACCAGGCCGAAACGGACCTCGCCGAGTTCGATGGCCGGGACGCCGGGCGTATCGTGATCGGCGCGTTGCCCCTGTCACGCTCGGTCGTCCTGCCCGAGGCCATGGCCAGGTTCCACGCCCTTCGGCCCGGACAAAGGGTGACCATATTCGACGGTCCCTATGACGAGATGCTGGCCGGGCTGCGCCGGGGCGACATCGATGTCATCATCGGCGCGCTTCGCGATCCGCTCCCCGTCGACGACGTGGTGCAGGAACCCCTGTTTCCCGATCACCTTGCCTTCCTTTCCGGCCCCGAGCATCCGTTGGCCGGAGCAAGCGACATTCCCCTCGAAATGCTTGCGCGTCACGGCTGGGTTGTCCCGCGAAAGGGCGCGCCGACCCGCGCGCAATTCGACGCCCTGTTCCGAGGCAGTGGACTGCCGCCGCCCGACAGTATCGTGGAATGCGGCTCGATCCTGTTGATGCGTGAACTTCTCAACCGGAGCGATCTGCTGGGATGCATCTCGGCGCATCAGGCCGAAGCCGAGGTCTCCCGCGGGCTGGTTGCCCGGCTGGACATCGCCATCCGTTCGCCGGAGCGCGCCATCGGCCTGACCTACCGCGCGGACTGGGTTCCCGCGACGGCGCAACGTCTGTTGCTCGATCTGATCCGTCAGGCCGCTCAGGCGATCACACCGCCATCGCCGTCTTCGCCAGCCGCTTCCAACAGATTTCGAAAACTCGGAATGTGGAGTGTTTGTCTGCCAGCCGGAGCGGTAACACCATCCCTCGCCAGCGATGAGAACTGTCGGGACACGGTTTCCAACGTGAGTGCGAGGAAGTCCGCGATCTGCTCTCGTGTCATCTGCAGGTAGATTATGCTTGGGCTCAAGGGGAAGCGGTCCGTCGTGCGCAACTTGCTCTGGCGGTAGGCAAGGTAGACGAGAAAGCTGCAGATCTTCTCGCGCGCGGACTTCCGGCCGAGCAGAAGCATCCACTCTCGGGCGGCATCGAGTTCATCTTGCACGACTTCCATGAGGCGCGAGTGGAGTTGCGGCGCCTTGGCGAGCAGCCTGTCGAATGCTTTGAATTGGAAGCCGCAGAGCTCCACATCCGTTATGGCATCGACCATGAAAGGTGTGGTCTGCCGACCCGGATGACCGAGGAAATCTCCGGGATGCAGGAGCCCGATCATCTGACTGCGCCCGTCTTCCATGACGCGGGAAAGGGACGCAAGGCCGTGCATGATGGTTCCAACATGCGCGAGTGTTTCGCCCGGATAAGCCAGGGTGCTTCCCGCCCGGTGTTGCCGGTGCACCTTCGCATCCTCCAGCCAACGCAGTTCCTGTTCTCCAGACCTTGCACAGATACCGATCGACCGAACCGGGCAGCGCGCACATTCGGGAAGGGCAGAAGCCAAGGCCAGTTTTTGCACAGCGCACCTCGTTCGCGTTATGGTTGAACACTAACGAGGACTTTCGCCCTTCGCAACTATTGAGAGCAGCCACCACGCCGGATGCGTCCGCAAGACCAGACACCAAGCGTGGCACAATGCCAGCCTGTCCTGTTCAAGCGCGAGTCCACCTGAAGGCTGCTTGAGCCAGATCGTCGCGCTTGAGAAAGTTGCATACCGAAGTATGCTTTGTCCGGGGAGGATCCGCGCATGGGCAGACAGACCGTTATATTCGATCCGGAAGCTTTTGTGCGCACCGCATCGCTGTTCGAATCGAAGCGCGAGGGGTTTTCTCCCGACGCCATCGAGTCCTTGGCAGGGGACATCGTACGCCGCCTCGCGAGGACGACACTCAGGCAGCCGAATCTCGAAGTCCACGACATCAGCAATGAGAGTCTCGACGCGTTCTGCGAAGTCCTGATCAAGCCGGATCCCACGGCAGCCCTGGAGTTCATCGGGAACCGCAGGGCAGAAGGTCTTACCCGGCAAGGCGTCTACCTTGGCTATATCGCCGCCGCTGCGCGACGCCTCGGCGAGGGCTGGGACGAAGACCGGCTAAGCTTCCTCGACGTGACCTATGGCACCGGGCATCTCTACGCGCTCATGCGGGCATTGCGCGAAGAACGTCGCTCCCCGTCCGTGCCGATGGACGTGCGAAAGCATGCGCTGTTCGCGACCGTGCCCGGGGAGGACCATGGCATAGGGGTAACCATCGCGGCCGATCTGTTCCGGCAAGAGGGCTGGGAGATAGACCTCAAGACCGACACCGATCACGAAGCCCTGCTCGAACATGTCGAGTCGACGCGCCCCCAGATCATCGGGCTGTCGCTGAGTACGCATAGGCGCCTCGATGCACTTGTGCGCCTCGTCGTGGCCGTGCGGATCTCCATTCCCGAGGTCATTATCGGTGTCGCGCCCGGCGGCGATCTGACCGGCGATCGCATTCGGCAACTCGCCGACATTGACCTCCTGTTCGACGATGCCCACTCGGCTTGCGCGGAGCTCGTGCGCCTTGTCGAGTTGCGCGGGTGACGCGCTTACACGGCTTTCGAAGTTCCTCAGCCTGGATCGACTGCAGAAGAAGCGGGCCCCACGACGGTAAGGCAAGGCAAGGCGAGAATGCCGGCACGGCGTCGATAGACAATTGGAGTAAGCACTCGACCATGACCCTGTTCCGAGCGGTATACAGTTCCCGCCCCTTCGGCTTTGACTCAGCGATCCTGAACGGCATTCTGGTCGACGCGCGGAGGTCGAATGAGCGGGACGGGATAACCGGTGCGCTGATCTGTCGGGGCGACATCTACCTCCAGTGGCTCGAGGGCCCAGAGGAAAAGGTCCGGGACGCGCTGGCGCGCATCCGACGGGACGACCGCCACGTGGAAGTGACCCTTCACGTCGCCAAACCGGTGGAGCAGCGTGTCTTTGGTGATTGGGCCATGCTCCATGATCCCGCCACGACATGGATCTGGTCGCAGGAGGAGGTCACGGACGGCGCCGTGGAGCGATCGACGCCCGAGGAGGTCACCGAGTTCTTCATGCGGCTTCGGCGGGAGCGGGACGAGGCCGACGAAAGGTGATCAAACCCGAGGGTCGGCGGCGCGGTTGTTGCGATCCTGGCTGTCGCGCTTCAGACTGAAGCGAAAGGCCCGGGCCGTTCACCGGCGGCACGGCCACGGAACGCTCGACTGGAAGGGAGACCATGGAACCCTGGCTGCGAATGACACTGATCCTCGGGGCCGTCGCGGCGCTTGTTGTGCTGAACGTGCTGGAGTTCAGAGCCAAGCGGCGCGCTGACGAGAAAGAGATGCAGCGCTTTGCCGATGACGGGGACCCTGCAACATGGTTCGCGAGAAAGCGGCACATGACGCTCCAGAACATCGAGCAGGTTCTGCACATCATGAACACGGTCCTGATTGCCATCCTGGTCGCGATCCTGACGGCATGACCATGGGTGCCGGTTTTACGAAAGGGGAAGGCAAATGAAGGTGCTCGTCTTCGGCGCCACTGGCGGATCGGGTCACGCGATCGTCTCCCGCCTGCTCGACGAGGGACATGACGTCACCGCGTTCGTCCGCAATCCGGACGGTATGGAGACGGCTCCGAAGCTGACCATCGCCGAAGGCGATGCGACAGACGCGGACGATGTGGCGGGCGTCCTGCCGGGGCACGAAGCCATCGTGATCAGCCTCGGACAGCGGCCCGAACCTTTCGAGTGGCTGCCGGGCAAGCGCCGATCCGTGCCCGCCTGCGTCTGCGAGGCCGGCACCCGCAACATCATCGACGCGATCCCGGCCGGTGCCCGCCCGCGGCTTGTCGTCGTGAGCGCGTTTGGTGTCGGCGCCACGCGCGAGACCGCGCCGTGGTACATCCGTCTCTACCTTCGCCTATTCATGGGTGAACTGATGGCCGACAAGGAGCGCCAGGAAGCTTTGATCAAGGCGACGGACCTAGACTACGTGCTGGTCCAGCCCGTCGCGCTGACCGAGGGACCGGCGACCGGGCATTGGTTGGCCGATCCGGAGGGTCGCATCCGCAAGCAGCAGGTGTCGCGCGCCGATTTGGCGCAATTCATCGTGACGGAACTCGGCGAACGTCGCCACCGCCGCCAGACCCTCGCTTTCTCAGGGTAGTGCCCTCGTTTGATGGGCAAGTTCTTGGAGCTTTCGGCCTGCCCGAGACTTGCAGTCAGCCTGCTTCCGACCGGTCTCCACGTGCGTCTTCCTTGCGTAATGGATGGATAATCTGCGCCCCGCAACGGATCGGCGATCGCGGAAATGCTGAGCAACTAAACGGTGATGCGTCAGCCGGCTTTCGTCGATTGAAAGGTGCTATCTGACGGCTGATCAACCGCGAAGCAAACGGAGCGGCGGCAATCCGGCCTCATGCGAGCGCTAGGCGTGCTGGCCGGGCAGAGCGACGCCTTTGGTCTCTGCCCGGCCAATCGCGTTTTCGGCGAGATTTAACTCTCGCGCGTGAAAGTCCCGCGCGGCTTCGCCCTCTTTCGGTCCACGGTCGAGGGCGCGCGCAAGGTCGAAAAAGCCCTTCCCGGGCAACATGGTCCGCCCGCGGCTGACCGCGCGCGCCGCAAGGAAAGGCCGACCGGCGGCGGCATCCTCGCGCATCGTGGTCTCCAGCGCGGCGGTGACCTTTCCGACCGAGCCCGGCATCCACAGCCCCAGAGCGCGCGCGAGGGCGCCGTATGTGATCGTTGTTTCACCCGGTGGCAGGGCTTCGAGATACGCGCGGACACGCTGCGGTAGCGATTGTTCCTTGTCGGCGGCCGCCTCGATCACACGCGGCGGCGGGATCTCGCGGGCCGCGCCGGTCGCATCGATCTCGGCCGCCCAGGCGCGGCTACCGCTGCGCAGGACGATCCTCGTCTTGCCGGCATCCGCATCCTGGCCGGTTTCCGTGACGCCGACGACGGCGCCGCTGCGGAGACCTTCGCGGAGCGTCTCCGGCGTCAGGCCGAGGCGCGGAGCGAGGTAATCGGGATCCACCGTGACCTGGCCGTTGTCGCACCCGATCACGCCGGCGGGGATCGGCCGGTTCAGGACGGGCGAACTGCCATCGTCCCGCGAATAGAAGGGGCTGCTGCCCGCCGCGTGGTCGGTGACATCGACGATCTCGCCGATCTGCGGCAACGCGGCGCGCAGCATCCGTTCGACGCCCTGCCTGAGCGTGGCCGAGGAGGCCGCGCAGCCCTGGCAGCCGCCGGACATGCGCAGATAGACAGTGCCTCCCTCGACGCGGTCTGCGGAAATATGACCGCCATGCGCCGCGACCGCGGGGTTCACCTGCCTGTCGAGCAGCGCCTCGACCTCCCTCAGGAGCGCAGTGTCGGGATCGTCGTCCGGGGTACCGGTCCCCTCATCCTGGCCAAGGGGATACGGGGTTTCGTTAAGCGCATTGCGGACAGCCGCGGCAATGGCGGGCTTCAGCGCGGCCCAATCCGCGTCGGCGGTTTTCCGTATCCAGATCGTTTCGTCACGGACCTCGGCCCGCAACAGGCCCTCCAGTGCGAACAGCGCGCGCGCAAGCGGCGCCGCATCGGTCGGCTCGAGCCGCCCCGACCTGCCCGGGTGAACAGGCGCGTCGAGGATGAAGGCCATCGCGTTCGGGTCGCCAGCCGAGGCCTGGGCGCGGATGCGCCGCCGGGTCGTTGTCTCAGACATCCTCGAGCTCCGTCCCGGACAGTGCACGCAGCGCCTTGAAGGTGTAGATCCCGGTATCGTGACCATCGCTGAAGGCCATGCCGAGCGCGTAGTTCCCGACGCTCCAGACCCGCGTCAGCCCGATATCGAGCGGCACGCTGTCGGGATCGAGAAGCCGCGCGCCGCTCATCTCCTCGCGGCATTGCGCGCATTGGCAGGCGAGGCGCAGATCGCGGTCGGCAAGACGTTGCTCAGTGCCGTCGCACCAGCGCAGGATCAGCGCGCCCTCCGCGTGGCCGAGCGCGGCAAGTCGCTCGGCCGGCCCGCCGGGGGCCGCCTGCGTCGGCGCGGGCTTGCCCGTGCCGTCCGAAAGCGTCCAGGCGAAGGGCGTCGCGATGCCGCCTTTATCCTCGCCCCGTCCGCCCAGCGTCGCGGCGATCCCGCGAAAGGCCGCCGCGGCAGGGCTCTCGGGCGCATCGCGCACGAGCGGCCGTCCCTCGTCGCCGCAATCGACCACGTTCGGGTCGAGCGGCACCTTGCCGAGAAACGCGACGCCCAGGTCCCGCGCGATGGCCTCGCCGCCGCCCTGGTGGAAGATGTGGGTGACGGTGCCGCAGGAGGGACAGGTGAACCCGCTCATGTTCTCGATGACGCCGAGAATGGGCACGTTGACCTGCTCCATCATGCGAAGGCCGCGCCGCGCGATCTTGAGGCTGACATCCTGCGGCGTGCTGACCACCACGGCACCTGACAGCGAGAAGGCCTGCGCCAGCGTCAGCTGGATGTCGCCCGTGCCCGGCGGCAGATCCAGCAACAGCACGTCGAGGTCGCCCCAGTCCACCTGACGGACGAACATCTGCAGGTACTTGGTGACCATGGGTCCGCGTAGGATCGCGGGCGCGTCATCGTCGGTCAGCATCGCCATGGAGATGACCTTGACGCCCTGCGCCTCCGCCGGGATCACGCGCTGGTCCGGTGCCATTGCAGGCTTGACCGCGGGGATGCCCAGCATGCGCGGGATCGACGGGCCGTAGATGTCGGCATCGACCACGCCGACGGACAGTCCCGCGTCCGCCATCGCCACGGCGATGTTGGCGGTCACCGTCGATTTGCCCACGCCACCCTTGCCGCTGCTGATGGCGATCATGCGGGGCGCTTTGGCTGTCTCAGCCTGCGGCATCTCGATCTCCCTGGTTGTTGTTCCCGGGCATCGGGGCGTAGCTCGCACAAAGCTTGGTCGTTTCGTCGGTCGCCAGCTCCGCCGCCATGCAGGCGCAATAGGCCGCGTCTCCCGTGGTGCCGAAATGACTGCAGTCCCGGCACGTTCCGAACGCGGGCGCGTCCCGCTTCGCGGCGAGCGCGGCGGTAAGCCCGGACAGCGTGGTCAGGAACCGTCCACTCTCGGCATCATCCAGACCGTCGATCAGACCGACCAGGACCCGCAGCGGATCGTTATCGAGCATCGTGCGTCCCTTGTCGGTCAGGTCGAAACAGACGCTCCGCCGATCCCGGTCGGAGCGGGTGCGGGACACCAGCCCCCGGCGCTCCAGCGACTTGATGATCTGCGAGGCGGTGCCCCGCGTCGTCGCCTGAAAGCTGGCGAAAGCCGAGGGCGTCCGCGTGCTGCCGTTGGCCCGCGCGAAGAAGCGCAGGCAGGTCCATTGCGCCGCGGTCAGCTCGGAGCGCGCATCCTCGCTTTGAACCGCGCGCCCCAGATGCACGAGCAGCTCCGCAATCCGATCTGGTGTGTGTGGCTCAGTGGTCATGGCCAACTGATAGCGAATCGAAACCGCTTTGACAATCGCTCGCGGCCCAAACTAGTATCGAAGCGACATCAAAATGCATCGCCGCAATGAACAAGCCATTCACGAACCAAGCCCATGGCACCCGTCGCATCCGCACTCCGGGCATGCTGTCTGCCGAGGTGGAGCGCGACCTTGTGCGGGCTTGGCAGAACCACGGCGACCGACGCGCTCGCGACCGCTTGCTCCGGGCCTTCACCCCGTTGGCCATATCGGTCGCGAGGCGTTTCAATCGCGGTGCGCGTGAGCCCGATCCCGATCTGGTCCAGCAGGCCAATATCGGGCTGATGAAGGCCGCCGATCGCTTCGACCCCGCACGGGACATCCGCTTCTCGACCTATGCGGTCTGGTGGGTGCGCGCCGAAGTGCAGGCTTATGCGCGCGCGAACATTTCGGTCGTGCGACGCCCGAACTCCGCCAAGGCGCGTGCGGCGGTGTCCAGGATCGCCGCGCTCGACGCCGAGATATCGGCCGATCCGGGGGTGGACCCTGGTGATGTAACGGGCCGGCTTGCGGATGCCCTCGGCGTGGATCGGGAGAAGGCGTTGGAACTACGTGCGCAGGTGACCGGAACGGACCAGTCCCTGAACATGCCGACGCTCGAGGAGGGGGGCGAAGAGCGCATCGCTCTGCTGGTCGACCCGGACACCCTCGACAAATCCGCACCGGTTGAACGCCTCGAGACGGAAGCGCTTCGGCGCGTGCTTGTCGAGGTGCTTGCCACGCTGCCCGACCGGGAACGCGAGATCATCGTTGCCACGCAGGTGGCGGACCCACCAGCGACGCTCGAAGGCCTCGGGGCGATATATGGTGTCTCTAAGGAGCGGATCCGTCAGCTTCGCGAACGCGCGTTCGAACGGCTCAAGCTGGCCCTCGCAAAGCGGGGTATGGATCGCAACTATTTCGGTTGAAGGTGGCCCAGACTGCCGCGAAAAACCGCGCCTTCATGCAGACACTTTCCCAAACTTCCTTCCGGTGCCGCCCATGCTTTTTGCGCTCAGCCTGATCCTGTCCTGCCAACTGGCCGGTGAACTCATCACACGCGGGGCCGGCCTGCCGGTGCCCGGTCCGGTCGTGGGCCTCGCCCTTTTACTCGCGGTTCTCACGGTGCGACCGTCGCTGATCGCGGCTATTCGGCCGACAGTGGCGGTCATTCTCGCGAACCTGTCTCTGTTCTTCGTACCCGCGGGCGTGGGCGTGGTGGCCAATCTCGAAATCCTGTCCAACGAGTGGATCGCGATTATCGCGGTGCTCGTCGTCTCGACCGTTCTCGCGATGCTCGCGTCCGTGGCCACGTTCCTCGCGGCGCTCAGGATCCTCGAACGGGAGGCGGAATGAGCGTGACACCCGGCCTTTGGAGCTATCTCGCCGCCGCGCCGCTGACATGGCTCACGGTCACGCTGCTGGCCTATCTCGGCGCCTCCATGGTATCCCGGTCACTGGATCATGCGCCACTGGCGAACCCGGTGCTCGTGGCCGTCTGCGTGATCGCGCCGATCCTCTGGCTTACGGGCACCGGCTATGACAGCTATTTCGAGGGTGCGCAGTTCATCCATTTCCTGCTCGGCCCTGCCACGGTCGCGCTCGCTGTGCCGCTCTATGACAATCTCGCCACGATCCGCCGACTGGCGGCGCCGATCCTGCTGGCCCTCGTAGCGGGATCCGCCGTGGCCGTCGTCTCCGCAATACTGCTCGCGCAGGCCCTCGGCCTGCCCGAGCCCGTCATCCTGTCGCTCAGCCCCAAATCCACCACCGCGCCGGTCGCGCTCGGCGTGTCGGAGGCCGTCGGCGGCATCCCGACCCTGACAGCGGTGCTGGTCATCCTTACCGGAGTGATCGGGGCCATCGTGGTCACGCCCATGATGAACCTTCTGCGCATCCGCGACTGGCGGGCGCGCGGGTTTGCGGTGGGCGTGGCCGCGCACGGGATCGGGACGGCGCGCGCCTTTGCGGTCAACGAGACGGCCGGGGCCTATGCCGGTGTCGGCATGGCGCTGAATGCGCTGCTGACCAGCCTGATCGTGCCGGTCTTCGTCTACTGGCTGATCTGAAAGACGACTGCGCGCCAGCCAGTGCGGACCGTGAACGCTCTCCAGCCCGTTCGGCCCTGCTCGCGTGGCCTCGTGCGCAGGGCCAAGCAGCCTGACATGATGTCTCAAAGAAGCGGATCCGTCAGCTTCGGGAGCGCGGATTCGAGTGGCTTCGCGCCGCGCTTCGTCGGCGCAGTCTCTCGTCGGAGAACCTTTTCTGAGGCGGGACGTCAGTCCCGAAGACGGATCAGGCGCTCCAGCTCCCGGCATGCAGAGGGTGCATCATCGAAGACCAGATCGATGTCCACGAGGTCGTGCAGTCGGGCCGCATCGACATTCGTCGCGGGAGCGACGCCGATGATTGCCGATGGCATCGTGATGCGCAGCGCCACGACAAGACGCACCAGCGCATCCAGCCGCTGTTCCGTGCTGAGCGAAAGTCCGATGATGTACGGCTGCGTGTCCTCGACATGCGCCAGCAGATCGTCATGGTTGGTGCCCGTTCGAAGGTCGATCTCCCAGCCCGCTTCGCGGAACAGGTCCGCGGCGACAGTTATCCCGATGCCGTGTTCCTCGCCGGGCACCGTCGCGAAAAGCGCACAGCGCCGGCCGTCGAAAGTGCGACGCGCGCTGGAGGTTTTGGCCCGCAACGCCCGCATCAGGGCGTAGAGATGCCCTGTGCCATAGGTGACCTCGAGAAAGGAAAACCTATCCTCGTCCCACCCCCGGCCGAGGCTGCGCGCCGCCGCGATGATGTATCCTAGGTAGACCCCCTGTCGGGTCACGCCCTCCGTTCGCCGATCCTCGATGAACTGCAATGCCGCGGCCGGGCTTGGCTGGATGAGCGTTTCACAGAAGGCGTCGATGCTTTCGTCGCTGATCTCGGGCGCCTCGAAGGTCGGATCTTTTGATCGTGCCGACGCCAGGCGCCGCATGATGTCGGTGGCCAGAACTTCGACCGCGTCCTGCGCGAAGGCATCTCGCTTCGTGTCGAAGAGCGACACCGTGCGCTTAAATACTTCAGCATCGAACAAGAGCGAAAGTCCCTGCGAGCACCGACCTTCTATACCAGTGTACCTTAGCATGCGATTCGTTCAATCGATGCAGCCGCGTCAAAGCTGCACCTTCTGCGCTCGCTTTGAGTTCCGCGTGCTGCTACCTCGGCATGGAACTTGAACGCTCATCGGTTTCAACAGCCGGAGGCGGCGGGACTTGTGCCTACGGGGACCTCATGACGCTATTTCCACTTTACCTGGCGATCTGCGCCGTTCCTGCTGCGGGAGGTCTGCTGTTCAAGCCCGGAGCCTGGTATCGCGACCTCGACAAGCCCGGCTGGACGCCGCCCGACAAGCTGTTCCCGGTGATATGGGCGGTGCTATACGTGTTGATGTCATGGGCGGCGGCGCGCGTTGCGATGCAACCGGGCAGCTCCTTCGCGCTCGGCCTCTGGTCCTTGCAGATCGCCATCAGCACGCTCTGGTCGGCGGTGTTCTTCGGCCTGCACCGCATCCGGGCAGGTGCGGTGATCATCGCGCTTCTCTGGGTGGCGGTTCTGGCCACGACGCTGGCGTTCCTGACACGGGACACGATTTCCGCGCTGATGATGGTTCCGTATCTGGCCTGGGGTACCTTTGCGCTGGCGCTCAACATCTCGGTCATGCGGCGCAATCCGCAGGCCGCGCCAGCCTAGGGGGATGGTGCCGCGCTGCCCGGTCAGACGGGCAGTCGACCGCTGATCCATACCGTGAGAAGCAAGGCAGCAAGCCCCGTGGCGAGGACGATCGCATCGCTGCGCGTCATCGGCGGCTGCGGCAGGGTGGTCCGGACGCCATCGCGCTGCAGACCGCGCGCCTCGAAGGAGAGAGCGGCGCGCGTGGCGCGGCGGATGGCGTAGGCCAGAAGCGGGATCGCCAGCGAAATCGCCTCCGTCGGCACTGGGACCCGCCGCAACGGCCGGCCCAGTCGCATTGCGCGCGCCATGCGCAGCTGCAAGAGTTCGGCGCGCAGATCGGGCACCATGTGCATGGCCTGAAGCAGCGCGAACCCCATCGGCGCAGGCAGCCGAAGATGCTGCATCAGCGCGCGTACGAACCGCCCCGGGTCCGTCGTCAGCGCAAAGACGGCCGAGGCCATGCCACATGCGAGCACCCGGAAGAACAGCACGAGCCCCGGCGCCACGTCGGGACCACCACCCTGTTCCTGCGCCATCTGCATGGCAAAGCCGGACTCCGCGCGAAACAGGACCGACGTCGTAAAAAAGCCGAACCCGAACAACGCGAACGGCACCATCAGAAGCAGCAGCCGCCGCAGCGGGATGCGCGCGTCGATCAGCAGCACCAATGTAGCCGCCACGAACAGCAGGATCTGAAACGACAGGCGAAATACCACCAGCGAGGCGAGGATCAGCGCAAGGCAGAGCGCGAGCTTTGGCAGCGGGTGGAGCGTTGTCAGCATGCCGCGTCCAGCCAGTCGAGCACGGGAGCCGCTTCCGGCGGGAGGAGCCCCGCGCGCGTCAACCGCGCCCTGTCGCGCATCAGATCAGGGCAACTGCCGCAGAATTCCACGCCGCCGCGATCCAAGAGCACCGCTCGGTCCGCGACCGCCAGCGCGAAATCCATGTCATGCGTGCTCACGGCGATCCCGCGCCCCTCGCGGGCCAGTTCCCTGATCCGCCGCGCGAGCGCTGCTTCGGTGCCGCCGTCCAGCCCGGCCGTCGGCTCGTCGAGGATCAGGAGCGGCCATCGCCCGGCCTCGGCGATCAGCGCCAGCGCAAGGCGGCGCTTCTGGCCCTGCGACAGGGTGAAGGGGTGCTGGTCGGCGACCCGGTCCAGCGACCAGTCCGCAAGGATACGCCCTGTCACCTCGGGCCCGTGGCCAAGCCCCTCGATCTCTGCGCGCACCGACTCCCGGCTGAAATGGGCCTCGGGGTTCTGGAACGCGACCGCGCCCGGCGCCCCCTTTCGCGTGCCCGCCTTCAGCGGCACGAGCCCCGCAAGACACCCTGCCAGCGTCGATTTGCCGGCGCCATTCGGCCCGAGGATGGCGAGAACCTCGCCCGCCCGCACAGTCAGGCTTACGTCGCGCAGCACCACGGGCCCGAAGGGCGGTGCGCAGGCCGCCCGGTCAAGGGTGACCAGCTCCGGGCCCGCCTCGATCGGGTCGGGCAGGATCGCGGCGCGCAGTCGGTCGGCATGGGCCGGTACGACACGCCGCAATGCCCGCGAAAGCGGCAGGCGCGGGTCGATCAGGTCGGGCCACGCGGTGTGAAGCCGGGTTGCCAGCGGAAGGGCAATGCCGGCCTCGGCCAGCGCCTCACCATGCCGCTCCACTACGTCGCGCGGCGGCACTTCGACCATGACCCGCCCGCCAGCGCCAAGGGCGATACAGCGATCCACATGATCGAGGATCGGGCCGGGCTTGTGCTCCACGACCATCGCGGTGCAGCCCGGCGCCAGCAGAAGCTCGGCCATCCGTCGCGCCGCCATCGGGGCAAGGCTGGCTGCGGGTTCGTCGGCCAAAGTGACCGGCGCACCCTGTGCGAGCAGCGCAGCCAGCGCCACAAGTTGCCGTTCGCCGCCGGACAGCGCGGTTATGCGCCGGTCCGCCCAAGTCTCCGGGATCCCGACGCGCCGCATGCTCAGGGCCACGAAATCGTGGATCTCGGCCGGGTCGACGCCGCGGTTCTCCGGCCCGAACGCGATCTCGTCGCGCACGGTGAAGCCGGCCAGCGTTTGGGCGGCATCCTGGAACAGGTAGCCGCAGGTATCGGCCCAATCCGCCGGACGCCGGCTGTCGACCGGGCGCCCATTCAGCACGATCTCGCCGTGCCGCGCGCCGCCGATGGAGACGGGAAACAGCCCGGTCGCGGCATGCAGCAAGGTGGACTTCCCCGCCCCCGACGGCCCCATCAACAGCACACGCTCACCCACGCACAGATGAAGCGACACCGGGCCCACCGCAGGCGCCGTCGCCGCGTCGTGCTGCAGCGCGACGTCTTGATAGGTCAGCGCCTCAGGCACCGGCGGCCCGCGCATCGCGGTCGATGGCAAGGCCGGACAGGACGCCGGTGCGATACAGCGCCTTGACGATGATATGGGCCAACAGGCCGCCCAGCAGCGCCCCCGAGGCGAGGCGCAAAACGAACATCGCGATCAGGAGACCCGGCTCAAGGCTGCCGTAGTCGAAGCGGATCCAGGTGTAGGCGAAGGAAAACACTGCGGCGCCCATTCCGGCGGCCATCAGGACGGTGACGGAATAGCGCCGCCACCGTGTCGCGGCGAAGACTGCTTCGGCGCCCGCGCCCTGCACGAGCCCGGTCAGCAGCAGAAGCAGCCCCGCCGGACTGCCGAGCAGCACCTGCACCGCGGCCGCCATGACCTCGGAGATCAGGGCGACACCGGGCTTGCGGATGATGGCCGCCGCGATCATCGACACGACCAACCAGAAGCCCATGACGACATCCATCGTCACCGGCCCGAAGATCGCCTGCAGCACCAGCCAGACCTGCACCCAGCCCAGATAAAGCACGCCGAACACGGCGCCCAGCACGGCGACGATCAGGGTTTCACGAAGAGTCCAGACGGATTGGTCGGGCATGGGAGCCTCCTTGGTGGTGCGCGTTGAAAGAGGGGAAAGCAGGCCGTCAGGCGGCCCGCGGGATCAGCGGTCGCTCGGCGAATTCGCCGAAACGGTCACGTCCATCGCCAGATGGCCGGCCTCGGCGCCGAAGCCCGTGAAGGCCTGGCTCAAGGTCTCGAAGACGGGGCCGGCATCGCCGCGCAGGGCGGTGCAGAAGCTCTTGGAGCGGTCGAACACGCCCGAGGCCTTCAGGAACGCGATGCAGCCGTAGATCTCGTCCATGTGGTGGTCGACGCCGAGCGGATAGAGCGACAGCTGCGCTGCGACGGTCTGGTTCATGGATGGCGCTGCCGCCACCGCGCTGCGGCCCTCTGCGACCCGGTCGGCAAGCGGCATGTCGCGCCGCCCGCTTGCAACTGGTGTGCAGATAGGGTCGTCCGGCTCGCCCGGGCAGCCCCGCGACACGGTGGCGTGCATCGTGGTGTGGACGCCCGAGCGCGACGCCGCGCAGAACAGATCGCGCATAGCGGGCAACAGGATATCCGGAGGGCCGACCATCAGCGTCGACAGGGGGTCCGTCTCGAGGCGCAACCGGTCGCGCCAAGGATCAAGCGACTCGATCGCCCCCAGGATGATGTCGACGAAATCGTCCGACATCGGGTACAACGACACTTGTGCTCCGGAAAACATGTTCACCTCGCTCCGCTGGCATTACCCAGATCAGCTTGAGGGTTCGAGGACTTGCGCCCTTCATCTCAGCCCCGGCACTACGGAGCTCCCCTGTTGTTCTTTGGTGATGGCAAATTCGTCATACGAAGTCAACGGTCCGGCGCCGGAACGGGATGGCACTCGATCTCGAAACGATCCGGCTTGGCGTATCGTCGACGATAATCTGCCAACCGTGAAGAGGCTGAGCGACCGCATGGTGATGCGGAGGCAGGCACGGGCGCGCCGTTGATCGCGCGCGGCTTGCTTGCTCCGGCTGTCATCGCTTGGGAAGGCCGAGATTTCCGGCAAGAAATACGACGCCCGAGCGGTTGAAACATTGCTGGAATGCCTCTCGGTCGAATTCCGGGGCGTCAGTGCAAGCCATCTGCCAGACGCGCGGGTTGGCCTGTTCGAGTGCGGGATTGCAGGGCGGGCGGAAGGCGAAATGTCCCGCCGCGTCGACAATATGGGCCTCGGACGGTGGCGTCAGTGCGGCGGCAAGCGGCGCAATGTTCGTGTCCTGTGGCACGCGTGCGTCCTCTGCCGCGCCCCAGAGCTGGATGGCTGCATCGAGCTCCGCGATCTGTGCCGGCTCGAACCCGAAGCCGAAACCGGGCGCGGCGGCGACCACGGCCCGGAGGCCGGGCAGAGGCTCGGGGAAGGCATCGGCTGCGGCGACCACATCGGCGGCCATGCCGCTGCGGCAGACAAATTCTTCCGGTGTGGCGGCGCAGTGCGCGGCAATGCGGTCCATCGAAGTCTCCCCGCCGGCGGCGGCCAGCACACTGTGGCCACCGGCGGAGAAACCGAAGGCGCCGATCCGCGTTGCATCGACGTGGCTTGCGCCGGGCCAATCGCCGCTCATGTAGGCGACAACCCGGGCAAGGTGGCGCGGGCGCTCCGTGATCCAGCGCGACGGGGGCGCGGTCGTGTCCCCGTCGGAATTGCCGGGATGGTTGAGCGCCACGGCGATCAGTCCCGCCTCGGCTATCGCGCGGGCCAGGGCCGCGTGCCCGCCGACCCATCCGGCATCGCCGTGCGAGATCACCACAAGCGGCAGGTCGGTGCCCGCGACGGGAGCCTGCATCGCGACGGCCTGTCCGAAGGGCGTATTGGGCGCGTCGGGAACGGCGGCGTCGCTCGGGTACCAGACCGCGGCCTCGATGGGCGGGATGTCGGCGGCGGCGGGGATCTCCACGAACTGGAAGCCGGTGGCGAGGGTTGGCCCGGCAGCGAAGGTGAGAAGTGTAGCAAGGCGAAGGGGCATGGTGTGTCCTTTCCTTGTGAAGGGTGACGGGGTGCAGGCCGGCTCAATCGCCCGCGACGGCCTGCGCGATGGCGCGGAAGGCGGCGACGCTCTCGTGATCGTTGTCGTCGAAGAGCGGATCGGCGCTGGTCTTGACGATCACCACCTCGCGGGTGGGATCGACGTAGATGTACTGCCCCCAGACGCCGATGGCGAGGAAATCGCCCTGCGGGTCCTCGGGAACCCACCACTGGTAGCCATAGCCGAAGGTCCAGTGGCTGGCCGGGTTCTCGCCCGGTTGCAGGTGCGGAGCAGTGGGCACGATCGAGGCTGCGACCCAGTCCGCCGGCACGATCTGCCGACCGTCGCGCGCGCCGCTTTCGAGGTAGAGGCGGCCGAAGCGGGCCCAGTCGCGGAGCGTCGCGTTCAGGCAGCAGAGGGCGAACTCGCGGCCCGCGAGGTCGGTGCTCCACGTGGCGTCGGCTTCCGCGCCCATCGGGCCCCAGAGGTGGCTGGCGAGGTAGTCGGCCGGGGCCATGCCCGTGGCGGCCTCCAGCACGAGCCCCAGCGCCATGGAGTCGGAACTGACGTAGTCGTTGTAGGTGCCGGGCTCGCGCACGCGCTCCAGCCCGGCGAGCGTCTCTTCCGCCGGCACGCCCATGGCCATCGCACGGATGAACAGCATGTTGATGTCGGACATCGGGTTCTCGTAATCCTCGTCGAAGGCCACGCCCGAGGACATGGTCAGCGCGTCCTTGATGGGCACATCTGCGTAGCCCGAACCTGCCAGCGCCGGGACATAGGCGCCGATGGGGTCGCGGATGCTGGCGATATGGCCTTCCTCCACCGCGATGCCGATCAGCGCCGACAGCACCGATTTCGCCACCGACCAGGAGGTGAAGGGCGAGGTCGCGTCGGCGCCCTGCCGGTACTCCTCATGCGTGATCGCGCCCGCGTGAACGACGAGCAGCCCCGTCGTCTCGCTCCGGTCGAGGAAGGCGGCGAGGTCGCGGGTCGCGCCAGCGAAGGCGTAGGTCTCGGGCAGCGGTGCCGGCGCGCGGTCGAAGGCCCAGACATCCGCGCCGCGCCGCACGGGCCGGTCGGGAAAGACCCGATCCATGGCGCGGAAGTTCTCCACCCGGTGACTTTCCCAGAACAGGGTGATCCCGGCCCAGGCAGGTGTCTGCCGCAGCCAGAGGAACGCGGCGAGGATCAGAACGGCGAGGGCTGCGAGGGTCCACAGCGCGATGCGGGTCAGGCGGCGTGCAAGCATGGTCCTGTCTCGTTGCGATAGGAAATGTCTGCGGGTCAGGCGCGGACGGCGCCGCGCGTCACGCGGGCGCTCCACCAGAAAATGACGGGGGTGATCAGCGCGGTGGGCCCGAGCCACACCACAAGGTCCGGCAGGAAGCCGAGGTTCACGACGCCCGCGGCGGTGATCGTAGCGATGGCCCCGCCTAGCATCCGGCTCAGATGTCGCGCGATGCGCGCCTTGCCGGTGATCGGCCCGCGCGCCCAGTCGCGCCAGTCCGACAGCGCCAAGGTCAGGCCGATGGCGCCGAATACGAGGAGGATCACCGGCTGCGCGCCGCTGTCCGTGAGTACGCCCTGCACGCCCCAGCCCAGCATGGCGAGCCCCGAGAGCGCCATCACGGCGCCGCCGGCATGGTCGAGGCGCCGGGGCCGCCCGTCGCGTACCATAGCCGCGTGCCAGCCGGTGAAGACCAGGTAGAGGCTGAACACCCCCACCGCGAAAAGGAACGGGTTTGGGTGCACCAATGCCAGCACCAGCGCGCTGATCCCGACGAAGGCCATGGCCAGCGTGTAGATGTTGCCCGAGCGCCGGTGCAGCTTACCGCCCTTGGCGCTGCCGACGGCGATGCCGGCCGCGGCCAGCGCCGCGACGCCGGCCAGAATGTGCAGGAACAGGATCGTCTGGATCATGGGTCGATGCCTCCGATGCGGGGAAAAGCGGTGTTCTTGATGCTGCGGGGGATAACGACGCTGTGCCGGTCCGGGCCAGTGAAGTTACGGAAACGGTTGGGAAATTGCGCGAACGGCATGTTAGGATACGTTCACGATGCGCGAACGACTTGCCCGCCTGTCCCTCCGCCTCGGCCCGCCGATCGGCGTGGGCCTTGTCATGGGACTCCTCGGGCCGTTCGGCACGTTCGACCTGCTGCCCACCGCACCGCGGCTGGCCTACTGGCTGGCGGTCATCTCCGTGAACTGGCTGCTGGCCGATGCCGTTTTGCGCCGACTGGATGCGGTGGCGGGGGAACGGATGCCGATGCCGAGACTGACTGTGCCGCTTCTTGGCGCCTGCCTCGCCGCCGTGCCCGCGACCGGCGTGGTGGCGCTGGCCAACGGGCTTTCGGGGATCGGCTGGCCCGATGATGTCGCGGTTTTGTTCGGGCGGGTGTTGCTGCTGCTCGCCGCGATCTCCCTGCCGGTCTACACGTGGGAAGACATGCAGGAACGGATCGCGGCCATGCCCGACCCCGCACCGCCCGAAGGCGCGTCGTCAGGAAGCCAGTCTGAGGAGATCGAGGCCCGGCAACCGGGCGAGGACGGGCTGTCGCTCTTCACGGCGCGCCTGTCCGCGCCGATCGGGGGGCGGCTCCTCTGCCTCGAGATGCAGGACCACTACCTCAAGGTGCACCATACCGCCGGATCCGAGTTGATCCTTTGCCGCATGGAGGACGCCACGCGTGAACTGAGCGGCCTCGGCCGGCGCGTGCACCGGTCCTGGTGGGTAGCCGAGGATGCCTTGGACGGCGTCGAGCGCGAGGGCCAGCGCATCCTCCTGCGCTTGGCCGACGACCGACGCGTTCCTGTGGGTCGCTCGTTTCGCCCTGATCTCAAGGCTTCCGGTTGGCTGTAAAGGTCGGCTGCATGTCTCCCTTGTTCTCGTGACGGTCTGGCTGAGCGGTTGCACGACGGTCGGTTCTGACCTCGGCGGACAAGGGGCATGTCCGCCCGTGGTCGAATACAGCCGGACGTTCTAGGCGAGGGCAGCTGGGGAGCTGGCTCTGTTGCCGGAGGGATCGGCGATCGCGGAAATGCTGAGCGACTACGCCGTGATGCGGGAGCAGGCGCAGGCGCATCGCCGCGGATGATCGGGCGTTACCTCGCCCCGACACCGGATCGAAACGCCCGAAGCAGGCTAGTTGCGGCGAAGCACAGCGCCGCGACACAGACGATCGAGGGGCCGGCCGGCGTATCGAGGAGATAGGCCGCACGCAGGCCGATCACGGCCGACGCTGCTCCGATCCCCGCCGCGATCAGCGCCATGCCCTCGGGCGTCCGCGACAGGGGCCGCGCGGCGGCGGCGGGGATGATCAGCATGGCGGCAATCAGGAGGACGCCCACGACCTTGATCGCCACTGCGACCGTGATCGCCAGCGAGAGTGTAAGCACCAGCTGCTCGCGTTTCGGGTCGATGCCGCTCGCCCAGGCCAGTTCCTCGTTCAGCGTCGCGGTCAGCAGCGCCGACCAGCGCCAGGCGATCAGCCCCGCCACCAGCGCCGCGCCGCCCCAGATGACGGCGAGATCCCCGCGCGACACGGCAAGGATATCGCCGAAGAGATAGGCCATCAGGTCGATGCGGATCCCCGACAGGAAGGACACCGCGACAAGCCCGAAGGCGAGGGCCGAATGCGCCAGCACGCCCAGGAGCGTGTCCATCGCGTAGCCCCGCCCGCTGAGCGCGGTGACGGTCAGCGCCATGGCCAGCGCCACCGCGACCGCGCCTGCAAAGATCGAGACCTGCAGCGCCAGCGACAACGCCACGCCGAGGATTGCGGCATGGGCCGTGGCGTCGCCGAAATAGGCCATGCGCCGCCAGACCACGAAGCTGCCAAGGGGGGCCGCCGCGACGGCGACGCCGATCCCCGCCAGCGTGGCGCGCGTCATGAAATCGTCCAGCATCACTCGGCCGCCTCGGTGGTTTCCTGCGCGTGCGGCTTTCCGTGCGCGGTGTCATGGGTGTGGTCGTGCTCGTGCCGGTAGAGCGCCAGCGCGCCGTGGGTGCCGGTCCCGAAAAGCGCGCGGTATTCCGGGGCGGAGGATACGTGCTCGGGCGTGCCCTGGCAGCAGACATGACCGTTCAGGCAGACCACCCGGTCCGAGGCCGCCATCACCACGTGTAGCTCGTGGCTGATCATCAGGACGGCACAGCCCGTCTCGCGCCGAACCGCGTCGATCAGCTCGTAGAAGGCGGCCGAGCCCGGCTGGTCGAGGCCGGCTGTCGGTTCGTCGAGAAGTAAGAGATCCGGTTTCGCCACGAGGGCGCGCGCAAGCAGAACGCGTTGGAGTTGGCCGCCGGACAGGTCCGACATCTGCCGCCTTGCGAGATAGGTCACACCGGACCGGGCGAGCGCAGCCGCGACCTCTGCCCGGCTCGCACCGCCCGGAAGGCGAAGGAAACGTTCGACCGTCATCGGCAGCGTCGGGTCGATTTGCAGTCGCTGCGGCAGATAGCCTATGACGAGACCGGGTGCCCGGGCGATCTTGCCCGAGGTAGGCGCCACGGCCCCGACGATGGCGCGCAAGAGCGTCGTCTTCCCGGACCCGTTCGGCCCCACGATGGTGACGATCTCGCCCGGGTCCACATGGAGCGAGACCTCTTGCAGCACCCTTGTGGCACCATAGCTGACGCTCAGATGGTCGATGTCGATAAGGCTCATGCAGGCGTCTTCGCGTCGGCCTTGTCGGCACAGGCGGGGCAGACCCCGAGGGCCTCGACCACCGTCCGCTCGATCCGGAAACCGGTGGCTCGCGCGGCGTCTCCGAGGCTGCCGCGGGCGGGGGCAGACTGAGCCTCGGCCACTGCCTCGCACATGCGGCAGATTAGGAAGGCAGGCGAGTGGGTGGCGCCAGGATGGGCGCAGGCGATAAAGGCGTTTAGGCGTTCGATTTTGTGAACAAACCCGTTCGCCACCAGGAAATCGAGCGCACGGTAGGCGACCGGTGGCTGCGAACCGAAACCGGCCTCGTGCAACCTGTCGAGCAACTCATATGCGCCCATCGCCCGGTGCTCACCAAGAAGGATCTCGAGCGCCGCGCGGCGCACGGGCGTGAAGCGCAGCCCTTCGGCCGTGCAATGGGCCTCGGCCGCAGCAATGCCGGTTTCGACGCAGCGATGGTGATCGTGGGCGTCGAACCCCACCGGCTCGTGATCCGGCACACCGGGATGGGCGGTTGCACCACTTGTCATGTTATCTCGTTTCGGATATTCGGCATGTAACGTTATATAGTCACAGGGAGCACCCGATGTCCAGAAACCTCTTCCCGCTGTCGCTGACGGCAACGCTGATGGCCGGAACCGCCATGGCCGATGTGCCGCGTGTCGCTGTCGATATTGCCCCCGTGCATTCGCTGGTGGCGCGCGTGATGCAAGGCGTGGGCGAGCCGAGCCTGATCGTTCAGCCGGGTGCGTCGCCCCATGAATACAGCCTGCGGCCCTCGGAAGCTGGGGCCCTGCAGGACGCGGATATTGTCTTCTGGGTGGGCGAGGATCTGACGCCCTGGATGGCCGGCGCGGTCGAAACGCTCGCGGGTGAGGCGGATGTGACGACCCTTCTGGAGGTGGATGGGGTCACGCTGCTCGATTTCCGGGAAGGGGCGCTCTTCGAGGCACATTCTCACGATCACGGCGACCACGATCACCATCATGAAGAGCATGCCGAGGCCGAGGCTCATGACCACGATCATGAAGAACACGCCGAGGCAGAAACACATGATCACGACCACGATCACGAAGAGCATGCCGATGAGCATGACCACGATCACGAGCATGAGGAACATGCCGAGGCAGAGGCACATGACCATGATCACGACCATGCCCATGGCGCGCATGATCCGCATGCCTGGCTCTCGCCCGACAACGCGGTGGTCTGGCTTGATGCGATCGCGGCCAAGCTTTCCGCCGCCGATCCGGACAATGCCGGCGCGTATTTCGGCAACGCCGCTGCGGCCAAGCAAGAGCTCGCGGCCGTGTCGGCCGAGATCAACGCGACCCTCGAACCGGTGCGCGGCATGAGTTTCGTCGTTTTCCATGACGCCTATCAGTACTTCGAGACCGCTTTCGACTTCCCCGCCTCGGGTGCGATCTCGCTGTCGGACGCGACCGATCCCAGCCCGGCCCGGATCGCCGAGATCCAGGGTCGCATTGCGGAAGAAGGCATCGATTGCGTTCTTGCCGAGCCACAATTCGATCCCGGAATCGTCGCAACCGTGATGGACGGGACCGAGGCGAGCACCGCGGTGCTCGACCCGCTCGGCTCCGATCTCGAGCCGGGGCCCGACCTCTATCCGCAGCTCCTGCGCAACCTCGCGACATCGCTCGCCGGCTGTCTCTGACGCGTAAGCCATGACAGGGGGCATCACGGCATGCCGTGCACGCCCCTTGTCTCGCTGCTGCGAACGGCCGCGACGACGCTTGCCGTGGCCACGGGGGGACGCCTCGCGCGGGTCGGCCTCCGTGTTCTGGCAGGACCTTGGATCGGACCAAGGACTGCGTTTTGCGGCGATGCTTCACCCGATGGGCCAGGGTGATTGTCGGCTTCAGCCGCCGTTTCGCGCGCCGCCGCTGAGGTGAGATGAGGACTTGAGCCCCATTGCTGCATCTTCTATACGTTATGACATAACGTAACAAGATAACGACTGGCAAACAGCCGCTCGCTGGAGGTCCGAACGATGACCGACACGTCTCAACGCGCACATACCGACCACCTCGCACAGTCCCGGGACCATTTTCGCTGGCGACGTGAGCATATGGAGGCACTGGCCATCCTGAAACGAGCGGAGGCCGCGGTATTTGAACACGAGGCGCGCATCCTCGACCACGACGCCGAGATCGCGCGCCACGAGGAGGCGATCAATCACGGCGATGCCCATGCTGACGCGCCTCCGGCAGGCGAGCACGCGCGGTTTACCAAAGCCCATGCCGATGGCGCCGAACATCACGACGGGCTGCTCGTCGCGATCCGGGCCTTGTCGCAACACCTCGAGACTCGGTCGTGACGGACACGCGCATCCCAGTCACCTTGCTCACCGGCTTCCTCGGGGCAGGAAAGACGACGCTGCTCAATGCAGTCCTCGGCGATCCCTCGTCCGGGCGCATTGCCGTGATCGTCAATGAGTTCGGCGAGACCGGCCTCGATCACGACCTGATCGCGCATGCCGAGGACGACACGATCCTGATGCGGTCGGGGTGCCTCTGCTGTTCGATCCGGGGCGATCTCAGTCGCACCATCGCGGGCCTTTTGAGGCGGCGCGCTCCCGGCGCGCTCGCCCGCCTTGCCCGGGGCGGCAAGCAAGCCACGCCGTTCGACCGTATCGTGATCGAGACGACGGGCCTCGCCGACCCGGGCCCCATTTTGCAGACGCTGCAGGTCGATCCCGTCCTCGCGCGCCAGACCCGCCTCGACGGCGTCGTGACCGTGGCAGACGCAGCGAACGGCCAAGCAACGCTCGATGCGCAGTTCGAGGCGGTCTCGCAGGCGGCAATGGCCGACCTGATCGTGCTCAGCAAGACGGACCTCGTTGGCACCGAGAAAGTGGCGGAGTTCGAGGCGCGTCTGAAGACCATCAATCCTGGCGCAAGGATCCTGCACGCCGTGCGCGGCGAGAGTATGCCGGGGCAGCTCTGGGGGCTGAGCGGGCTCCGCCCGGATGCCGCTGCCGCCGACGTGCTCGCGTGGACGCGCGGACCGGACCCTACGACGGGCCCGCTGGCGAACCTATCGGGGCTCGCGCAGTCCGCAGCGGCTACGTCCTTCCCGTCGCTTCATGACGCGCGCATCGGCACTGCCTCGATCGTGCTGGACGATCCAATCCCGGCGGAGGTGTTCGACATCTGGCTGGACACGCTGATCAAGCTGCGTGGCCCGGACATCCTGCGCGTCAAGGGCATCGTTTTTCTCGAGGGCATCGAGACACCCTTTGTCTTCCACGGCGTGCAGCATGTGTTCGATCCCCCTGTGCCGCTGCACGACTGGCAAGGCGGCGATCGCCGCTCGCGCATCGTGGTCATCGCGCGCGACATCTCCCGCCCCGAGCTCCAGCGCAGTCTCGACATGCTGCGCGCCCGACTGAAGCGGGACGCTGAGCCCATCCAATTCAACGAGGTATCCATACCATGACAGACACCCGCCTTCCCGTCACCGTGCTCTCCGGCTTCCTCGGTGCCGGCAAGACCACGCTTCTGAACCGCGTCCTTAACAACCGCGACGGTCGCCGCGTCGCGGTGATCGTGAACGACATGTCCGAAGTGAATATCGACGCCGATCTGGTGAGAGCCGATACTGAGCTCTCCCGCACCGACGAGACGTTGGTGGAAATGTCGAATGGCTGCATCTGCTGCACACTCCGCGACGATCTCCTGCAGGAGGTGCGCACACTCGCAGCCGAGGGCCGCTTCGACTACCTGCTGATCGAGTCGACCGGCATCTCCGAGCCGCTTCCGGTCGCCGCGACCTTCAACTTCCGCGACGAGGCAGGCGAGAGCCTGTCGGACGTCGCACGCCTCGACACGATGGTGACGGTGGTCGACGCGGTGAACCTGCTGCGGGATTATTCCAGCCACGACTTCCTGCGCGACCGTGGCGAGACACTGGGCGAGGAGGATGACCGCACGCTGGTGAACCTCCTCGTCGAGCAGATCGAGTTCGCGGACGTCGTGATCCTGAACAAGGTGGCCGATGCCGGCCCCGAGCGCACGGACGCGGCGCGCAAGATCATCCGCAGCCTGAATGCCGATGCGCGCATCATCGAGACCAACCATTCGGACGTGGCGGCCGAGGCGATCCTCGACACCGGCATTTTCGATTTCGAGAAGGCCCATGAGCACCCGATGTGGGCCAAGGAGCTTTACGGCTTTGCCGACCATGTGCCCGAGACCGAGGAATACGGCGTCGCGTCCTTCGTCTATCGCGCGCGGCAACCCTTCGAGCCGGAGAAGATCCTCGCCGTCCTGAATGGCGACATGCCCGGCGTGATCCGCGCCAAGGGGCATTTCTGGATCGCCACGCGCCCGGACTGGGTGGCGGAATTCTCACTCGCCGGCGCGCTGTCCTCCGTCAAGCCGCTCGGCACCTGGTGGGCGGCCGTGCCGCGCGAGCGCTGGCCCGAGCACGAGAGCGCCCGCGCCTACATCGCCCAGCACTGGAACGAGCCTTGGGGCGACCGGAGGCAGGAGATCGTCTTCATCGGCGCGGGCATCGACTGGCCTGCTCTGAAGGCCCGTCTGGATGCCTGCCTGCTACCCGAGCACCTCGCGCCCGGACCGGACGCGCTCCCAGACCTGCCCGATCCTTTCCCCGCCTGGCGCCGCCATGCCGCAGCCTGAGGACAGACCCATGAAACAGATTCTGACGCTTACCACTGCCCTCGCGCTCGCAGCGCCCGCCATCGCGCAGGCCCACGAGTTGCGCTATCGGCTGATCGTGGCCGATGCTGAGGCCGCGCAGATCCATATCGTCGATGCCGAGGATGACGCGGGGCCCACGCGCGTCGATGTGGCCTCGCCCGCACGGCTCTATGTCGGGCCGGACGGCCGTCATGCCTGGGCCGTGAGCCGCGACGCCGGGCAGGTGCAACTGCTGGATACGGGCGTGGTCGAGGAAGATCACGGCGACCATTCCGCGATAATCCTGCAGGCACCCGTGCTCCTGCCTGCCACGGCGAGCGGCGAACGCCCGGTGCATTTCAACATGGACGCGGCTCGCGTAGCGGTGTTCTGGGACGGAACCGGCGCCGCGACGCTGCATGAGGCTTCCGCCGCGGCCGCGGGCGATCTCGCGCCGGTCAAGACGATCGAGACGGGCGCGCGGCATCATGGCGTGGCCGTGCCGGTCGGCGATTTCACCATAGCGACCGTGGCTCCCGAAGGCGAGGGCCTGCCCGACGTTCTGGCGGTCCTTGGCCCTGACGGCGCGGAGCTGTCCCGCGTCGACTGCCTGAACCTGCATGGCGAGGGCAAGGCGGGTGGCTTCATCGCGGTCGCCTGCGAGAATGGCGTCGCCATATTCGACACCTCCGTGACGCCGCCTGCGGGCCGGTTCGTCGCTTACCCCGAGGATGTGCCTGCCGAAGGCATGATCCGTCAGCTTTTGAGCCCGCGCGACACCATGGCGCTCGTCGGAAGCTGGGGCGCTGCGCACATGGCGATCTTCGATCCCTCCTCGGAGACAGGCGATTTCGTCTTTGCGGAGCTCCCCGCCGCGCGGATGGCCTGGGCGCTCGACGAGACGGGCATGGAGGGGTTCGCGATGCTGGCCGACGGGCGGCTCGTCCGGTTCTCCGCGCTCACGGGGCGCATCCTCGGCGAGGCGGCAGTCGCCACCGGCGCCTATTCGATGGAACGCGGCGTGACCCGGCCCATGGTGGCGGTGGCCGGTCACCGCGTTGCCGTCTCCGACCCCGCCGCGGGGCAGGTCGTCATGGTCGATGCCGACACGCTGGAGATCGTGGACCGGGTCGATCTGGGCGGTCAGCCGCAATCGCTGCTCCTGCTCACGGCAGAGGCCGAGCATGCGCACTGACGGTCTCGTCCGCGAGGTCGTCCGCGACGCCGCCATCGGGGTCGGCGTCGCGGACACGCCCGAGGGGCTCTCGGCGCTGCATCGTCCCGGCTGCGCCGCCGCGATCTGGCGGCGGCAGCCCTTGCCGGGGTTCCAGTCGTGGATCAACAGGCTCGACCCGGACGTCCTGCCGCGGGCACGGGTGATCCTGCGGCCGGAGGCGGTGCGCAACGCCGCATCGGAGGCCTGCGATGCGTCCGGCACACCCGTTGGCCCGGAGCGAGACCGTCTCGTGGACGACATTGCGGCGCTCGCCGACATCTTCGCCGGGTTGATGCGGGCAAGTTGGCTCCGCCTGCGCCTCGACGCCGTATCCACAAACGCCTGCCGCCGCTTCCATATCGACGCGGTGACGGCGAGGCTGGTCTGCACCTACTGTGGCACGGGCACGCAATACGGCATCTCGACCGACGGGGCCGAGCCGCGCCGGATCTTCACCGTGCCGACGGGTGCGCCGATCCTGCTGCGCGGCACGCTCTGGCCTGAACGCCCGCGCTCCGGGCTGATGCATCGCTCGCCACCCATCGAGGGCACCGGCGAGACGCGGCTTGTGCTCGTGCTCGACCCGGTCGACGATCCCGAGGAGGAAGTCTGATGCGCGGCAATCGCGGCAAGACGAACCTCAAACTCAAGCGCCGGAACGAGGACCCGATGCGGGAATACGACCGGCTCCCGGCCGATCTGCGTGCATGGCTCGCCTCGGCAGTCCTGCCTTGGCGGCCGCGTTCCGTGCGCGCCGCCTTCGAGCGTGCGTTGGCGCGAACGAAAGATCACTCACGCGCCCTTGAAGAACTTGACCAGCTTCAGGACAGCCTCGTTGCAAAGGATGCTCGCGACATATGGGGTCCCGCTTATCCCTACACATCGCAGGCCAGCGAACGATCTCGCCCATCCCGATAGTGATCCTCACCGGTTTGCTCGGTCCCAGGTGTTCTCCCTTCTGTTCAGCCTAATCAAGCTGCCAGGCTTCAGGAATATTGCGGTACGCCGTGCGTTCACCGGAGCAAAGCAGTCGAGGAGGCCGGGCCGTCAATTGCGTTCGAGACATAGATCCGCTTCAACCTATTAAGATATAATTAAATCAGAACCTTGGCAGGCGGAGAACGTTGGCTCCCAGTCCCGTCCCCTCCAGTAGTCGCCGATCGAGTGAAACTTAGCAAATCAATATGGTCATGCTGGAGGATCGGACCGAAGCAGTGGTGATATGAGGCGTTTGGGCACCTCGCATTTGCGTCCGGTGTGCATGGGATGACTCTCGCACTTTTGCAGGCGCCAAGGCTGGAACAGAGCTATGGTCGGAAGTTGGTGATGCCCTGAGGGGCGGCATATCATGGCGGTGTCGAGTCGCCGTCAATTCTCAGCCGAGAAAGGGATATGCCACAT
>HLSNC_1000291_pt1 | contig 47253 bp, 42 predicted proteins | sample HotLakmetagenome_2_FD_14041 | JGI IMG/M metagenome (IMG submission 14041)
GTGTCAATGGCCATTTATTTTGACCCACCTTTGGCCAATAAAATTGACCCACCTTTCATAGTCTAGCTTGTAGATTTCTGTTTCAGTCGATAGCTTTCTCCTCCCAGCATAAAGATGTGTGAATGGTGGATGACCCGGTCAATGATCGGGACCGCCACGTTGTCGTCGTGGAAGAACTCGCCCCAGCTGGTGAAGTCCTTGTTGGTGGTCAGGATGATGGACCGGTATTCGTACAGACTGTTGATCAGTTGGAACAGGTTGTAACGGGCCTGCCGGGTCATGGGCAGGTAGCCCAGTTCATCGATGATCAGCAGGTCGTATTTGGCCAATGCGCTGACCCGCTTTTTCAGTTCCCCTTTCATCTCGGCCAGCTCCAGCTCTTCCACCAGATCCAGGGCATTGCGGAACAACACCCGGTAACCGGCTTCGACGGCCTTATGGCCGATCCCGATGGCCAAGTGGGTCTTGCCTACGCCCGGCGGCCCAATGAACACCAGGTTGTTCCGTTCGTCGAGGAACTGGAAGTCCAGCAAGGCATTGACCTGGCGTTTGTTAATGGTGGTCTGGTGCCGGTAGTCGAAGCCCTCCAGGCGCTTATCGGCAGGGAATGCAGCCATCTTCCGGTTCCGGTGGATACGCTTGTGCTGGCGCTGAGTCATTTCATGTTCGGCAAGCCGATCTGCGAAGCTGAGATAAGACATCTCGTTGGCTTCTGCCTCAGCCAGCAGATTCGTTAATTCATCGGCGGCTGCGCTCAGGCGCAGGCTGCGGTATCGGGACGCGGTCTGTTCAAGCTGGCTCATGGGTCACCCCCTGGCCACTGGAGCGGCCAAGCTGTTGATAGGCACTCAGGTCCAGTGCCTGCTTGGGTTCTGGTAACGGTTCCGGCTGTCGTTCCCGGAGAGCGGCGGCCTGAGCCGCTTCCAGATAGCTTTGCAGCCGTGTGGCGGTCATGCCGGGGCGCTCTGCCAGCGTTGTGATCAACGCCGGATCCACGGGCTCGTGGCGCTTGAGCAAGTCGCGGGCAGCCACCAGTTGATCCTTGTAGATCTTGGGCTCGGAGCGTTTGAGCTGTTGGCACAACCGGTGCCCGATCTCATTGCCGATCAGGGCGTTGATGTCGGCTTCCAGCTTGCTCACCCGCTGGGCATGATCCCGGTAGTGATGGGTGTTTTTGATCACCTTGCCCTTGTCGAAGCACAGGGCGTGGCTGGCAATGAGGTCGCCGGTGTCCAGGTCGCTGATGTGGAGCTGGCTGCCGGACTCCAGAACGCCTACACGGGCCTGTTGCCAAGCCATGGGCACGGAGTATTTGTTGGCCTTCCAGGCGATCAGGCCGGTCTTGTCGGCTCTTCGTGTCTCCCGGGCCACAGGCTGCACGCAGGCTGGTGACAGGTAGGCCGCCAGGTGTTCTCGTTCATCCCGTTCGAACCGCTCCCGGGGTGGCTCGCCGGTGGTGCCGTGGGTACGGACATTGGCCACGCTCTCAACCCAGTCCTGCACGTGCTGACGCACGTGTTCCTGGTCCCGGAAGACCTCGCCGTAAAGGCAGTCCTGTTTGACGTACTTCACGCCGGCTTCCACCTTGCCCTTGCTCTCCGGGTCATAGCCTTCGCAGGCATGGATCCGGAACCCGGCGGTGGTGGCATACTCATGGAACCGCTGGTTGAGGGTCAGCTCCCGGTACTGCTCGTTGATCACCACCAGCTTGGTCTGATCGTAAACACACTCCTCAGGCAGACCGCCGAAATACCGCAGGGCTTCATCGTGGAGCTGGATAAAGGTCTGGGTGTCCAGAGGGCGGAAGGCCATGCCCACGTACATCAGCCGCGAGTAAGACAGCACGAACACCACGAAGTGCAGCGTGCGCTCTTCGCCTCCAATCAGCACACCGCGCAACTCACCGGGGTCCACCTGACACTGAACACCCGGCACATCGTCCAGAATGGGTTCGTAGTAGCGCATCTGGGCCGAGGCGACTTCTTCCTTGAGCGCCCGCACGTAGCGGCGTATGGAACGGTCCGAAGCCGGCAACTCACCAACCTTCGCTTGCAGCTTGCGGGCAATCTTAACGGCGCTGAGCCTGGGGAATTGCTTGAGCAAATGCACCAGGTAATCCCGGTGATCGTCGAGGCGCTTAGTGCGTGAGGGGTCTTCAATCTGTTCCGAAATCGCGTTCTCATCCATCCGCAGATACTTGCGAACGGTATTCCGGGACAACCCCAGTTCCTGGCTGATGGCGCGTATCGACAAACCTTTACCGTTGTCGTGCAGTGCCTTGATCTTGTGTATCACAACCCACTCCTTCACTGACATGCCCCCGGCCATCGATAAAAGCGGGGGACAGTAGCTGGTTCTATGGCCTGACGGCCACTCGGAGGTGGGTCAAAATTAATGGCCAGTAGTGGGTCACTTTAATTGGCCACTAACAGTGCTGTAACCATTTACGAAATCAAACCACCGGGGGCCCGCTGAAGCGGGCTTGATACTGCAATAATTTTCCAGACTCACTCTTCTACTATTGGAACCCTCACGTTTCACCATCTCGCTTCCGATGACCTCTCGATTTTTTAGCCAACCAAACCTCAGTGTGTCTAACAGCAACGCCACCACCGAACTGAGCTTTCAGGTTAAAGAATCGGTTTTTTTGTTTGTAATTTCTGAAGAGATAAATCGACCGACGAAAACATTACTTGAGGGGAACAATGGCTTTTCCAGCAAAAAAAGCCAGAGATGTAACGGCGAAACCCACGACTAAGCGTGGGCAGCGTCGTTACGAGTTACGTCATGATAAAAAAATTACTCTGCGGTCCAAAACACGTAGTCTGCAGTGTAACCGCTAACGAACCTGCGGCCCTCAGACATTTTTGTACAACCGGTTGCCGGCGCAGCTCCACCCACAAGATTGATGCGTTGGATGTACGCAATGTCACTCATCATGCCGTCTGGCCCAACAGATGTTGCTTTTACCAGTTGGAAAGGGATGTTCCCTGCACCCGCTGGAGCTGTTGCAAGCTGCTTACCTGTCACTTTGGAACCATCCAGAGCTTCCCAAGTGGCTGGGGGGCCGTAGTATGAACCAATTTGATTTCCGCTGTCGTCCACGAGATTTGCACTAGGTCCGGCAAATTTCCAGGCATAGTCACCTGATTCATTTTGCGCACACAGCCACGTCACGGTGCCATTAACTACACTGCCGACCATGGCACGCTCATGACCAGTTGGAACCTCGATTTCCTTTGGCAACTCCATCATATTGGTCTGACTCTTATCACCGTTGATAGATGTAAGTGTTCCGCAGCCTGAAAGCAGTGCCGCGCCGACCATCGCCGTAACCAAAGTCTTTCCTGAAAAATTTGCGCTCATCATATCCCGCTCCTGAAACATTATGACTTGAATTTAGTGTTACGCCCCGCCAATTACGGAAGTTTCAGAAAAATCGAAAAAATTTGTGAATTGTGAATAGTGGAACTTTCAGTACTGACTGAAAAACGATGTGAGCCTTGGAGCGGTCAGCGGAGTATATATTATATGATATCGCGGGCAGCGATTGCGCTGAATAGGTCCAATACCCGTGATAGGTCGAATTTGTCCACTACAACTAATTGTCGGCTCGCAAAAACGTATTGGTGGTGCGATGGCTTCGAAAAACTTCGAAGAAGAGATTTATTCACTCCCCCGACTTTCTGAATACCAGGACCAGGGGCTGATTCGCGCAGCAGGCTTTCGCTGGCTCGGACTCCTGTCCGGTTTGGTTTTCGTGCCTGCATTAATCGCAAGCCAACACAGTGATGGTGATTTTCTGCGAGATGCTCCATTCGCGCTTGTCGCGGCAATATTATTTTTAGCAGCGTCGATTGTTGTCGTTATTGCTTCAGCCCAACATCTCTCTAAACTGCAGCACCTGCATTTGCAGAGATATGTTGAGCGTTTAAATGCGGAGCCTACCCACAAGCTGCTCGAGGCTTTTTCAAAACGATATCGATACACAGAGACCGAGGTCGCAGCTATCGTCGGTATTCTGGATCGAAGGCAGCCCGGCTGGAGGGATTGATACCCCATAGTGAAAAGCTGAAGGCTAAAATCCAAACGAATAACAACCACATAGTCTTGCAAAATTTTCAAAACCGCCAAGTAAATGTCGACATGTTGAAAAGAGTTGCCCCCTCAAGCCTACACATAGAGGACCATGCAATGCCCGTTCAACTCCATCAGATTGTGTCGGGAGGTCAGACAGGAGCGGACCGCGCCGCGCTTGATGCTGGGATGGCCCTCGGTATCGCAATCGGTGGAGCCTGTCCTAAAGGTCGACTCGCAGAGGACGGCCCTCTGGCTTCACGTTATCCACTCAGAGAGATCACTGGGGGCTATCGTCAACGCACGAAAACGAACGTCGTTGACAGTGACGGGACCGTTATTTTTTTTCGGGGTGTGCCGGAAGGCGGAACGGAAGCGACGCTCGCTTTTTGTATAAAATTAAAGAAACCATATTGTCTGATCGACATAAATGAAATCAGGGTAGCGAGGGCTGCCACCCTGATCAATCAATTCATAACGACCAAAAACATCCACATCCTGAATATTGCCGGAGCACGCGAAAGCCGTTCGCCCGGTATATACGCGTTCGTTCTTTCAGTGCTGTTGACGTCACAACAGAAGCCCGCACCGTTGGCACCCGAGACACAACGGTGAGCACATCACTTCGAAACTGCTCGCCGCTGACGGACGTCTGCGGCGAGCAATCCTGCGTGCGCCTTCACTGGAATCGAGACTGACTACACGCGCCTTCGGCTTCGAGCAAAGGCGGCTCGAAACTAATCTGGCAGCTCACTAGGCCCGCCGAGACGGTTAGCCGGGGCTGGGCGTCAGAGTATGACTCCCGTCTTATCGCTGGCCCGCATCATGTCGGCCGCCTTCTCCGCTATCATCACCGCCGGCGCATTGGTATTGCCACCGATGATACTAGGCATGATCGACGCATCAACCACTCGCAGGCCTTTCAGGCCATGAACCTTGAGCTGGGGATCAACCACCGCCATGTCATCGACGCCCATTTTACAGCTGCCCACCGGGTGATAGACCGTATCAGTGCGAGAACGAAGCACGCTGCGGATATCGTCGTCGGTGCTGACGTTGCCGGTAAATGGGTCACTGGTGATAAACCGCGACAGCGCCGGGGCTTTCATCAGTTTGTCGGTCATCTTGTAGCCCTTAACCATGGCTTCAATATCGTCCGGATGGTCAAAGAACTTCGGATCAATCACTGGTGGCGTCTGCGCTGAGGCATCTTTCAGAGACACCGTACCCCGGCTCTTCGGCCTGAGCAGGCAAACATGGCAGGAGAAGCCATGCCCGCTGTGCAGCGTGCGGGCGTGATCATCCACCAGCGCAACCACAAAGTGCAGCTGGATATCCGGTGCTGCCTGCCCGGGATCGGTCTTGAGAAAACCGCCGCCTTCGGCGAAATTGGAGGCCAGCAGCCCGCGACGCTCCTTGCGGTAACGCAGGAACTGGCGGATGCCATGCAGCCCGCCTTTCAGTGACAGACCCAACAAATTAGTATCGCTGGACTTGTAGCCGAAGATGAAATCGGGGTGGTCGTGGAGGTTCTTGCCGACGCCGGGGAGGTGATGCAGCACCGGCACCCCCACCGAAGTCAACTCACCGGCGTCACCGACGCCCGACAGCATCAGCAGTTGTGGTGACTGGAAGGCACCGGCACTCAATACCACCTCCTTGCGCGCGCGAATCTGGCGAAGCTGGCCATTCTGAAGAATCTCCACACCCACAGCTCGCTTGCCCTCGAACACGATTCGCTGCGCCAGCGCATTGGTTTCAATGATAAGGTTCGGGCGTTCGAGGTGGGGTAGCAGATAGCCGCGGTAGGAACTCCAGCGCTCACCGTTGAGCTGAGTGACCTGATAGAGACCGATCCCCTCCTGCTGGGGACCATTGAAGTCCTGGGTCAGCGGGTAACCGACCTGGCGGGCAGCCTCGAGATAGTGCTGTTGGAACGGGTTGTCGCTCTGCAGATCACTGACTTTCAGCGGGCCATCGGTGCCGTGCCACTCATCGTTCAGGGTCTGGTTACCCTCGGATTTGCGAAAGTATGGAAGCACGTCCTTAAAGGACCAACCCTCGTTGCCCTGCTCGGCCCACTGATCGTAATCACTGGCGTGACCCCGAATGTAGGCCATGGCATTGATGGCCGATGAGCCGCCCAGCACCTTGCCCCGAGGCTGGTAGCCCCGGCGTCCGTTCAGTCCCAGCTGCGGTACAGTTTCAAAAGCCCAGTTATTGATGTTCTTGGGCACCATGGCGACCACTGCGGCGGGGGTCTGCACCAACCAGCTGGCACCTTTATGGGAGCCGGCTTCGATCAGCGCCACGGTGGTGCTGGTGTCTTCGCTCAAACGCCCGGCCAGCGCGCAGCCGCTGGAGCCGCCGCCTACAATTACGTAATCCACTGTCTGCATGCTGAATACTCTTTGACTTGTTGTTATGGGGGCGAACATTTGAGCGCCCAACGCTGTCAGCAAGCGTGGGCCAAGCGCCAGCCAATCTGAAGGTGATTCCGGGCCACTTTTCCTGAACCTGCCCAGCCCTGAATAAGGTTTACACCTTCCCAGCAAAGATAATTGAGGGGTTCTACTCCACCCCCAACGGATGCTTCATGAATAGTCATAAGGTTTTGTTCTCCCGAACTGTCCCATATTTGTTTCTCGCTGATGCACCGCAATCGATATGTGACCAGCACATCAACGTTGTCCGGAATAAGTTGCCATTTACGTTGCAGCGGCTCACCACGATCCAGCATAAACGCCCAATCCATGAAGGTAGGTGTCCAAGGTGAGCCCCAAAACCGCACGCCCTCTATCTCGATTCCACTGTCTTCGAGGTGAATAGCATTCGTCAATGCCTGCTGTGCCAATTCCGGCGTTTCCTGGAAGGCCCAGTCGTGATTGCCTGCAATCACAATCTTATAGCGATGCGGCAGCGTTCCAAGCCAATCGTTGAGCTCTTCGATGTTATCCAGTGTGCCCTGGCCCAGACTATCTCCGGCATGAACAAGCACATCGCCATCAGGAATCACCTGAATACGGCGGTGCATGCTGTGGGTATCTGAGATACAGACCAGCTTCATTCTGTCCACTCCTGTGGCGTTAACAGTTCTGGTTAAAGACGCCAATCAATACAAGGAAGCAATCGGACTTTATTGCGCGCATCGTTCACACTGCAGCCGAAGTCAATAATTTCCATATTGTGGACGCTTTGCGGCACGCCCTCCGGGCTTAACCGGGATTCCAGCAGATGGATGGCTTCGAGATCTACAATCAGCAGTTTGCCGTTATTCATTTCGCGGCACCTTTGCCACCAGGTCTAATACTTGGTGAACCGGCATCAACGGCACCTGACCGGTTTTTGCCAGAGTATCAATCCAGAGCTGGTTGCCCTTCTGAACCATCTCGTCAGTCCCAATGTGGCCCGACACCACGGCCGAGATGCCCGAAATGGCATGATCCGCCCCCTGCGCCCAACTCCAGGGCCAGGTACACTCAATGGCAAAACGCTCTGATAAGGTGCTGTCCTGAACGGTGCACCAGTCGTCGAACGAGCTTTGGGCATGCACCAACCCGAGTTGGCCGTTCTCGCATTCCAACGTGATGGTGAGTGGCAACTGGTTACGACATCGGGTTGCCAGGCTCTTATAGCAAACCTCGTCCAGGGTCGAGGCCCAGACACCACCAGTTCCCCGATGCTTGTATCGGCTTCTGCTATCTTCAGCGCCAGCGATAAACATCAACTCATGGTTGTCCACCACGCTGTGTACCCAGTCAGTTGTCAGCACCCACTCCAGAAGGACCCGGGATTCGGGCCCGCGATCAATGATGTCTCCCAGCAGAAACAGGCGATCAACCACTTTGTTGAAACCAGCATCCGACAACGCGGCTTGCAGAGCCTTGAACTCGCCGTGAAGGTCACCACAGACCCAATCCACTTCGGTCGGATTGGCGGCAAAAATCGGTGCAGGGTCAGTCGAAGGGAGCGGCGGATGAATCGGAGGAATCTAGAGGCGAAAAGTGACTCTCTTTTTTTGGCATGAGAGCCGGAGCTAATGTCCAGTGCCCCAGAATGCTTACGGTCAACAACGAAGAGGGGCCAAAATATTCAGATCGGCAATTGGCACGCACAGGGCACGGAGAAAATTTCAGGATCAGAAACCAAAAAAGGCAGACCAGTAAGTTACTGATCTGCCTTTCTTCTATGTGGTAGCGGGGGCAGGATTCGAACCTACGACCTTCGGGTTATGAGCCCGACGAGCTACCAGACTGCTCCACCCCGCATCAAACTGGTTGTTTATCGAGACTGGCCTCGATCAACGTGGCGCGAATATTACAGCCACTTCTGGTATCTGTCAAACCATATTTTCAAACAGGTCCGTCGGGTAGGCCAGCCCTTCGCTCTCACTTTCACGTTCATGCCGGAAGAAACCGACCGTTTCTATCGCTTCCTGCACCGGGCGAAATGACCGCCGATGCTCGGGTGTGACACCCATTCGAGCCAAGGCTTCAAGGTGCACCGGTGTTGGATAGCCCTTGTGCTGGGCCAGACCAAATCCCGGATACTTCTGATCCAGCGCTGCCATTTCACGATCGCGCGTAACCTTGGCAATAATCGATGCAGCACTGATTGCAGCGACCCGGCTATCACCTTTCACCACCGGCTCCGAAAGCCAGGTCCACTTCGGGCACCGGTTCCCATCCACCAAGACATACTCTGGCTGAATGGACAGCCCGTCAACCGCGCGTTTCATTGCGAGCATGGTGGCCTGATAGATATTCAGCTGATCGATTTCAGCCGGCTCACAACGGCCCAGGCTCCAGGACGCAGCCTTTTCCACAATCTCGTCGTAGAGCCTCAGTCGCCGCTTCTCCGTCAGTTTCTTGGAATCCGCCAACCCTTCAATCGGGCGGTTCGGATCCAGAATGACCGCAGCCGTCACCACATCCCCGATCAAAGGGCCCCGACCAACCTCATCCACCCCTGCCAAGCGCCAGCCCTGGTAGCGGCACTCAAACGGAGGCAACTCTTTGCCGGCCATCAGCGCCGGCTCTCCATCAAGCTGGAAATGGCTGTCGCAGCCCGCTCGTCTGCATTCTGCCTGAGTGACTCGTGCAACTCAGAGAAAGCTTCACTCAAGCGCAAACGCTCCTGCTCATTCTCAAGCCGCTCCAGAACAGCCGCCCCGAGGGCTTCTGGCGTTGCATCATCCTGCAGAAGCTCAGGCACCAGCTGTTTTTGAGCCAGCAGGTTTGGCAGCGCCACCCAGGGCACTTTCACCAACTTTGACAGCAGCTTGAAACTGAAGTTACTCAGACGATACCCAACCACCATCGGCTTCTTCAACAACATTGCCTCCAGGGTTGCAGTTCCCGAGGCCAGCAGCACCACATCGCTTGCCGCCATCACCTCCCGGGATCTACCGCGAACCAGCGTAACCGGCAGTTTTACTTCAAGAGACTCGACCAAGCCCTGAATCTGTTTTTCGCGATCCCGGTTTACGCAGGGTATAACTAATTGAATATCCGGCCTGCGGGACTGAAGCCATCGCGACGCTTCCAGAAACAACGTCCCCAGCCGCTCAACCTCACCGCCTCGACTACCTGGCAAAACAGCCAACACAGGCTTATCAAAGTTCAGCCCAAGGTTTTCACGCGCCGCGCGGGTATCGGTTTTCATCTCGATGCGGTCTGCCAGCGGGTGCCCCACGAAGGCCACCGGCACCTGATGCTCTTCGTAAAAACGAGCCTCAAAAGGAAAAAGCGTCAGCATCAGGTCAACGGATTTGGCGATCTTGAAAATGCGTTTTTGCCGCCAGGCCCAGACAGAGGGGCTGACATAATGCACGGAAGGAATGCCGGCTTCCCGGCAGCGGCGCTCTATTGCGAGGGTAAAATCCGGCGAATCAATACCGATCACAACATCCGGCGGAGTATTGAAGAAAAACTCCATCAATCGGGCGCGAATACTGAACAGCTCCCGAATGCGCCCGAGCACTTCGACCAGCCCCATCACAGACAACCGCTCCATGGGCACCAGCGAATGGAAGCCTTCGGCGACCATTTCATCACCGCCAATGCCGACAAAGCGAGCCTTGGGATAACGTTGACGAAGTGATCGAATCAAACCGGCACCGAGGATATCCCCCGATGCTTCACCGGCGATGATGGCGACTGTCAGCTTACGATCGCTGACCAGGGCAGCCTGAGAATTTGGCACCGGCAATCTCCAGCCAGATCAGCGGATGATGCCGCGATCCGCTCCTCGAAGCGAGTCAATCAACGGGCGAACCTCCGGCACGTCGAGGAAGCCTTTTTCAAGCTCCTCCAGAGCCTGCTCGATGGTAAGGCCCTGGCGATAGATCACCTTGTAAGCTCGGCGCAGAGTCAGCAGAACATCTTTACTGAAGCCACGACGCTTGAGGCCTTCGACATTCATACCGTGAGGTTGGGCAGATTGGCCACTGGCCATCACGTAAGCAGGTATATCTTTCAAAACGATACTGCCGCCGGCGGCCATGCTGTGCGGGCCGATGTGGCAGAACTGATGCACCATGGTACCACCACCCAGGATGGCATAATCGCCAACCGTGACGTGTCCCGCCAGCGTGGCGCAATTGGCCAGAATGGTGTTATTGCCCACCCAGCAATCGTGAGCAACATGCACGTAAGCCATCAACAGATTGCCGTTTCCAATCCGGGTTTCGCCGCGATCCTGAATGGTTCCGCGGTGAACGGTGCAATTCTCACGTATAACGTTGTCATCACCGATAACCAGAGTGGTCGGCTCACCGGCGTACTTCTTGTCCTGACATTCTTCTCCAATACTGGAGAACTGGAATATGCGATTGTTGCGACCGATAATGGTCGGCCCTTTAATCACTACGTGAGACAGGATTTCAGTGCCTTCGCCTATCTCAACGCCGGGACCGACATAGCTCCAGGGACCAACGGTTACGTTATCCGCCAGTTTGGCTGATGGGTCTACAATCGCCTGAGGATGGACACCCGACCAGTCATTTGTCGCCATCAAACTTCTCTCTCAGCGGTCAATATTTCTGCCACGCACACCACGTCGCCATCAACCAGGGCACGGCATTCGAATTTCCAGATACCACGCTTGCCAGACACAAACACGGACTCCAGATCCAGGCGGTCTCCAGGTAGAACGGGACGCTTGAAGCGAGCTTTGCTGGAACCGGCCAAATATTGTATCACGCCATCCGACGGTTTCCGCCCCACCGTCACAAAACCGAGAATTCCTGAAAGCTGCGCCATTGCTTCAATGATCAGCACGCCAGGCATAATAGGGTTATCGGGAAAATGGCCGGTAAAGAAGGGTTCATTGAAGGAGACATTCTTGTACCCCTTGATCGACTTTCCCTTTTCGACCTCAGTTACCCGGTCAACCAGCAAAAACGGGTACCGGTGTGGCAGGTATTCAAGAATCTCATCGATTTTCATCATGTCGATCGGCCTCAGCTCTCCGATTTCTTTTCCAGCTCTTTGATCCGCCTGGCCAGTGAATCCAACTGCCGGAAGCGTACCGCATTTTTTCGCCATTGGCGGTTAGTGTCTGCGCTGGTTCCGGATGAATACACCCCCGGCTCCGTGATGTCGCCGGTTACCATCGTCATTCCGGTCAACTGGACCTGATCAGCAATTTCAAGATGCCCTGCAATACCACAGGCACCGCCAAACACGCAGTGGCTACCGATACGAGTACTGCCCGCAATACCCACCTTCGCAGCCATCGCACTGTGATCGCCAATGCTTACGTTATGCCCGACCTGCACCAGGTTGTCGATTTTTACACCGTCGCCAATGACCGTGCATTCCAGAGCACCACGATCAATCGTGGTGTTCGCGCCGATTTCAACATCGTCACCCATAACCACACCGCCGACCTGGGCAATGCGGTGCCAAACGCCTTTATCGATGGCAAACCCGAACCCATCGGAACCAATCACTGCACCACTGAGAATATGACAGCGCTGGCCCATCACGACATCATGAGCCAACGTCACTCTTGGACGAAGAATGGAGTTATCGCCAATGCGGGCATGGGCACCAATATAACAGCCAGAACCGATGACGACGCCGTCACCAATCTGTGCACCTGCTTCAACGACCACGTGAGGACCGATACTGGCCGTCTCAGGAACTTTCACCGAAGGATCGATCACGGCCGTCGGGTGGACACCGGCCATCACAGCCGGTGCCGGGTCAAACCAATGACTGAGACGAGCATAGCCCAGGTAGGGGTTAGCCAGTAACAGGACATTGGTCTGAACATCGCCTGCAGCCGAAGGTGCAACAATTACCGCTGACGCTTTGGTTTCTTTCAGGTATTTGCCATAGGCAGGATTGGCAAGAAAGCTGATCGAACCCGGACCCGCCGCCTGCAACGTTGCCAGCCCGTGTATCCGGGTATCGGGATCACCTTTCAGCTCCGCCCCCAACGCCTCAGCCAGCTCCTGGAGACTGTAGGATTTCATTGTCATTAACCGTTCTCCGGATCCCGCCAACCGGGGTCTTGTTCTACTCAGCGGTTCAGTTTTTCAAGCAATTCAGAGGTCAGGTTCATCTCTGGCTTCACGTAGACCACGGCTTCACTGGGCAGAATCATATCCAGATCGTGTTCATCCAGTAGCTCTTTAACGGCTTCATCGACTTCCGGGCGCGCACCCTCGAGGAACTGCTGCTTACGCTGGGCGACCGTGGTGTCCAGGCGCTGCTTCAGAAAATTGAATTCCTGAACGGTTTCCTGGAATTCACTGGCCAGCTTGTTACGTTCGCTCTCGTTCATCATGGCACCGTCCTTTTCAAGACGATCTTTGAGCTTTCTGGCCTTCTCCTGCGCTTCCCGCACCTGGGCCTCTTCACCGGCAAAATCCTCCTGAAGCTTTTGGCTGAACACCTGGGCATCATTGGAAGAGAACAGCGCCTGGCGCAGATCGACCACACCAATGCGGGTTTCCGCTGTCGCGTGCAGCGAAAATGCCATCAGAGTTGCGCCAACAATGGCAGATAGACGTTTCATGGAAATCTCCTGTGTTTCATCCTTTGTTTTTCTGGTCACTGCTCTCAGAAGGTTTGGCCCAGTGAGAACTGGAATACCTGAGTATCATCGCCTGATTTGTCATTAAGAGGTTTCGCCAAACTGAATGCAAGAGGCCCTACAGCGGTAATCCACTGAAAGCTGATGCCTGCCGATGCCCGCAGTTCGCCGAGTTCCGGATCAAAGTCACGATCAGTATCGAAAACCTGCCCGGCATCAAGAAAGACTGACGTCCGCATCGAGCGCGTATCGCCCGCAAACGGGGTCGGGAATATCAGCTCTAACCCAGCCTCCGTCAACAGGTTACCACCGAACGGATCCGGGTCAGACAAGTCAAATTCTGAAGGTTGGGCCCTGTTACCGAGAGAATTCGCGCGGAAACCCCGTACCGATCCATAACCACCTGAAAAGAAATGCTCAAAGAAAGGCATTTGGGTGCGGTCACCATAGCCATCGCCGTATCCGATATCGGTTCTCGCCCGGATTACCCAGCGAGACGAGTCGGCAATCGGATAATAGAAGTCAGTCTTGTGAGTGGCCTTATAAAAGGTCAGATCACTCCCTGGCACGGCAACATCCAGCGACAACGAATGACTGTAGCCCCGGGTTGGCAGAACGCCACGGTTTAATGTGCTACGGCGCCAGTTACCAAACACAAAGTAATTGGTGAACGAATCGCCCTCATCATCAATAAAGGTTTCTACCTCCTGGGCGGAAAAAACACCTTTTTTGATGTTGGACTGAGTCAGACCAAGCCCAAAACTCAAACGGGTAATCGAATCGGTGGGGTAACCAAAGGTTAAGCGCCCGCCGTACTCATCAAGCAGATACGACGAGATGTCCTCTTCTTCGAAGTCCGTCTCACGCGCAAACAGACTAAAGCCGCGACTGACGCCATCAACCGTATAATACGGATCAAGGTAGGAGATGTTGGCACTCTTGATAGCATCACTGACGTTAACGCCAAACGATACCCGCTTACCGCTGCCAAAGAAGTTGTTTTCGGATACCGCAGCACCCAGGATCACGCCAGAGTTCTGTGAAAAGCCGACCGATGCAGACAGGCTACCGGTCGGCTGCTCCTGAACGCTGTAATTGACGTCCACCAGGTCATCGGAACCGGGCACTGGAACGGTCTCCACGTCCACCGTCTGGAAGAAGCCCAGTCGCTCGAGCCGGGTTTTAGAGAAATCAATCTGGTCGGAGGACGCAATACCGCCCTCCATCTGAGTCATTTCCTGGCGGAGCACTTCGTCTTTGGTAGAGACGTTGCCCTCAAAATTGACGCGGCGTACATAGGCTCGCTTGCCCGGCTCGATAAAGAACGTTACTGCCGCGGTATTGTCTTCGCCCGGCTCCGGCACCGCATTCACATTGGCGAAGGCGTAGCCCTCTCTGCCAAGTCGAAACGACAGTGCTTCGGAGATCGCGGTCATCTGGGCACGAGAGAACACATCCCCCTCACCCACGGGAATGAGCTCCCGCAACTCGTCTTCATCAACGATCAGCTCGCCCCGCAGTCGAATGTCAGAAATGGTGTACTGAGGACCCTCGTCCAGCGCAATCGCAATGAAAACCTGCTGTTTGTCGGGCGAAATGGACACCTGGCTCGATTCCACGTTGAAATCCAGATAGCCGCGATCAAGGTAGAACGAGCGCAAAGACTCCAGGTCGCCGCTCAGGCGCTCCCTGGCGTATTTATCCTTGTTGGTGATGGAATTCCACCAACTGGTGGTGCGCAGCTCAAACAAACTGATCAGCTCTTCGTCGCTAAAATCGGAATTGCCAATAATGTTGAGGTGCTGAATGGATGCGACGGAACCCTCGTTTATGTCGAGGCGAACGGCAACCCGATTTCTTGGAAGCTCTTCCGCGCTGGCCCGGACTCTGGCGTTATAACGGCCCTGAGCAATGTAGGAGCGCAGTATCTCCAGCTCCAGCCGCTCCAGAGTCGCGCGACGAAACACCTGCCCTTCTTCCAGTCCTGCGCCGGCCAGGGCATCCATCAACATGTCAGTTTCGATGTTCTTGTTGCCGTCTATCTCGATGGACGAAATAGACGGTCGCTCTTTAACCGAGAGAATCAGAACGCCGGCGTTGCGGCTGGCTTCGATATCGGTAAACAAGCCCGTACGGAAAAGTTCTTTGATGGCGGTGGCCAACCGGGTTTCATCCACCTCTTCGCCAATGTTGACGGGGAACGCAGAGAATACTGAGCCTGCTGAAACCCTCTGAAGGCCTTCCACCTCAATATCCGCTACCGTGAATTCATCCGCCAGCACAGGTGTGATACCAGTCGCGGAAATGGCTAGGCCAACGGCTACAGCTAGAAGGGAACGTCTCATTCAGTTATATCGCCTGGTTAATGTGCGGTAAGGAGCCCGCAATTCTCACAACCGCATCAGGTCGTTGTAAAGAGCAAACACCATTAAAGTCAGAATCAAAGCCATACCAATTCGTAATCCAAGCGCCTGAACTTGCTCAGACACCGGTTTCCGGCGGATGGCTTCAATGGTGTAATACACGATGTGACCGCCATCCAGAACTGGCACTGGCAGTAAATTAAGAACGCCAAGACTGACGCTCAAGTACGCCAGAAAGCGCACGAAATCCTCAAATCCGGAACTGACACTGGCTTCTGCTACCCGGGCAATGGTTATTGGCCCACTCAGGTTGGTAGGCGAGAGCAGCCCGGTAAACATTTTTTTGATGGCGACCAGGGTCAGCCGGGTATCCGCCCAAGTTTCATGGACCGCATTCGGAATAGCCGCCAGCGGGCCATAGCGAACTTCCCGCAGAACTTCATCGGGCCAGCTTATAGCCTCCACACCGGCACCCACAAAACCGATGACCTGGCCATCGTCCAGGGTACGGGACGCTGGACGAACAGTCACATCGCGTGGCTCGCCGTTGCGCTCCACCGACAGCGCCAACGTCTTCTCCGGAGCATTCCGAATGTATTCCACCAGCTCAAACCAGTCTGCCACTGGCTCACCGTCGACCGCGAGAACCCGGTCTCCGGCTTCCAAGCCTGCTGTTGCAGCCCGGCCATCAGCGGTCACTTGCCCAAGGACAGCCGGTACTGCCGGACGCCAGGGTGTGATCCCAAACTCCGCCAGCGGGTTCGGCGCGTCGTCGCTCAGGCGCCAGCCATCCAGAGAACCATCCACCGTCCCTCTGGCGCCATTCTGAGAGACCTCAAGGGTCACCACACCATGTTCGCCGGCGCGCTCCAGCAAGCGCATGTTGACGTCACGCCAGGATGTCACGCGGCGGCCATCGATACCGTGTATTTCCATGCCCTGCTGCAAACCAGCCCGCTCTGCCACACTGCCTGGGGAGACATCACCCACAATCGGCGCGACGTTAGTGACGCCAACCACACTCAGCAACCAGTACGCGAAAATGGCAAAAATAAAATTGGCAATCGGGCCCGCTGCAGCGATGGCAATACGCTGGGAGGGTGGTTTCGAGGTGAAGGCCTGACTCTTCAGCTCATCTGGTACCGGGCCTTCGCGCTCGTCCAGCATTTTGACGTAGCCACCCAGGGGAATGGCAGCAATCGCAAACTCTGTGCCGTGTCGGTCGTACCAGGAATAAAGCGGCTTACCAAAGCCCACTGAGAACCTCAGTACCTTAACTCCGAATCTCCGGGCAACCCAAAAGTGCCCATACTCATGCAGGGTGACCAGAATCCCCAGAGTTAAGGCTAGCGCCAGTACAGTTTGAATAATCTGCATAGATGTTCCGGTTTGTGGCTAAAGGCCAAAATGACTGAATTCCCGCCGGATTCAGACAGCCAGCAGTCTGATCTGTTCCCTGGCACAGTCTCGTGCCTCGGCATCTTTCGCGAAGATGGTCTCGAAATCGGTTGCCGTTACCACCGGAGTGGCCGCCAGCGTTCGCTCTATGATAACGGGGATATCGGCAAAGCACAGCCTGCCATCCAGAAAAGCCGCTACAGCTTCCTCATTCGCCGCGTTCAACACGGCCGGTGCCGTGCCGCCGCTGGCAAACGCGTCTGCCGCTAACCGTAAACAGGGAAAGCGCTGCAGATCCGGTCGTTCAAAATGGAATTTACCGATCGCAAACAGATCCAGAGGCGCTACACCCGCTTCAATCCGCTCTGGCCAGGCAAGGCCATTGGCAATGGGAGTGCGCATGTCGGGGCTACCAAGCTGCGCCAACACCGAGCCATCCGCATACTCGACCATCGAATGAATAATGCTCTCCGGGTGGACATGAACTTCCACCCGGTCCGGCGTGGTGTTAAACAGCCAGCAAGCCTCGATCAGCTCAAGCCCTTTGTTCATGAGGGTGGCAGAATCAACCGATATCTTCTGGCCCATGGACCAGTTGGGGTGCGCACACGCCTGCTCCGGCGTGACCGTTCGCAACTCCTCAGCGGCCAGGGTTCTGAAAGGACCACCGGAGGCCGTGAGCAGGATTCTGGTGATGCCCGCAGCCGCTGGATCGCGAATTTTATCTGCGGGCATACACTGGAAGATCGCGTTGTGCTCGGAATCGATCGGCAACAACTCTGCCCCTGAATCCGATACCGCATCCATAAACAGCCGACCAGACATCACCAGGGCTTCTTTGTTGGCCAGAAGCACTCGTTTACCGGCGCGCACCGCTGCCAGAGTCGGCGCCAGTCCCGCTGCACCGACAATCGCAGCCATCACCGTGCAGGCTTCCCCGGCAGCCGCCACCGCAGACAAGCCCCGATCACCTTCGAGAATCTGGATGTCCGGGCAATCACTCAACAAGCCCGCGAGTTCCTGTGCGGCAGAGGCATCTGACATGACCGCCACTTTCGGCCGAAACTCCCGACACAAATCTGCCAGCTCTTTCGCCTTGGTTGCCGCGGTCAGCGCATACACAGAGAACCGCCCCGGATGGCGGCGGATAACGTCCAGCGTGCTGAGCCCGATGGAGCCCGTGGCGCCTAATATGGTGATGCTGCGCATTGTCATAACTACCAGTGACCGGTGGTCAACCAACCCAACAGGGTGATCATCAAGGCAAACACCGGGATAGCCGCAGTGAGACTATCAACCCGATCCATAATGCCACCATGACCCGGTAACAGCTGGCTGCTGTCTTTGATACCGCGGAAGCGTTTGAGCATGCTTTCAAGCAAATCCCCCAGCACCGACACGAACCCCGTGACCAGGCTGGCAATAATCAATAACATGGTTTCAGTCGTGCTGGCATCGGCCAGCACACTGGCGACCACGGCCAGCAGCGCAACCGCTACCAGACCGCCCCAAACGCCGGCCCAGGACTTGCCGGGGCTGACTCTGGGCGCAAGCTTGGCTTTGCCGAAGGCCCGGCCGGCAAAGTACGCGCCGATATCCGCCACCCAGACCACGAAAAAGATGTAAACGATCACGATCAGGTTGTTAACCACCTCACCGAACAGGAGCTCACCGGTGCGTAAATGATTCAGACCTACCCAGGCCGGCACCAGTACAAACAACCCCATCAATGACCGCAACGGCACCGTACCCCAGGCGTCTGACCCGGCCGGATAACGGCGCACCAACCATAAACACGCCAACCACCAGAGCACCGCAAGCCATAACACCGGCACCGCCGGCAACTTCGACAACCAGATCAGATAAAGGAGCGCGGCAACGGCCAAAGCATAGGCAACTCGAGCTGGCTGCCGTTCAAGGCCAGCCATGTTTGCCCATTCCCAAGCCCCGAGCGCAATAATAGCGCCGGTAAACAGGGCGAAACCCAGCGGTGGCAGGAAAAAAATGCCGCCAATGGCAATGGGCGCAAGAATGAGTGCTGTAATAATGCGGATTTTTAACACGGTATAAGTCGCTGTATCGTTATTGTTGTGAAGCTCGGGCCGCAATCTGGTCATCGGTCTGACCGAAACGACGCTGCCGGCGGCTGTAGGCTTCCAATGCCTTGCGCATTTCCTCGGCCTTGAAATCCGGCCAGAATACGCTCGAAAAATAGAACTCGGTGTACGCCAGGTGCCATAACAGGAAATTACTGATGCGCTGCTCTCCGGCCGTCCGGATTAAAAGATCCGGCATTGGCAGGTCACCAATGCTCAGGTGCTGCTGAATCAAGTCGTCCGTTATATCCGACGGCTGCAGCACCCCGGCCTGCACTTGCTGGGCAACCTGGCGGGTTGCCTGGGTGATATCCCAGTGGCCACCGTAATTGGCGGCTATCACCAACGTCATGGCGGTATTATCACGGGTTAACGCCTCGGCTTTTTCCATGTGCTCTTGCAGGACAGCATTGAACGCGGAGCGGTCACCGATGATTCTGAGGCGGATATTGTTGCGGTGGAGCTTTCTGACTTCGCGCTCCAGGGCAATCAGGAACAGCCTCATCAAGGCTGAAACTTCATCCTTGGGCCGACGCCAGTTCTCACTTGAAAAAGCGAAAAGCGTCAGCACTTGCACACCTTCCCGGGCACAGGTTTCCACGACGGCCTTGACCGCATTCACGCCCGCTTTATGGCCCGCCACTCCCTTGAGCCGGTGCGCCTTCGCCCACCGATTGTTGCCATCCATGATAATGGCCACATGCCGGGGGCAGCTATCCGCTACCTCCGGAATTTCTGCGGTTACTTGTACCGTCATGAAATCCTCTGTGCGGCAGTGCATTCAATCACCGCCCCTTGCTTTGCACTGAATAGCCCTGGCGATCAGACCGCCATGAGATCCTCTTCCTTCGCTTTCAGCATCTTGTCGACTTCAGCGATGTACTTGTCAGTCAGCTTCTGGACTTCTTCTTCGCCCCGGCGCTCATCATCTTCGCTGATGTCTTTCTCTTTCAACAGATCTTTAAGCATGCTGTTGGCGTCGCGACGGGCGTTGCGAACAGATACACGACCGTGTTCGGCATCCGCCTTTGCCTGCTTGACCATCTCTTTCCGGGTTTCCTCGGTCAGCATGGGCATCGGAACACGAATGATGTCGCCGTTGGTGGACGGGTTCAGCCCCAGATCGGACATCATGATGGCCTTCTCGATGGTCGGCACCAGGTTCTTTTCCCAGGGGGCAATCATCAGGGTACGGTTATCTTCAACGTTCACGCTGGCGATCTGCTTCAGCGGTGTTTCCTGACCGTAGTAGTTCACCATCACGCTGTCCAGAATGGACGGGTGGGCACGGCCTGTGCGGATCTTGTTGAAAGCCGAGTGCAGAGCTTCCAGGCTCTTCTTCATTTTCTTCTCGGCATCTGCTTTGATGTCGTCAATCACGTCAGCATCCTCAAATTCGTTCGTCTGATTCTATCGAAGTCACCGGCCAACGGGCCGGCAAGCATTATTCAATCAATGTGCCTTCTTTCTCGCCGGTGACGATGCGAGTCAGAACACCAGGCTGAGTCATGTTAAACACCCGCAACGGCATGCCGTGGTCGCGGGCCAGGCAAATAGCCGTCAGGTCCATCACGCCCAGTTTCTTGTCCAGAACCTCATCGTAGGTCAGGTAATCGTATTTTACCGCGGTCGGATCAAGATGGGGATCTGCATTGTATACGCCATCCACTTTCGTTGCCTTCAGTACCGCATCGGCTTCGATCTCAATGCCGCGCAGGCAGGCCGCGGAATCTGTCGTGAAAAACGGATTGCCGGTTCCAGCACTGAAGATCACCACGTCGCCTTCTTTGAGATCACGCACCGCACGCCGGCGGTCGTAATGCTCCACAATGCCACTCATGGGGATAGCGGACATTACACGGGTGCGGATATTGGAACGCTCGAGGGCATCGCGCATCGCCAGGCCATTCATCACGGTGGCCAGCATACCCATGTGATCGCCGGTTACCCGATCAAGGCCTGCAGCACTCAGAGCTGCACCACGGAACAAGTTGCCACCACCAACGACCAGACCAACCTGCACGCCAATGCCCACCAGCGCACCGATTTCCAGTGCCATGCGATCGAGAACTTTGGGATCAATACCGAAACCGAGGTCTCCCATCAGGGCTTCGCCACTGAGTTTCAGCAGAACGCGCTTGTATCTGGGCTGGTTTTTTGAAGATGTCGGCATGATGATCCCCTTTTCGTCTGTTGGCTATCCGGCGTAAAACCCGTTGCAGGCTTGTATCTGACATACTCCTCACAAAAGGGGTATCTCAGATACAAGCCCGCCACGAAAGCCGGGGAAACCCGGCAGACGTGGCAGACTCAGGTCGTACTGTCACCTTGCGCGACAGCACTCAGAAGAAGATCAGGCCTTGCCTGTGCCAGCGGCCGCAGCCACCTCAGCAGCAAAATCCACTTCTTCTCTTTCGATGCCTTCACCCACTTCCAGGCGGATGAAGCCAACCAGCTCGCCACCGGCAGCTTTGATCAGATCGCCGACTTTCTGGTCAGGGTTCTTGACGAAAGGCTGCTCAACCAGGCTGTTTTCAGCCAGGAACTTCTTGATGCGGCCACCCATCATCTTCTCGATGATTTCGGCAGGCTTGCCTTCCATATCCGGCTGAGCCTTGATGATGTCCTTCTCTTTCTCGAGCTCTTCCTGAGGCATCTCTTCCGGCTTGCCAACGCGCGGGTTAACGGCGGCAGCGTGCATGGCGATGTCACGGGCCAGCTCCGAATCACCAGCGGTCAGAGCAACAACAGATGCGATCTTGTTGGTGCTGTGAACGTAGCCACCCACAACCGGGCCTTCCACCTTCACGAGGCGACGAACCGTGATGTTTTCACCGATTTTCTGGACCAGCGCTTCACGCTTGGCTTCCAGATCGCCCGCCATCAGAGTGGCAACGTCGGTTTCGTCTTTTTCAAAGGCAACGGCCAGCACATCGTTGGCAAAGTTCAGGAAGTTATCGTCACGGGCAACAAAGTCCGTTTCAGAGTTTACTTCCAGAATGTAAGCAACAGTGTTGTCGTCAGAGATTTTGATCAGCGACACACCTTCAGCGGCGGTACGGCCAGCTTTTTTGGCGGCTTTCAGGCCAGAAGACTTGCGCAGCTCTTCGATTGCAGCATCAACACTGCCTTCGGCTTCAACCAGAGCCTTCTTGCACTCCATCATGCCAAGGCCGGTACGCTCACGCAGCTCTTTGACCATTGCAGCGGTAATTGCAGCCATGTTCAATCCTCTTAATCGTTTCCGAATTCGGTAGGGAGGTATGCCCGGATAACAAGCGGGCATACCTTACAACTCAAACCATCAGTTCGAGTGTTACTCAGCAGCCGGAGCAGTGCCTGCGGCATCTTCGCTGACTTCTACAAACTCGTCAGCACCGCCAGAAGACTGGGCAGCTTCCAGGCAGGTATCGGCAACAGCCTGAACGTAGATCTGGATGGCGCGGATGGCGTCATCGTTACCCGGGATCACGTAGTCAACGCCGTCCGGATCACTGTTGGTATCAACCACACCGATAACGGGGATGCCCAGCTTGTTAGCTTCTTTAATAGCAATACGCTCGTGGTCTACGTCGATCACGAACAGGGCATCCGGCAGGCCGCCCATATCCTTGATACCACCGATAGAACGCTCAAGCTTGTCCATCTCGCGGGTGCGCTCAAGGGCTTCTTTCTTGGTCAGCTTGTCGAAGGTACCGTCCTGGCTCTGGGCTTCCAGATCGCGATAGCGACGGATCGACTGACGGATGGTCTTGTAGTTGGTCAGCATGCCACCCAACCAGCGGTGGTTAACGTACGGCTGATTGGAGCGCTGAGCTTCTTCCTTGATGATCTTGGACGCTGCACGCTTGGTGCCAACGAACAGGATCTTGTTCTTGTTGCCTGCCAGCTGCTGAATCACATTCAGCGCTTCGTTCATCGCAGGAACAGTCTGTTCAAGGTTGATGATGTGAATCTTGTTGCGGGCGCCGAAGATGAACTTCGACATTTTCGGGTTCCAGTAACGAGTCTGGTGACCGAAGTGAGCACCTGCTTTGAGCAGGTCACGCATATTTACCTGAGCCATGATATTTACCTTTTAGCTTCGGGTTAGGCCTCCACGCGTCCGATTGACCCAACCAGCCCCCTTAAAGCAGGAGCCGGCACCCTGGGACAACGTGCTGACACGTGTGTGAATTTGCTGGATTCGTTTCCAGCGGGCGCGTTTATACCATAAAGCCTCGGCGAAACGCCATTACTTTTACCTGCGCACTTCCTTGTACCGGAACCCTCCGACCCTTAAAATGCCGGTTTGATGCAAATCAACAGGAAGCCCGATGCAGGTATCTATCAAAACCCCCGAAGAAATCGAAAAGATGCGAGTAGCCGGCCGCCTGGCCGCCGAAGTTCTGGAAATGATCGGCGAGCACGTCAAGCCCGGCGTCACCACCGAAGAGCTCAACAGCATCTGCCACGACTACATTGTTAATGTGCAGAAGGCGATCCCTGCGCCCCTCAACTACAAAGGATTTCCGAAGTCGGTCTGCACGTCTGTTAACCATGTGATTTGCCACGGCATCCCTTCGGACAAAAAAGTGCTGAAGGACGGCGACATCATTAATATCGACGTCACCGTTATTAAAGATGAGTACCATGGCGACACCAGCAAAATGTGGATTGTCGGCAAACCCAAGCCAGGCACCGAACGGTTGATCCAGATCACCCAGGAATGCCTATATAAAGGCATCGAACTGGTAAAGCCCGGCACCCGCCTGGGCGATATCGGCCACGTTATCCAGCAACATGCTGAAAAACATCGCTATTCAGTGGTTAGGGATTACTGTGGACACGGCATTGGCAAGGTTTTTCACGAGGAACCACAGGTGATGCACTACGGCAAGCCCGGCACCGGCATGGAGCTGCAAGAAGGCATGACCTTCACCATTGAGCCCATGATCAACCAGGGTAAATACCTGACCAAGCTACTGCCAGACGACTGGACAGTGGTCACCAAGGATCACAAGCTCTCGGCACAATGGGAACACACCATTCTGGTGACGGCAGACGGCTTCGAAGTGCTCACCAAACGCGCCGAAGAGTCGTTCTAAGTGGATCGGAGCGAGCTGGAATCCCGCATCAGTAATGACACATCACCGGTCTTTGCCGCCCGCGAACTGTTACGGGCAAGCTACGACGCAGACGCCGAAGCGTTTCGCCAGGGTGCTGATGTCAGGACTCTGGTACACGCCAGAGCCGGCACCGTCGACAAGGTGCTGCGACTGATCTGGAACCGGTACCCGCTCTCCCGCTCATCCGACATAGCACTGATTGCCGTCGGCGGCTATGGCCGGGGCGAATTGCACCCTCACTCCGACATTGACCTGCTAATCCTGACCCGCAAGGGCATTGAAGAAGGCTGGCAAGACGACCTGGGTGCCTTCATTACTCTCTTGTGGGATCTCAAGCTAGATATCGGTCACAGCGTGCGCAGCATTGAAGAATGTGTAGATTCCGCCCGCCAGGACATCACCATCCTCACCAACCTGCTGGAGACCCGCACCATTGCCGGTCCCGACTGCTTGCGTACCGAGCTCAGCAACAAGGCCTACTCGGACGACGTCAGCTCCGATCGCGACTATTTCCTGGCCAAGCGGGAGGAACAGCAACGGCGGCACCAGAAGTACGGCGACACCGAATACAACCTGGAACCTAACGTGAAAGGCTCCCCCGGTGCTCTTCGTGACATCCAGACCATTGGCTGGATTACCAAGCGGCACTTCGGGCTGCAGAACACCACTGACCTGACCCGGTTCAGCATTCTGACCGAGGAAGAACATCAGATTCTGCATCAAGGCGAGTCTTTCCTTTGGCAGTTACGCTACGGCCTCCAGTTACTCGCCGACCGCAATGAAAACCGGCTGTTGTTTGATCATCAGCGGGCACTGGCCGAAATGCTCGGTTATAAAGATGAAGGAAAACGGCTCGGTGTAGAACTGATGATGCAGTCCTATTATCGCACCGTGCTGGCCCTGGCCGAGCTGGCTGACGTTATCCTGCAGTTTTACGATGAAGCCATCATCGGGAGCGGCAGCGAAGACGAGATCCGCCCTCTGAACAAACGTTTTCAGGTTCGTAATCTGTATATAGAGGCCATCAACAATCAGGTTTTCGCCTACGCCCCCTACGCCATTATGGAAATCTTTGTGCTGATGGCCCAGCACCCCGAGATTAAAGGCATTCGGGCAACCACCATCCGATCGCTGCGGGCGCACCGACACCTGATTGACGACGCCTTCCGTTCCGATCTGGCCGTCACCACACTGTTTATGGAGCTTATGCGCACTCCACATGCGCTCGACCAGACGCTGTCGGCGATGAAAAAATACAACGTGCTGGGCCGCTATCTGCCCGAATTCGGCCAAATCATCGGCCAGATGCAGCACGACCTGTTTCACATCTACACCGTCGATGCCCACACCATGCGAGTTATCCGCAACATGGTGCGGCTCAACAGCACTGACGTGCGCAAAGAATACCCTTTGGCCTCACGCCTGATTCACCGCCTGCCCAAGCTGGAAACGCTGTTCATAGCCGGCCTGTACCACGATATTGCCAAGGGCCGGGGCGGCGATCACTCGGAACTGGGCGCCGTTGATGCCGAAGCCTTTTGTGAGCGCCATCACCTGAGCGAGCGCGACACCCAGTTGGTGTCCTGGATGGTGGAAAATCATTTGCTGATGTCGATGACAGCCCAGCGCAAAGACATTTCAGACCCTGATATTATCCAGGCCTTCGCCCGCGCCATCCCGAGCCAGGCGCACCTGGACTATCTGTACATCCTGACGGTTTGTGACATCAGCGCCACCAATCCGAAGCTCTGGAACACCTGGCGCGCATCGCTGTTGCGCCAGCTGTATATAGAGACCAAACGCGCCTTGCGCCGGGGCACAGACACCCCGGTTGATCGCCAGGCCTGGATTGATGCCACCCGCGAAGAAGCCCGCGGCATTCTGCACGCCCAGAACATGACCAACGAACAGATCGACGACATCTGGGACACGGTGGACGCTGACTACTTTTTGCAGGATTCCACCGTCGACATCGCCTGGCAAACAGCCGCCATTATCCGCCACGGCGATAATCCCGATCCATTGGTGCTGATTCGCGACACCCGCGGCGGGCCGACCGATGGCTATTCCCAGATCATCATCTACATGAAAGACCGGGTCGCACTGTTTGCCGCCACCACGGCGGTGCTGGAGCAGCTCAACCTGAACATCGTAGACGCCCGCATCAACAGCAGCGAAGGCCCCTATTCCATCAGCTCCTACGTGGTGCTGGACGAACAAGGCCAGCCGCTGGGTGTCGATCCGGCCCGCAAAGAGCGGACCCGTAAGCGCCTGATCGAAGAACTGGACGACCCGGAGGATTACCCAGACATCATTCACCGGCGCACCCCCAGACAGCTGAAGCACTTCGCGTTCCCGACCGAGGTGACCTTCTCAAATGACACCATCAATCAACGCACTGTGATGGAAGTCATCACCCCAGACCGCCCGGGGCTACTGGCGCGGATTGGCCAGGTGTTACTGGAACACCGGGTGCGACTGACCAACGCCAAGATCGCCACCCTCGGCGAGCGGGTAGAAGACGTGTTCTTTATTACCGATGAACACGGCGAACCGCTGCGCGACCCGGGCGTGTGCCAGGCCCTGCAACAGGACCTCTGTACCATGCTGGACGATATTCAATGAATCCCAATCTCGACAGACTACATCCTTACCCGTTTGAAAAACTGGCGAAACTGAAAGCCGGCATCACGGTGCCGGAGCAACTGGCACCGATCTCTCTCGGTATCGGCGAGCCCAAGCATCCATCACCGGAATTTGTAAAACAGGTGATCGCCGACAACCTGGACAAACTGGCCAACTATCCCACCACCAAAGGCATTGACGAGCTGCGCAAGACCATCGCGGACTGGGCAACCCGCCGCTTTCACCTGGCCGAAGGTTCGCTGACCCCGGCCAGCCATGTGGTCCCGGTCAACGGCACTCGGGAAGCCATTTTTGCCCTGGTACAGGCGGTGGTGGACGCCAGCAAGCCCGCCACAGTCGTCAGCCCGAATCCCTTCTACCAGATCTACGAAGGCGCAGCCTTCCTGGCCGGAGCGGACCCGGTGTACCTGCCCTGCGATGGCAGTAACGGGTTTATTCCCGATTTCGACGCCGTGCCCGACACCGTCTGGGACAGCTGCCAGATCCTGTTCCTGTGTTCTCCCGGCAACCCGAGCGGCGCGGTGATGCCCCGGGAAACCCTGGTCAAAGTCATCGAACTGGCCGATCGCCATGACTTCCTGATCGCCTCAGACGAATGCTATTCCGAACTCTACCCGGACGAAGCCAACCCGCCTGAGGGTCTGCTGCAAACCTGCGCAGCCATTGGTCGTCATGACTTCAAACGCTGCGTTGTGTTCCACAGCCTGTCCAAGCGCAGCAACCTGCCCGGCCTGCGCTCCGGCTTTGTAGCGGGCGATGCCGACGTGCTGGCCGGCTACCTGAAATACCGTACCTACCACGGCTGCGCCATGCCGATTCACAACCAGCTGGCCAGCATGGCCGCGTGGAATGATGAGGCCCACGTGCGGGAAAATCGCGCCGCCTACCGGACCAAATTCGAAGCCGTGGTGCCCATCCTACGTGAGGTCATGAACGTGGACTTCCCGGGCGCCGGCTTCTATCTATGGCCAGAAACCCCGATCGACGACGAGACCTTCGCCAAAGAACTGTCAGCCCAGCAGAACGTGCATGTGCTGCCAGGCCGCTATCTGTCCCGAACCGTGGACGACCACAACCCCGGTGAAAACCGTGTGCGTATGGCCCTGGTTGCCCCGCTGGAAGAATGCGTGGAAGCGGCACATCGGATCGTCGCATTTGTAAAAGGCTTGAAAGCATGAAGATCTACGGCATCAAAAACTGCGACACCGTAAAAAAAGCCCGCAAATGGCTGGATGAGAACGGCGTTGCTTACGAATTTCACGACTTCAAGAAAGACGGCCTCACCAGCGAGAAGCTGAGCCAGTGGGAAGCCGCGGTAGGCTGGGAAACCCTGATCAACAAACGAGGCACCACCTGGCGGAAACTTCCCGATGAGCTTCGTGATACCATGAGCGCCCAAATTGCCCACCAAACCATGCTGGAGAACACCTCCATCATCAAACGACCCGTGGTAGAGCGGGATGGTCAGGTCAGTGTGGGCTTTAACGCAGACGAATGGGCTGCGTGGTAAACCCAAATTTCAATCGTTAAGTACAGGAGCAACCACAAGATGAGTTTTGCATTCGGCATTGGCATCGGCAGCCAGAACAATCAGGGCGAATGGCTGGAAGTGTATTACCAGCAGCCGATCATGACCCCAGGCAAAGACCTGATCGACGTGGTTGAAACCGCGCTGGACTATAACGGTGGCAACCAGGCCATCAGCGTGCAGTCGGAGCAACTGGCCAAGTTTGCCAACGCCCTGCGCCAACTGGGCCAGACAGACCAGGCCAAGCTGGCCGAGAGCGCCGCCCAAAGCAAGCGCCCGGTTGTTGTGACCATTCTGGCCACTGATGACACCGCCTCCAGCACACCCGAGGTTTACCTCAAGCTGCATCTGATCTCCCACCGCCTGGCCAAGCCCCACAGCCTGAAGCTGGATGGCATCTTTGGCCTGCTGCCGAACCTGGCCTGGACCAACGAAGGCGCGATCGACCTGAACGAGCTGCCGGCACGCCAACTGCAGGCCCGCATCGAAGGTCGTACCCTGGAAGTAAAATCAGTGGACAAGTTCCCGCAGATGACCGATTACGTGGTGCCCAAGGGCGTGCGTATTGCCGACACCTCACGAGTGCGCCTGGGTGCCTACGTGGGCGAAGGCACCACCGTGATGCACGAAGGCTTCATCAACTTCAATGCCGGCACCGAAGGCACCAGCATGATCGAAGGGCGCATTTCCGCCGGCGTGATGATCGGCAAAGGCTCGGATCTGGGCGGCGGCTGTTCCACCATGGGCACCCTGTCTGGTGGTGGCAACATCATCATCTCTGTTGGCGAAAACTGCCTGCTCGGCGCCAACGCTGGCATCGGCATTCCTCTGGGCGATCGCTGCACTGTGGAAGCAGGTCTGTACATCACCTCTGGCACCAAAGTGGCCCTGCTGGACGATAACAACGCGCTGGTTGAAGTGATCAAAGCCCGCGACCTGGCTGGCAAGAACGACTTGCTGTTCCGCCGCAATAGCCAGACCGGCGCCGTGGAGTGCAAAACCAACAAGTCAGCCATTGAGCTGAACGAAGAACTTCACGCCAACAACTAAGCAGAAAAGGTTCCCGGAATGTCGTTGTCGCCTACCTTAGAACTCGCCAAAGATCTCATCAGCCGCCGGTCGGTCACTCCGGACGATGCTGGCTGCCAGGATCTTATGATGTCCCGCCTGGCTCCCCTGGGGTTTGCGGGTGAAAACCTGCGCTTTGGCGACACCGACAACCTCTGGGCTCGTAAAGGTACAGACGGACCAGTGCTGGCCTTTGCCGGCCACACCGACGTGGTGCCCACCGGCCCAGAACAAAACTGGGCACACCCACCTTTTGATCCGGTGATCAAAGACGGCTACCTGTATGGTCGTGGTGCAGCCGACATGAAAGGCAGCCTGGCCGCTTTCGTGACTGCTTGTGAGCGCTTTGTCGAGAAGAATCCAGATCACCGGGGCTCCATCGCTCTGCTGATCACCAGCGATGAAGAAGGCCCGGCGCAGGACGGCACCGTCAAGGTCATCGAAACACTGGAAGCCCGTAACGAGAAAATGGACTGGTGCCTGATTGGCGAGCCGTCCAGCACACACCAGGTTGGTGACGTCATCAAGAATGGCCGGCGCGGATCATTGCACGGCTACCTGACAGTGCGCGGTGTGCAGGGGCATGTGGCCTATCCGCATCTGGCGGAGAATCCGGTGCACACCGTTGCGCCGGCGCTGGACGCCCTGGCCAAAGAATTCTGGGACAACGGCAACGACTTCTTCCCGCCAACAACCTTCCAGATCACCCGCATTGAATCGGGCGTGGGCAGCAACATCATTCCCGGTGAATGCCTGGTGCACTTCAACTTCCGTTACTGCACCGAAAACACCGCAGAAAGCCTGGAAGAACGTGTGGTGGCCGTGCTCGACCGCCACAACCTGAAATACGACCTGCAATGGCACCTGAGTGGCCGCCCGTTCCTGACCGACAAAGGCGCCCTGGTCGCCGCCAGCCAGAACGCCATCCGCACCGTCACAGGCCGCGAGACCGAACTGTCCACCTCCGGCGGCACCTCCGACGGTCGCTTCATCGCGCCCACCGGCGCCCAGGTACTCGAACTCGGCCCCATCAACGCCACCATTCACAAAGTGGACGAATGCGTAAAAGCCGAAGACCTGGACACCCTGTCCGAAATTTACGAACAGATCCTGGTAGAACTATTGGGATAATTCGCGCTGAGGGGTCAGACCCACGCGCGTCTTTGGGCCCTCAGGCCGCGCGGGGGTCTGACCCCCAACTCCGAAGTTTAAAAATCAATAATGCGGAGGCGGCGTCTCATCCTGCTCAGACTTGATATTCGAAGGCGCCATATCCCTCAACTGCTTATGCATTAACCGCTTCGCCTCCCACAGTTCCCGAAGATCCATTTCCTGCTTCGCCACCTGCTCGCTCAGGATGTTAATCACGTCATCCTGGAACGCAAGTCGCATTTCCAGTTCCGCGAGTCGGTCTTCGAGGGTGTTTTTACTCATGAGGTTTGGTCAGTCCTTTCCGTAATCTGTTATCATGCCGCCTTTTACCGCCATCGTTGGCGGCGTTCATTGGCCGGGCGTGCCATGTTACCCGATGTCCGGCTTTTTATCGTTAGTGTTAATTATGGAGAATATTCAGCCAATGCGTAATCCAGCCAAAGCGATCCGCCTTTCCCTTATGATCGCCATTCCGGCACCTCTGGTACTGTTCCTGTTGCTGTCCGTTGCACCGCAATTCCTCGCCGCCCTCAGCGCAGGCAACATCGCTGAAGCACTGGGCAGCGTTGGCGGCCTTGCTGCCTACCTGATTGCCTTTGCAGTATTTGGCATCACCGGCTTTTTGACCGTGGCGCTTGCAACCAAACAGCCAAAACCGGCAGCTCGAACCCAAAGCCGCCCAGCACGCGCCAGCCAGCAAAGCAACGTGTACGACGATGATGAAGAAGACGACTTTGACGACACCACACCCGAGGGTGACGAAGAAGGTACCGTCAAATGGTTCAACGTCAAAAAAGGATTTGGCTTTATCGTCCGTGACAGTGGCGACGAGATCTTTGTGCATTTCCGCGCCATCCGTGGTCGTGGCCGCCGCGTACTGCGCCAGGGCCAGCTGGTCCGGTTCAACGTAGTCGAAGCCGACAAAGGCCTGCAGGCAGATAACGTGTCTACCCTGAGCGATTAAACGTCACTCTGCAGAACCAAAAAGGCAGCCGTTACTGGCTGCCTTTTTGTTACCCGCTCGTTTGATGATGTCTTAATTCCAAACGACCTGATGCTCCCCTCGGTGGTCTAACCGCCACCACTTGTCCTCATCCACCGGCTCACCTTCCTTCCAGTCACCAGGACTGCAGCGAATCTCGGTTTCCACTGCCCTCCAGGCGCTACGGGCACACTCCAGGTCACTGCTCCAGGGCAACCGATCGCCTTCCAGTAACAACGAGGTAAAGCGTTTGCCAAAGGCGCCAGGATACAGAGTGATACGAAGATGCGCACCGTCATAAAGGGCGCTCCCCTTCATCACCGACGCCACATCACTGTCATCCAGCTGCAGCTGGTCCAACTGCCCTTCAAGCCACCCGAATACGGCGCCCGGCTTGAGATCACGAATGTAAATTTCCAGATCCTGCACCCGAGGAATCTCCCTGCTGTTGATCACAATGCCGCACATAGTGAACCGGCCCGGGCCTGGCTGCAAGCCAGCGTTCCAGTTCTGCACGCAGATCTTCCACCATGAGCCGTCGCAGGGTTCCTGCCCGCTTACGCTCGTGCCAGATTACCTCGGCAGCAGCCTGCTCAATCTCCACGGTTTTCATCGCCGCTTCGGCCACTTGCCAGTCTTCCCCCCGGGCCATGGCGACCAGAGATTGCCGTCGAAGCGTTTCATGTTGTGCGGCGCCGGCAAGGGCATTCAGTGGTCCCCGAGCGGCGAACAAGTCCAACCTTGCAGCCGCCCTTTGCAGCCACTCCAGCATTGCGCCCGGCGTTGCGAGGCACTGGCTACGACAGGAAGCCGCAAACTGCATCGTCGCCGGAGCAATCTGAATATTCCAGCGCTTTTCGATCGCCGGTTGATGAGCACTCAGAATAGCCATACGCTGCACCGCGCTGATACCAGGCAGCGCCATCAAGTCGAGATCACGCCCCAGCAAAGCCGACAATCGACGCTCGTCCTGATGCGCCCGTGGCTCGCCGGCAGCGGCCAGCATCAGTATCGGCCCTTGCCAGCTGGTCAGCAATTCCCGAGCTGTGCCGTCCGGCTGCGCCAAGAACGCCACCACATCAGAGGGCGACACATTATCAAGGACCAGTGCGGGCCAATCCGTGCGCTCATTACCGGCGGCCGGAACCACCGGCTGATCAGACGCCATCACCTCCGCCTGGCGACGAAGATCCATTTGCACCCAGGACAGTCCCGGTGTCGCCAGCAACAGGCTCAACCAGGCACTTTTGCCGCTACCCCGAGCGCCATACACCCACACCAGTGCCTGTTTGTTGGCCGACAAAACAACAGCCACATCCTCCGCCAACTGCAACCAGGCTGGATCTGTCACGGTCACCGGCATAAACTCCGGCGCTGAAGCCACTTGCGGCGCTAACGACTCACACGGGCTCATTGGCCAGTGGCTGACAAGCTCCAGCACCGCCACATAGGCTTTGTCCTGCAAGCGTTCCGCACAACAGACCAGACCGCGCAACAACTGTGGCCAATCCAGCCAGGGTGATTCGATGGCCTCGCGAGTCTCAGAAATCCAGTAGATAAGCTGAGACGACAGGTCTCCATCGCCATACACTTCGGCGACAATCGGCTGCTCGCCCTGAATTGTGCGCACCAGCTCATCCAGATCAACGCCCTGGCGTTTCAGAAACGGGACAACATCAGGAACGGCGTCGAGCAACGCCAGTAGGAAGTCTTCAACGGTAATAACGGAGCCACCGCGGCTGGCAACGTTTTCTCGGGCTTGCAGTAAGGCAGTTTGGCACTGAGGCGCCAGGCAGGCTTGCCAATCATCCATTCGGCGATCTCCTTCCTTGGTTTGGGGGTTGCATCGTCCTGATGCAAAAACACAACCGGGGATTCTAGGAGGAATCCCCGGCCAGGGCAACGGTGACGCGCCCGTTTTGATGGCTTAAGCGATCAATCAGGGCGATTGCTGGATAGCGTCACGTTAAATGCCTCAGAAGCCCACCCGGCGACCGGTTTGTCGCTCTGTGCTATCGGCGCTCCGCCATAGACCACATCCTGGGCATCCCCATAATGCATCCAGGTAACCGTTGGCCCGTGACCTACGGGCGGCTTGCTGTAGTCGCACACCCCATCCGGGAAGATTTCAGCCACTTTCTGGGCGAATTTCTCCGGCGTGTAAATGCCCAGCAGCAGATTGGCCGGATAGTCCTGAGGATCCACCGGCTTGAGCTGGCACTTGTTGTTCAGGGTGCGAATATCGTCCCCGGCCACGGTTCTGGGCGTGCCGAACCGCGTTTGCACCAGCAAGGCCTGAGTCTCAACAATCGGGTCTGTGATCGGTGCCAGCAGATCGGTCACCAGCGATGGCAAGCCAAGAGCGCCCAGATCGAGACCACACACCTGATTGGTCGCCACATCCAGGATCTCCCCAATCTCTGCCGGCAATCGATTGGTCGGCAAGAGTTCGAGGCCCGGCAGCAAGGGATCCGGATACAACAGGCCGCCGGTGAGCGGCAGGATCATACCCCACTCGGCGGTGGCGCCAGACAATGACAAACAGCGATCACGGGCGAAACCGGGGCGGTTACGAATGACCTTCTCAGGTAGGGTGTCCTGCCGCTCATCCGCCTCAATACCGGCCAACCACTGGTCCATGGTCAACAGTGCCTCGGTGGTAAACACGGTATCCCCGGCAATCGGGAAGGCGCCGTACCAGATCACGTGGTTGAGCGAATGGCCCTGAACCTCCTCAATGCGGGCACGGGTTTGCCAGGAATGGTAGGCATCGTGGGCAAGACCCGGATCTGGCCCGCGCAGGTCAATCATCGGCACACCCGCAAGATTCTCCGCGGTATTGATGGCACCGGTGCGGTAGGCGTTGGTGATCGCCTGGATGTCACCCCGGGTGCGTTCGGCCTGGTACTTGATATCCACGTTGAAACCGCCAATTTCGCGGTTCAGATCCAGGAACTGGTCGCCATTAATATACCCCTGCTGCAGGGCCTTCAGGCCGTACTGAACGCCTTCGTTATCCAGCGGAATGCCGGCAAATCCGCGCCCCAGCAGTTGTTCATTCTCAGACCAAACTTCCGGTGGCCGCTCGCCAAACTGACTGACCATGTAATCGATCAGGCCACAGCGCAGGCCATCCGGGCGCTCTTCCGGATGGTAGACCTCAACACCCTCTTGCAGCCGCCGGCAATCCTCCTGATCCGGGTAAGCCGCCGGGAAGAAGGCCAGATCAGACGCCACCGGATTGATCGGCAAATGCCCGTAAATGAACGGCCACTGGGTGGGTAGCAGAGTATTGGTTAACAAGTCACCAAGGAAGGAAAAGAATCCCTCAGGCTCCTCGGGCACCTGCAACCCGAGATAGTTACTGATCAGGTTGTAATCGGCAAACTGGGTAGCCGTAGTCCAGACATCCGGGTAGGAGCACTGCACAATCAGGCCCTGATAGATACCGGGATAGGCATTGGCCACATGTTGCTGGGCAATGGCCCCACCCGAGCAGCCGGTGCCGATGGTGTAACGGACGGGGCCATAGTTCTCGATAATGTGCTCTTTGGCCATCATCAAAGACTCTGCAGCGGTCACCAGATTCACGTTGTGGCCGAGGTTCGCCTGAGCGGTCGACAGGGTCACAAACCCCCGAGCCAAGGCTACCGAAATGCTGTCACCCAATAACAGTTCGTTGCCGTTGGTTAGCCCGGAGATATCGCCGTTGGGTGGGCTACCCACACCGTAACTGACCCCGACGTTGCCACCATGGTGGATCAACACTTTGCTGTTCCATTGCTCCTGGGGGCTCAGGGCCGTCCAGTCGCTGCCAGGCTGGAACAACGACATGATCTGGTAACGGTCCCGGTTCAACACGCCCAGCTCAACGCGAACAATGAAAGGCATTTCGATACCTTCATCCGTGGTTACCGTGGCAATGTCCTCATCCGCCGGAGGGTTCTCCGGGTCGTAGGGCAGGAACGCCTCGGGCAGGCCAGGATCCTGCGGATCAAATTCAGTGAGCAGGCGGCTCAGCTTCTCAGCAGGGACATACTTGAACCGGTATTCCGGCGGCTGGTTACACTGCTCATCCATCGCGGCAGGGTTGGTGCAGGTCCAGGGCTGAACCTGGGGGCCAGAGAATACCGGCCCACCTTTTGGGTGATTGGTGATGGTCTTCACCAGCCGGCTACTGCGGTTATCCAGAAGCACTTCCAGCGTGTTCTCACCCAGCGCGAGGCCGGTCATAAGGCCACGCAGCTGGCCAGCCTCCATCAACGTAAACTGCCCGGTGACATCCAGGCCGTTCAGCAATACGCGGGCTGCATCGGGGTTGGCGACATCGATGTCGATCAGGGCATCGCCACCGCTGATCAGGTCGGCGCGATTGGACAGAACCCGCACATCGCCCTCACCCACTGGCAAACCTCTGTTGCCATCGGACTGACCGGGCGACGTATTGCCCGGAACCGTCGGGCCCGGGCCCTGGGCGTTGGCATTCTCGGAAGCGTTCTCTGAACCCGAGCCCCCACACCCCACCAAACCCAGCATAACGGCTGCAACCAGAGCGTTTCTGGAGAACATAACGACTACCTCATTTGTTGTTATTTTCGTAACAGAGCGTTACACATTTCAACAAATGATAAGCGAGTGTTATGTTCCGGGGCCTTGGTCAGATCGACCGGGCGCGGCGTCAATAATGTGAACTGGATCCCACTTTATCCTCCGACAGGCTGCCAAATACGCTTGCGGCATCCTCACCAGGTTCCGGTATTTTCCATGCTTGCCCAGGGCTCCTGAGCCGGCAGTGCATCGCCCTTCTGCAGCAGTTCAATCGAGATATTATCCGGCGTTCGAATAAAGGCCATATGGCCATCCCGAGGCGGACGATTGATGGTAACGCCGTTGGCCTGGAGCTTTTCGCACAGTGCATAAATGTTATCCACCCGGAACGCCAGGTGCCCGAAGTTGCGGCCGCCGGTGTACTCCTCAGGGTCCCAGTTATGGGTGAGTTCAATCATTGGCGCCTTGTCCTCACGGGCGCGCGCTTCGTCTTCCGGAGCCGCCAGGAACACCAGGGTGAAACGGCCCTTCTCACTGTCTTTGCGGGAAATCTCGACCATGCCCAACAGGTCGCAGAAAAAGTGGAGGGTGTCGTCCAGATTACTGACCCGAATCATCGTGTGCAGGTATTGCATAGGAGGGCTCCTGTTGTGTGATGGCTCTTAAATCCCGACAGTTTACGTTATTCTCAGGCCATGACGACAAACGCAGATACCGAAACCCTGCTCATCCTGCGGATACCGGCCATCCGGCATCTCGCCTGGCTGTGCACAGCACCGCAACTCCTGGCCGCCCCAGTGAGCTTTGACCCGCTGCAGTGGCTGCCCGATGATTACCGCGACAAACTCAAACACTGGGACAAGCACCCGGACACCATGCCAGCAAGACTCGCGGCCACTACCGAGCGCCGCCTTGGCCATTACTTTGAGCGCTTGTACGAAGTGCTGTTGGTCGACCTGCTGGGCTGGGACCTGGTGCTCAAAAACCAACAGATAAGAGCCGGTAATCAAACCATTGGCGAACTCGACTTCCTCGTTCGCAACGTCCAGACCGGCAACCTGGAACATCACGAAATCGCCATCAAATACTACCTCGGCATGAACGAAGAGCCCGAGGGCACGCGCTGGTACGGCCCCAACGCGAGGGACCGGTTGGACCTGAAGGTAGGCCGGATACTCAGCCACCAAAGCCCCATGGCCCAGAGGGCAGAGGCACAGGTCTTGTTAGCGAACTTGGGGATCACGGAAACGATTACTCCGAGGGTGTTTATGCCGGGGTATCTGTTTTATCCAGAAATTGAAGCGAATGTACCGGATTATGTGCCCCGCGAGCACCTGCGGGGGCGGTGGTGTTATGCTCGTGAATTGGCGAGTTCAGAACTGACGGGCTGGGTGCCGCTGAAAAAGCCACATTGGATTGGGCCTTGGATACAGAGTGGCCAACCCGATGCTGGGGCTGCCCGGGAGGCAGCTGATTTTGTCGAGGCTAAAGGGGTGCCGGTTTTGTTTGCGGAGATGGAGTGGCAGCCGGGGCTTGGATGCTGGGTGGAGCGCCAGCGATGGTTTGTGGTGCCTGGAGAGTGGCCTTTGGGCCCCGGCTAGGGGCCAGCAAACAAACCTATGCAGCGTTCACTTGTCATTGCTATTCAAGGATGTACGCGCCACCTTCGTCTTTCCTCACATCCAAAAACCCCATGTGAGGAAACAGGCGAACCTTGACCGAGTACGAAAGAACGCCCCCGGCAACGGCAAGCAATACACCCACGATAGAGACAACCGGGAAATGGTTGAAGAAATAGGCATAGCTGGCAACAACGGTAATACAGAAGAGCATAAATGATGCGTACCCCGTAAAGGACACCCTAAACAATCCGACAAAATAAAAAATCGTCAAAATGAAAGTCGCTACGATACCCTGCCAGCCGAACTCCTCATCCATCGGGACCACATTGGAGTGGATCACCCAGATCCCGAAACATGCCTGGAGCAGGCAGAGCACCATGAGAACTCGGTTCAGCAGGACGGTTTGGGTAGAGGATGAGCCAGGCTCGAACGTTGCAATCTTTTGAGCAAGACGCATTTGATTGCCCGACTGCTTTTTGAGTTGTTCGAAGATTTCGTGCCGGCTTAAGCCCTGCTTCATGAGATCTTCTATTTGGCGATCCATAATTTACTATCCTTGTAATATCAAATTGGCCAAGCTTCGGCCGGCCGATGTTTTCGGTATTCATCCATCGAAATCTTGCCTAGTTGCGGCGTTAGCTTGCAGGTTCTTTCGCCCCAGGGATAACTCTCCTGGCGCCGATGGACTTCGTTCCAGCCTTCACCGTTTTTCCAGGCCTCCAGATCGATGTCACGCCAGTATCTGGGATTGCGCCCCGTTCTCTTATCGTGCTCTGCGGTTACCGGATCCAGGTGCCGGAAGGGCTCCAGGCGAGGGGTGTCCGGCAAGGGTTGCGTCACATCCATGTAAGTCTGAAGTACGTCCCAAAGCGCCAGCACCTCTGATTTGCTGGATTCGATGGTACTGAAAGCCGTTTTATGGAACGTCTTCTGTGTATAGCGATGCACAAAAATGAGCCGGTAGAACACACCGCTTTGCTGGATCACCCGATCCACGTAGGCATCGAATTCCACAAACGGGGCTTCGAAAAACCGGCCTCGCCCGAGAGCCAGACGAACCTGGCCGGTGGCTCGGTTGAACTCACTACAACCGTCCTCGAGGGTGTCGTCCAATTTTTTATTGATCGCTTTTTCAAAGGGCTTGAGTACAAACCCCATGGCGGTACTCATTAGCCAGTTTGTTGTGATGGGTGTCGCCCAGACTGCGAAAGCAAACCATGCCAATATAAACAAAATGATAAACACTCCGACCACGAGGGCCGGAAGTTCAGCAACAAACTGCATCTCCCCCAAGGCCCAGATCATTAATGCTGGCCCCCCAATCCATAATGTAATCACCCAAGTCATTGGTACAATCAGGAGCAGAAATTTAAAACCCAATTTGTCGTTAAGAAACCTAATTTTTTGATGATCCCACCACCAATCCTTGGAGGTAAATTCGGGGTCGGACCTTTCATGATCCTGGAGGGCTTCAACGTCTTGAATCGTCCCAAGGTAGGGGATCGTGCCTGCATAGTTACCAACAGGCTGGAGTTCCTCTCCAACCCTTGCTCGCTCTTTGGGTGATTTTGGCAAGGGCCCGATGTCCGTCGCCCTGAACGCCGTGTCGGTCACTCCAGACAGCTGTTTCTGTTCAGTCATCCATGCCACTCAAATCCGCCAAGCCTCGGCCGGTCGTAGTTTGCAGTATTCATCCATCGAAATCTTGCCCAGTTGCGGCGTAAGCTTGCAGCGGCGCTTATCCCACGGATACTCCATTTGGCGCTTCAACCAATCAGCGCCCTCTCCAGGCTTCCAGATTTAAGTCTCGCCAGAACCAGGGATGACACCCGACCCTTCATTCGAGCTCCGCAGTCGCCGGCGCCAGCCTTGGCACATTCAGCAGTAGTTGCGAGGTATCTACGTATTATTGAAGCATATCCCACAGCGCCATAACTTCTTCCTTCGATGGCTCTACCCGGCTCAAAGAGGTCTGGCTGAATTGTTTGAAGGCACTCTAATCCACTAGGGCGATACTAACTATATAGCGAGCACCGCTCCTTTCCTGAAACCTAACCGAGAAAGAACGGTTCTTAGCCAATTGGTCATAGATTAAAGGACTCAGGCCGGATACGGGGCATACGTCTTCATCAAGATAGTAGTCTTGCTTTTCTTCATCTTGGAAATGAAAACAGAACTTTTTATCCTGCTTTTCGCCAACAAACTGCACAGTTTTTATATTCACTAGCGTACCTTTTCAGACTTCATATAAATAACTTTCCCCGAATTTTCTGGCAACCAGTGCTGAGTTAGGATCTGAGTTCCACTCCGGAGTATAGCCTGCGGGCCCTGGCTTGATGAGATTGTGGATTCACCCATTACGGCCAACATAATCGATCAACATTAACTTGCCAAACCACCCCCTAAATACTAGCTTAACTTTCCTGCTTGAGTACTTTTTCTATTATCTCGGATATCATCAACCAAATCTTCAAGACTATTCTTTGATTTTTTATTTAATTTATTTCTTTGTCATTCAATACAACACTAACAGGTACGTCAAAGACGCCGGCAGTTAATAGTATTATAATCCATCCATAACTATCTGCACACAGAGTATAAATCCATGGTTCACTGGCAATTATATTACTCATTCAACACCCAGCTTTTTTTCAACCCATGTTTACATCTTTGGTAGTGTAACTGCCTTTATTTATTTGGTCTAAAACGGCCTCTGAATATCCAATACACCATCGGATTAACGAGAATATCAGTTTTCAGATATCATCTTTGATAGCGGCTGTTGGTGTCGATTTCGCGTGTAGGGACTTGAAATCATAGTACTTCCAGCCGCCTTCTTTTAACCCCTTAAGGCAAAGCCGGTCTAATACGCTGGACAGTGCCTGAAGAGGGTTGATTTTGAGCGATCAATACCGAAAAACCAGTCGCTCCAACCATCAATCGGTTCATCTGTCACACACACTACTGATCCGCCAAGTTCAGGGTGATTAGATAAATAGTAGAACTGGAAACCGTCAGGAGGTGATAGCTCATATGACGTTCTACCTTCACCATCCAAAATCACCAGCTTATTTGGAAGCCCGCCTGAACCTGCAAGAACAATTATATTCCCACTTTTAGGGTCAATAATGGCTTGGTCTAGCCCAGGTATAGCCTTAGTCTTCGTTTTTCCAAAACAGAACCAACTAATAGATTCTTTCGTCTTATCTACTGCGAACTTTTCAATGGCTGGCATACAAATATCTTCCAAGCTATTCAATCGGACTTTCATCAACAACACGCAAATAACTCATTCGATCAGTCGGTGGCACAGTTATCTGTAACTGGGTCCCTCCTCCTTGCAAATAACGACGAGACGCTTCATCGACCTGAGGTCCCACTGGCCCTACCTTGACGGGCATAGGGTTCACTACTTCGTAGGTTACAATTCTGTCAACATCAGGTTTCCAAGCTTCTTTCACAGCCAGATCATTCCGCACGTAATCTACCGTTGGAATACTATCGAAAGTTCCGAAGCCTCCAGGTCTAACTGAGGGTTGAGTTGGACTCATAGCCATCTGAAATCTTGCACCAGGAAGTAGTGTTGCTTCAGATGGCTCAAACCCGATTGGCCATGGAGACTGTTTTTCAAGCAGTTCCCGGTATGCGTTAGACGCCGAGGTAGAATCTGAAAATTGTCCCTTGTGATCTCTCTGGAAATCATTCCACGTATTAGAGCCCCCTTCCCTATCTGGACTATCCTTGGATATCGATGTTAACCCCAACGGATCCACCCACCCCGTCGGATTAGGCACATACTGATAGTTGTTCAACCCACCCGCAAGCCCAATTGGGTCAGGCGTCAGGAATCGCCCGGTATTGGGATTGTAGTACCGGTGGCGGTTGTAATGGAGGCCGGTTTCAGGGTCGTGGTATTGGCCTTGGAAACGGATCGGGTTGTCGATGTCATTCACTAGGGCGCGGACTACGTTGCCGTAGGCGCGATAGGTGACTGACCAAACGAGGTCGCCCCGCGCATTGGTTATTTCCTGAGGGGTACCCAGGTGGTCCAGGTGGTAGTAGTAAATACTGGCCTGCTCAGTACCGTAGCCATCCACCAGTGCCAGCGGTTTGAAGCTATCAGACTCGTAGACGAAGGTGCGGTACTGATCCCCGGTTTCTTCGGCAATAAGGCGGTCGCCCTGCCAGAGGAATTCGGTTTTCGTCAGGCCGCTGGTTTTGGCGATACGGCGACCAAAGGCATCATATTCATAGTGCCAGGTGCTACCGTCCGGTTTGGTGACGCTGGTCAGTCTATGTTGGCAGTCGTAGCTGTAGCGGGTGACCAGCTTCTGATCTTTGCCCCGGCGCTCTTCGGTCAGGTTGCCAAATTCGTCGTATTCGTAGTGGCAGTCGCCATGCATCGTAAGGCGGTTGCCACGTACATTAGTGCGATTGTCCGTTGAGGCACCCTGGCCCTGTTCCAGCAGATTGCCAGCGGGATCATGGATCAGTTGTTCGTAGATATCTCCACGCACGCCAACCAGGCGATCCATGGGATCGTAGACATATTCCCGCAGGCCTTTTCGGCTGTCCTGAATGGTTTTCAGGTTCCCGCTGGGGTCGTACTGGTAATCCCTCTGGGCGGCGATGTCCTTGATCTGGCCCTGGTGTATGCGGTGCTGGGTCAGGCGCCCCTCTTCGTCATAGACATAAGCGCTCAACAGGTCGCCTTGCTGCCGCTCCATTTCCTCGCCAGTCGCAGCCATGCGGTGACGAGTTAGTCGCTGTCCATTCAGGTCAATGCCTGATAGTAGTCCCGCTTTATCATGCTCATAAGACAGTGTTTGACCATCTGGCAGAACCATTCCGCTCAGACGATCCATATCATCGTAGCGATATCGAAGGGTGGCCCAGCCCTGATGTTCCGTGGTTAGTAGCCCGTATTCATCGTATTCGAAAACCAGAGGCCAGGAGCCATCATCCACGCCGATGAGCTTGCCATCAGCGTTGTAGCCGTACTGGATGTCACGCCCATCTGGCAGCACTTTTTTCAGTAACTGTCCCAGTTCGTCCCGCTCATAAGCCGTGGTTTGCAAGACGTCACTGGTGGTTCCGTACTCCGCCTTCTCAATCAGGTGGCCGTTAAGGTCGTACTGGTAGGCGGTGCGACGGCCGTCAAACGCGGTTTCCTGTTTGACCAGTCCGTTCGGGTAGTAATCAATACGATATTCTTCACCCCGCTCGTTTTCGATATGCGTAAGCAAGAAACGGTGATGGTCATAGCGGTAGCGCAACTCGCTTCCATCCGGGTTGATACGACGTGTCAGAAGGTGGAGGTTGTTACCATACTCGTAGCGAGTTTCCCTCCCCTGCTCATCAACAAAGCGGGTGACCTTGTTGTAGTGGTTGTAGTGATACTGCCTGCGCCGGTTTCCAGAGAGAATTTCATCGGTCACCCGCCCCAGGCCATCGTACTGATAACGGGTAATAGCACCCCGCGCGTCTTTCTTTGCCAGCAACTGGCCGAACTCGTCGTATCGGTACTGATAAAAAGCACCCGTGGGTGTGGTTTCCTCGATCAACTGGCCGTGGCCGTTCCAGCCCCACTTATGAGTTCGGCCATCGGGCAGGTTAACCTGAACAAGCTGGCCCTGCGGGTTGTACCGGTACCGGGTTATCCGTCCTTTCGGATCGGTCTCTGCTAACAGGTCACCCTGGCTGGTGTAATCAAACTTCCAGACTTGCCCGCCCCGATGGATTTCAGCAATGCGCCCCTTACGGTAGGTAAACAGAATCGGCTGCCCGTCAGGCCCGACTTTACCTTGCAGTCGTCCGTTTTTATCGTACTGATATTCAGTGCGTGCCCCCATGGGGTCAACCGTGGCCAGTAGCTGACCATTGTCATCGTACTCACTGACATGTTTGGCGCCATCCGGGTCAATTTTTTCCTGCAGTTGGGCGGAGCCATCATAACGCCAGATTTCTTTGCTGCCGTCCACATAACGGACTGTGCAGCTATGATTCTCATCATCCCACTCGAAGCGGGTATCAACCTGTGCACTGTCACCCCATTGGTGGATACAGCGACCCTGAGGCTCAGTCTTGTCCCATTCCAGGTAAAAACTGTATCCGCCGGCCAGTTGGCGGCTGATCAGCATGTGGTTGTTGTAACCGTATCGTTCGATGCCTCCAACTGGGTCCTCAACAGCAACCAGGTTGTCGTTTTCATCGTATTGGTAATGGCGTTCTTCTCGCAGTGTCTGCCATTGATAACCGGTATCGGTCAGTTTGCGATGAAGCAGGCTGACAGTTTTAAGACGCTTGTGCTCAAACCCGAACTCCAGCGCGTGCCCACTATCACTAACAATCCGCTCCAGCTGACCATGGAGGTCGTAGCCAACCCGGAGTTGGTTACCATATCGATCTGAAATCTCGACCAATACCCCCAGGTCACCCTCCCGGCGAAAATGGTATCGAGGAGCCTTTTCCCCAGCACAGGTAACAATCAGCTCGCCGTCTTTCCAAGCCGCCATACCAGACTGTGAGTTGGTACCGAACGGTGCGCTGTCTAGCTCGGGAAGGCGAGTATTCTTACCCTCATGGTCATGCCAGATGATACCGTCTGCCTCGAAACTCAGACTATGGTTCAGGCTGTGCCGCCAGCCATACCCCATGTCGAAGCGTCGATCGCTGCTTCCGGACCGGTAAACGCGTTTAAATTCGAACAGCAATGCTCCAGGAAGTCGCGCGTCAGTGAGTTCAAGTACCTCTTCACCGGTGACAGTACTGATCGGGTCAGATACCTTTTCTGTGGAACTGTTATCCTGGGTGGTACGCCCCTGATCGGTTTCAGATGGCGAACGTTCGTCACGAGGTGGTGGGTTACTGCTTTCACTGGTTGCTGCATGATTGCGACCGCTGGACTGCAAATTCGTTACCTGGTCGTCGTCAGCAATCTGGCTGTAAACTTGGTTTCTGTTACGAACATCTGCCCCACGTTGGGTGCCAGATGCATCCAGGCGACTGCCCCCGGCAACCTGGATCGCCCGGTGGTTGGTGCCAATGCTTTCCATGAAGTCCTGAAACTCCCGGGCGAACTGACCGAGAAATTCACCAAGAATGTTTTTACTGGTTCGAGCACTGTCTGCCACATCCATTGCGCTCGCGGCCGCTTTACTACCAATTCGAGCACCATATTTCGCAGCCAGGCCGGCACCCCCGGTGATAATCAGGCCTACAACCACGTCAAAAAGAATTTGCCCTACAAGCTCACCTGAGACTTCCGCCACCTGGGTGGGTGCCAACAACCGAAAATACTGGCGTACCGTGTACATCACCAGGAACAGGAAGATCTCGTCGTTGGCTACCAAGCAAGCCTTTAGATAGGCCTCATCTGCTTTTTTCAGGGTTTCCAGCTGGTCCCGGATATCCTCAGGCAGATTGCTGAAGTCATGATCAAGCAGACCGCAGATCACATCGTAGATTCTTCGAATATCATCCAGCACACCAATAAAGCCGTCTGAAATACCCTGCTGAAATCTCCCATAGGTCGCCAGCGACTGCTCAACAGAGCTCATCGACAGATAACGGTCCCACTCCTCCCGAGCACCGCTCTGCCAGGTATTTTCCAGCAGAGCACAACAGCGATCGATAAAACCTTCATAGGTTTCATAAAGAGCGTCCATATCAGCCCGGGTAACGTCCGGTGACATAACCACTCGGTATTCCTTGCCAGGCGTAACCGGAACGTCGGCCAGTCCATTCTCATCCGTGGTGCCACTGTGGACCGTACCCCAGCTGCGAAACAGCCAGCCGGTCTTCTCCTGAATCTGAAAACTCGTAAAGGGTATTGGAGTCTTGCTCACATTCTCATGAAAGTGGGCAATCTTGATTTTCCGGGTTTCTTCACAGGGGGCCACCGCAGACGAAACGACCTTGTTCTCATCGACGCCCTCGCGCTCGGCCTCACCATTAACCTCCAGAACTTGCTCAGTCCCCATGAAGATCGACGAGAACCAGCCCTCACGCCAGTCGTCAAATGTGGACGCTAGTGATTCCCTGAGTTCACGGGTGATGGCGTTGATATCCGGAAGTGCACCGGAAGCCTGTTCTGAAGTCGAAAGAGCCGTCCCTGACTCGCTCATTGATTCATCCTCATCAGTGCGCGCCCTGCAATGCCTCGTGCATCAGAGCTTGGTGTATGGTTTGGACTTGTTCCGGAGAAAGTTCCGTGAGCACTTCTCCAGTGGCGAGCCGCCTCAATTGACGCTCAACTTTCTGTCGTGCGATCGGTGAGGGATAGCGACTCAACGCAGATGGTTTCTTTTCGCCGAGCACGGAGATTGTGTTGTCCACCAACTGATCCCAACAGAGAGATGCAATCTTCGTCAGTGTTGCTGCTGGTAGCGAGAACCATGGGAACTCTGGTACTGGCTTAGCGACCTCCGGAGTGCCGGGGTGCTGTAAGCGGCACCCGTCAGGCATTACTACCGCACCAGCCGGCCCCATTAATTGTGCGCGACAAATCTCGTCAACATTTTCGAGAATTGCCCCCCAAAAACGCGGGGCCCAATACCGGAAGAACACCTCTTGTCCTTCAGGAAGGAATATCTTGGTCAGACTTCGAATATGGCAGAATACCTCATCAAAAGACGCATCACTCACCAAACCCCAGCCCCAATCAATACTGTCGGTTTCATCTATCCAGTCCAGAAAGGAGCTTGTGTTATTGACCTGTGCCAGAAAGGGCATTACCTCCTGCCAGCTCGCGTACTGAGTACCGAGAAATAGAGGGCGAGCTGTCATGCCATCGGCTTTGTAAAAATGATGCACAGGTGCAGCCTCACTAGTCCCGCTCAGCACAAGGAAAATCGAGCCCTCGCAGTCAAGACTTTCACCGACAAGTCTTAGCTGAGTGCGAAAATCCGACGTTTCAGACATCACATACCCCGTCCCGGCACTTAACACATTCCTCGCAGAAAGGCGCATCAGACCTCAGGTTGTTTAGCTGGGGAGCAGTTAGGGGAACCTCCGCTAACATGTCAGGCTCCACGGTGTGATGAACATGGCCTTCCAGATCCGTAGGCATCCCGGGCATCACAGCCCCCTGCCCCGAACCACTCCCCGGGCTGCCCCCGGAATTTATCTTGATCCCCGGCCCACTCAACGTAACCCCGCTCGGATCCAGCTTGATAAAGCTACCGCCACCAGAAATCGTCAGCTCCGCCCCGGCATCCAGCACCACTTTCGCACCGGCTTTGTGATGAACTTCTGTACCGGCTTCCGAGGCCATGGTGCGGCCGGTCTTCTGATGGAAACTGCCGGCGATGGTCTGGCTGCAATCGGCGCCGACCGAGACTCGGCTTTCACCATCGGTGGTGCAGTGGTCTGCCGCTTTGGCATGGCTGAACTGGTTATTCTCCACCGTCAGGTGGCTGTTGTTTTTGATCACTTCGGTGCGGTTGTTTTCAGTCAGCAGGTCCAGGTCTTTTTGGGCGTGGACGTAGATTTGCTCTTGATCAGCTTCGTCTTCAAACCGGAGTTCGTTGCTGCCCTCACCCTTGTGGGTTTTGGTTTTTAATGTGGTGCGGGTTTTGTGTTCCGGCAGCGCATACGGCGGTGTGTTGGTGGCGTGGTAG
>HLSNC_1000293_pt1 | contig 47219 bp, 42 predicted proteins | sample HotLakmetagenome_2_FD_14041 | JGI IMG/M metagenome (IMG submission 14041)
GTGGGCGACACCGAGGCCTTCACCATCGACCTCGATAACCTCGACGACATCGACTACGTCATCACCGACGGCACCCAGGCCGGCACGGCCGTGGCCGAGGTGCAGGAAATCGACTTCAACGGTACCAACCAGTACGGCGGCTGCATCGAGATCGAAGGTACGACCTACGAAATCCCGGCGAGCCTCAACGACAATCAGGCTGCCCAGTACATCCTCGATAACTTCGCCGACCAGATCAAGGCGGACTACTTCGCCAACAACGGCGCCACGATCGAGAACATGTTCCTGTCGAATTCCGACCGGATCACGTTCGAGTTCGACCGGGCCGACGGCGAGGTCCCGTTCATCAGCGTCGTTCCGATCACCACTCCGGTGTCCGCGGACGCCGGCTTCTCGGACGTCAACGTCGTGCAGAACGGGACGGACGGTGAGAAGGGCGTGGCGACCTTCGAGGTGCAGGATACCACGCCCTGGGCGACCACCGATCTCACCGTCAATTTCCTGCGTATCCTGGATCCGGACGGCACCAACGATCTGCCGGTGACGATCAATGGAGGTAGCTCCATCGACGACACGGTTGTCCAGATCGCCAACGCAATCAACGCGCGGGCGGACCGCTCCTACGACGCGACCTTCGACCTGGGGACCAACATCGTGACGGTCACCGCGCAGGAGGTCGGCAAATTCCCCCTTCCTGCCGACGATATCGGCACGGAAATCCTGACCACGTTCGTCAACGACGGTGTCGACCCGGTGGCCGAGGTGCAGGAACGGGTGATCACCGGCGGCGCGGATGCCGACGGCGGCTTCATCCGCATCTCGCTCGGCGGTTCGGGCTCCTTCGACGTCAAGGTGGATCCGAACGCCACGGTCGACGAGATCGGGCAGGCGATCCTTGCGGCCCAGGCCGACATCCTCGCGGCGATCCCCGAACTCGCCGGGATCGGCTACAACACCGCCACCGACACGCTGACCTTCACCGGCACGCTGGAGGCCGGAGATATCGGCACGGTGAACATCGGCAACTCGACCGGCTCGTTCAACAACCTCTACAACCCCGCTGACTCCGGCACACTCGTGGATGGCGTCGACGGCGGCCTCGGTGGCGACCTGACGATCGACTACACGGCGCCGGGCGGCACCCTGCTGCTCGACGGCGACAATGACGGCACCACCACCGTCAACGTCGACGGCGCCACGATCGGCGGGTCGGACGCGTTCAACATCGTCCTCGGCGCCGGCCACGGCGACAGCGACGGCGACCTGAACCTGGACGAGATCGAGGTGCTCAACGTCGAGAACACCACCGAAGGCGTCGACGATCTCGCGCTCAACGCGCAGGATGCCGAGACGGTGGTGGTGACCGGCGAAGGCGGCGTGAACTTCACCGACGACTTCGCCAACGTCACCTCGTTCGACGCCTCGGCCCTGGTCGAGACGGAGGATACGGGCGACACAGCCAACCTCTCGGTCCGCGCCGCGACGTTCACCGACGAGGACGCCACGTTCATCGGCGGCGTGGGGAATGACACCTTGCTCTCCGGCAAGGGGGACGACCTCGTGCAGGGCGGCGAGGGCGACGACTTCCTCGTCGGCTGGGACGGCGAAGACACGCTGGAAGGCGGCGAGGGCGACGACACGCTGGAAGGCGGTCTCGGGGCCGACGAGCTGACCGGCGGCGCCGGGGAGGACACGTTCCAGTACATCGGCGCCGCGGAGTCGAACTCGAACAACGTCGACACGATCACCGACTTCATGGTCGACGAAGACCTGCTGGACTTCGGCGGCGCCGTGGACTTCGTCGGCGATGTCGACGGCTTCGGCCAGGTCGAGACGTCGTTCACCGGAGTTGGCCTGTCGGCGGTCTTCGACACGTCCACCGATACGCTCTACGTCGACACCGGTGATGGTAACCTCGATACTGCCGACTTCGTGATCGACATGACGCTGATCGGCGGCTCGCTGACGCAGGACAACTTCGTCTGAGCCGACACGTCGTCAGCCTTGACACCGGAAAGGGGGCCTCGGCCCCCTTTCTGCTTTTTCGGGGGGGAGCGGGCTTGCGCTCCGCCGGGCGCTGTTGCCACAAGGGCGCCGGCGCGGCCCGGCCGAACGGGGCCGGTGCGCGGGCCCCGCGGGGCGGCTGCGAGAGGGAGTGGCACATGTCCGACTGGTCTTCCGGCTACAACGTCGATCTCGGCTACACCTACGGCGCCTACCGCGAGCTGGCGCCCGCCTGGCTTGGCTACGTGGCCACGGTGCGGGGCGTGGCGGCGCCCTCGGGCGCGTGGCGCTACCTCGAGCTCGGCTGCGGGCAGGGCGTGGGCCTCGTGCTGCTGGCCGCGCTGAACCCGGAGCACGACTTTCTCGGCATCGACTTCAACCCGCTCCACATCGCCCATGCCCGGGGCCTCGCCGATGCGGCGGGCCTGACCAACGTGCGCTTCGAGGAGGCCGATTTCGTCGAACTGGCCCGCGACTGGCCGTCGGACTGGGGCAAGTTCGACTACGTCACGCTGCACGGCATCTACACCTGGCTCGCCGAGGACGTGCGGCGCGGCCTCGTCGGCACGATCGAGCGGGCCACGGCGCCGGGCGCCATCGTCTACGTCTCGTACAACACGATGCCCGGCTGGATCTCGACGGCGCCGGTGCAGCACCTGCTGCGCCTCTGGCAGACCAGCGAGGACATGCCCAGCGTTCAGGCCGTGACCACCGGAATCGAGCGGCTCAACGCGCTGACGGAGGTCAAGTCGGGCATGACGCGCGCCCTGCCGACCCTCAAGGGGCGGCTGGAATCGATGGAGAAGCAGGACCGCTCGTATCTCGTGCAGGAGTATCTGCACGACAACTGGCACCCGATGTGGTTCGACCAGGTGGCCGAAGAGCTGGGCACGGCCAAGCTCGGCTACGTGGGGACCGCGTCGGTCGGTGACCTCTACCTGCCTTCCGTGATGCCGAAGCCCCAGCAGGAGCTTCTGGCCCGCCACTCAAACCCGGTCGTGCGCGAGGTGATGATCGACGTGCTGGTGAACCAGAGCTTCCGCCGCGACGTCTTTGCCCGCGGTGCCGTGCCGCTGTGGCCCGCCGCGCAGACGAAAGCCCTGACCGAGACGCGCATCACGCTGGGAAAGCTGCCGGCGGGCGACGAAATCAAGTTCAAGCTGTCCGTGGGCGAGGTGACGGGCAAGCCAGAGATCTACCGCCCGCTGCTCGACGCGCTCGCGGACGGGCCCAAGACGATGGGCGAGCTCGCCGCGACCCGCGCCGGGGGCGCCAACCCCTTTGGCGACACGACGCAGGCGGTCACGATGCTGCTGCAGGCCGGGATGGCGCGTCTGCACGCCCCGGCCGCCGACCAGGCGCCCGCGCGCGCGCTGAACGGGGCACTCATGCACAAGGTGGCGCAGGGCGCGCCCTATGGCTACCTCGCCGCAGCCGAGACCGGCGCCGTCCTGGCTGTGTCGGATACCGAGATGATCATGCTGGCCGCGGTCACGGAGGAGGGCGGCCCAACCGAGCGCGGCCCGCTTTCCGAGGTTCTGGTGCGCCGGCTCGTTACGCTGCGCAAGGCGCTGGTGCACGACGGCAAGCCCCTCCGCACCCCCGACGAGATGCGCCAGCAGGCTCAGGCCCTCGCAGGCACCTTCCTCGACCGGTCTCTCCCCGCCTTCCGGGCGCAGGGCGTCGTGTAGGCCGGGCAAGGGCGGCGGTTAATCCGGGCGCAACCATTCGCTGCGAAAGTGGCGCGGGCTCCCTTGAACGGGCCCGCCCGGGCGGGGCGACGCGTGTCACACTTCCGTTTCGTGCGCATTGTCGGCGACTCGCCCGTGGCATAGAAACACAGTGTATGCTATCGGCAAACCACGCCACGGAACCGCGACGCTGACCGAAGGACGGCCCTCACTTATGCGCGAAAAGACGTCGCTCGATCTCGCCTATCGGAAGTATCGATCCGCCTTCGCGGCGACGCTCGTGTTCAGCTTCTGCACGAACCTGCTGATGTTCGTGGGTCCGATCTACATGTTGCAGATCTACGACCGCGTGCTGGCCAGCCGCAACGAGACGACCCTGATCATGCTGACCGTGATCGCGATTGCCCTGCTCGTCAGCTACGGTCTGCTGGAATTCACCCGCTCCAAGCTGCTTGTGCGGGCGGGGCTTCAGTTCGACGAGGTTCTGGCGAACCCCGTGTTCCACCGGGCGGTCAAGCAACAGGCAGCCGTACCCAACAGCGCCGCCCACGTTGCCCTGCAGGATATAGACAAGGTGCGCGAGTTCATCACCGGTCAGGGCGTTCTCGCGTTCTTCGACGCACCGTGGGTGCCGCTCTTTCTCGCGCTCTGCTTCGCGTTCCATCCATGGCTCGGTATTGTCGCCACGATCGGGGCGCTCATCATCTTCGCGCTCGCGCTCGTCAACGAGTTCTCCACGCGCGGCAGCCTGTCCGAAGCGGGCCGCGCCTCGCAGGGAGCCTCGCATTTCGCCAGCACCGCTCTCCAGAACGCCGAGGTGATCCGCGCGATGGGGATGGAGCGTGCCCTGTCGGCCCGGTGGCGCAAGCAGCACGACGAAATGCTCGACAATCAGGCCACGGCCAGCGCCCGTGCCGGCGGCGTCGTCGCCACGTCGAAATTCGTGCGGATGTCGATGCAGATCGCCATTCTCGGGGTGGGCGCCTTTCTCGCCATCCAGCAGCAGATCTCGCCGGGCATCATGATCGCGGCTTCGATCGTGATGGGCCGGGCGGTGGCGCCCGTCGAGCAGGCGGTCGGGCAGTGGAAGCACTTCGTCGCGATGCGCAACGCACACACGCGACTCCGGCAACTCTTTGCCGCGATCGCCGAAGATCCCGAGCGCGTGTCGCTGCCCGCGCCGCGCGGTGCGCTCACGGTCGACCAGGTCGTCGCGGTCGCCCCGGGCACGCGCGAGACGATCCTGCGCAACGTCTCGTTCGGCATCAACGCGGGCGAGGTGCTCGCCATCATCGGGCCGAGCGGATCAGGCAAGACGACGCTGGTGCGTCACCTCGTGGGTGCGTCGCAGCCGGCCACCGGCGCGGTCCGGCTGGACGGCACCGAACTCGATCACTGGGATCCCGAGCAGCTCGGCCGCCATGTGGGCTACCTGCCGCAGGACGTGAAACTGTTCCGCGGCTCGGTGGGCGAGAACATCTCGCGCTTCCAGGACGACGGCAAGGACGACGAGATCGTGGCCGCCGCCACGCTCTCGGGCGCCCACGAGATGATCCAGAAGCTCGCCGAGGGCTACAACACCGATGTCGGCGACGGCGGTAACGTGCTCTCGGGCGGGCAGCGCCAGCGCGTCGGCCTCGCCCGCGCCGTCTTCCGCGAGCCGTCTCTGGTGATCCTGGACGAGCCGAACTCCAATCTCGACAGCTACGGCGAGCAGGCCTTGATGAACTGCGTCAAGACGCTGAAGGGCAAGGGCAAGACGGTCGTGCTCGTCACGCACAAGACGAGCCTGCTCGCCCTGTCCGACAAGACGTTGATGCTGGTCGATGGCCGGGTGGAAAAGTTCGGCCCGACCAAGGAGATGTTCAAGCCGCAGGGCCAGGGCGAAGCCGCCCGTGCCGATGGCCAGAAACCCTCCGTCGTCGCGCTCAACCCGAGCGCACCGGGCTGATTCCGCGGCGCCCCTTCCGCGACCAGTCCCGACACAGAACGCAAGGACCACGACTTGGCAAAAGCTCGCAGCATTCGCCCCGTGACCCTCTTCGGGTTCGCCATCGTCTTCCTCACCTTCGGCGTGTTCGGCGTCTGGGCCGCCGTGGCCAAGATCGACAGCGCGATCGTCGCGCCGGGGGTGATCTCGGTCGAGGGCAACCGCAAGGTCGTCCAGCATCTCGAGGGGGGGATCGTCGAGGAAATCCACGTGTCGGAGGCCGACGCGGTCAACAAGGGCGATGTCCTGCTGCGTCTCAGCGCGGTCGAGGCGCACTCCAACCTTGAGGTAGTGCGCACGCGCCTCGATCTTGCGCGGATCATCGAGGCCCGGCTGCTCGCCGAGCGCTCCGCCGCCGAGGAGATGATCCTGCCCGAGCGTCTTGTGGATAGCGAGCGACCGAGCATCCGCGGGGTGATCGACGATCAGCTCGAGCTCTTTGCCGACCGCAGGTCGCTTCTGCAGTCGCGGGTCGAGATCCTTGATTCGCGGATCAACCAGACGCACGAACAGATCGCCGGCCTCAACCAGCAACGGGATGCGCTGGAGCGCCGCCTTGCCAATTACCGCGACATGGTCGACCGGATGACGGAAGGGTCGTCGCAAGGTCTCGTGCAGACCAACCTGGTGTCGCAGCGCCAGGACGAGCTGATCCAGATCGAGGCGGATCTCGGCCGTGTCATCTCGGAGATCGCGACGGCGAAGACCGCGATCAGCGAAACCGAGTTGCAGCGTCTTCAGGCGACGCAGGAATATCGCGAGCGCGCCAATTCCGAGCTCGAGGAGGTCCGCAGCCAGATCTCGGAATTCGAGGAACGCGTGAAGGTGGCGCAGGACGTTCTGGCCAGGACGGAAGTTCTGGCGCCCGGGTCCGGGAGCATTCAGAACCTCAAGGTGCATACGGTCGGTTCGGTTATTCGTCCGGGCGACGTATTGATGGAGCTCGTCCCCGAGGACGAGCGCCTCGTCATCAATGCCCGCGTGGCGCCCATCGACGCCGACAATGTCTTTCCCGGAATGGAAGCCGAAGTCCGCTTCACCGCGTTCAAGGCGCGGCTCACGCCGTTCGTGCTCGGAACCGTCGAAAGCGTGTCGAAGGACGTGATCGAGCCGGAGAACCCGCAGGACGCGCCCTACTTTCTCGCCCGTATTCACGTCGCTGACGAGGATATCGACGATGATGTACAGGCGCGTCTTACTGCCGGCATGCCCGCCGACGTGGTCGTGACCGGCGGGGAAAGAAGCGTGCTGACCTACCTGTCTGCTCCGCTCATGGACGCGGTTCGCAAGAGTATGATCGAGGAATAGCGGCCTTCCGTTTCGAGCACCGCCGCCCCTCGACATCCGCTGCCGGGCCGCCGGTCATCGGGCCTAGACCGGCAACGGACCGCGGCCGTGGGCGATCAAGCCGACAGCCGCGGCGACAGGCCCAGACACCGGATCAGACCAGGAGACCGAACGCCTCATACTCGGCTTGCGCCACGAGCGTGGTCACGGTTCCACCGTCAGGCAAGCCCCATGTCATGTAGACCGGGGTTTCCGTGAGAGCCATGTCGACAAGCATGATCGCATCGTTCCACGCCAGCGTCTCCAGGTCGTCCGTGCGCGAACTCACGAAGAGGATGAACTCTTCTGCCGTCTCGTCGAACATGGGATAGACCTGCTCGCGCGCATCCCCGACCGAATCGACGCGGCCGGCATGGGCCTCGACATCCCTTTGGATGACGGCGGCGGCATGATCGCGCTGCGCGCCTTGACCGGAGCGGCCGGGTGTCAGCGCGTCTGCAGCCGGGTCGCTCCGCAGGGGCGGTGTGGCGGAGAGGTTGTCGCCGTCGGAACCGTCGGTCGACGTAACCTGGCGAGACGGTGCCGTCGTCGAGCCATTCCCGGGCTCCGGCAGCGACCCGACGAGCAGGGAATCGACCCCGGCGCTCTCGTCGTCACCCTGCGCAACGGCCAAGGCGGCATTGACCACCTGGCCACCAATCCCGCCGATGGATGCGAGATCGAAGCTCGCCTTCACCCTGTAGCCATCGAAGTCGAACGGCCGTATCTCGTCCGGCAGCATGTCGACCAGATCGTCGATCGAGAGAATCGCCGTTGGGGCGCCAAGGTCGCCGGCACGCTGATCGGGCGCAGCCTCGCCGTTCGTGCTCGTCCCCATGCCCATGAAGGCGAGTGGTTGCCCGGTCGCTTCCGGTTGCATGACACCCCGGGGAGCGGCCGTCACGATCGCGGAATCCCCTTGGGCGGCACTCACCCCGAGCGGCAGCAGCACATCGGCCACCGTCGCGCCGGGCAATCCGCCCTCGCCTTCATCGGGCCGGCTGGCGACGAGGTCGGTGCCCGGTTCGGCCGCCTGTGCGCTCCCTTCGGCCGCCATGCGCGCGCCCGCGATGAACGCTAGGCCACCCTCGCGGGGGCCTGATGGCTCATCAGCCTCATCGTCCTGCGAGGTGGTGGGGATCGGTTCGTCGAGCGGCGAGACAGACAGCCGACCCGTCTCGTCGAGAAGGCCCTCCGACATGAACCCGCAGGCGATGGCGATCGAACTCAGGCCCGCCGCCACGCCGGAAACCATCGGAAACCCCACCGCCTTGTTCAGGGTATCGCGCTGCCCGCCCACGACCTCTGCGACGACCGTGCGCCCATCGTCCAGCCCGCGCCCATCCTCGCCATCCGCCGCGTCGGTGATGGGTGCAAGGCTGCCCTCTATCGGCAGGTCGGAAGCGGCATCGACCCTCGGCCCGCCGTCGAGAGAGACAAGCTGCGCCGCATTGGCAGCGGCATCCTCGGGATCGATCTGCAGCAGAACGACCTCTTCGGATTGCAGCAGCAGCGTCCAGACGAGGGCCGCGAGCATGGTGACCGGATGCAGGACGACATTGTCGCCCCGATGGAGGCGCACGACCCGCCCGAGCCCGGGCGCAGGAGCACCGGGCGAAGGGGCGAGAGAGCCAGAGGAAAACGCGTCGATCAGTTCGCCGAACGTCTCGCCCGCGAGCGGCTGTCCGAGACTGGGACTGTCGAGAAGGTAGCGCCCGTCGATCCGGCACAGGTGAATGAAGACATCGCCATCCGCTCGGCAGAAGACGCACCACGGGTCGCCCTCGTCGGTGACACCCCGGTCGATCACGGTGCTCATGCCGGCGGCCGTAAGCAGGCTGCGCACGTGGTAGATGCTTGCAAGCTCCTGGTTCGACCAGTCGAGAGGCTCGACGGCCTGCCCGGCATCTTCGGACAGGGCATTGCGCGAGAGATCGTCGAACTGGACGAGATCAACCGTCTCGCTCAGGAAGTCCGTCGACTTCTTGTCGGACTGGCCGGGGGGAAAGTCGAAGATGTTGCTCATGCACGCCGACCTTCAGCGATCCCTTCGAATACCATGCCAGAATTCGAGGCCGTCTGCACCCCAGTCAGGACGCGTCGTCATCGAAAAGGATGCTGTAGGTGGTCGGCTCGTAGTAGGAAAGCAACGTCTTGACAAAGCGGCGCGGCTCGACACCGAGCGCATGCGCCCATTCGGCGTAGCGGTGAACCGGGATGCGGCCCCGCCCGTTCTCGAGTTGCGAGATGAAGGTGTAGTAATCGAGCGACAGCCTGTCGGCGAGTTCCCTCTGGGACAGGCCGCGCTCCTCGCGCAGCTTCTTGAGCCAGTGCCCAAGCGCGGCGCGTTGTTCCTTCGCCGCCTCTGGGCTCGTCTTGGGTGCTCCCGCAAGCATGTGCTCAATCCTCTCGGTCTGCCGGTGCCGGCAAAACCTCGCCGGACGAACCGCTTGCGCCCTCCGGCCGCTCTACAGTGAATCACTATATGACCTGCATTGACGAAAAGCAAACGGCAGGGCGGGAAAACCCACCCGTGATCAGAGCGTTCCCTTCGGACCCCGGTTGACCTGTCGGCAATTATTCGCGGCTGCACCTCGCTGGCCGCCCGCGCCCGACTGGCCGACATGCCTGACCGCGGCCGGGCGTGGCCCGCCCGACGGCCTTACCCGCCTCTGCCGATCGCGCCCACGAGATCGTCCGCCACGTCGTCCCAGCCGCGCAGGCGCGCCCCGGCGATGCGGCGCTCCAGAGCGACGCGGTGGTCGGGCTCGGCAACGAGCCGCCGGCAGGCCTCCTCGATCGACGAGATCGAGCGGGGATCGCAGTATTCCACCATGTCGGCGCCGACTTCGGGCATCGACGAGACGCCCGAGACGACGCCCGTCTTGCCGTAGCCGAGGCTCTCGCCGATGGGCAGGCCCCACCCCTCCTTCAGCGATACGCAGACCGTGAAGAGGCTGTTGCGATAGAGGTGGTCGAGCTCGGCATCCGTCGGCCCGTGAACCACCCGGATCCAGCCGCCAAGATTGCCCGTAGCTGCCATCAGCTTCTCGAAATCCTCGTTGAGCCAGCCGGCGCGGCCGGCCAGCACGAGGCGGGGCATGTCGAGCGCGGTGTCGGCGCGCAGCCTGTCCCAGGCTTGCGCGAGCGCCCAGAGGTTCTTGCGGATTTCGAGCGTGCCGACCGACAGCGCGTAGGGCCGGGTCGAGAGGCTCGCCACGGAATCGCTCAGCCCCTGCCGGATGTCGACGCGATCCCGCCCATCGCGCGCCGCGTGCGTCCTCGATCCCGCCGTGTCCGGCAGGACGAGGCGCGACTGGGTCAGTGGCATCACGTCGATCGGGGCGTCGCAGCCATGCGCGTCGAGAAAGGCGCGCAGGTCTGCCGCAGTGGCCTGCGAATTGGCGAGGTAGCGGTCGGTGAAGGCCATCGTCCGGATCAGCCAGTCGCGGAACTCGAGTGCCGCCTGCCGCGGGAAGAGCTCGGGGCACAGGATCGGGCACAGGTCATGCACCAGCAGTGCCACCTGCAGGCCGGCCTCGTGCGCCCGGCGATGCATCTCGATGATCCGGCGGTCGCGCCACGCGGCATCGAGCACGACCAGCGTGTCGCCGGGGCGGGCGTCGGCGAACAGGTCGCGCGGCGCGGGGCGACGCGCGGTGGCAAGGCCCTCGGCTTCCGCCTTCGCTTCAAGCCACTCGGCGATGGAGCTGTTGCGCCGCGCGAAATGCGCCTCGCGTCCGCGCGCGGCGTTCCAGTCGCGGATCGCCTTGTGGAAGCGATAGGCAAGGGGGCGGTCGATGTACCGCCCGAGCGTGGGCAGCGGGCTGCCCTGCGCGCCGTCGCCGCCGAGCGCCATCGACAGGCTGGCGACGTCGGCCACGCCGCCGGGGATCTGGGCCACCGGCAGCCAGCTATACTCGCCCGAGCCGAAATCGAGGAAGGCCAGAGCCGCCCGATCGCCCCCCACCCGCTCGGCGACGTGGTGGATCACGTTCAGCACGACGCGCTGGATGCCCGACGGGTGCTGATACTCCGCCACGAACCGGCGCAGGTCGGAAATCTCGAAGAAGATCCTGCTCATGGCGAAGGCCCGCTCGTTTCCTGTCCGCGTGCCGCCATGCCCGGCGGTGCCGCGTTGAGGTCCGCGGCGGTCTATGGGGCAATTCGCGGACGAGCGCCAGAGCGGCCTCGATGACGCCCGAGGCGGCCGGGCGCTCAGCGGCCAGGCGCGTCGTCGTCGCTGCCGTCGCCGGGCCGCTCGTCGCTGCCGCGCCAGCGGGCGAGCGCCTTTTCGCCGCGTCGCTCCACCGATCCGAGCAGGCGGGTGACGACGAGCGCCAGAAGGGTGGACAGGGCGGCCAGCGGCCACAGGCCGAGGCCTGCGGCCAGCCCGACCGCGGCCGACAGCCACATCCCCGCCCCGGTGGTCAGCCCGCGCACCTTGTCGCCGGTGAAGATGATCATGCCCGCGGCGAGGAAGGCCACGCCGCTCGTGACCGCCTCGATGATGCGGATCGGGTCGGTGCGGGCGATGTCGGGATAGCTGTCGGCGCGGCTGACGAGTTCGACCATGATGAGGGTGTAGACTGCCGAGGCCAACCCCACGAGGATATGCGTGCGCAGGCCCGCCGGCCGGTTCTTGACCTCGCGCTCCAGCCCGATCAGTGCGCAGAGGAGGGCGGCGCCGCCCAGCCGCACGAGAAGTACCGGCCACGGAAGGACGGGTGCCTCGAACAGTTCCGCCGAGAGCTCTGTCATCGCGCCGGCCGGTCAGGCGTTGACCACCGTGCCCCCGTTCGGGTGCAGGCACTGGCCGGAGAAATAGCTGCCGTCGTCGGAAGCGAGGAAGAGGTACGAGGTCGCTACCTCCCATGGCTGGCCGGCGCGTCCCATCGCCGTCTGCGTGCCGAAATCCGCAACCTTCTCCGCGGGGATCGAGCCGGGGATGAGGGGCGTCCAGATCGGCCCGGGCGCCACGGCGTTGACGCGAATGCCCTTGGGCGTCAGCGCATTCGCCATCGATCGGGCAAGGGCCAGCGTCGCGCCGCGCGTTGTCGAGTAGGCGACCAGCCCGGCATTGCCCTTGAAGGCATTGACCGAGGTTGTGTAGATGATCGAGGCGCCTTCCCCGAGGTGGGGCAACGCGGCCTGGGTGACGAAGAAGGCGCTCATCACGTTGCTGTCGATGATGCGGCGCAGGAACTCCTCGTCGATGTCCTCGAGCCCGCGGTCGAGCCATTGCTGCGCGGCGTTGTTCACCACGATGTCGAGTCGACCGAACGCCTCGAGCGTCTTTTCCACGGCATGCCTGCTCTGTTCGCAGCGGCCGAGATCGCCGGGAATGGCGAGCGCCTTCGCGCCCTCCGCCTCGACCAGCCGCTTGGTCTCTTCGGCGTCCGCGTGCTCGTTCAGGTAGGCGATGCCGACATTCGCCCCCTCGCGGGCGAAGAGCACGGAGACGGCCCGCCCGATGCCGCTGTCGCCGCCGGTAATCAGTGCCACCTTGCCCTTCAGTTTGCCCACGCCGGGATGGCGGGGCATGCAGTCGGGCTGCGGGGTCATCGGCCCTTCGAGGGCGGGCATTCGGTCCTGCTCCTGCGGCGGGATCCTGGGGGTGTCGGGCATCGGTCTCTCCTCGGGCGGCCTCGGGCGGGTCGTCGCCGGGCTAACGGGACGCCGCGAGGGGTGTTCCTCGCCTGTCCGCGCACGGCGCGGTCGCTCGTCCTCCGATTTGAGGGAACAGCCGTGGCGCCGGGCGCTTTCCAACAGGGGGGCGCGCGCCTGGATGGGGCGTGCGAGCGGTGTCGGCCGGGGCCGGGGCGCGCGACTCCGGCCATGGCACCGAGAGCACCCTTCAAAAGCGACGGAATGACCGACCAGAGCGATCCACAGACGCATGACGACGCCGGTGCCGACCACGGCCGCCCAAGCCTCGGCCCGGTGCAGGACATCGTCGCCCGGCTCGAGGGCACCTCACAGGGCGAGAAAGTGACGCTCGGCGACGCGATCGAGGCGTTCGGCCGCCGCTCTTTCCTGCCGCTGCTGATGGTGCCGGCCCTGCTCGTGGTCTCGCCGCTCTCGGGCATTCCGTTCTTCTCGTCGCTCTGCGGACTGACCATCGCGCTCATCGCCGGGCAGATGCTCTGGCCGGGGCAGGATTACCTTTGGCTGCCCGATCGCTTCACCCGGCAGACCATCAGCGGGGAGCGCGCGCGCACTGCGCTGGCCCGGCTCGGCCGCTTCGCCCGCTGGCTAGACACGCATGCCAAGGAGAGATTCCCGGTGCTGGTCGGCCACCGCCCCGGGCGCAAGGCCATCGAGGTCTGCTGCCTGCTCGCCGGCCTGTCGATGCCAGTGCTCGAGATCGTGCCCTTCTCGTCGTCGATCCTCGGTGTTTCGGTGCTCTTCATGGCGACCGGCCTGCTCACGCGCGATGGCCTCTTCGCGCTGCTCGGGCTCTGCGTGCTGGCCGCCGCGCCCCTCTTGCCCCTGCTCGTGGTCAACAGCGTGTGGGGCGGCAGCGGCGCGGGCTGACCGGGGCGGCAATTGACAGCGGTCGGCCCCCTTCCTAGCGTTCGCCGCGGCGCGCGCGCCCCGCCCGCCAGCGGCAGCCGAATCGCACCCGCACCCGCCCGGGCCACGCCGCACGGCCGTCGGCACATGCCCCTCGGGCCAGACCGGAGCCCGCCATGACGACCAAGAAACCCGACCTGCGCTCGCGCCAGTGGTTCGACAATCTCGACGATCCCGAAATGACGGCGCTCTACATCGAGCGCTACCTCAACTACGGCCTGACGCTCGACGAGCTGCGCGCGGGCAAGCCGATCATTGCCATCGCGCAGACGGGCAGCGACCTGTCGCCCTGCAACCGCCACCACCTCGAACTGGCGAAGCGTGTCCGCGACGGGATCATCGCGGCGGGCGGCGTGCCGCTCGAGGTGCCGTGCCACCCGATCCAGGAAACGGGCAAGCGCCCCACCGCCATGCTCGACCGCAACCTCGCCTACCTGTCTCTGGTCGAGAGCCTGTTCGGCTATCCAATCGACGGGGTGGTGCTGACGATCGGCTGCGACAAGACCACGCCGGCGCTGCTGATGGCGGCGGCGACCGTGGGCATCCCGGCGCTCGCGCTCTCGGTCGGGCCGATGCTGAACGGCTGGCACAAGGGGCAGCGCGCGGGCTCGGGGAGCGTGATCTGGCAGGCGCGCCAGCAGCTCGCCGCCGGCGAGATCGACGCCGAGGAGTTCCTGCAGATCGCCGCCTCGTCGGCCCCCTCGGTCGGCTACTGCAACACGATGGGCACGGCGACGACGATGAACTCGCTCGCCGAGGCTCTGGGCATGCAGTTGCCCGGCTCGGCCGCGATTCCCGCGCCGCACCGCGAGCGGGGACAGATGGCCTGGCACACCGGGCAGCGCATCGTCGAGATGGTGCACGAGGATCTGCGGCCCGCTCAGGTGATGACGCGCGAGGCGTTCGAGAACGCCATCGTCGTATGTTCGGCGCTCGGCGGCTCGACCAACGCGCCGATCCACCTCAACGCCATCGCCGCGCATCTCGGGATCGAGCTGACCAACGCCGACTGGGAGCGGATCGGCTACGAGGTTCCGCTGCTGGTCAACCTGCAGCCTGTCGGCGCCTATCTCGGCGAGGATTTCCACCGCGCGGGGGGCGTTCCGGCCGTCGTGGGCGAGTTGCTGCGCGCTGGCCTGCTGCCGCATCCCGACGCGCCCACCGCCGCGGGCCGCACCATGCGCGCGCACTACGAGGGCGCGGCGATCCTCGACGGCGACGTGATCCGCACCGTCGACGCGCCGATCCTTCGGAACGCGGGGTTCCTGAACCTCTCGGGCAACCTCTTCGACTCGGCCATCATGAAGACCTCTGCCATCGGCGACGAGTTCCGCACCCGCTACCTCGCCAACCCGGACGACCCGATGGCGTTCGAGGGGACGGCGGCGGTGTTCGACGGGCCGGAGGACTTCCACCGCCGCATCGACGACCCCGCGCTCGGCCTCGACGAGACCAGCGTGCTCGTTATGCGCGGGGCGGGGCCCATCGGCTACCCCGGCGGGGCCGAGGTGGTGAACATGCGCCCGCCCTCCTACCTCATCAAGCGCGGCATCCACGCGCTGCCCTGCATCGGCGACGGGCGGCAGTCGGGCACGTCGGGCTCTGCTTCGATCCTCAACGCGGCGCCCGAGGCGGCCGATGGTGGGGGGCTGGCGCTGCTGCGCACGGGCGACCGGGTGCGCGTCGATCTCAACTGGCGGCGCGCCGACATGCTGGTGCCAGAGGACGAGATCGCGCGCAGGCGGGCGGAGCTCGAGGCGGCGGGGGGCTATTCCGTCCCCGAGAGCCAGTCGCCCTGGCAGGCGCTGTTCCGCGAGAAGGTGCGCCCCTTCGACAAGGGGGCGGTGCTGCGCGGGGCGACCGAGCACCGCGACATCGCGGGGCGCCACCTGCCGCGCAACAACCACTGAGGGGCGGGCGCATGGGCTGCCAGATCCTCTGCCTCGGCGAGCCGCTGGTCGAGTTCAACCAGGTGGGCGGCACCGAATGGCGCCAGGGCTTTGGCGGCGACGTGTCGAACGCCGCCGTCGCCGCCGCGCGCCAGGGCGCACGGGCGGGCATCGCCACGCGGCTGGGCGACGACGGCTTCGGGCGGATGCTGCGCGAGATGTGGACGGCCGAGGGCGTCGATGCCGCCGCCGTCGAAACCGATGCCGAGGCGCCCACGGGCCTCTATTTCGTCACGCACGGGGCGGAGGGACACGCCTTCGAGTATCGCCGCGCGGGCTCTGCCGCGAGCCGGATGGCGCCCGGCACCCTGCCGCGCGCCGCCATCGAGGCGGCCGGGATCCTGCACCTTTCCGGTATCAGCCAGGCGATCAGCGAGAGCGCGCGCGCTGCCACCGTGGCGGCGATGGAGGCGGCGCGCGCCGCGGGCACCCGCGTGTCCTACGACACCAACCTGCGTCTCGCGCTGTGGCCGCTGGACGATGCGCGGCCCGCGATCCTCGACGCGCTGTCGCGCGCCGATATTGCCCTGCCGGGGATGGACGACGCGAAGGCGGTTCTGGGCGAGGACGATCCCGAGCGCATCGTGGCGGCCATCCGTGACCTCGGACCCAGGATCGTGGCTCTGACCCTCGGCAAGGAGGGCGTGCTTCTGGCCGATGGCGAGACGGTGACCCATCTGCCCGGCGTCACGGTCGAGGCGGTCGACGCCACCGGCGCGGGCGATTGCTTCGACGGCGCGTTCCTCGCCCGGCTCGCCCTCGGCGACGCCCCGCTCGACGCCGCGCGCTATGCCGTCGCCGCGGCCTCGCTCTCGACCACGGGCTACGGCGCGGTCGCGCCCATCCCCCGCCCCGAGGCGGTGCGCGCGGCCCTCGAGGCGCGGGGCTGAGCGCAGCCCCCCGGTGCGTGCGCGTCGGGCGCCCGTTGATCGCCCTCCCGCGGCTCTGTAGCGTCGGCGCGTGACAGCGAGGGAGGTACGGCATGGGCGAGATGGACGGCAAGTCGGTCATGATCACCGGGGCGAGCCGGGGGATCGGCGCGGCCGCCGCGCGCGCCTTCGCCGAGGTCGGCGCCCGGGTGGCGCTGCTCGCCCGCACCGAGGACAGCATCGCGGAACTCGCGGGCGAGATCGGGCCCGACCGCGCCCTCGCCATCCCCTGCGACGTCTCGCGCTACTGGGAGGTCGAGACGGCGGTGAAGGCGACGCTCGGCGCCTTCGGGCGGCTCGACGTGCTGGTGGGCAATGCCGGCATCATCGACCCGATCGGCCGCATGGAGGGGCTCGACCCCGACGCCTGGGGCCAGACGATCGACGTCAACCTCAAGGGCGTCTTTCACGGCATGCGCGCGGTCTTGCCGGTGATGCTGGGGCAGGGCGGCGGCACGGTCATCACCGTATCGTCGGGCGCGGCGCACGGCCCGGTCGAGGGCTGGTCGGCCTATTGCGCGTCGAAGGCGGGCGCGGCGATGCTGACGCGGATGCTCGACAAGGAATACGGGTCTCGGGGCATCCGCGCGATGGGGCTCTCGCCCGGCACGGTCGCCACCGACATGCAGCGCGAGATCAGGGCGTCGGGGATCAACCCGGTCAGCCAGCTCGACTGGTCGGCGCATATCCCGCCCGAATGGCCGGCGAAGGCGCTGGTCTGGATGTGCGGGCCGGATGCGGCAGGCCATGCCGGGCAGGAGATCAGCCTGCGCGACGAGGCCATCCGCGCGACGCTGGGGCTTTCGCGGTGATCCGGCTCGACCGCGACGGCCCGGTCTGGACGCTGACGCTCGACCGGCCCGACAAGGCCAACGCCCTCACGCGCGAGATGCTGACACAGATCCGCGACGCGGCGGCCGAGGCCGAGCAGGCCGGGCTGGCCGCGCTGATCCTGACGGGGACCGGCCGCGTCTTTTCCTCCGGTGCCGACATCGAGGCCGCGCGGGCGGGGCTGGCCACCGACGGGGTCTGGGAGGAGGTGTCGTCGCGCATCGCCCGGCTACCCTTCCTGACTGTCGCGGCGCTGAACGGCACGCTCGCGGGCGGTGCCTTCGGGATGGCGCTGGCCTGCGACCTGCGGCTCGCGGTGCCGGGGGCCAACTTCTTCTACCCGGTGATGCGGCTCGGCTTCCTGCCGCAGCCCTCCGACCCCGCGCGCCTCGCCGCGCTGGTGGGGCCGTCGCGGGCGCGCATGCTGCTGATGGCGGGGCAGAAGATCGACGCCGAGACCGCGCTCGCCTGGGGCCTTGTGGACCGGATCGTGCCGGGCGAGTCGCTGGTTGACGAGGCCCGCGCGCTGGCCGAGGCCCCCGCCGCCGCGCCCGAGCATATCCGGCGCACGATCAAGCGGATGATCCCCGGCTGAGCAGGCCGCCTCGCCCGGGCGCGGCGGGCGGGCCGCGGCGCGCGCGTCTGTCCGTGGCGCGGGTCGCCGCCGGTTCAGGCCCGGGGAGAGCGACCAGGCAGCAGGCGTCGCCGCCACCGGCGTGGGCGGGCTCAGGGGTCGTCCGAGGCGGGCATGTCGGTGCCGTGCACGGTCTGGCGGGTGTCGGCATCCGGTGCGCTTTCCGCGGGCGCGGTCTCGGCCGGTGCGGGGCGGTGGGGGACGGTTGCGCGCGCGCGCTCGATCCGCATGTGGAGGGGAGGCGCCTGGCCCTCCTTGCCCTCGCCGAAATAGACCGTCTGGTGCGGGAACGGGATCTCGATGCCGCGCTCGTCGAAGATGCGCTTGACGATGCCGTTGTACGCCCGCCCGACGCCCCATTGCTGACCCGGCGCCGTCTTGATCCGCGCCCGAATGACCAGCTCGCTGGCGCCGAAGGCATTGAGGCCGAACCACTCGAGGTCGCCGATCACATGCTGCCCCATCTCGTCGTCGCGGCGCAACTCGTCGAAGGCGTCGTGCATCGCCTGCTTCACGTCGTCGACATCTTCGCGGTAGGCCACGCCGATATCCGCAACGTGGTAGGAGAAGTCGCGCATGTAGTTCGAGATCTTGGCCGCCGACGAGAACGGGATGACATGCACCACGCCCGACAGGTCGCGCAGCGTCACCGAGCGCACGGTCAGCTTCTCGACCGTGCCGACGGTGCCGCCGACATCGACCACATCTCCCACGTTCATCGCGCCCTCGGCCTGAATGAAGATGCCCGAGAAGATGTCCTCGACCATCCGCTGCGCGCCGAACGAGATGGCGAGGCCGATCACGCCGGCCGAGGCGATCAGCGGGCCGACATTCATGCCGAGCTGGGCCAGCGAGGTGATCCCGCCGATGATGACGATCGCCACGGTCGCGGCGTTCTTCATCAGCGTCAGCAGGGTGATCTCGCGCGGGGTGGGCACCGAGCCGACGAAGGGGTTGAGCCGGTAGTCGACCCACGAGGTCATGCCGAGCCAGACGACTGAAAGCACAGCCACGATCAGGAACACGCCGAAAAGGCCGCTCGACAGCCGCTCCACCGCGTCCGACGTCAGCAGGCCGCCCAGCGTCTGCAGCCCGAGGATCTCGAGCACCACCACGAGCGCGACGGCCGCAATCACCAGCCGCGCGATCCGCAGCACGGCGGGCACCAGCTGGTTCAGCCGCTCCTCGAGGAGGGGCAGGCGATGCGCGAGCGTATCGGGCACCCGCAGGCGCCGCGCGCTCGCGGCCGCAAGCGCGCCGAACACGACGGCGGCCACCACGATCACCAGCGCCACCTGCGATGTGGTCACGAGAAGCGGCACCAACACGTTCCCGGGCCGCGTCATCACCGTGATCAGCACATAGAAGAGGTAGACCAGCACCGGCCAGTGCCAGCGCTCGCCCAGCGGCTTGAGCGGGCCTGCCAGCGGCAGCGTGCGCTCTTCCGAGGCGAGCCACCCGGCTACGCCGCGCCGCCACCACAGGACCAGAACGATCAGCCCGGCCACGACCAGGGTCGAGAGCACCGCCGCCGTCGCCCGGCCCACGAAGACCGACACCCCCGAGGACACCACCGGCACGACCCAGAACTGGCCGTAGCCCATCACGTAGATCACCGTGATCCCCACCCCCCACAGCCAGCGGATCGCCAGGTCGGGCAGGCCGACCACACGCACCTCGGGCGTCAGGGGCGACAGGACCAGCCGCAGGACGACCACCGATATCTCGACTGCTGCGAAGGCGTAGAGGAACAGCGCGCCACTGTCGGAGAGCTGAGCCTGCCCGTTCTCGTCTGCCTCCACGAGGCCGAGCGCGAAGAGCGCGAAGATGCCGGTGAAAACCGCCACGGGCAGGGTGAAGAGATCGAGCGCGCTGGCACCGAGCCGGCGGAACAGCCGGTTGAACCAGCTCGGATCGGCCTGCTTCGGCAGCATGCGGCGGCGCAGGGGGCGCGCGATCAGCCGCAGCACGGCGAAGCTCGTGTAGATGGCGATGGCCAGCGGCGCGATCCCGCGGAGCGCCTCGATCAGAGCGTCACCCTCGAGGGCGCGCGCCGAAAGGGAGAAGGTCGAGGGGATGCGCTGCACCCTCAGCCAGATCTGGCCGAGTTCGGCCACAGCCCAGCGCGCCACCCGCCGCGTCGCGTCGGCGGCGCGGGCGCCGATGGTGGTGTCGGCTGCCGGCGCGGCGGGTGCGGTCGCTGCCGCTCCGTCGGCCGGCTGCGCCGCGCCATCGCTCGCGGCCGCATCCTCGCCGGCCGCTGCCGCGGCCGCCGCGGCTTCGAGCTCACGGATCAGGGCTTCGCGGGCGGCCTCGTCGCGCAGGATGTCGATCAGGGCCTGGGTCGGGCTGCCTTCGGCCGCGGGCGCCGTGCTCTCCCCCTGGGGCGCCTCGACCGGGGCGCCGGCGCCCGGCGCCGGCTGCGCAGGTTGCCCCCCGCCGACGCCGCCCAGCGCGTCGGGCAGGCCCGGGATCGGCAGCACCTGCGCGTGTGCCGGGGCTGCGGCGCAGAAGACCCAGAGCGTGATCGCGGCGAGGAACGCGGCGCCGATCCGGGCGCGACCAAGCGGGAGGGCGGAGGGTCTTGGCTGCATGGACCTCCGTTCGCATGCGGGCAGGCGTGTCGCAAGCCCGGCGCGGCCCTTGCGGCGCCCGTCCGCCCGGCCCATTCTGCACCCCGGTGCGGAACCGCAGGGGGGCGGCGCCGCGAGTCGGGGGCGAGGGCCGCATGACCTACGACATCGTGATCCGCGGCGGCGACGTGATCGCCCGGGCCGGCCGCTTCACCGGCGACATAGCCGTGTCCGGCGGGCGGATCGTGGCGCTGGGAGCGGGCCTGGGCCCGGCCGACCGCGAGATCGACGCGCGCGGCCGGATCGTCACGCCCGGCGGTGTCGATCCGCATTGCCACATCGAGCAGCTCTCGGGCATGGGCCTCGTGAACGCCGACACGTTCGAGACAGCCACCGCAGCTGCCGCGATGGGGGGCACGACAACGCTGATCTCCTTCGCCGCCCAGATGCGGGGCGAGCGCCCGCGCGACACCGTCGCCGCCTATGCCGAGCGTGCCCGGCGCGGGGCGCGGGTAGATCACGCCTTTCACTTTTCGGTGGCCGACCCGGCCGCGCCCCACTTCCACGACGACCTGATGGCGCTCGCCGCCGAGGGGCACCGGTCGATCAAGGTGTTCACCACCTACGCCATCGGCCTCGGCGACGCGCAGATTCTCGCGGTCATGGACACGGCCCGCGACGCGGGCGCCCTGCTCTGCGTGCATTGCGAGACCGATGCCATCGTCGCGCGCGAACGCGCCCGCCTGCTGGCCGCCGGCCGCACCCGGCCGCTCGACCACGCCGCCTCGCGCCCGCGCGAGGCCGAGGCCGAGGCGACCCACCGCATCTGCCGCTTCGCCGAGCTGACCGGCGCGCGGGTGATGATCTTTCACGTCACCTGCATCGAGGCTCTGGAAGAGGTGCGCGCCGCCCGCGCCCGCGGCGCCCCGGTGCTGGCCGAGACCTGCACGCATTACCTGTTCCAGACAGAGGCCGCTCTCGACCGCCCCGGCCTCGAGGGCGCCAAGTGGATGTGCTCGCCGCCCCAGCGCGCGCCCGAGGACCGCGACGCGCTGTGGGAGGCGCTGGCGCGCGGCGACCTCGCGCTCGTCTCGTCCGACCACGCGCCCTATCGGTTCGACGCCTCGGGCAAACTCGCGGCGGGAGAGACTCCGCCGTTCGACAAGATCGCCAACGGTCAGCCGGGGCTGGAGTTGCGCCTGCCGCTGCTGTTCGACGCGATGGTGACGCGGGGGCGGCTCGGCGCGCACGCCTTCGTGGAGTTGACCGCCGCAGCCCCCGCCCGTCTCTACGGCCTGCCGCGCAAGGGCGACATCGCGCCGGGGATGGATGCCGATCTTGTACTCTGGGACCCGGGCCGCACCCACACCTACGGCGCCGACGACCTGCACGACAACGTGGGCTACAATCCCTTCGAGGGCCACACCGTCACCGGCTGGCCCGAGCGCGTGCTGCTGCGCGGCGAGACCATCGTCGAGGACGGGGTGTTGCACGCCCAGCCCGGCTCCGGCCGCTGGATCGCCCGCCCCGAGCCGGGGGCGCCGCGATGAGCGCCGCCGCCCGCCCCGAAGGCGCGACCCTCGCGATCACGTTTCTTTACTATCGCGACCTCGCCGCGGCGGCTCGGTTCTACGAAGGCGTGCTCGGCCTCTCCCTGGTGATCGACCAGGGGTGGTCGCGCATCTACCGGCTGGCCCACGGCGCCCATGTCGGTCTCGTCGACGAAACCAGGGGCGCCCACCGCGCGTCGGACAGCAAGCCCGTCCAGCTCTGCCTGCGGGTGCCTGATGTCGACGCCTGGCACGTCTGGGCCGGGGCTCGAGGGGCGGTTGCGCTGACGCCCGTGCGCGACAACGAGGCCCTCGGCATCCGCGTCTTCACCTTCGAGGATCCCGAGGGCCACCAGATCGAGATCCAGACGCCGACGCGGGAGGGCGCATGAAACCGGCGCGCGGCCTTGCGGCCCTCGGCGGCCCGCCGTCTCCGTCCGGGCGGGGCCCGTCCGACGCCCCACCCGCCCACCCGCGTCGGACAGGCCCCGCCCGGACGCGCGGGCACGGAGCCCGGGCATGACCCCCGATCGCGCGCTCGTCGTCATCAACCCCAACTCGTCGGAGCACGTGACCGACGGCATCGCCGAGGCGCTCGCGCCCCTGACCCGCCACGGCACGCCGATCCGCTGCGTCACGCTGCACGACGGCCCGCCCGCCATCGAGAGCCAGGCGCAGGCCGACGAAACGGTGCCGCACCTGCTCTCCCTCGCCGCCGACCTCGAGGCCGAGGCGGCGGGCTTTGTCATTGCCTGCTTCTCTGACCCCGGCCTGCACGCGCTGCGCGACCGCACGGCCCTGCCCGCGACCGGCATCGGCGAGGCGGCCTTCCTGACGGCGCTGTCGCTCGGCGACCGCTTCGGCGTGATCTCGATCCTGCCCGCCTCGCTCCCGCGCCACCGGCGTGCGATGCGCGCCTTGGGGATCGAGGGCCGCTGCGCCGGCGACCGGGCCATCGGCCGGCGCGTGGGCGACCTTGCGGCCGCTGACGCGCGCGACCGGATGGAGGAAACCGCTCTCGCGCTGCGCGACGACGACGGCGCCGACGTGCTGATCCTCGGCTGCGCCGGCATGGCCCATGCGCGGGCCTGGCTGGAAGAGGCCACCAGCCTGCCCGTGATCGACCCCTGCCAGGCCGGCGCGGCGATGGCGCTTGCGCAGATCGCCCTCGGCCTCACCCACGCACAGGAGCCCGACAATGCTCGATGAGACCGCCTCCGGCGTCTTCACCATCGCCTGTACCCCCTTCCTGCCCGACGGCGCCCTCGACGTGGAGAGCATCGACCGCATGGTCGACTTCTACGTCGAGAAGGGCGCGACGGGGCTGACGATCCTCGGGATGATGGGCGAGGCGGGAAAGCTGACGGCGGAGGAATCGGTGACGGTCGTCCGACGCGTCTGCGCGCGCACCGATCTGCCGGTGATTGTCGGCGTCTCGGCGCCCGGCTTCGCCGCGATCGCGGCGCTGGCGCGCGAGGCGATGGATGCGGGGGCCGCGGGCGTCATGGTGGCGCCCCCCGGCAGCCTGCGCACCGACGATCAGATCCTCGGCTACTACCGCAATGTGGCCGAGATGCTGGGCGACATTCCCTGGGTCCTGCAGGACTTTCCGCTGGTCACGAACGTCCAGATCGCCCCGAAGGTGATCGACCGGATCGTGGCGGAATGCCCGGCCTGCGTGATGCTCAAGCACGAAGACTGGCCGGGGCTGGAAAAGATCAGCGCGCTGCGCCGCACCACGGCCGCCGGCGGGCGGCGCATCTCGATCCTCACCGGCAACGGCGGCCTCTTCCTGCCCGAGGAGATGCAGCGCGGCGCCGACGGCGCGATGACCGGCTTCGCCTTCCCCGAGATGATGGCCGACATCGTGCGCCTCTGGCACGCGGGCGAGACCGAGCGGATGCACGCCGTCTTCGCCGCCTACCTGCCGCTCGTGCGCTACGAGAGCCAGCCGGGCCTCGGGCTGGCCATCCGCAAGCACACGCTGGCGCGGCGCGGCGCCATCGCGCACGCCACCCTGCGCAAGCCGGGGCCGGCCCTCTCTGCCGAGACGATCGCCGAGATCGAGGCGCTGATCGCCCGGCAGGAGGCGCGACTGGCAGAACTCGGCTGAGGCCCATCAGCCGCCTTCTGCGGCGAGCAGGGCGGCGAGTCCATCGCGGTAGGTGGGGTAGAGCAGGCGCACGCCGAGACGTTTCTTGATCCGGTCGTTCCGCACCCGCTTGCTCTCGGCGTAGAAGCTGCGGGCCATTGGCGACAGGTCGGCCGCCTTGTAGGGAATCTCGGGCGGCGGCGGCAGGCCGAGCAGGCGTGCGGCCTCTTCCAGCACGTCCTGCGGCGGGGCGGGGTCGTCGTCGCAGACATTGAAGGCGGTGCCGCCTGGCGCGGCCGCCTCGGGTCGGGCCATGGCGGCGGCGACGACCTGGGCGATGTCATCGACGTGGATGCGCGAGAAGACCTGGCCGGGCTTGACGATCCGGCGCGCCTCGCCGCTGCGGATGCGCTGGAACGGCCCGCGCCCGGGGCCGTAGATGCCGGCGAGACGAAAGAGGGCGAGTGGCCAGCCGCCATCCTCCGACACCGTGCGCCACTGCTCTTCGGCCAGCGCTCGGCGGCGGCCGCGCTCGGTGCCCGGCGCAAGCGGGCTGTCCTCGTCGACCCAGTCGCCGCCCTGGTCGCCGTAGACGCCGGTGGTGGAGAGATAGCCCACCCAGGCCGGCCGCGCCCGCGCCAGCGCCCCGCCGAGAAGCGGCAGGAACGGGTCGCCTGCCTCGTCGGGGCCGGCCGAGGCCAGGATATGGGTCGCCTCGGCGATGTCGTCCGCCAGGTCGGTGCCGGGCCAGACGCGCGGCTCCACGCCCTCGTTGCGCAGGGCGGCGGCCTTGTCCGGGCTGCGGGTGGTGCCGATCACGCGCCAGCCGGGGCCGAGGCTCCGCGCCAGCGCCCGCGCCGAATAGCCGTGCCCGAGGGAGAGGAGCGTGCCAGCCATCTCTCAGACCCGCGCCGCCGTCTCGGGGCAGGGCGTGCCGTCGTAGAAGGCAGACAGCAGCGCCGGAAAGATGCGCGCTGCGGGGTCGGCCGCGGCAAAGAGCGTCGCGCAGGAGCGTAGCTTGGCCGCGTCGACGGCGCCCATGATCGCCTCGGCCGGCCGGCCGGCATGCGACAGCACCAGCTCGGCCGCCGCGCGCAGGCGGGGGGCGAGCACGGGGTGGGCGGCGTAGTCGCGCGCCTCTTGCAGCCCCTCGATGCCGAAGAAGCGCGCCCGCTCCGACCGGCCGAGGCCGCGGAGCTGGGGAAAGACGAACCACATCCAGTGCGTCTCCTTCCGGCCGCGGGCGAGCTCTGCCATCACCGCCCCGATCACCGGCGCCTGCGCGTCGAGGAATGGCGCGAGCCCCGCGCGCTCAGCCGGCATAGTCCGACCCTTCGGCGTCGAGGATCGCCTTGAGCTCTGCCAGGTGCGCCGCGCCCCCCGAGGGCTCGCTCTCGAGCTCGGCGGCGGTCTTGGCGGCGACCGCTTCGGAAAGGATGCGCAGAGGGCGGCCCGTCTGCAGGGCGCGGATATAGGTCTCGGCCGCGCGCTCGAAATAGTAGAGCCGGTCGAAGGCCTGCGCGACCGTCTCGCCGATCACCATAACGCCATGGTTGCCCATGACGAGCACCGACAGCGACGGGTCGGAGAGCAACTCGGCGCAACGCGCGCCCTCTTCCTCGAGCGCGAGCCCGCCATATTGCGTGTCGATCGCTTGCCGCCCGTAGAACATGCAGGCGTTCTGGTCGAGCGGGGGCAGGCGCGGGTCGTCGAGGCAGGCGAGCACGGTGGCGAAGGGCGAGTGGACGTGCATCGCGCAGCGGGCGTGCGGCACCCGCCGGTGCAGAGCGCCGTGCAGGCCCCAGGCTGTGGCGTCGGGCGCGTCGGGGCGGTCGAGCGTGGCAGGGTCGGTCGCGTCGATCTCGAGCAGGTCGGAGGCGCGCACGCGAGAAAAGTGCCGCCGGTTGGGATTGACCAGAAAGCGCGTGCCGGCCTCGTTCACGGCAAGGCTGAAGTGGTTGGCCACGGCCTCGTGCAGGTTGAGCCTCGCGGCCCAGCGCAGGGCGGCGGCAAGGTCCACCCGCTCGTCCCAGTGGGTGATGTTGGCTGTGCGCGGCGCGTTCATCTCGGCCCTCCTGTCATGCCCCGGTCACGGGGTGCTGCCACGGGGAACGGAACAGATGGGATCATGCCGATGGTCGCTTGGCCAGCCCCGATATCTTCGTCGCTGCTTGCATCGGCGCCCCGGATACGGAAGACTCTGCCATGGCCGATACCAGACATTCCATGATCCAGCCGCCCCGCGCCGCCCCGCATTCCGACAGCCGGAGGGCCGCGCCATGAACGTCCGCGACCGCGTCGCCCCGATCCTGACGCCCGAGGGGCAGAGCACAGCGCTCTTCCGCGATGCCCAGGCCGCCGTCGATCGCCTGCAACAGCTCTACGACGGGGCCATCGGCTTTCTGCGCGGCCGCTTTGCCGACACGGTGCGGGCCGGCAAGCCCGACACCCGCTTCCGCGCCCATTACCCCGAGATCCGCCTCACGACCACCAGTTTCGCCGAGGCCGACACGCGGCTGGCCTTTGGCCACGTGCCGCTGCCGGGGACGTATTCGACCACGATCACGCGGCCCGATCTGTTCCGCAACTACCTGATCCAGCAGATCGGCCTGTTGATCGAGAACCACGGGCAACCGGTCGAGATCGGGCCGTCGGATACGCCCATCCCGATCCATTTCGCCATGGCCGGGGCCGACGACCCCACCGTGCCGCAGGAGGGGGCGCTCGACTTTCCGCTGCGCGACGTGTTCGACGTGCCCGACCTTGCCACGACGAACGACGCCATCGTCAACGGCTACGAGTTCCACCACGAGGACGGGTCGGGCGCGCTCGCCCCCTTCACCGCGCAGCGCATCGATTATTCGCTGGCGCGGCTGTCGCATTACACGGCGACGGATGCCGAGCATTTCCAGAACCATGTCCTGTTCACCAACTACCAGTTCTACGTGCAGGAATTCGAGGCCTACGCCCGGGCCGCGCTGGCCGACGAGGGCAGCGGCTACGAGAGCTTCGTCGGCCCCGGCAACCACATTCTGACCGATCCGCGCGGCACGCTGCCGGTGCCGCCCAAGCTGCCGCAGATGCCGACCTACCACCTCAAGCGGCCGAACGGCGCGGGGATCACGCTGGTCAACATCGGCGTCGGGCCGTCGAATGCCAAGACGGCGACCGACCACATCGCGGTTCTGAGGCCGCATGCGTGGCTGATGGTCGGCCACTGCGCGGGCCTGCGCAACAGCCAGAAGCTGGGCGACTTCGTGCTCGCCCATGCCTACCTGCGCGAAGACAAGGTGCTCGACGACGACCTGCCGGTCTGGGTGCCTGTCCCGCCCCTCGCCGAGATCCAGGTGGCGCTGGAGCAGGCTGTGGCCGAGGTCACCGAGCTTCAGGGCTTCGAGCTGAAGCGCATCATGCGCACGGGCACTGTGGCGACGGTCGACAACCGCAACTGGGAGTTGCGCGACCAGTCGGGCCCGGTGCAGCGCCTCAGCCAGTCGCGCGCCATCGCCCTCGACATGGAGTCGGGCACGATTGCCGCCAACGGCTTCCGCTTCCGGGTGCCCTACGGGACGCTGTTGTGCGTCTCCGACAAGCCGCTGCACGGCGAGCTCAAACTGCCCGGCATGGCATCGGAATTCTACAAGACGCAGGTCGCCAGGCACCTCCTGATCGGCGTCCGCGCGATGGAACGACTTCGTGACATGCCTCTCGAGCGCCTGCACAGCCGCAAATTGCGCAGCTTCGAGGAAACAGCCTTCCTCTGATCCGCCCCCGCGGTCTCGAAAACCCTTGTTTTCTTGACCGGCGCGCCACTAATCGTTGTGAGTGTGCGCTAGATGGCGTAGAATCACCAGATGAGACCCCCAAGAACAAGGGGGAGGACACGAGGAGACCCACATGGCCAACAAGCCGATGACCAAGACGCAACTCGTCGCCGCGCTCGCCGACGAAATGGGCAGCGACAAGAAGACGGCGGGCGCCGCGCTCGACGCGATCACCGACATCGTCACCAAGGAGGTCGCCGGCGGCGGCGCGGTAACGCTGCCGGGCATCGGCAAGATCTACTGCCGCGAGCGCCCTGAGCGGATGGTGCGCAACCCGGCGACGGGCGAGCAGATCAAGAAGGACGCCGACAAGCAGGTGAAGGTCACCATCGCCAAGGCGCTGAAGGACAGTGTCAACGGCTGAGGCTTGCCTCCCCCCGAAGTTTGCTGAAAGGGTCGCCCGCGGGGAGCGGCCCTTTCTCATTTCCGCCCCGCCCATGGGAGGGCGACATGGCACAGGTGACGGGCATCGGCGGCGTGTTCTTCCGCGCGAAGGACCCCGAGCAGCTGGCCGGCTGGTACGAGACGCACCTCGGCGTGGGCGGCGGCGAGGCGCCGTGGAGCCAGCAGGCGGGGTATACCGTCTTTGCCCCCTTCCCGGCCGATACCGACTATTTCCCGCCCGAACGCGACTTCATGCTGAACTTCCGCGTCGATGATCTCGACGATCTGCTGGCCCGCCTCGCCGTCTTCGGCATCACCGCCGAGCGGCGAGAGGAATGGGACGGCCCGCACGGCCGCTTCGCCCGCATCCACGACCCAGAGGGCAACCCGGTCGAGCTCTGGCAGCCACCCTCCTGATGGAGCTGCGCGCTTTGGTCATGGGGCTGGCCTTCGCGGTCATGTGGTCGTCGGCCTTCGCCTCGGCCCGGATCATCGTGGCCGACGCGCCGCCGCTCGCCGCGCTCGCCATCCGCTTTTTCATCTCCGGCACGCTGGCCGTGGGCATCGCCGCCGCGCTGGGCCAGACGTGGCGGCTCACTCGGGGGCAGGCGCGGGCGACCATCGTCTTCGGCCTGTGCCAGAATGCGCTCTACCTCGGGCTCAACTTCGTGGCGATGCAGACGGTCGAGGCCTCGCTCGCGGCGATCATCGCCTCGACCATGCCGCTCGCCGTCGCGCTCGCTGCGTGGCTGGCCTTCGGCGAGCGCCTGCCGCCTCTCGGAATCGCAGGGCTGGTGGCGGGCCTCGCGGGCGTCGCGCTGATCATGGGCACGCGGGTGCAGGAAGGGGCCGACCCCTGGGGCGTCTCGCTCTGCGTCGTCGGCGTGGTCGCGCTCACCTTCGCAACCCTGTCGGTGCGGGGCGCCTCGTCGGGCGGCAACGTGCTGATGATCGTTGGCCTGCAGATGTGGGTCGGCTCGGCCGCGCTCTTCGTGCCGGCCCTGCTGTTCGAGACGTGGGAGGTGGAGCCGTCGTGGACGCTCGCGATCGCCTTCGCCTACACCACGCTGGTGCCCGGCCTTGCGGCGACGGTCGTGTGGTTCCTGCTGGTGGGGCGGATCGGGGCGACTCGGGCGGCAACCTTCCACTTTCTCAACCCGTTCTTCGGCGTGGCCATCGCGGCCGTCGTTCTGGGTGAGCGGATGGGGTGGACCGATCTCGCCGGCGTGGCGATCGTGATGGGGGGCATCCTCGCCGTGCAGCTCGCCCGCGCCACGCCGGCGCCTGCGGTTCCCGCCGACCGATAGGGCGACCCGCGCCCGATGCCCCCCGCCCGCCCTGCGTCGGGCGCGGGCCGCGGCGCGCCGTCAGCCGATGTGGCCGCGCGTGCCGCCGGTCTGGGCGCGGTCGAGGAGCAGGTGGTCGAGCAGCACGCAGGCCATCATCGCCTCGCCCACCGGCACGGCGCGGATTCCCACGCACGGGTCGTGCCTGCCCTTGGTCACGATCTCGGTCTCTTCGCCGCCCGTGGTGATGGTGCGGCGGGGTGTCAGGATCGAAGAGGTGGGCTTGACCGCGAAGCGCACAACCACGTCCTGACCCGTCGAGATGCCGCCGAGGATGCCGCCGGCGTGGTTGGACGAATAGACCGGCCCGCCCTCGCCCATGGCGATCTCGTCGGCGTTCTGTTCTCCCGTCAGGGTCGCAGCCGCCATGCCTTGGCCGACCTCGACGCCCTTGACCGCGTTGATCGACATCATCGCCGCCGCGAGGTCGGCGTCCAGCTTGGCATAGATCGGGGCGCCGAGGCCGGGCGGCACGCCCTGCGCGACCACCTCGATCGTGGCACCCACGGAGTTGCCCGACTTGCGCTGGGCGTCGAGATAGTCGGCCCATTCCACCGCGGCGGTGGCGTCGGGCAGGAAGAACGGGTTCTTGTCGATCTCGGAGAGATCCATCCGTTCGCGGTCCAGCCGCTTCGGCCCCATCTGCACCATGTAGCCGACGATCCGCAGCTCTGGTGCCAGCGCCGCCAGCGCCGTGCGGGCGACGCCGCCCGCGGCCACCCGTGCCGCCGTCTCGCGCGCCGAGGAGCGGCCGCCGCCGCGATAGTCGCGCAGGCCGTATTTCTGCCAGTAGGTGATGTCGGCATGGCCGGGGCGGAATTTCTCCGCGATCTCGGAATAGTCCTTCGACCGCTGGTCGGTATTGCGGATCAACAGCTGGATCGGCGTGCCCGTGGTGATGCCCTCGAACACGCCCGACAGGATCTCGACCGCGTCGGCCTCCTTCCGCTGGGTCGTGTAGCGGCTCTGCCCCGGCTTGCGCTTGTCGAGCCAGCCCTGCAGGTCGCCCTCAGACAGCGGCACGCCCGGAGGGCAGCCATCGACGGTGGCGCCGATGGCGGGGCCGTGGCTCTCGCCCCAGGTGGTGACGCGGAAGACATGACCGAAGGTATTGAAGCTCATCGCGGGATCTCCTCGGCGGCCCGTCTATCGGGGGCGCTGCCGGGGCTCAAGCAGGCGCCGGGGCATGTCGCAAAAAGAGAAGGGGCGCGCCGGGTGGCGCGCCCCCATATCGGCCGGGCATTGAGGTATGTTCACTCGGCCGGCGTCTCCTTGGCGCGGGCCTTGATCGGGGCCCAGAGGCGCTTGTTGGTGAGGTAGAGCAGAACCGTCAGCACGCCGAGAAAGATCACTGCGGCGAAGCCGGTCTGCTTGCGCGCCATCATCTTGGGCTCGGCCGTCCACATCAGGAAGGCGGCGACGTCGACCGCCTGCTGCTCGATCGTCGCCTCGGTGCCGTCCTCGTAGAGGACATCGTCGCCGTAGAACACGGGCGCCATCTGCGTCCAGCCACCGGGGTAGGTGACGTTCTCGTAGAGCAGCGTACCCGCCTCCATCTTGTCCTCGCCGGTGTAGCCGGTGAGGTACGAGGCGATATATTCCGGGCCTCCCATCCCCTTGAAGAGCTGCGCGAGGCCGGTGCCATAGGGGCCGCTGAAGCCCGCCCGCGCCTTGGCCATCAGGCTGAGATCGGGCGCACCCTCGAACTGGCTTTCCGGGTAGTGGTCGACCGGCGTCGCCGGCCGGAAGCCGCCGAAGCCATCGTCGAGCTCGGGGTCGTAGACCTCGAACATCTCGGCATAGGCGCGCACCTGGTCGTCGGGCAGGCCGGGGCCGCCCGGGTCGCTCAAGGTGCGGAACGGTACATAGCGCAGGCCGTGGCAGGCCGCGCAGATCTCGGTAAAGACCTGCATGCCCCGCTGGAGCTGCATCTGGTCGTAGGTGCCGAACGGCCCCTCGAACGAGAAGTCGTAATCGGTCACCTGGCCCGCCTCGCCGGCGGCCATCGCCCCCCCGGCCGTCAGGCCGAGGGCAGCGATCACGGAAAGGGTGAGGTTTCTGAGCATCTGTCTTGCGTCCTTTCCGGTCATTCCGCGGGCGTCGGTACCGCGACGGCATCGTCGTCGTCGTCACGCTCCACGTATTTGGCCCTGAAGTCGTCCTCGATCGTCGCGGGCTGCGGCAGCGGCTTCTCTATGACGCCGAGCAGCGGCAGGATCACGAGGAAATAGGCGAACCAGTAGGTCGAGCCGATGAGGGCGATGTAGGGATAGATCCCCTCTGCCGGCATTGCCCCCGCCCACATCAGGACGAAGAAGTTGACGACGAAGAGGGCGAACCACCACTTGAACATCGGACGGTAACGCCCCGAGCGCACCGACGACGTGTCGAGCCACGGTGCCAGCGCCATCACCACGATCGCGCCGAACATCGCCAGCACGCCGAAGAACTTGGCGTCAATGATGCCGAAGGTGATCCAGTCGACCAACATCACCAGCCACACCTCGGCGTCGAAGGCGCGCAGGATCGCGTAGAACGGCAGGAAGTACCACTCGGGCACGATGTGCGCCGGCGTCACCAGCGGATTTGCCTCGATGTAGTTGTCGGGGTGGCCGAGATAGTTCGGCATGAAGCCCACGATGGCGAAGAACACCACCAAGATAACGCCCAGCGCGAACAGGTCCTTCATGACGAAGTAGGGCCAGAACGGAACGGTGTCGCGCTCGGCCTCGTCCTTCGAGGTGCGCCGCACCTCGACGCCCGTCGGGTTGTTGTTCCCCGTGGTGTGGAAGGCCCAGATATGCACGACCGTCAGCCCCGCGATCACGAACGGCAGCAGGTAGTGCAGAGAGAAGAAGCGCTGAAGCGTCGCGTTGTCGACGGCCGGGCCGCCCTGCAGCCACACGAGGATCGAGTCGCCCACGAAGGGGATCGCGCCGAACAGGCCGGTAATCACCGTGGCACCCCAGAACGACATCTGCCCCCATGGCAGCACGTAGCCCATGAAGGCCGTGCCCATCATGCAGAGGTAGATGAGGATGCCGATGATCCACGTGATCTCGCGCGGGCTCTTGTAGGAGCCATAGTAGAGGCTGCGGAAGATGTGCGCGTAGACCGCCACGAAGAAGAGCGATGCGCCGTTCTGGTGCAGGTAGCGCAGCATGTGGCCACCATTGACGTTGCGCATGATGTGCTCGACCGACGCGAAGGCCAGGTCGACATGCGGCGTGTAGTGCATGGCCAGCACGATGCCGGTAACGATCTGCAGCACCAGCGCGACGGTCAGCACGATCCCCCAGATCCACATCCAGTTCAGGTTCTTGGGGGTGGGGATCATGATCGTGTCGTACATGAGTCCGACGACGGGCAGGCGGCTGTGCAGCCACTTCTCGCTCCGGCTCGTCGGCTCGTAATGGTCGTGGGGAATTCCGGACATCTCTGTGCTCTCCCTCAATCAATCAGCCGAGCAGGATGGTCACGTCGTCGACGAACTCTGCCAAGGGGATGGGCAGGTTCTCGGGCGCGGGCCCCCTGCGGATCCGGCCGGACGAGTCGTAGTGCGAGCCGTGACAGGGGCAAAACCAGCCGGCGTAATCGCCGGCGCCATCGCCGATCGGCACGCAGCCGAGGTGGGTGCAGACGCCCCACTGGACGAGCCATTCGCCGGATTCGTCGAGCGCGCGGTTCTCGTCGGTTGCCGGCACGTCGCCGGGGATATTGTCGTTCCGCGCGATCTTGTCGGGAAGCGAGTCGACGTCGACGGCGCGCGCCTCGGCGATCTCTTCCTCGGTGCGGCGGCGGATGAAGATCGGCTTGCCGAGATACTTCACCGTCATCTGGGTGCCGACCTCGAGGGTCGAGACGTCGACGCGGATGGTCGAAAGCGCCTGAACGTCGGCCGAGGGGTTCATCTGGTTGACGAGGGGCCAGATCGCCGCTCCGGCGGTCACGGCCCCGGCGCCAGCGGTTGCATAGTAGAGAAAGTCGCGGCGCGAGCCGCCGCCGTGGTCTTCTGCCTGGGACACGTGGCTACTCCCTTTTTGCTCGTATCGTCGGATGGAGTCCGCGCAGGGGATACACGTCCTCGCCGACCTTCGCGGGGTATCTAGAGGGCGGTTGCCGAACAGTCCACCGGACACGCGCGCGCAGATGCGGCAGGTTGTCGCGATAAGGGCGCTAACATGGGCCAGTGCGCTGATCTGACCGGGCTTCTGGGCGGTTCGGGAGCGGGCGCGCCCGCCTCGCGCCATCGCCTTCGTCCGTTTCCGCGCGAGGTGCGCAGGCCGGTCAGCCGGGCCGGGTTGCGGCCATCGCTGGCCGCTCGGCAAAGCGCGACTCCCACGCCGCAAGGGCCGGCCGCCCGCGTCTCCAGTCGCGACCGGAGTGACGAAGGTCGAGGTAGCCCAGGGCGCAGGCCACGGCGATCTGCGCCATGGTCAGCCGGCCGGCGAGATGCGGCATCCATCGGTCCTCGAGCGCGTCGATCGCGCGCGTTGCCTTGCCCCACTGTGCCTCAACCCAGGGCTCGCTCACCCCTTCAGGCGGCCGGCACCGGTGCTCGTAGACCATCAGCACGGCGGCATCCATGATGCCGTCGGCCAGCGCCTCGAGCGTCAGCACGTCCCACAGGCCGGCCTCGGGGTAGAGGCCGGCGCCGGCGCGCGCGTCGAGATAGCGACAGATTACCCGGCTGTCGAACACCGCCGGCCCGTCGGGACGCACCAGCGCGGGGATCTTGCCCAGCGGATTGACCGCGACGCGCCGCGGGTCCGGCGCGGTCGGCGTGGCCTGCGTGTCGATCAGGTCGACCTCGTCGGCCAAGCCGGTCTCTATCAGCGTCACGACCGCCTTGCGCGCGAAAGGCGAGGCGGGGCTGTGGTACAGCTGGAGCGGGCGCGCGCTCATTCGCCCAGGCCCACGAGGATGTAGAGCAAGACCTTCGCCGCGATGACCAGGGCAATAATCCGCATGGCGCTCTCCTTTCGCCGTGGCGTAGGCGACGGCAGGGGGCGGATCAACCGCTTCCGTGCGCCGGTCAGGCCGGCTCGGCCAGCAGGCGTGTCCCGTCGTGTCCGACGACGCGGGCGGCCACGATCCGCCCCACCGGCTGGTCGGTGGCAAAGATCACCTCGGCGAACTGCTCCGTCCGGCCCATGCGCGGGCTCTCGACCAGCACGGTCGGCTCCCGCCCGACCTGCGCGGCGAGGAAGGTGGCTACCCGCTCCGTCCCCAGCCGGCGCAGGCGCGCTGCGCGGGCCTTGATCGCGCCGCCATCGACCTGCGGCATCTTCGCCGCGGGCGTGCCAGGGCGGGGCGAGAAGGGAAAGACATGCAGCCATGTCAGCCCGCACTCCTCGACGAGACGCAGCGAATTGGCGACCATCGCTTCCGTCTCGGTCGGAAAGCCCGCGATGATGTCGGCGCCGAAGGCGATGTCGGGGCGGCAGGCGCGCGCCTCCTCGCAGAAGCGAATGGCATCGTCGCGCAGATGCCGCCGCTTCATCCGCTTGAGGATCATGTCGTCGCCGGCCTGGAGGCTCAGGTGGAGGTGCGGCATCAGCCGCGGCTCGGTCGCCAGCGCCTCCATCAGCGCGGGGTCGGCCTCGACCGAGTCGATCGAGCTCAGCCGCAGGCGCGGCAGGCCCGGCACCAGCTTGAGCACCCGCCGCACGAGCTCGCCCAGCCGCGGCGCGGCGGGCAGATCGGCCCCCCACGAGGTGAGGTCGACTCCGGTCAGCACCACTTCCTCGTAGCCGCAGTCGACCAGCCGCGCGATCTGCTCGACGACGACGCCCGCCGGCACCGAGCGCGAGTTGCCGCGGCCGTAGGGGATGATGCAGAAGGTGCAGCGGTGGTCGCAGCCGTTCTGGATCTGGACGTAGGCGCGCGCCCGCGTGCCGAAGCCGTCGATCAGGTGGCCCGCCGTCTCGCGCACCGACATGATGTCGTCGACCTGCACGCGCTCGGTCTGGCCGACGGCGAGCGCGCCCCATGTCTCGGGGCGCATCTTCGCGGCGTTGCCGACGACATGGTCGACCTCTGCCATGGCGGCGAAGGTCTGCGGCTCGACCTGCGCGGCGCAGCCCGTCACCACGATCCGCGCGGTGGGGTTCTCGCGGCGCAGGCGGCGGATCTCCTGCCGGGCCTTGCGTACCGCCTCGGCGGTGACGGCGCAGGTGTTGACCACCACCGTGTCGGTCAGGCCCGCGGCCTGCGCAAGCTCCTTCATCGCCTCGGTCTCGTAGGCGTTGAGGCGGCAGCCGAGCGTGGCGAAGCGGGGGGCGGTGGCATCCATCAGGCCGGCTCCGACCCTGCCAGCGCGGCGAGGAAGGCCGCCGTCAGCACCCCGTCGAAGACATGGGCGGTGGGGCCGGTCATCCACACCCCGTCGTCGCGCCAGTCGACGTGCAGCGTGCCGCCGTCGACCTCGACCCGCACCTTGCTGTCCGTCAGCCTCCGCCGCGCCGCCGAGACCGCCGCCGCGCAGGCGCACGAGCCCGAGGCGAGGGTCACGCCCGTCCCCCGCTCCCAGATCCGCAGGCGGATCGCGTCGGGGCCGAGCACCTGCACCACCTCGACGTTGGTGCGCTCGGGGTAGAGCGGGTGCGTCTCGTGGCCGTGGCCGAAGGCGACCAGATCGACCGCCTCGGCCTCCTCCACGAAGAACACGCAATGGGGGTTGCCCATGCCGACCGCGGCGGGGTCTCCCTCGATCGGCAGGTGCAGCGTGTCGACATCCCCCGCCAGCGGGATCGCGCGCCAGTCGAGCACCGGCGGGCCCATGTTCACCCGCGTCAGCCCGCCGCCCGCGTCCTCGCAGGCGAGCAGGCCGCGCTCGGTGCGCAGGGTGAGGGCGGGTGCGCCGGTCTCGTCCATCAGGTGGCGGGCGACGCAGCGGGTGGCGTTGCCGCAGGCGGCCGAAAGCGAGCCGTCGGCGTTCCGGAAGGTCAGCCGGGCCGCCGCCTCGGCATCCGGCTCGATCACCGCGAGCTGGTCGAAGCCGATGCCGCGGTGCCGGTCGCCCAGCACGCGCGCCAGAGCAGGCGTCACCGTCACGCCGCCCGCTCGGGCGTCGAGCACCACGAAGTCGTTGCCGAGGCCGTGCATCTTCATGAAGCGCAGGCGCGTCTGCGGGTCGGTGCCATCCATCGCGCGCCAGATACACAACGCGCGCCATCTGATCCAGACCATCGCACGGAATATGGGGTTTTCGCCCTTGACCGGGCGCGCCCCGGGCCGTATCTGCCCGCCCCTGAGTGGGCCCGTAGCTCAGTGGTAGAGCAGTTGACTTTTAATCAATTGGTCGAAGGTTCGAATCCTTCCGGGCTCACCAGCCTCCGCATTGCGTATCCGGTGTGACCGCGGCGTCGGGGCGCCGTATATGGGCAAGAGCGGCACTCCACGCCATCGAGCCTTGCCCTGCCCCCGTCGGGCGCCGCTCTTCTTGCCCACGCTCAGACGAGGCCGGCGCTGCGAGGATCCTGCTTCAGTCAGGGTCGGTTCCGCCCATCTCGCAGATCCGCCGCCATTCTTCCTCGGTCACTGGCTGCACCGAGAGGCGCGAGTTCTTCAGGAGCGCCATGTCGGCCAGCGCGGGCTCGGCCTTGACCTGGTCGAGCGTCACCGGCCGGGCGAAGGGGCGCACCGCCTTGACGTCGACGCACTCCCACCTGTCGTCTTCGGCGGTGGAATCGGGATGCGCCTCGGCTATGATCTCGACGATGCCGACGACCGCCTTCTCCTTTTGCGAATGGTAGAAGAAGCCGCGGTCGCCCGGCTTCATCGCGCGCATGTGGTTGCGCGCCTGGTAGTTGCGCACGCCGTCCCATTCCTCGCCCGCGCAGCCCTTCGCCACCTGGTCGTCCCACGACCACGTCGAGGGCTCTGACTTGAACAGCCAGAAGGCCATCAGCCGACCGTCTTCTTCCAGGCGTCGATGGTGACGCTCTCGAACAGGCCGGCCTTGGCGTAAGGGTCGCCCGCCGACCATGCCTTCGCCGCCTCGACGCTCTCGACCTCGAGGATGATGAGCGAGCCGGTCATGTTGCCCTCTGCATCGAGGAACGGCCCGCCCATCCACACCGCGCCCGTCTCGGCCGCGTAGGCGAGATGCGCGTCGCGGTTGGCTGCGCGGATCTCGTGCGCCCCCGGCTTGTCGCGGCAGATCAGCACCACCTTCATTCGTCCCTCCCTATGGCCTGTCACTCTGGCCTCTCCCTCTGGTCGGGGCGCACCATCGCGTCGCGCGCAGGCGGGCGCAAGGCTCAGGCCTTGGCGCCCTTTCGGCCGCCGCCCACGAGCGGCGCGGCTCCCTCGTCGAGCGGCCAGCGGGGGCGGGCGGGCAGGTCGAAGCCGTCACGTGCGCCGAGGCGCAGACGCTCGATCCCCGCCCAGGCGATCATCGCGGCGTTGTCGGTGCACAGCGCGAGCGGCGGCGCGGTGAAGGCGACGCCCGCCTCGCCGGCGACCCGCGTGAGCGCGGCACGGATCTCGCCGTTGGCCGCGACGCCGCCCGCCACGGCGAAGGCCGCCACGTCTCCGGCGGCCGCCAGCGCGCGGCGGCTCTTCTCGGCGAGCACCTCGGCCACGGCGCGCTGGAACCCGGCGCAGAGATCGGCCCTGTCCTGCAGCCGCAGCCCGCCAGCCTCGGCCATGGCCGTGTCGCGTGCGCGCAGGACGGCGGTCTTGAGCCCCGAGAACGACAGGTCGCAGCCGGGCCGGTCGAGCAATGGCCGGGGGAAGGCGAAGCGAGCGGGGGCGCCTTGCGCCGCCGCTCGCTCAACCGCCGGGCCGCCGGGCTGGGGCAGGCCGAGCAGGCGGGCGACCTTGTCGAACGCCTCTCCCGGCGCGTCGTCGATCGTGCCGCCCAGGCGGCGGAAGCTCTCCGCCCCCTCGACCAAGAGAAACTGGCAGTGTCCACCCGAGACGAGTAGCATCAGGTAGGGAAAGGCCAGCCCGTCGGTCAGCCGGGGGGTCAGGGCGTGGCCGGCGAGGTGGTTGACACCGATCAGCGGCAGGCCGGCGCCGAGCGCGATCCCCTTGGCGCACATCACACCCGCCATCACGCCGCCGATCAGGCCCGGCCCGGCGGTGACCGCCACCGCGTCGAGGGCGGAAAGCCCCAGCCTTGCCTCGGCGAGCGCCCGTTCCACCACGAGGTCCAGCTTCTCGGCATGGGCGCGGGCGGCGATCTCGGGCACCACGCCGCCATAGGTCGCGTGCAACTCGGCCTGCCCGGCGACCACGTTGGACAGGATCGTGGGCGGCGACCCCTCGGCCCAGCGGACGATTGCGGCGCCGGTGTCGTCGCAACTGCTCTCGAGGCCGAGCACGGTGAGGGTGGAGGGCGATGCGGCTTGCATGGCAGCGAGGCGGTGGCTTAGGTCGGGCGGCCAGTCAAGCCCCGGGCGCCCGCACGTGACCCCGACCGACATCACGCTTCTGCTGACACGGCCCCGCCCGGCCGCGCTCCGCTTTGCCGCCGAGCTCGAGGCGGCGACCGGCCCCTTCGCCGCGACCGTGATCTCCCCGCTGCTCGATATCGTGCCGGACGGGCGATTCCCGGGGATTCCGGGCGACGCTGCGCTTGTCTTCACCTCGGAGAACGCAGTTGCCATCGCGGCCTCGCGCCTAGCGCCCGCGGGCCGGCGCGCGTGGTGCGTCGGCACCCGCACGGCCGAGGCGGCGCAGGCGGCCGGGTTCGACGCGGTGGTCGCCGGGGGCGACGCCGACGCGCTGGTGGCGCTGCTTCTGGCCGAGCGGCCGACCGGCGAGATCGTGCACCTCGCGGGCGCGCACCAGCGGGGCGACCTTGCGGAGAGGCTGGCCGCCGGCGGGCTGACCGCGCGCCGGGCGGTGATCTACGACCAGGCGCCCGTGCTGCCCACGGCCGAGGCGCTGGCTGCCCTCGCCGGGCCGCGCCCCGTGCTGCTGCCGCTCTTTTCGCCCCGCAGCGCCGCGCTCGCCTCCGACATGGCCGAGGGCGCGGGCGCGGCGCTGCTGCTCGCCGCACTGTCGCCCGCGGTGGCGCGGGGATGGGCCGGGCCGGCACCGGCGGCCGCCGAGACGGCCGAGCGGCCCGACGCGCCGGCGATGATCGGCGCGATCGCCAACCTTATCGCCGCAGCGCCCGGCGCTTGAGGCTCCGATACCGGCGGGATAAGGTTACCTGCGGGGGGCCGCCCGGCCCCGATGGGAAGATTCGCAGCAGGACAGGGGGGCCGTTTCGTGACCGAGCCGAACAAGCCGGAGGATTCCCCCCCGGGCGCAGGCCAGAAAGGCGGCAAGCGCCCCGACGACGACGCCCGCGACGATGCCGCGTCGACCGAGTCCGAGACGGGCGAAGAAACCTCGCGCACCGACGACGACACGGGGGAGGCAGAGGCGAAGCCCGACGAGCTTGCCGCCGAAGAGCCGGCCGTGATCGGCGAGCCAGACGCGCCCGACGCCCGCCCCGACGCCCGCCCCGACGACGAGATCACGACGGAGGAAAGCGAAGCCGGGCGCGCTGGCGACGCGTCCGACGAGGCCGACCGCCCCCTCGAAGCGGAGGATGCACGGGCAGAGGCGGCCGAGGCGCAGCCCGGCTTGAGGGCCGTGAGCCATGATCCCCGCACCGAGGGGCAGGAGGCCGGCGAGGCCCCCGGCATCGCCGGCGAGGCGGTGCTGGCCTCCGAAGACGACGCCCGCCCCGGCGAGGCGCCCGAGACGGCGACGCCCGAGCCCGAGACGGTCGCCCCCACAACCGCCGCGGCCGAGCCGCCCATCGGCGAGAAGGTGGTGGTCGAGCGCCGCGGCGGCGTCATCCCTGGCTTCCTCGGCGGTGCGATCGCGGTGGTCGGCGCCGCCTTCGCCGCGCCCTACGTCCTGCCCGACGGAATGCGCCCCGTCATGTCGCTAGAGCCGGTCGAGGCACGACTCGCCGAACAGTCTAACGAGATGGAGACGATGGCCGGCCGCCTCGACGAGGCGATCGGCGCGCTCGAGGGCGGGCCCTCGCAGGCTGACCTCTCGGCCTTGTCGGAACGGGTCGCCGCGCTCGAGAGCGACCTCTCCGGCCGGCTCGACGACCTGGCGTCGCAGCTTGCGGCGCTCCAGACCAGCGACGACGAGCTCGCCACCCGCATCGAGGAGGCCGAGCGGGCGCCGCTCGAGGACGCGACCGACCCCGCCGTGGTCGCCGCGCTCGAGTCATACGGCAGTGAGGTCGAGGCGCTGCGGGCCGAGGTGCAGAGCCAGACCGAGGAGAATCAGCGCCTGATCGAGGAGGCCGCCGCCGCCACCGCCGAGGCGCGCGCCGCCGCCGAGGCCGAGGCGCAGGCGGCCGCCGAGCGCGCCGCAATGGCTGGCCGTCAGCAGGCGCTCGTCGACGTGCGGGCGGCGCTCGATGCCGGCCAACCGTTTGCCGAGCCGCTCGCCGAGCTGTCGGACATGGAGATCCCCGCCGCGCTCACCGACGTGGCCGACGATGGCGTGCCGACGCTGGCCGCACTGCAGGCCGACTTCGCCGGCGCCGCGCGCGAGGCGCTCGACGCCGCCCGCCGCGCCGATGCCGGCGACGACCCCGGCGACCGCGCGCTGACCTTCCTGCAGTCGCAGCTCGGCGTCCGCTCGCTCGAGCCGCGCGAGGGCGACAGCTCCGACGCGATCCTCAGCCGCGCCCAGGCTGCCGCGCAGAACGGCGATCTCTCGGCCGCGGTCGAGGAGCTTCAGGACCTGCCCGAACCGGCGCTCGCCGAGATGCAGGGCTGGATCGACCGCGCCCGCACCCGCGCCGAGGCGACGGACGCGGCCGACCAACTCGCGGCGTCGCTCGCGACCAACTGAGGAACCGCCCATGCTCTGGTCACTCATCAAGATCCTGTTTTTCGTGGCGCTCGTGGCGGCCCTCACCGTGGGCGCCAACCTGCTGATGGAGACAGGCCCCGGCGTGCGCCTCGCCGTCGGCACCCTCGAGTTCAACCTCGGCCCGCTGCAGGCGGTCATTGCCGCGCTCGTGGGCCTTGCGGTCATCTGGGGTGTGTTCAAGCTCGCGGGCCTGCTGGTCGCGTTCCTTCACTTCCTCAACGGCGACGAGACCGCCGTGTCGCGCTATTTCAGCCGCAACCGCGAGCGGAAGGGCTACCAGGCGCTGTCGGAGGCTCTGCTGGCACTGTCGTCCGGCGAGGGACGGCAGGCGATGGCCAAGGCCGCCAAGGCCGAGAAGTATCTCAGGAAGCCCGAGGTGACGGCACTCGTCACCGCGCAGGCCAGCGAGATGGTGGGCGACAGGAAGCGCGCCGAGGCGGCCTACAAGACGCTTCTGAAGAGCGACAAGACGCGGTTCGTCGGCATTCGCGGCATCCTCGGCCAGAAGCTCGACGAGGGCGATACCGACACCGCGCTGGCGCTCGCGCAGAAGGCCTTCGCGCTCCGGCCCCGCAATGAGGGCGTGCAGGACACGCTCCTGAAGCTGCAGGCGGAGAAGCACGACTGGAAGGGTGCGCGCAAGACGCTCGGCGCCAAGCTCAAGCACGGCGGCATGCCGCGCGACGTGCACCGCCGCCGCGACGCGGTGCTCGCCGTCAGCCAGGCGAAGGAGGTGCTGGCCGAGGGCAACTCGATCCAGGCGCGCGAGGCCGCGATCGAGGCCGCGCGCCTCTCGCCCGATCTCGTGCCTGCCGCCGCCATGGCTGCGCGCGCCTACATACAGCAGGACAAGGCACGCTATGCCGCCCGCGTGATCAAGAAGGCATGGGAATCGCAGCCCCATCCCGAGCTCGCCACCGCCTTCGCCGAGATCGAAGCCGGCGAGGGGCCGAGGGACCGGCTCAAGCGCTTCGAGCAGCTGCTTCGGCTCAAGCCCGACCACCCCGAATCCAGGATGCTGCGCGCCGAGCTCCTGATTGCGGCCGAGGATTTCCCCGCCGCCCGCCGCGCCATGGGCGACCTCGCCAGCGAGGACCCGACGACGCGCACGCTCGCCATCATGGCCGCGATCGAGCGGGGCGAGGGCGCCGACGAGGCCGTCGTGCGAGGCTGGCTCGCCCGCGCCGTCACCGCGCCGCGCGGTCCGCAATGGGTCTGCGACAAGTGCCAGGCCATCGCGGCCGAATGGGGCCCGACCTGCGGCAATTGCGGCGCGTTCGACACCCTGTCGTGGCGCCGTCCGACCGTGCCCGAGACGACCGCATCGCCCACCGGCGCCGAGATGCTGCCTCTGATCGTGGGCGCCCCGACCCACGCGCCCGGCGCCGCTCCCGAGGCCGACGTGGTCGACATGCCTGGCGCCAAGGCCGAAGATGGCGACGAGGCTGCCCCGTCGCAGGAGCCGGAAGCCGCCCGCGCCTGACGCTTGTACAGGCGCGCGCCCGGGATCGTCGCCCGAAGGCCGCCCTCGCGCGCCGGGCGGGACAAAAATCGCCCGCGCGGCGGAGGAAGGCATTTGCAGTCGGTGAAAACAGTGGCTAAGACGCGCGCGAGGCCGGTGTAGCTCAGCTGGTAGAGCAACGCATTCGTAATGCGTGGGTCGGGGGTTCGAGTCCCTTCACCGGCACCATTATACAAAGCTAAAACCTTGATTCTGAAAGAGTTTTCGGGGGGTGACCGAAATCCGTCCACCTTTCTGACCACCTTCTTGGTTTCGCTTGGGCGCGGTCTGCGGTCAGTAGGACAGCCGCTTGTCGCCGGCCGGCTACCAACGCTCGGAGCGCGCGGCCTGCCCTAGGGCTGGCAAGTGCCTGCCTGTCGCAGGCGCGTGGACTTAGCGAAAGAAATCACTCCCCGATCCTGCGACCATGCTTCGCCACATAGTCGAACAGCTCGGCCATCGGGTCAGGCACGTCGTGGGTGACGCGCGCCTGCAGGGGTAGCAGCTTGGGGTAGATGCTCGTCCAGAAGGCTCGTTCGTTCTCGGGGCTCTCCTGCGCCCATGCGGCGAGGCGCGCGTGCCCGCCAAGGTTCTCGGCCGCCTGCTCGATGGCCTGCTCGATGGCCTGCTTGTGAAGAGAGATCAGCATGCTCGCCCCCCGTCCCGAACCTCGCCAAGAATGGAGCGTGCCACGAACAGCGCCCGTCGGCGAGGGTCGATGTGATCATCCGGGATGAAACACTTACGGTTACATCAAGGCCGTGCTCGAGGCGATCGCCGCCGGTCATCCCGCCGCGCGCATCGACGACTTTCTGCCCTGGGCCTTCGCCAAACCTGCCGAAAAGGCCGCCGCCTGATCCTTCCAGTTCAGCGCTCGTTGGCAAACAAGTTTGCAATCCTGTTTGCGAATCAGTGCCGTAGACCACGCAACCCGCAATACCGATGCCGCCAGCGGCACGCTTACCGAAATTCCAGTCGGCGTTGACAGCCTGTTCGGGACGCTCATCGGTGCCGCGATCTCCAACGTTGTGTCAGCGGCATCGCGACGCTGGACGACATCCACGGGGCGGCGGTCTTTCTCGGCGCGCAGGGCGGCGGCGCCTACGACTCGACGCGCGGCTGAATCGAGGCGGCAGCCGGATTCGTCGCGGGCGAGGGCTACCAGAAGATCAAGGGAACGTGTGAGACCGGATTCCAGGCGTGTCACTGCGCATGAGCGATCAAGGCGTCAGATGACCCGCTTGCGAATGGACGACGAAAGTTGTTCGAACCCGATGACCGCCACCAGCACGACAAGGATGATCGCGGCAGCGTCGTCGTAGCGGAAAAGCCGCATGGCCGTGGACAGTTCCACCCCGATCCCACCTGCACCGACGAGGCCGAGCGTCACGGCTGACCGGATCGCCTTTTCCACGCTGAAAAGCGATGTCGCCGTCATCGACGCGAAACTCTCGGGCAGGATGCCGCCCATGATGACCGAAAGCCGACCCGCCCCTGTCGAGGTCAACGCCTCCGACGGCCCCTTCTGGACCTCTTCGAAGCGTTCGGAATAGAAGCGCGCGGCAAAGCCGATGGTGTCCATGATGATCGCGAGGATCCCGGCAAGCGGGCCAAGGCCCACCGCAACGACGAAGATCAGCGCCCAGATCAGGTCGGGGATGGTGCGCGACACCGCGATCACGAGGCGCGCAATGGTCCGCACCACCCAGTTGGGGCTGGTGTTGCTGGCCGCGAGGATCGCGAGCGGGATCGAGAACAGGCAGCCGAAGGTGACGCCGACGATCGCGATGTTGAGCGTCTCCCACATGGCGTCCGCGATGCCATACCAGTTGCTGAAATCGGGTGGCATTGCCTGGCCGAGGAACCGCGCGAGATTGAGCGCGCCCCGCTGCAGCCGGTCCAGCGACATGTCGGCCGCCCAGAGCCCCTGCAGGAAGAAGGCGAGAAAGGCCACCGCGAGAATCCACGCTATCGGCGACGGGCTGCGGAACCGAGGAATGGTCGGGGTCTGGTCGGACATGATGTCTCTCGGGCCTCAGGCAGCGGCGGTGCTGGAGTGGGCGGCATCCTCGGGCGGGGTCGCGCCCTCGTAAAGCGTGTCGAGGCTGGCCGTGTCGATCTTGTCCATGGCCGCGTCGATCAGGACCTTGCCGGCTTTCAGGCCGATGACGCGATCCCCGTATTCCCGGGCGAGGTCGAGCTGGTGGAGCGTGCAGAGCATGCTCAGGCCCTCGTCGTCGACGATCCGCCACAACAGATCCAGCACTTCGCGCCCGGCCTTGGGATCGAGGCTCGCGATCGGCTCGTCCGCCACCACCATGCTTGGTTGCTGCATCAGCATGCGCGCGATGGCGACCCTTTGCTGCTGCCCGCCGGACAATTCGGTCGGCCGGTGGCTCGCGCGATCGGCAAGCCCCACGCGGTCGAGACAGTGCATCGCCCGCTCGCGATCCTCGCTGCGCGCGACGGGACCGAGGCAGTTCAGGATGCCCAGGGGGCGCTGCCCCATCACGCCGAAAAGCACGTTCTGGAAGGCGCTCAACTGCGGCACGAGATTGAATTGCTGAAAAACGTAGCCCATCTGGCGGCGGGCCTGGCGCAGCGTCGCGCGGCGCGCTCCGATGATCGGTACACCGTCAAGCGACACTTGCCCGCGTGTGGCCGGGGCAAGCCCGTTGATGGCGCGCAACAGCGTGGACTTGCCGCTGCCATTCGCCCCCAGCAGTACGACCCCCTCGCCGCGCCCGACCGAGAACGTGACCCCACACAGGATCGCGAGATCGCCATAGCTGACGTGAAGATCGCTGACATCGAGGACGGGGGCGTGCGCGGTCATGTGGTCTGTCCTTCCAAAGAAATCGGCCGCCCCACCCGTAACCCGGCGGGACGGCCTCTGCCGAGGGTGAAAAAAACGGGCCTCAGCTGTCGAGGTCGATGCCGGCCGCTTCGTAGGCGTCGCGGACCATGTCGTAGATGGCAGGGTCGGTCTCGAAGGACATGTAGGCGTCGCGCTCGAGGAACTTGTCCTCGTTGCGCTCGGTCTCGATCAGCGCTGCCCACAGGGTGTCGGTACGTTCGGCGAGCGTGGCGCGCAGCGCGTCACGGCAGTCCTGCGGCAGCGACGCGCGCATCACGACGGGATCGCCGGGAAGCGTATCGGTCTGGGCGAGCAGGCGGTATTCGGTGCCGGGATCCTGTTCGCGCACGGCGTCCCAGTCCCTGTTGCCGCCGCCCATGGCGTCGACATCCCCGTTGATCAGCACCTGGATACGCGCATCGCCGGCCATGATGATCTCCAGGTCGCGGTCGAGATCGAGCCCGGCCTCGGCCAGCATCATCGACGGGAAGATGTGGCCCGAGGTGGAACCGGCATCCTTCAGCGCCACGCGCCGACCTTCGAGATCCGCGAGCGTCTGGATGTCGCTGTCGGCCTTGACCACGAAGCTGGAGCCGTAATTCGGGCGCACGATGGAGAACAGGATGTCCATGTCTGCCAGCTGCTGGAACAGCACGAATTCCGACGGCCCGGCAAAGACCAGATCGACCTCGTCGTATTGCAGCGCGTTGCCCGCCGCGGTCCGGTTGGACAGCGAGTAGAGCTCAAGCGCGACCCCGGAGACCTCTTCGAACGTCTCGGCGAACGGCGCAAAAGCCTCGGCCAACGTCGTCATGCCCTCGATGCCGGTGTCGGCCATCTTCAGCGGGTTGGGGCAGACGTCGGCGGGAGAGGTCTGTGCCGCGAGCGGGCCGGCAAGAAGGGCCGCGGTTGCTGCAGACAGGGCCAGGCCCTTAAATTTCGTCATGGTCATGTCTCCTTTGTGACGACTTGAGAGCGGTCGGCTAACAAGCCTTCATGACACGCGGGTGACATGGAGCGCGGCCGCGGCAGGACGGGCCAACGTGGTGCCTGTGTCGATCCGGGCCATGGCGGCCGAAGGCCGGCATGGGCGGACCGTCTTGGACGAGCGACGGGCGATGTCAGCAAACCGTGTTGTTTCGGTGGCCTGAGGCGAGCAGCGTCCTGAGGGCGTCGAGGTAGCTGCGGTCCGCGTTGTCGCGGGCGGCATGCCATCGGCCGTAGGCGGCGAGGGTCTTCGAGGCGGGTCCGCAGAACGGCTGCATGAAGGCTCGGAACCGGCCGATCAGGGCGTTGACGGTGTTGATGTGGTGGC
>HLSNC_1000304_pt1 | contig 45403 bp, 44 predicted proteins | sample HotLakmetagenome_2_FD_14041 | JGI IMG/M metagenome (IMG submission 14041)
TACGGGGCGGCCTACGCGCAGGCGCTCCGGGCGCTCGCGGACGCCTCGGGCCGCTTCCCCGGCCTCGCGCCCGCCCGCGCCGAGGCCGGGCCGTTCCGCCCATCGTCCACCCCGCCGGCCCCGGCGCTCGCCCTCCGCCCCACCCGCGCGCGCATGCTGGCGATCCTGGCCAGCCCGCGCACCGGCTCGACCCTGCTCTGCGCCGTGCTCAACCGGACGCCGGGGGTGCTCTGCCACTTCGAGCTGTTCCACGAGGAGATGATCCAGTACGCCCGCGAGACCGTCGACGCGCCCCACGCTCTCGCCGAGCGCGACGCCGACCCCGCCGGCTTCCTCGAACGGGTGCGCGAAGAGGCGGGCGCCGCCGGCCTGCAGCTCGCCGCGTTCAAGCATTTCGCCCATCTCGACCAGACGGTGACCCGTCGCATCGCCGAGGATCCCGACACCGCGCTGATCCATCTGAGCCGCGAGAACCTGCTGGCGCAGTATTCGTCCGAGCAAATCGCGCGCGCCTCGGGCGAATGGGCACGCCATACCGACCGCACCGGCGAGCAGCTCCGGGTGCCGTTCGACGCCGGCGAGTTCGAGCACTTCCTCGAGTACCAGCAGCGGATCGAGATGGAGCGGATGAACATCTTCGGCGAGATGGGGCGGACGCCTCTCTTCGTGGAGTATACCCGCCTGTCTGACCGCCACACGCGGGCCCGCATCGGCGCGCATGTCGGCATCACCATCCCCGACAGCGCCCAGCCCGACATCCGCAAGCAGAACAGCACCGACATCCTGTCGCGCTTCAGCAATCCGCAGGCGGTCGAGGAGTTCCTCGCGCGGCGCTACCTGTCTCGCTGGGCGAGGGAAGCCTGATCAGTCTCGTCCTCGGCGACCGAGACGCCGACATTGCCCGCGATATCCCTGCGCAGCTGCAGCAGCGAGGCCACGTAGTAGTGCTGCAAGAGCCCGGTGCTCTCGATCAGCACGCGCTTGTGGTCGGCGTCGATGCGGTGATCCTCGCGGCGCACGAGAAGCCCGCCGTACCGCAGGTCCTCGATCAGCTTCTCGGTGGTCTTGGGCGACATGTTCTCGATCAGGAAATGGCCGTAATCGTAGATCGCGAAGATCGGGCGGCCGAAGGCGTGGACGGTCTCGACGATCTTGGCCTTGCGCTCGGGCCGGATGATCGCCTTGCGCGCCTCGACCAGCGAGCGCGGGTAGCCCGGATCGGCGATGTCAGCCTCGACCTTGGCGTTGTGCAGGTCGATGAAGCGGCTGACCTTTTCGGCGTCGGTGCAGTTGAGCGCGTCGAGGAAGAACAGGAAGCGGGTCAGCTGCAGGACGTATTCCATGCCGTTGGGGCTCGACACGGTCGGAAATTCCGAGAGCGGCGCGACCTTGCGCAATTCGGTGCGGACTGCCTCGAAGAAGGCGTGCTCGGATTCGAGCACCGCCTGGACGGTCTCGAGCGCCAGCGTCATGTGATCGGTCTTGCTGCCGGCAGCCATGCCTGTCGCGCTCCCGCCCCGTGACGCCCCGTTCCCCCGCTGGTTCATGATTGGCGAAGCAGCGCTCCGCCGTCCACTCCGAAAAGATCCTAGAGGATCGGGCCGTGCAGCCAGAGCACCAGGGTGGCCGCCGCCACGGCCGGCGCCGCGGGCAGGCCACGGCGGGCGCCTCGCCGCGCCACGGCCATGCCGGCGAAGGGAAGGAGGAAGGCCGCGACCAGCACGACGAGGTCGAGCGCCACCATCGGGCCGAGCCAGGCCAGCGCCGCGGCGACGAGCAGCACGTCGCCGCCACCGATGCCGGCGCGCAGCCGCGCGGGCACGGCCGACGCGACGAGCGCCGCCCCGACGACAAGGGCGACGGCAAGGGCCATCGCGCCGACCGACAGGTCGCGCATCCACGCATGCCCGAGCCCGAGCGCGATCAGCGGCAGCACGAGCGCGTCCGGCACGGTGCGCGAGGCGAGATCGACGACCGCGAGCGCCACGAAGAGGGCGACCAGGATCGCAGTCCACGCCAGAAAGGCCGCGTTGGCGCCGGCGGGGGCGAAGAGCAGCGCCGGCACGATGGCGCTCGCCGCCGCGACGACCCGGACGCGGGTGGCCTCGCCCGGCTCCCAAAGGTCGGCGAGGCCGAGGCCCCCGAGCGCCGCCACGGTCACCGCGAGGGCGAGCAGATGCGGCTCCATCACCGGGCCTCCCCGCGCCGCTCAGCTGCCGCGGAAGATGACGCGGCGGGCGATGCGGTGATGCTCCTCCGAGCCCGCGACAACGCCCTCGGGCGGCGGCGGCACCTTGCTCTCGCCGAAGCCGCGCACGACGATCTCGCCGCCATAGCCGCCTTCGAGCAGGAACTGGCGCACGGTCTCGGCCCGCGCCACCGAAAGCTCGAGGTTGTAGGTCTCGCCGCCCCTGGGATCGGTGTGGCCGTCGAGCTCGATCCGCGGCGGGGTGTGGGTCAGCACGTGGTCGCGCAGCTGCTGGGCATAGCGCCGCCCCTGGGCGTCGAACTCGGTGCTGTCGTAGCGGAAGGTGATCGGCAGCGGCGTCTCCTCGACCGTGAAGCCGCGGTAACTGGTGCGGAACAGCTCGGAGCCCGCGTCGGCCGAGGCCACCGCCTCGCCGCTGAGTGCGAGCGCGTCGGTGTAGAGATTGCGCAGCGCGGCGATGTCGGCGGGTTTCGCCTCGTGATCCTGATTGCCCTCGGCGATCTCGGTCAGCGCACGGCGGAGGAAGGCGGCCGCCTCGGGATAGTTCTTCTCGGCCCATTCGAGCCGTCCCAGCTCCGACAGGGTGCGCCAGTGGGTCTCGAGCGACAGCGCGGCCTGCAGGGCCGCGCGCCGGGCCTCGGGAGCAAGTCCGGCATCGAGGCCGTCGCGCAGATGCTCGCGGGCGAGGTAGATGCCCGCCCAGTCCTGGATCGCCGCATCGCAGGTCTTGTCGGCGGCGAGCACGTCATGGAGGCGCGTCACCTCCGCGCGGTCGTCGGCCTCGACGGCGGCGACCACGGCATCGTAGGCCGCGCAGGCCAGCGTCTGTCCCGGGCAGAGGCCGACAAGGAACAGCGCGACCGGCAGCTTCGATCTGATCTCGGGCCACATGGCGTTCGTCTCCCTCTTGGCGTCGTTCGATCCGGCCGGGTCTCAGCGCAGGATCGTGTAGGGCAGATAGGCGGCCGACCACTCGACTGCGGCGTTGCCGTCGGGGCCGACCTGCATCTCGAGCAGCGACTGCACGAGCTCGTAGAGATACTGCGTCGCGTTTGGGATCGGGGCGTGTTCGAGGGTGCGGGGCAGGATCGTCTCGAAGACCGGCGCCTCGCTCTCGACCAGCAGCGCCAGCAGCATGCCGTCGCCGGCCGGCTCGGTCACCCTGATCCGTATCGGCCGGCCCGACGTGGCGAACGGGCCGGGGATGCGCACGGCCTCGCCGGCCGGGACCGAGGCCGCCTCGGCCACCGACAGCCTCGACGGGAAGATCTGGAACAGATCGCCCTCGGGGTTCACGTCGAGCAGAAGCAGCGTGCCGGCGCGCGCGCTCGTCACGGTGAAGCTCACCGTGTCGCCGATCCGCATCGGGCCGTCGGTCGAGATGTCGATCGTCAGTCCCGCCGCGTTGGAGGCGGCGAACAGGTCGGTCACGAAGGCCTGCACCGTGTCGCGGCCGGGCGCGGCCGCGCCCGTGCCCGGTGCGTTTTCCGGCGCCTCGCCCCCTGTTGCGCCCCCGGTCGCGGGTTCGGTCGCGGGCCCGGTGGCGCCGCCGGCCACCGGTTGGCGCGACGGCTCGGCAGCCGCAGGCGCGGGCGGCGCGGCCGCTGCGGGGTCGAGCGCGGCCACCTGGCCGAGCACGTCGCCCGAAAAGTCGGGCGTCAGGCCCAGCCCCGTCGCCGCGCAGCTCGCGTTGCCGGCGCACCAGGCCTCCGAGGCCGCGCGCATGTGCACCAGAAGCTCGGCGTTGGACACGACGCCGTTGCCGTTCATGTCGGCCGCGCCTTCCGAGATGCCCTCGATCCAGGCGTCGGTGAAGACCCCGCCCGCGGGCGTCTCCCAGGCGACCTGCGAGGGCGCGGCGGCGACCCAGATGTTGCGGCTGGCCGCGCCGGTGCCGAAGGACCCTTCGCCAAAGGTCGCCGCGCCGATGGGGCCGGAATCGGCGTCGGAGACGGTGCGCGAGGCCGCCGGCGGAAGCTGCCCGAACGCGGCCGCGCGGGCGGCGACCGCGTCGCCCTGCCCGATCGCGCGCGCCGGCGGGGCGGTCATCGAGGCGTCGATCACGAGCGAGACCTCGCGGTCGCCGATCCGATCGAATATCTCGACCAGCGCCCCCTCGGGGATCAGCGCGAAGGGGTCGCCATCGCCGTGGGCGAGCAGGAATTCCTCGTAGCCGTCGCTCTCGGTCCCGCCAGCGTCGGCGATCCGGCCGCCAAGCCCGGCGAAGTAGAAGAACGCCCGGTCCCCCGGGCCAGTGCTGCCCACGAGCTCGTCGAGAAGCGCGTCGACGATGGCGCCCGACGTGGCGGACGCGTCGGTCAGCAGCGTCACCGCGCCGGGCGCGAACCCCAGATCGGTCACGAGGTGGTCGCGCATCCGCTCGGCATCGGCCGCCGCGCTCGACAGCGCGCGCGACAGCAAGACGCCGGGGTAGCTGTCGATGCCCACGACCACGGCCCGGTCCTCTGCGCCGGCGGCGCCGGCCGCCAGCAGGCCGAGGGACCCCACAAGAAGCGCGCGCGCCCTGCCCGTCATTGCCAGTCCTCCACGTCTTGCGCACAGCGGAAGCCGAAATCGACGCCGGCCATCTCGGGCGCGGCCTCGAAGCGGGCGGCGATGCGCAGGTTGCCCGGGTCGGTGGTGTTCCACGACCCGCCCTTGAGGACGCCGCCGGTCTCGGTGGTGACCCATTCGCGCGCATTGCCCGACAGGCCCACGTGCCGCGACGGGCTCGCCGCGCCCGCGGCGCGGACCGGCTGCGGGATGCGCATGGCCGGCGACGGCGCACCGCGCCAGACCACGGCCTCGGGCGCGAAGTCGGCCCCCCAGGGAAAGACCCGGTCGTCTGCCCCCTGCGCGGCGTGTTCCCACTCCGCCTCGGTGGGCAGGCGGCCCCCGGACCAACGGCAATATGCGTCTGCGTCTCTCATGGAGACGTTGATAACCGGCAGATCGGGGGCGGTGGTGTATGTCGTATTCGATCCGCGAGGGTTGGCCCACGTGTAGCCCGATTCGAGGAATCGCACGTTAGCGTTCGACGTGACCACCATCACGCGCCGCGTGCGCTCGGCATCGGTGACGTGCCCGGTGGCCTCGACGAAGGTGGCGAACTCGCCCGCGCTGACCTCGCGCGCGTCGAGCACGAAGGGCGTGAGCGTCGCCTCGCGGGCGCGCTCGCCCTGCGGGCGGGCCTCGGGGCAGGCCGCCGGGCCGGCGGGCGAGGCCGCGCGGCAGAGGGCAACGGCGGCCGCCATCCGCTCGGGCGTGCTGCCGATCGGGACGGTCCGGATGGTGCTGACGACCTCGGTCGTGCGGAGCCGGGCGGCGGCGAACCAGGTGGTCGCGTCGTCGAAGCGCCAGCCCGCGTCGGTGTATTCCCCCGCTTCCTCGTGGCCCTCTCCTTCGGCGAAGAAGCGGCCGGCGACGGCAAAGTCCTCCTGAGCGTCGGCGCCCTCGGCGCGCGCCTCGGCCCGCGCGGTCTCGGCGCCCGACCGGGCGGCGGCGGCGGCCTGCCCGGCGGCGGCGATGGCCGCCTCGTAGAGCGCGGCGGTCTCGGACCAGCCCGAAGCGGCCTCCTCGAAGCGGCGCTCGAGTGTCAGGCCCTCCGCAACGGCGGCCGCCCCGGCCGCGTCCGACAGGGGCGCGCCCCCGGCCGTGCCGGCCCGCTCGGCCTGCGCGGCGAGCTCTTCGGCGCGGGCGCGGGCGGCCTGGGCGGCCTCTCGCGCCTCGTCGATCAGCGGCAGGATGGCGGCGGCCTCCCCGGCGGCCCGCGTCGCGGTCTCCGAGAGCGCGTCGAACGTGCCGGAGCCGACCGCCGCGCGCGCCTCGTCGAGCGTGGCCTCGGCCGCACCGAGCGCCTCGGCGGCAGCGGCCGACGCCGCCTGCCCGGCCCCGCGCGCCTCGCCCAGCCGCCGCTCGGCGCCGAGCAGCGCTGCGACGTCCTCGCCCAGCGTGGCGCGCATGCGCTGGGCGTCGCGCAACTCGGCGGCGAGGGCGACGGTCGCGCCACGGGCCTCCTGCACCTGCGTCCAGAAGTAGTAGGCGGCCCCACCCGCGCCGAGGAAACCGGCGAAGAGCATGATCGCCACGGCGTTCGATACGCCGCTGCCGGCGCGCTCGGCTCGCGGCGGCCGGGCCGGCGGAGGGGGCGGCGGCGGGTCGGCGGGCCGGGACGCCTGCGCGCCCCCCTCGATCGCGGTGCCGCCGCCGGGGTTGTCGACCATAGAGCGGAAGGCGCGCAGGGCGGCGGCGGCGGTCGAATAGGGCGCCGAGCCCTCGAGCCGCCCCGTCATCCGCGCCAGCAGCCGCGCCACCTGGTCGGCCGCCGGGTGGCCCTCGGGGAACAGCTCGGCGCCGGTCGGGGCGGGGGCGGCCTCCGAGGATGCACGACACGATCTGGTCGTCGTCGGCAGGCTCGGCATGGCCCGTCAGCACCTTCTCGGGACCGTAGCCGCCCAGCAAGATGCGGTAGCCGACCATGCCGGCGGCGTGGACGTCGTCGACCATGCCCGGCGTCGAGGTGTTCACGACATGGGCGCTGCGGTAGAGCGTGGGCTGGTCGGTCACGGTCGTCGCCCGCCCGCCCGACCACGCGAAATCGCAGAGCTTCAGGCTCGACGCCTCCTCCTCGCGGCGGATCACGTCGGGGTGGAGGTTGCCGTGGATCACGCCGGCCTCGTGCAGCGCGGCGAGCCCGCGCAGCACCTCCTCGAAGACCCGCAGCCGGTAGTCGAGCGCGCGCGCGTCGAAGGCGTCGTCGAAGACCGGCACCGGGCACGAGAGCATCGCCAGCGACGGCGTCTGGCGAAAGTCGCCGCGGGTCAGCAGCCGCTCGGTCGATTGCAGGAAGGGGCTGGTGAGCTTTTCGACCTTCTGGAAATCGGCGAGGATCGCCGCGCGCGCGGTATCCTCGCCGGCGATGGCGAAGGTGGGCGCATAGACGTCGACCGGCGCGCTGTTCTGCTTGCGGATGGCCGAGACGATCACGCAGTCGCCCACCGTCTTGCGGTACTTGACGCCGTTGAAATACTGCTGGAGCGCCTGCGCCAGCCGGGCGTCGAGAACGTTGCCGTGATCGTCGCTCATGTCGGGTGCCCCCTTCTTCTGTTACTCGGCACGTCGCTGGAAGACGGAAAAGTCGGCGCGCGCGGCCGTGTTGATCGGACAGGTCTCGTTGCCGGTGGGCAGCATCGGCGGCACCCGGCGCAGCGTCTCGGCGGCCTCGGCGAAGTGGCCTTCCCCGGCCAGAAGGTGGGCGTCGACGATCAGGCTGCGGACCTGCCGGCCGAGCGCGAGGCGCAGGTCGGGCAGATCGCCCTCGCGCGCCTCGGCCGCGGCGGCGCTGTAGGCGCGAAAGGCGGCATCCGGCGCCCCGACGGGCACGCGCTGGGCGGTATCGGCGCCCGCGGCCTGCAGGCAGACGTCGAGGGCGCGGCCGTAGGCGGGCAGGTCGGTGAGCCACGGCGCGGTGCGCAGGCCCGTCGCCCCGGTCGAGCCGCCGCTCGTCAGCGCGTTGACATAGACGCCAAAGCCGATGGCGACGGCGGCCATGATCGGCAGCGCGATCACGAGCGGGATCTCCTTCTTCTCCTCCCCGCCCGTCTCGAGCAGCTCGGCCGGCAGCGCCTGGCGCGTCAGCTTCAGCACCGTGTCGGCGCCCAGCCGGAAGGTGAGGCCCGGCCTGGCCGGGCCGGTCCGCGGATTGCCCGACGAGATCTCGACCTCGCCCGCGCCGGAAGTGAAGTATTCCCAGCCGCGGCCGTTCTCCGCCCGGGCGAAGACGACATGCCCCGGCACGATCCGCGCGCCGCCGAGGCGCAGGGTGTCGTCGGGCCCCGAGCCCACCGAGACGCGCTCGCCGGTGAGGAACACCGCCTCCTCGAGGTCGACGCCCTCGACCACCTCGGCCTTGATGCCCTTCTGCTTCAGCATGTCCGGCGCGCCCTAGAAGAAGCCCTGGCTGCGGATCGAGATGATCGTCGGCGCGAGCGCCGCGATCACGATGCCGAACAGCATGAGAAAGACGGGAAACACGATGTTGGTGCGCAGCCGCTCGGCGGTGCGGTTGGCCAGTTCCTCGCGCAGGTGGCGCAGCTCCTCGGCCTGCTCGGTGTAGAACTGCTCGGCCTCGCCCGACGACTTCTCGCCTTGCGCAAGGTTCTTCAGGATGGTCTTGACCGAGGTCGGCTCCACCCGCCCGGCCAGCCGCAGCAGCGCCTCCTCGAAGCTGGTGGCGTCGGCGTCCTTGGCGGTGATGGCGATCTCGTGGGACAGGGCCGTGCCGGGCGAAGCCTCGACATACTTGCCGAGCGAGCGATAGGGCGTGCCGCCCGCCTGCACCACGAGCACCGCGAGATCGAGGAAGAACGGGAACTCGCGCTCGATGTCGAACGAGGTCTCGCGCGCCTTCGCGTTGACGTCCTGCAGCAGCAGGATGGCCACGATCAGCGCGATCACCACGGTCCAGGTGACGAACGTGCCCGCCGAGACGCCCTCGCCGCCCATGGCGGCGACCGCGGTGAAGAACGCGCCCGCGCCGAGCCCCACGAGGCTCGCCAGCACGATGGTCGCGGCCATGTATTCCTGCCCGCCGATCCCGCCATAGGGCCGGCCGGCATAGGTCAGCCTGAGGTCGAGCCACTCGGTGTCGAACGGCGCGCCGAGGCCGCGGAAGGTGCGCCCGAGCGCGCGGATGACGCGGCTGTTCTGCTCGGCAAGCCTCGACTCGTCGGCCAGCTCCGCGCTGAAGCGGCGCGTGTTGCGCTCGACGGCCTCGCCGATCATCAGGCCGATCGACAGCACACCCACAAAGATCAGGGCCGCGATGACGAGGGGGACATACTCGGGCGTCATACCTTCACCCTCGTCAGCTTGAACCCGAGGAAATGCGCGGCCACGAACATCAGCACCGCGACGCCGATCAGGAGCTGGCCGAAGCTGTCCTCCAGCAGCGGCGCCTGGTGGTCGACCACGAAGGACGAGGCGAAGGCGATAAGGGGGCCGATCAGCGACATCAGGTAGAGGTTGCGGCGCCCGTTCTCAGAGGCGGTGCGGATCTTGCGGTTGAGCCGTTCGATCTCGATCAGCGTCCGGCTGAGGCTCTTGAGCGCCTCGACGAACCGCCCGCCCGACGAGGTGCCGACGCGCATGACCGCGGCCGTGATCGCGAAACTCCGGCTGTCGAGCCGCTGCGCCATCTCCGCGAAGGCGGCGTCGATCCCCATCACCTCGACGCGGCGGTGCAGGCGCGACATCTCGACGTCGGCAGGCGAGGGCGCGGTGCGGGCGACCTTCTTGAGCGCGGTCTCGAGCGTGGCGCCCGCGCCCATCTCGTTGGCCACCTGCTGCAGCGCGAGCGGCAGCGCCAGATCGAGGGCGCGCTGCCGGCGGATCGCGGCGATCCGGAACAGCGCCACGGGCGCGAGCAGCCCGCCCGCGACCGGCAGCACGATGAAGACCGCCGGCACGCCGAGCAGGATCATCGTGCCGACCGCGACGATGGTGCCGAAGAGCACGAGCAGCATCGCATCGGCGGGATCTCTCTGCGGGCCGAACACGGTGGCGAGCACCGCTCCGACCCGCTCGCGCCGCGGCTCGGGCAAGCCCCGCCACAGGCCGTCGAGCAGCCGGATGGCGAGCGCGACGCCGGCGAACAGGCCGCCCGCCACGAGCGCGGCCGCGAGCACGGTCAGTGGAAGCGCGGGCTCAGGCAACGGCATCGCGCTTCTCCGGCTCGTCGAAGAAATCCTCGATGTCGAGCAGCTTGCCGTCGGCAAGCTCCTGGAAGAACGAGGGGATGTAGCCCGAGATCACGAAGTGCGGGCGCGGGCCGCCATCGTCGAGCTCGAAGATCGGGTTGACGGCGATCTCGCCCGTATCCGGGTCGAAATCGCCCATCTCGGCGATCTCGACGATCGTGCGCTGGCGCGCGTCGGGCCGCGCGCCGGGATCGAGCGAGCGCGTCTTGCGCACCTGCACCACGAGGTCGATCGCGGCGCTGATCTGCTGCCGGATGGCATGCACGGGGATGTCCTCGCCCGCCTGAAGCACCATCGTCTCGAGCCGCAGGACCAGGTCGGCGGGAGAATTGGCGTGCGCCGTGGTCATCGAGCCGGAATGGCCGGTGTTCATCGCCTGGAGCATGTCCAGCGTCTCGCCGCCGCGGCACTCGCCCACCACGATCCGGTCGGGGCGCATGCGCAGCGCGTTGCGCACGAGGTCGCGGATCGAGATCTCGCCGCGGCCGTCGACATTGGCCCGCCGCGCCTCGAGCGTGACGAGGTTGCGGTTGAGCAGGCGCAACTCGGCGGTGTCCTCGATGGTCACGATGCGCTCGGTCTCGGGCACGAACATCGACAGCGCGTTGAGCAGCGTCGTCTTGCCCGAGCCGGTGCCGCCCGAGATGATGATGTTCTTGCGCGCGATCACGCAGGCGCGCAGCAGCTTTTCCATAGGATGGCTGAGCGACCGGCCCTGCCGGAGCATCGGCACGCTCAGGTGCCCGTTGCCGAACTTGCGGATCGTCAGCGAGACCCCGTTGAGCGCGGTGGGCGAGGCGACGATGTTGGACCGGCTGCCGTCGGGCAGGCGCGCGTCGGCCATCGGCGTGCCCTCGGTCAGCTGCTTGCCGTCGCGCCCGGCGATGCGCGCCGCGACCGTGAAGAGCTCGCGCTCCGAGGCGAACGAAAGCCCTGTCTCGAACATCGCGTTGCCCTTCTCCACGAAGATGCGGTCGTGGCCGCAGACCATGATCTCCGAGATGGTCGGGATGTCGACGAGGAACTGCACGGGCCCGAGTCGGAAGAAGAGGCTGAGCACCTTCTCGCGCACCGCGTCGCGGATCAGCGCCTGCTTCATGGTCTCGCTGATCATCGGCGAGATCGCCTTGTAGGCCGCCGCGAAGCCCTCGTGCAGGCGCGCGAGATCCTGCGCGGTGCTATGCGCCTCCATGTCGAGCCCGAGCTCCGACGACAGCTCCTCGCGCAACTCGACGGCGCGCGCCTTCTGGTCGTCGGAGAGCTGCGTGTAGGTCAGCACGAGGTCGCCGCGGGTGCCGCTCATCAGGCAGGCCGAGATCAGCTGCCGCCGCAGCGCCTCGGCGCAGTAGCGGTTGATCGTGGCGGTGGTGCGGGCGTTGGCCGAGATGTCGAGCTCCTCGGCAAGCAGCCGGTCGAGCTCTTCCGACAGAAGCTGCTCGCGGCGCCGCTCGTTGTCGTCGAAGATGTCGCGGCGACGGTCCTCGTAGTCGAGCAGCGACTCGTTGAGCATCATCTCCAGATCGGCCAGTTCCGCCATCACGGCCGTCGCCGTGATCCCCTGCGCGACGGTCAGCACCTGCAGAAGGTTGTTGCCGACCCAGAGCTCGTTGCCGTGCGCGACCGTCTCGACCGCGCCCGCGTCGAGCAGGCGGCGACCGAGCTTCACCCCCGGCGCCATCGGCGTGACCTGCCAGGGGCTGCGCTCGGTCGGGCGCGTCAGGCGCAGGTGGCGCGGCAGGGTGCCGGCGCCTTCGAGGAGGATGTACCCTGTGTCGGCCGCGCGTGTCCGGTCGCCGCCGAGTTCGTAGAAGCTCCTCTCGAGCGTGACGACGGCACGGCGGTTGCCGTAGGCATCGCAGATCCGCAGGTGGGCATGTCCGGCGCTCATCGCAGGGCCTCCCCCGCGGCGCCGCCGACACAGTCGGTCGCCCCCTCGCAGGGGTTGCGCAGCACCAGCACGAGATCGCCGAGGGCCAGCGCGGATTCGGCGACGAACGCGGAGACCGTGTCGCTCGGGGCCTGCAACGTGACCGAATTGTAGCCCGGCGCCTCGGCCCGCGCGTACTCGCCGCGGCTGGCGAATGTGCCGACGGCCATCACCTCGACGTTCCGCAGAAGATGCCGGGCCTCGAGCCCGCCGGCCGGCTGCTCGAAGGTGCCCATCACGTCGACCCGGCTGCCCGGCTCGATGAAGTTCTCCACCGCGCGGTCCGATTCGACGGGGATCGAGAAGGCGCGGTGCCCCTCGCGGATGCGGCGGGCAAAGGCGCCCTCGGGATTCTCGAAGAACAGCGTGCGGTCGAGGAACGTGCCGCCGGGCACGTCGCGGGTGAAGGCCTGGCCGACGAGGTTCATCCGGTTGGCCGGCGTATCGTCGAGCGCCCAGCGGAACTCGTCGGCCAGCGCGGCGGGAACGATCTGCGACACGACGTTCGTGTCGAGGAACGCCTCGTCGATCTCGGTGCCCGCGCCGATCACCGCCCCCTCCTCGGTGACGAGCCGCAGCTTCGAGACCGTCTCGGTCATGCGGGTGACGTCCTGGTAGTAGTAGAACGCGGCACCGAATGCGAAGAGCGCCGCACAGGCGTAGATCATGGAGCGCATCATTCTCCCTCCAAGGAACGGATGACGACGAGCGACCGCCCGGGGCGGTCGGGGTCGGGCTGGACGAACACGAGCGACGCGCCGCCGCCCCGTTCGCCCATGACGAGCATGTCGCCGGCGAGCGACTGGGTGGTCACCAGATGGCCCGCCGCCCGCAGGCTCTCGGCGTAGGCCTTGGCGGTGCTCGCGCGGTTGCCGGGGCGCGACAGGACGAGATCGCCCGTGCCGCCCGCCGCCGCCCCGTCGAGCAGGATCTCGGCCCCCGTGCCGATCGGCGCGCCCGTGACGCGCTCGTGGAAGGCGCGCGCCGCCTGCCGGCTCGCTTCTGTCCGGGGCGCGACGAGCAGGACGCGCAGCTGCGTGCCCGCCTCCGACGGGCCGAGATGCAGGCTGACCGTGCGCACGCGGTTCAGCGGCAGGCCGGGGCCGCCCACGCCCTCGAGGCTTTGCGAAAGAAAGCGCGCGAGCGCCGTCGGCAGCCGCGCGCCCGAGACGCCGAGCATGTAGCTGCCGTCGCCCATCGCCACCGGGTCGGCGCCCGCCGGCATGTCGGCGGCCAGCCGCGCGGCGATGCGGTCGGGCCGCTCGTCGAGTTCCACCACGATCTGGCGCACGACCGCATCTCCGGCCCGGTCGACCTGCGCCGCGACCGGGCCGGCAACGGCCAGGGCGGCGAGGGCGAGGAGAGCTGCGAGGATCGGGCGCATGCCAGGGGTCACCGGGACGGGAAGAGGTTGGGAAAGAGCTGCTGCGGGCCGTCGCCCAGCTCCTCCCAGATCACCGCGTCGTGGCCCGACGCCCACGGCGCCTCGCTCTGGTCGAAAACCTGCAGCGAGGGCGAAAGATACGCGGACTCGTTGGCGATGGTGCCCTGCTGGCCCAGGAAGGGCGGGCTGTCGAACCGGGTCGAGCCGTCGCCGCGCGCACGGTAGTCGTTGAACGGGGCCTCGTCCTCGAAGGCGGCGACGAGCTCGGTCCAGCCGTCGGTGCCCTCGCGCAGCGCCTCCACGAGGGGGCGCTCCTGGCGCAGCCCGTCCTCGCCGTCGCGCGTCTGGCAGAAGACCTGAAAGCTCTTGGAGACGCCGTCGCGCAGGTTGAACGAGCTGTCGTGGCGGCAATGGGTCGGCAGGGTGCTGTCGGCCGCGCCAGCGGCGACGGCGCTGCCGCGGGTATGCACCGACACCTCGTGCCGGGTCATCGCCCCCTCGAAGACGAAGCGCACCAGCAGGATGATGACCGCGACGAAGGGCAGCGTGAACAGCCCCTCGATGGCGAGCGAGCCGTCGCGGCGGCGCAGGCGGAAGAGGGTCTCAATGCGCATTGATCCGCTCCCAGCTGCTCAGGTCGTTGATGGCGCGCAGGGTGTCGGCGAGGTCGGCGAACTCGGCCGGCGCGCGGCGACTCATCCGGTCGGCCACCTCTCCGGGGCGGTCGAGACGAATCGACTCCATCAGCCGGTAGCGCCAGTTGGCCGAGTAGATGTCGGCGCCATCGGGGTTGAACAGGCCGGTCTGGCCGTAGGAATTGTGCGGCGTGTCGTGATCGGTGAAGACGTTGGAGCCCAGCCGCGAGCTTTGCTCTCGCTGCGCCAGCGCGAGGATCTGGAACTCCTCGGGCATCTGCTCGGGGTCGATGGGCGGGAAGACCTCCGTCGCGCCGATGCCCGGCAGCTTCCACGCCGTGGGGATGGGCGACTCGAAGATCGGCGTGACGCCCGACGCGAGCGGAGCGAGATAGACCCCCGAGTCGGTCCCGGCGCAGATCGAGACGAGCTTGGCGTCGTAGCGTCGGGTGAAGCTGTTGTTGTCCTCGCGCGCCTGTTCGAGCAGCAGGTTGGCCCAGTCGGGGTGCTGCGTCCAGCCGGCGGCGCTGCCGAGCTCGAGGCCGCCGATGATGTCGTCGAGCCCGGCATCGCCGCCGGGCAGGTCGTCGATCCAGTCGGGGCTGCCGACATCGATGCCGTCCAGCACCTGGTCGCTGTCGATATCGGGGCCGAGGATATCGTCGACGACGCCCGTGATGCCGTCGCCGATCGAGTCGATGTCGGTGGGCGTCCCCAGCGTCGCGAAGCTGTGGTAGTAGTGCGGCAGGCGCGAGGCGAAGAAGCCGTTGTCGTAGGCGTCCTTGAACTCGTGCAGCATGTCGCCGACGCCCGTCTCGTCGTTGATGAAGTCGCGCACGCTGGTCGATCCGTCGTGGTCGACCGGCCCCTGGCCCAGATCGAAGCCGCGGGCGTGAAAGCCGGTCGAGCGGGTCGTGGTGCCGTTGTTCAATGCGAAGCAGCGGGCGAGGTTGGTCGTCATGTCGCCCTCCTCCACCGGAAGGGCCATGCCGTCGCGGGTGCGGCCGCTCTCGCAGTTGCGCGCGAGGTCAGTGTCGCAGGGATCGTCGAAATGGAACTCGTCGATCTGCAGGATCTCGGCATAATCCTCGCCGATCTCGTGAACCGCGCGGGGGAAGCGCTCGATGATGGCGCGGTTCATCCCCTCGATGGCGGTCAGGCCCCGGCGCGCCACCTCGATCCCGTGGGCGGGATCGTAGTCGGACCAGATCCCGAGCAGTTTGATCTCGGCCTCGATGGCCGGGATCGTCGCCAGCCCGTGCCACGCCCCGCAGATGATCGGCCACGGGTCGAACTTGAACTTCGGCTTGCACTTCTGCGCGGCGTGACTGCCGATATGGCCGAGCGCGGCGACGATGGCGACCTGCTGCTCGATCAGCGTGCCGTTGAGCGATTCCGACCCGAGCGCCACGGTCAGCAGTTGCGTCTCCGTCACCGAGTTCATCGCCAGGATGTTCATCGAGCGCGCCGACCACGCGCCGTGCATCCGGCCGATGGCGTCGGCCGCGTCCTGCGTCGCGCGGCGGTCGTCGATCATCTGGCTCGAGTTCATGCTGGCCGTCAGCATCCCCGCCACCGGCACCATGCCGGCCACGGCGACGAGGGCGACCGCGCCGCGGCGGCGGCGGGCGAGGGCGGCCTTGACGCGCGAGAGGATCATTGCAGCACCACCGTGGCTGAGCCTTCGCGCCAGTACGAGCCGTCGGAATGCCGGCCGTCGCCGAGAAAGCGGCGGAAGGGCGTGGTCAGGGGGTAGCGGTAGGTCACCGTCGCCTCGATCGGCGGGGTCGTGACGCCGAAGGTGGTGAACACGCCGCTCTGCCAGGCGACCTCGACCTCGACGTTGCCGGGCTCGAAGGCGTAGCAGACACGGTTCATGAAGGCCTCGGTCAGCCCGCCCCCGAGCGCACTCGCGGTGGCGATCTGCTCGGCCGCGGGCAGCCGCGGGCAGGCGCCGCGCCCCTGCGCGAAGGCCGAGGAGGGCGCGGCCGAGATCAGCGCCCAGCGCGCGGCGTCCTCCCACTTTCCCGGCTCGTCCGTGCAATGCGAGCGGGCCGCCGCGTTGATGGCGGCGATCGGCGATTGCAGCGCGGCGGCGAAATCGAAGGGCGGGCACTTGTGCACCAGCGCCGAGCGCGCCGCGGCATAGGCGGCCTGTTCGAGATAGACGCGGTTCTGCGCCATCAGCATCGTCTGGGTGACGCCCGAGAAGATCACGAGCAGCGCGGGCAGCGCCAGCATCGCCTCGATCGACACCGCGCCGGAGCGGCGGCGTCGCGCGAGGCGGCCCAGGTGATGCGTCAGGCGGGTCATTGCGTGGTCAGGTCCACGAGGCCTTCGACACGGTCCGAATAGGTGTCGTAGCGGGGCTCGTGGTCATCCATCGTGCCGGTGGCGGTCAGGGTCAGCGCGGTCACGGCGGCGATGGCGAAGCCGAAGATGAGGAGTTTCTCGAGGGTCATGGCGTGCCCGCCCCTGGCGATGGGTGAGGTGTCTGCCCGGGCCCGAAACGGCCCGGTCGCGCGTCAGAAGGAGCTCTTGAGGCTGTCAAGGCCCCGTTCGTAGCCGCTCGCGCCCTGGTCGGTGCGCTCCATGACGCCCGCGCCGCCGGCCCAGAGGGCGGCGCCCACGAGCGTCGCGAGGGCGAAGAGAAGCACGAGCTCGAGCGAGACCATGCTCTTCTTCTTCTCCGCGTCGCGGCTGGTGAGGCTCAGTTTCGGCATGGGCGGGTCTCCTTGTCCGGGCCGCGGCTCGGAACGCCGACCGCGAGAGGTCGTCGATGGCGGTCTCGTCGTGATCGCTCGCCTCGCCACGGTCGGACATCTTGTTGGTGCCCACCGTGGTCACGGCGAAGGGAGAGGCTCAGAAGCTCGAGCCGGCGAGGCCTTCGACGGCGTCTTCGTACTGCTCGTTCGCCTCGCCGCGGTCGGTCATCATGTTGGTGCCCACCGTGGTCACGGCGAAGAGGGCGGCGAGGGCGAAGCCGAAGATCAGGAGCTTTTCGAGGGTCATGGGTCAGATCCTTTGCCAGAGTGGGGTGCAGGGTCGGGCTTACTGGAGAAGTTCCTTGACCTGTTCGATCACGAACTCGGCGATTTCGGTCCCGGTGAGAGCCAGCACCGTCGCCACGGCGATCCCGAGGCCGAAGAGGAGCAGGTATTCGAGCGACATCGTGCTGTCTCCGTCTGGTGGCGTGGTCTCCGTCGACCGCAGGGACAGCCATAGCAGTCCAGGCGGCGTCAGACCGGCTGTCGTATCGAATCCGACGACCCGGCCGGGGCCGTCCGGTCGCGCCCGTCGACGCGCGCCAGCGTCGCGTCGTCGTCCTCGCCGTGAAGCAGGAAGATCGGCCGCAGGCGGTAGGCGCCGCCGTCGTTGCTTTCCTTGACGACCTCCGAGATCGCCGAGATCCGCCGGCGGCTGGCGCGGCGCCGGACCTGCACGATCAGGTCGACCGCCTCGACGAGCTGCCGCCGCACCGCGACCAGCGGCACCTCGATGTCGGCCATCAGGCACAGCGTCTCCAGCCGCGACATCGCGCGCGCCGGATCGTCGGCGTGGACGGTCGAGAGCGAGCCGGCATGGCCCGAGTTCATCGCCTGGATCATGTCGAGCGCCTCGCCGCCGCGGCACTCGCCGACGATCACCCGGTCGGGACGCATGCGCAGCGTGGCGCGGAACAGGTCGCGGATGGTGATGCCGCCGCGCCCCTTCGCGTCGGGCATCTGCGCCTCGAGCGTGACGACGTGCGGCAGCCCGAGGTCGAGCTCGGCCACGTCCTCGATGGTGATGATCCGTTCGGTGGGGTCCATCATCCGGGCCAGCACGCCCAGCAGCGTGGTCTTGCCGGTGCCGGTGCCGCCCGAGACGATCATGTTGCGGTGCCCCAGCACCTGCGCGCGCAGATACGCCACCGCGTCTGGCGTGAGCGAGCCGGTCTCGATCAGGTCGGCCTCGGAGAGGGGCGTCTTGCGGAACTGGCGGATCGCGATGGTGATGCCGGCCCGGCTCGCCGGGTCCTGCACGATGTGCACGCGGCTCTTGTTGGGCAGGCGCGCCTCGAGCGACAGGTCGTGGTCGGTGAGCCGCTTGCCGGAATACTGCAGGATGACGCGCGCAAGGCCCCGAAGGGCGGCTGTGCTGGCCATGCGGTGCTCGCTGCGGCGCATGCCACCCGTCCCGTCGACGAAGATGTCGTCGGGGCCGTTGATCATGATCTCCGACACCTCGGGGTTGTCGTAGTACTCGACAAGCGGGCCGAGAAGATGCCGGATGAGGCTGTCGTAGACGACGATGGAGCTGTCGGCCGTCATCCGAAGGGCAGGACGAACAGGATCGTCTCGATCTCGGACGCGGCGACGAGCACGCGCATCAGCATGAAGGCGATGCCGGCGAACGCGGCCATGGCGACACCGACGACCATGAGATATTCGAGGCTGGACATGCATCGTCCTCCGGAAACACCGTCTTTTCGGCGCAAGCGACGTACGGTAAACCTTTGATACCATGAACCGGCCGCTTCGGGCATGTCTATAGCATTCGATGCGACACGGCGGGGCCGGTCCGGGCCGCGGCTATAGACATTCGGGCGCGCAGCCCGGCGCGCAGGCGGATGGCCATCAAGGAGGACACCGGATGACGGTGACGCGTATCCCACTCACGGCCGTCGCAGCGGTCGCGCTCCTCGCGCTCTCCGACGCGGCCGTAGCCGACCAGCACTGCCCGGACCTCGGGTTCGACACGCAATGGCTGAACGACTTCTACTGCGCGCGCCTCGAGGCGCTTGCAGACGGCCGGACCGTTCCGCCCGACCGCAGCGTCGGGCTGCCCGACGACGAGGCTGCCGAGCTGATCGACGGGGTGCCGCTGGTGCGCGATGCCTTCCACGCCGATCCCCGGAGCACGCTGGACCTGATCGACCGCATCCGCGCGGCCGGCGGCAAGACCCAGCAATAGCGCGCCCCGCGACGCGCCTCCCACCGGGCCGGTTGCGCGGCAAGACCGACGATGCAGGTCACCGGCGGCAGGCGCGCCGCGACCGTCCGACCGCGATACCGCCGACCCCCGCTTACCACGGCACGGCCACGGCGCAGCGCGGCACCGTGGCGTCAGCGCGACGGCGAAACCGGCAGGCGCAACCGGTCGCCGGACCAGCCCGTGGCATTGGTCGAGCTTTCCACCCAGACGTGCCGCCCCTCGGGCAGGTCGAGGCCCGGCAGCGTGCGGGTGAAGGGCTGCTCCTCGACATGCGGGTGCAGCAGCTCGCGCGTGCCGAGCACCTCGCCCTCGTCGCTCACCACGCGCCAGCCATCGGCGTAGTCGTCCCATCCCGTGTCGCCGTGGCGAAGCGTGACCGACACCGTCCAGCCCTGGGGGCCGCGCTCGGCCGAGGCCGCGACGACCTCGGCCGGGTCGGCGATGACGGGCGCCGGCTGGCCTGCGGCCAGGGCGAGGGCGAGGGCGAGGGCGAGGGCGAGCGTGTGGCGCATGGGAGCCTCCATCTGTCTGCCCCTGCCTCGCCCGCCCCGCTCTGGCGATCAAGCCGCAGCGCCAGAAATCCCGCCCGGCGCTAGTCTTTACGCAAGAGCACTTGCCTTTCGGCCGGAATTGGTCCAGTAATCTTACCAATTGGAGGAGTTCCCGATGCAGATGCCCGAGCCCGACGCCCGCATCCTCGCCGCGAAGCCGCGCGTGGTGGCCCGCCTGCGCGCCGCCCTGCCCGCCGAGGCGGTGATCGACGCGCCGGAGGAGCTGCGCGCCTACGAGTGCGACGCGCTCACCGCCTATACCTGTCCGCCGCTCGCGGTAACGCTGCCCGCCAGCACCGAAGAGGTCGCCGCCGTCCTCCGCATCTGCCACGACGAGGGGGTGCCGGTCGTGCCGCGCGGCTCGGGCACGTCGCTCGCCGGGGGGGCGCTGCCCACGGCCGATTCAGTGATCCTCGGCGTTGCGCGGCTGACCGACGTGCTGGAGGTGAACTATTCCGACCGGATCATCCGCGTGCAGACCGGGCGCACCAACCTCTCGGTCACCGGGGCGGTCGAGGATGAGGGCTTCTTCTACGCGCCCGACCCCTCGTCGCAGCTCGCCTGCGCCATCGCCGGCAACATCGCGATGAACTCGGGCGGCGCGCATTGCCTGAAATACGGGGTGACCACCAACAACCTGCTCGGCGCGACGATGGTGCTGATGGACGGCACCGTGGTCGAGGTCGGCGGCGCGCACCTCGATGCCTCCGGCTACGACTGGCTGGGCCTGATCTGCGGGTCGGAAGGCATGCTGGGTGTCGTCACCGAGGCGACGCTGCGCATACTGCCCAGGCCCGAGGGCGCGCTGCCGGTGCTGATGGGCTTTGCCTCGGCCGAGGCGGCGGGGGCCTGCGTGGCGGACATCATCAAGGCGGGCGTCCTGCCGGTGGCGATCGAGTACATGGACCGGCTCTGCATCGAGGTGACGGACAAGTTCTCCGGCGCGGGCTACCCCGATTGCGACGCCCTGCTGATCGTCGAGGTCGAGGGCGCGCCGGCGGAGATCGACGCGCAGCTCGGTCTCATCACCGAGATCGCGGCGCGGCACGATCCCGTCGAGATGCGCCGCGCGGCGGATGCCGACGAGGCGGCGCGGATCTGGAAGGGCCGCAAGAGCGCCTTTGGCGCGGTGGGGCAGATCAACGATTACATGTGCCTCGACGGGACGATCCCGGTGTCGGAACTGCCCCACGTGCTGCGCCGCATCGGGGAGTTGTCGGAGGAATACGGGCTGCAGGTGGGCAACGTGTTCCACGCCGGCGACGGCAACATGCACCCGCTGATCCTGTTCGACGCCAACAAGCCCGGCGATCTTGAGACCTGCGAGGCGATGGGCGCGGAGATCCTGAAGCTCTGCGTCGAGGTCGGTGGCTGCCTGACCGGCGAGCATGGCGTCGGGATCGAGAAGCGGGACCTGATGGGCCACCAGTTCACGCCCGGGGACATGGAGGCGCAGATGCGCGTCAAGGACGTGTTCGACCCCGCGTGGCTGCTGAACCCGGCGAAGGTGTTTCCGCTGACGGTCTCGGCGCCCCGACGGGATCGCCGGGCGGCGGCGGCGTAGGGGGGGCCAGCCCCCCGTCGGCCGTGCCGGCCGACTCCCCCCGGGATATTTGGAGCAAGAAGAAGCAGGAGGGGTGCGCGTGCTGGCACCTGTGAGCGAGGCGGAGATGGCGGAGGCGGTGGCGGCGGCCACCGGGCCGCTGCGCGTGAGCGGCGGCGGGACGCGCGGGCTGGCCGGAGCGGGCGAGACGCTGTCGACGGCCGGCCTGAGGGGGGTGGAGCTCTACGAGCCGGGGGCGCTGACCATCGTCGTGCGGGCGGGCACGCCGCTTTGCGATGTCGAGGAGGCGCTTGCGGCGGAGGGGCAGCGCCTGCCCTTCGAGCCGATGGATCACCGGCGGCTGACCGGGGCGGAGGGCGCGCCGACCATCGGAGGCGTGGTGGCGGCCAACGCATCGGGGCCGCGGCGGGTGCAGGCGGGCGCGTGCCGCGACTCGCTGATCGGCGTGCGCGTCGTCGACGGGACGGGAACGGTGGTGAAGAACGGCGGCCGGGTGATGAAGAACGTCACCGGCTTCGACCTGGTGAAGCTGCTGGCGGGCAGCTGGGGCACGCTGGGGGTGCTGACCGAGGTGGCGTTCAAGGTGCTGCCCGCGCCGGCGGCGTCGGCGACGCTGGAGATCGGCGGGCTGGAGCCGGGCCGCGCGGTCGCGGCATTGTCGGCGGCGCTCTGCTCGCCCTACGAGGTATCGGGGGCGGCGCATCTGACCGAGGCGGGGCGGACGCTGGTGCGGATCGAGGGGTTCGAGGCGCAGGTGGCGTATCGCGCGGAGCGGCTGGCCGACCTGCTCGGGCGCTTCGGCGCGGTGTCGGTCGACCGCGAGGGCGTCGCCGGGACCTGGGCGGAGGTGCGCGATGCGGCCCCCCTCGCGGGGCGGGCGGGCGATGTCTGGCGCGTCTCGGTGCGCCCGTCGGACGGGCCGCGCGCCTGGGCGGCGCTCGGCGAGCCGCCGGCGGTGATCGACTGGGGCGGCGGGTTGATCTGGGCGCTCCTGCCCGAGGGCACGGACGCGCGCGCCGCGCTCGCCGACCTGCCCGGCCATGCGACGCTCGTGCGGGCGTCGGCAGAGGTGCGGGCGCGGCTCGGCACGTTTCACCCCGAGGCACCGGCGCTGGCGCGGCTGGCCGCTGAGCTGCGGGCGATGTTCGACCCGCGGGGCATCCTGAACCCCGGGCTGATGGAGAGGTGAAACCGGGATGGTGCCCCAGGCTGCCCTGATCGCCGTCGCCTCCGCCGCGCTGTTCGGCGCGCTGGCGCTGATGTCCGACCGCAAGCGCGGCGCGTTCCTCGCGCAGATCGCGCTGTTCGTCGCGGGCGCTCTGCTGTTCGTGGCGATCGTGGTGCCGGGGCCGGTCGCCGGCATCGCGCCGGCGGGCCTCGCCGCCTTCGCGGTGGGCCTGATCTCGGCGGCGGGAGCGGGGATGCTCTACCACCTGTATCTCGGCCGGTTCGAGCGGGTGTGGGCGGCGCGGGGCGTGTTCACGGCCGTCTATCTCGGCCTCTCGGCGCTGTTCGGCCTCGTCTTTCTCTCACTCTTCTGAAAAGGGCCCGCATGCAGACGAATTTCACCCCCGAGCAGCTGACCGACCCGCAGATCTCGCGCTCCAACGAGGTGCTGCGCGCCTGCGTGCATTGCGGCTTCTGCACGGCGACCTGCCCGACCTACCAGGTGCTGGGCGACGAGCTCGATTCCCCGCGCGGCCGCATCTACCTGATGAAGGACATGCTGGAGAGCGGCCGGCCCGCCGACGAGAAGACCGTCAAGCATATCGACCGCTGCCTGTCGTGCCTGGCCTGCATGACGACCTGCCCCTCTGGCGTGCACTACATGCACCTCGTCGACCATGCGCGGGAGCACATCGAGAAGACCTACCGCCGCCCGCCGGTCGAGCGGGCGCTGCGATGGACGCTGGCGCGCATCCTGCCCTATCCGAGGCGCTTCCGGGTGGCGCTGGTCTTCGCCAGGCTCGGGCGCCCCTTCAGGCGGCTGGTGCCCGACGCGCGGCTGCGCGCGATGCTCGACATGGCGCCGGCCCGCATCCCGCCGGTCAGCCGCAACGACGACCCGCAGGTGTTCGCCGCGCAGGGCACGCGGCGGATGCGGGTGGCGCTGATGACGGGCTGCGCGCAGCGCGCGCTCGATACCGACATCAACGACGCCACGATCCGGGTGCTGACGCGGCTGGGCGCCGAGGTGGTCGTGGCCGAGGGGCAGGGCTGCTGCGGGGCGCTGACCCACCACATGGGGATGACGGCCGACAGTCACGCCCATGCCGAGCGCAACATCCGCGCCTGGACGCGCGAGATGCGGGGCGAGGGGCTCGACGCCATCGTCATCAACACCTCGGGCTGCGGCACGACGGTGAAGGATTACGGCCACATGTTCCGCACCACCGATCTGGCGGACGAGGCGGCGGCGGTCGGCGCCATCGCCAGGGACGTCAGCGAAGTGCTCAAGGAGCTCGCCCCCGACGCCGCCGCCCCCGAGGCTCTGCGCGTGGCCTATCACGCGGCCTGCTCGCTGCAGCACGGCCAGCAGATCAAGGGCACGCCGAAGGCGTTGCTGCAAGGGGCCGGCTTCGAGGTGGTCGAGCCGAAGGACTCGCATCTCTGCTGCGGCTCGGCCGGCACCTACAACCTGATGCAGCCCGAGATCTCTAAGCAGCTGAAGTCGCGGAAGGTGAGCACGCTCGAGGCGAAGGCGCCCGACGTGATCGCCACCGGCAATATCGGCTGCATGATGCAGATCGGCGGCGGGACGGAGGTGCCCGTGGTGCATACCGTCGAGCTGATCGACTGGGCGACGGGCGGGCCGAAGCCGCGGCGGCTGCGCGAAGAGGCCGCCTGACGCTGCGGCCCCGGGGCCGCGTCGGGAAACAAACTGGTGCCGGATCGTGAACGAAGGCGCGCGAAGCGGCCTGCTTCGCGTCACACTCTCGCCGCAGCCCGGCCGTAGCCGGGATACGAGACCGCCCAGACACGACACGACACGCCGCCCATGCACCGCCTGATCGCCCTGCTCGCCTTTTCCGTTGCCGTGGCGCTCGCCGTCACGATCCGCGCCGCGGCCGACGAGGGCGCGCCCCTCGAGCGGCTCGCCACCTCGGACGAGACCCGCGGCTGGGAGGGGGTCGGGCGGCTGCAGCTCGGCTCGGCCAGCTTCTGCACCGGCGCGCTCATCACCGAACGGCTGGTGCTGACGGCGGCGCATTGCCTTTTCGACGGCGATACCGGCGCACGCATCCCCGATGCCGAGATCGAGTTCCTCGCCGGCTGGCGCGACGGGCGGGCCGAGGCCTATCGCGGCGTGCGCCGGTCGTTCCCCCACCCAGACTACGCCCACGGCAGCGACGTCTCGGTCGACCGGGTGGCGGTCGACCTGGCGGTGCTCGAGCTCGACCGGCCCGTGCGCTCGAGCCGGATCGTGCCCTTCGCCACGGCCGAGGGCCTCGCCCGCGGGCAGGAGGTGAGCGTCGTCTCCTACGCCCGCGACCGCGCCAACGCCCCCTCGCTGCAGGAGACGTGCCACGTCCTGCGGCGGGCCGAGGGCGTGGCGGTGCTGTCGTGCTCGGTCGATCTCGGCGCGTCGGGCGCGCCCGTCTTTCGCCTCGGCGCGTCGGGGCCCGAGATCGTCTCGGTCGTCTCGGCCAAGGGCCGGTCGGGGGAAGACGACGTGGCGCTCGCCCCTACCTTCGGCCTCGCGTTCAGCGAGGTCATGGCCCAGCTCGACACGGCGCCGCCGGCGGTGCTCAACGGCGGCCTTGCCCGGGTGCAGGCGCCGGGCGGCGCGGCGGCGGCCAAGCCGGCCTCGGGCGGGGGCGGCGCGGGCGGGGGCGGCGCGGGCGGGGGCGGCGCGAGCGCCAAGTTCCTGCGGCCCTGACATGCATCACCGTGCGCTCGCCCTCGCTCTCGCCGCCGTGGCGTCGATCGCGCCGCTCGCGGCCGTGGCCGACAGCCCGCTCAAGCGGTTGACGCTGCGCCACGACCTGCTCGGCTTCGAGGCGGTGGGTCGGATCGATGCCGGCGACGGCTTCTGCTCCGGCGTGCTGATCGCCCCCGACCTCGTGCTGACCGCCGCGCATTGCCTTGTGGGCTCCGACGGCACCCAGCGCGATCCCCGCGCGGTGACCTTCCGGGCCGGGCTGCGCGACGGCGAGGCGGTGGCCGAGCGCCACGGCGTGCGGGCGGTGCTGCACCCGGCCTACCGCCACGACGATACCGACGGGCTGCGCCAGCTCACCTCCGACCTCGCGCTGATCCGGCTCGACGCGCCCATTCCGTCAGACCTCGCACCCCCCTTCGCCACCGCCGCGCCGCCGGGGGCGGGCGGGCAGGTGAGCGTGGTGTCCTACGCCGCCGGGCGCTCCGAGGCGCCCGCATGGCAGCGCGCCTGCGGGGTGGCCGCGGCGGGGCGCGGCGCGCTGATGATGACGTGCGACACCCATTTCGGCTCGTCGGGGGCGCCCGTGTTCGACATGGCCTCGGGGCGGCCCCGGATCGTGTCGCTGATCTCGCGCGGGGCGCGGGAGAACGGGCAGACCATCGTCTACGGAATGAACGTCGGCCCCGCGCTCGACGCCACGATGGCCGCCCTGCGCGCCGGCCGCGGCGTCTGGCCCGAGAGCGCCGTCACCGCCCGGCGCCTGAGCGGGGGGTCGCAGGGCGGCGAGAGCGGCGGCGCGCGCTTCGTCCGCCCCTGATGCGGCCTGCGAGCGGACCGGCGGCGCGCGATGATCGCGACGCAGGGTCCGTTCCCGACCGGAGGCGTCCCGAAGTGGGCAGGAGGCACGAGGCACCGCGAACGCCCCCATGACGGGCGAGCCGCGAGCGGCGCTCCATGCGCCCTTCATCGGGAGCCCCTCGTCGGGACATCGAGCGTGCCCCGTCTGCGCGCCCGCACCAGTGACCGCAGCGGCGCGTCGCGGAGAAACTGCCGGGCAGGCCCGACCTGCGCGCCCGCGGCCGGCCCCCGACCCTCAACGCGACAGGATCGCCGCCACCTCACCGGCCAGCGCGGCCACCTCGGCGGCGGCGGGGCCGCTGCGCGCCTTCTCGGTCACGCCCAGCCCCTGCCCCATCGACTCGGCGTAGATCACCCGGTTGTTCAGCGCCGCGTCCGCCACCGGCGCGGACAGGTCGGCCATCTGCGCCAGCGTCTCGGCGTGCACCCGCGTGCCCGGACGCGCACGGTTGAGCACCGTCAGCCCGCGCCGCCCCGTGCGGTCGACGAGGTCGAGCACCGATTCGGTCGCCCACAGGTCGAGCGCCGAGGCCGCCACCGGCACCAGCACGAGATCGGCCTCGCGCAGGGCGGGGCGCAGGTCGCTGTCGGCCTTGGGCGGCGTGTCGACGAAGACGAGGTCGTGCGTCCGCTTCAGCTTGCCCACCTCGTAGCCCACGCCCCAGGCCGAGGCGGTGGAAAACTCCATCTCCGGTGCGCCCTCCGTCCGCTCCACCCGCGCCATGAACCAGCGGCCGAGCGAGCCCTGCGGATCGGTGTCGAGCACCGCGACCGACCGGCCCGCCCGCAGGAAATGCACCGCGAGGTGGCAGGCGAGCGTCGTCTTGCCAGAGCCGCCCTTCTGCTGGGCGACGGTGATCACCTGTCCCGCCATGACACCCCCGTCACCAGACATAGGGATGGTGGAGCATTCCGCGACCCACCACAATACCTCGCATGGTGCCGCTGCGACCTGCAGGCGGTTAACGCTGGAAACGGAGTCGCCCGCGGGCTAGGCTCGCCGCGTCATGTCGCGCTGCCGCATCGCCTCCGCCGCCCTTGTGGTGGCGCTTCTCGCCGCGCCGCCTGCCGGGGCGCTCCAGGAGGTGGTGGTGCGCGCGCCCGGCGCGCCGGCCGACCTGCAGCGCAAGCTCGAGCGCGCCTCGCTGACGCGCCGCGCGCTCGAAGAGGCGGAGCAGGATGAGCGCATCGCGCCCGGCGTCGCGCTCTCCGAGGCGCGGGGCGAGTACCGGCAGATGGTCGGCGCGCTCTACTCCGAGGGCTACTATGCCGGAACCGTCTCGGTGCAGGTCGACGGGCGCGAGGCGGCCGAGCTGTCGTTGACCGAGCCCCCCGCCCGGATCGAGCGCATCGTGATCGAGGTGCGGGCCGGCCCGCCCTTCCGCTTCGGGCAGGCCGAGGTGGGGCCGCTCGCCCCCGAGACCCGTGTGCCCGAGGGGTTCGCGACCGCGCAGCCCGCCTTGTCCGGCGTGATCCGCGACGCGGGGCAGACCGCCGTCACCGCCTGGCGCGAAGCCGGCCACGCCAAGGTGACGCTGGCCACGACCGAGATCATTGCCCGCCACGCCGAGCGTCGCCTCGACGCCGACCTTGGCCTCGCGCCGGGGCCCCGGCTGACCTTCGGTCCGCTCGTCATCTCGGGAAACAGGCGCGTGCGGGCCGAGCGCATCCGCGCCATCGCGGGCCTGCCGGTGGGCGAGGTCTATTCCCCGCAGGCGCTCGACCGCGCCGCCGAGCGCCTGCGCCGCACCGGCGCCTTCCGCGCCGTGACGCTGGCCGACGCCGAACAGGTCGGCCCGGACGACACCCTGCCCATCGAGCTCACCGTCGAGGAGGAGAAACGCCGCCGCCTCGGTGCGGGCATCGAGTTTTCCACCACCGAGGGCCTCGCCCTCACCGCGTTCTGGATGCATCGGAACCTTCTCGGCGGGGCGGAAAACCTGCGGTTCGACTTCGCCATCGAGAACATCGGCGTGAGCGAGCGCGACAACGGCACCGACTACAGCATCACGGGCAGCTTCCGTCGCCCCGCGACGCCCATCACCGACATGGACCTGATCTTCGGCGCCGAGATCAGCCGTGAGGACGAGCCGGGCTACCTGTCGGACACGGTGCAGTTCGGCGGCGGCTTCGCCTACCGCTTCTCCGACGACCTGCAGGCCGAGGTGTCGGTGGCCTACCGGGCCAGCCGGGTGGAGGACGCCTTCGGCGAGCGCGAGTTCCAGATGCTCGTCTTTCCGTCCTCTCTGACCTGGGACACGCGCGACGACCCGCTCGACGCGACCGAGGGGATCTTCCTCAAGGCCGGGGCCGAGCCGTTTCTCGGTGTCGTCGACATCGAGAGCGGCGCCCAGCTGACGGCCGACGCGCGCACCTATTTCGGCTTCGGCGAGGACGACCGGTTCGTGGCGGCGGGGCGGGTGCAGTTCGGCAGCCTGTTCGGCCCCGAGATCGAGGACGCACCGCCCGACTACCTGTTCTTCGCGGGCGGCGGCGGCTCGGTCAGGGGCCAGCCCTACCGCTCGCTCGGCACCGGAGAGTTCCGGGACAGGATCGTCGGCGGCCGCTCCTACCTCGCGCTCTCGGCCGAGTTGCGGGCGCAGGTGCGCGGGCCGATCGGCGCCGTGGGTTTCGTCGATGCCGGCTATGTCGGCGCCGAGGAATTCTACGACGGATCGGGCGAGTGGATGACGGGCGCGGGCCTCGGCCTGCGCTACGACACGGGCTTCGGCCCGATCCGGGTCGACGTGGCTGCGCCCGTCGACGGCGGCCCCGACGACGCCGACCCCGTGCAGATCTATATCGGCATCGGGCAGGCGTTCTGATGGCCGGCCGCCTGTTCGCCCTGCTCGCGCTTCTCTGGATCGCCGCCACCGGCCCCGTCGCCGCGCAGGACGAGTCCCCCGGCTTCCTCGGGCGGCAGATCGAGAACGCGCTGTCGGGACCGGGCCGCGACGTGCGCGTGACCGGATTCGAGGGCGCGCTGTCGGGGCGGGCGACGCTGGAGCGGCTGACCTTCGCCGACAGCGAGGGCGTTTGGCTGACCATCGAGGACGCGGTGCTCGACTGGACGCGCGCGGCCCTCCTGCGCGGACGCCTCTCGGTGGCCGAACTTTCGGCCGACAGCATCACCATCGCGCGACCGCCGATCCCCGCCCCGCCGGGCGAGGAGGAGCCGCGCGAGGCGCCCAGCGCCGCCGCCTCGGGCTTTTCGCTGCCCGAACTGCCGGTCGCGGTGAATATCGACGCCCTCGCGGTGGAGCGGCTGGTGCTCGGCGCCCCGGTTCTGGGCGAGCAGGCGGTCTTTGCCGCCGAGGGGGCGCTGCGGCTCGAGAATGGCGACGGCACCGCCGACCTCGCCCTGGTGCGTCAGGATGGCACCGACGACCGGATCGCGCTCGATGCGTCCTTCTCGAACGAGAGCCGCGTGCTCGCGCTCGACCTCGAGGTGCGCGAGGGAGAGGGCGGTCTGATCGGCACGCTCGCGGGCCTGCCCGGCGCGCCGGCGCTCGCGCTCGACGTCGAGGGCACCGGCCCGCTCGACGACTACACCGCACGCATCGACCTCGCCACCAACGGCGAGACGCGGGTGGCGGGCACCGTCATCCTGCGCGGCACCGATGCGGGCGGCCTGCGCTTTTCGGCCGACGTGGGCGGCGACGTGACGCCGCTCGTCGCGCCCGCCTATACCGATTTCTTCGGCCCCGACGTGCAGCTGTCGCTTGACGGCGTGCGCGCCGACGATGGCGCGCTCGACATCGAAGCCCTGTCGCTGCAAGCGCGCAGCCTCTCGCTCGACGGCGCGCTCGCGCTGTCGGCGGGCGGGGTGCCCGAGAGCTTCGCACTGACCGGGCGGCTGGCCGACCCCGAGAACGGCCCGGTGCGCCTGCCCATCGCCGCGCCGCTGACCATCGGCGCAGCCGACCTGTCGGCCCGCTACGACGCGGCGGAGGGCGAGCGGTGGACGCTCGACCTCGTCGCGCGCGGCATCGCCGCCGAGGCGGCCGATATCGGCGCGCTGACGCTCACCGGCGGCGGCACCATCGCGGGCGGGCCGGGCGACCTGCGGGTGACGGCCGCGCTCGACTATGCCGCCGACGGCCTTGCGCTCGCCGACGCCGCCCTGGCCGAGGCGCTGGGCACGCGGATCGACGGCGAGGCGCAGATCGCATGGGCCGCCGATGCGCCGCTGAGCATCGAGCGCTTCACCCTCGGCGGCGCCGATTACGGGCTGCGGGTCGCGGGCGACGCCACCACCGCCGGGCGCACCCTGTCGCTCGACGGCGCTGCCGCGCTCTCGGCCGACGACCTGACACGCTTCGCCGCCCTCGCCGGGCGGCCGATCGAAGGGGCGGCCGATATCCGTGTCGAAGGCGCGGGCGACGTGCTCGGCGGCACCTTCGATCTCGGGCTCGACGTCGAGGGCGAGGGGCTGGCCATCGGGCAGGAGGTGGCCGACCGCTTCCTCGAGGGGCCGGTGACGATCTCCGCCGCCGCCCGGCGCGACCTCGAGGGCACGGTGCTGGAGCGTTTCCGCCTCGACAGCACCGGGCTCGCGGCCAGCGCCGCTGGCCGCGTGGGCGGCCCCGACGGCGCGCTGACCTTCGACGCGACGCTGGCCGATCTGGGCCTGATCCGCGACGATCTCGAGGGCCCGTTGTCCGTCACGGGCGAGGCGACCGAGAGCACGCCGGGCCTGTGGGACGGCGCGGTCGACATCTCGGGCGCCTATGGCCTCGAGGGCCGCGTCGCGGGCGAGGTAGGCCTCGGCGAGGCGGCGGGCGAGACCCGCGTGACGCTCGACATCGCCCTGCCCGACATCGCGCCCCTCGTGCCGGCCCTGCAGGGGGGCGTCGCGGTGACCGGCTCGGCCGCCGAGGCGGGGGGCGGCAACTGGCAAGTCGACCTCGAGGTCGACGCGCCCGCTGGCGCCCGCGTCGCGGTCGAGGGTCTCGTCGGAGGCGCGGAGACCGATGTCGATCTGCGCGTCGAGGTGCCCGATGTCGCCGCCTTCGCCCCCGGCGTGCCGGGCGCGGCCCTGCTGGACGGCAACGCGACGGCCTACGCCCCCGGCGGTTTCGCCGTGACCTTCGACGCAGAGCTTCCCTACGGCGCCACCGCGGATATCCGTGGCCGCGTCGGCGCCTCGCGCTCGGCCGTGACCTACGCGCTGCGCGTGCCCGACCTCTCGGCGCTCTCGCCGGCCCTCTCCGGCCCGGCCACGGCCGAGGGGCGCGCGGTGCAGCAGCCCTCGGGCCAGATCGCCTTGACGGCCGACGCGACCGGCCCTTTCGACGCGACCGCCGACATCCGCGCCCTCGTCGGCATCGCCGACGACGGGTCGCGCACCCGCGCCGAGGCGACCATCCGCCTGCCCGACACAGGGGCGCTGACGCCGCAGCTCTCCGGCCCGCTCGTGGCCGACGTCACGGCGGCGCAGCGGCCCGGCGGCTGGGCGGTCGAGTTCGACGCCGACGGCCCCTACGGAGCGACGCTGGCCGCCGAGGCGGTGCTCGGCGAGGCGACCGATGTGCAGGCCCGCCTCGCCGTGCCGAGCCTTCAGCCCCTCGTCCCCACCCTCTCGGGCAGGCTGGCGGCGACGGCCACGGCCACACGGCAGGGCGACGGGCCGTGGCAGGTCGACCTGTCGGGCGACGGCCCCTACGGCGCGACCTTCGCCGCGCAGGCCGAGGCCGGCGCAGGACCGGTCGCGGCCGACCTGCAGGCGCGGTTGCCCAACGTCGCCTCCCTCGTGCCGCGCTTCTCGGGCGAAGCCGCGCTCGAGGCGAGCGTCACGCAGCCGGAAGCGGGCGCGCCCCTGCAGGTCAGCGCCGACGCCGCCCTGCCCTACGGCGCCAGCGCCGAGGTGACGGGCCGGGTGGGCCAGGGCGCGGGCCGTCTGCGCCTCGGCCTCGGCGTGCCGAACATCGCGCCCCTGGCCCGCGGGCTGACCGGCAGCCTGCGCGTCACCGGCACGGCGACCGAGCGCCCCGAGGGCTGGGCGCTCGACGTGCAGACCGCCGGGCCCGGCGCTGCCGCGGCCTCGGTCATCGGCGTGCTGGCGCCGGGCGGGGCGAGCTCGCTGCGCGCGCAGGGCACCGCGCCGCTCGGCCTCGTCAACGGCATCCTCGCGCCGCAGCGCCTCGACGGCGATCTGCGCTTCGACCTCGGCTTCGATGGCGCTCCGTCGCTGCAGAACCTCTCGGGCACGCTTTCGACCGACGGCGCGCGCATCTCGATCCCTGCGGCCAACCTCGCCTTCCAGAACATCGACCTCACCGCCGACATCGCCGGCGGGCGGCTGTCGCTCGACGGGCAGGCGACCGCGCCCGAGGGCGGCAGCCTCGGCGTGTCGGGGCCGATCGACCTCGGCGCGCGCTTCCCCGCCGACCTGACGCTGACGCTGAACGGGCTGACCCTTGCCGACCCCTCGCTCTACCGCACCACGCTGAACGGGCAGGTCAGCGTGAGCGGCCCGCTCACGGGCGGCGGCGGCGCCATCGCAGGCCGGATCGAGGTGGGCGAGACCGAGCTGCGCATCCCCTCTGGCGGCGTCGGCTTCGGCGCCAACATCCCGCGCGTGACCCATATCGGCGAGTCGGCGGCCGTGCGGCAGACGCGCGTCTGGGCCGGCCTGGTCAACGAACGGCGCGACGAGCGGATCGCCGAGGGGCGGCCCGGCAACGTCTTTTCGCTCGACCTGACGATCGACGCGCCCAACCGGATCTTCCTGCGCGGCCGCGGCCTCGACGCCGAGCTCGGCGGCGCGTTCACATTGGGCGGCACCACGCGGCGCCCGGCGCCGGTCGGCGGCATCGAGGTGATCCGCGGGCGGCTCGACATCCTCGGCCGACGGCTGGAGCTGGCCGAAGACGGGCGGATGACCCTGGGGGGCGACCTCGTCCCCTTCCTCGATCTCTCGGCGACCTCGGACGACGCGGAGGACTTCACCATCATCATCCGCATCGAGGGGCCGGTGAACGAGCCCACCTTCGCCTTCGAATCGCAGCCGCCCCTGCCGGAAGACGAGGTGCTGGCGCGATTCTTCTTCGGCAAGGGCCTCGCCAACCTCTCGCCGCTGGAGGCCGCCCAGCTCGCGGCGTCCGTGGCGCGGCTGACCGGGCGGGGCGGCAACGGCCTGCTCGGCGGGCTGCGCGAGAGCCTCGGGGTGAGCGACCTCGACCTGGTGACCGACGACGATGGCGACGCGGCGCTGCAGATCGGCGCCTACCTGTCGGAGAACATCTATACCGACGTGACGACGTCGTCGGATGGCCAGACCGAGCTGAACATCAAGATCGACATCACCGACGACGTGACGGTGCAGGGCAGCGCCGACAACGAGGGCGAGACCTCGATCGGCATCTTCTACCAGCGCGATTACTGATCGTCGGCGGCCCCGGCGCGGGTCGGAGGGGGGCCGTCTGCCCCCCGCTCGCCTCCGGCTAGCCCCCCCGAGAGTATTTCGGCCAAGATGATGGACCGGGCGATGACGCGTCGCGCGGCTCAGACCAGCCGGCCGGCCGCCCAGATCGCCCCGATCAGCACCGGCTGGTGCACGAGGTAGACGGCGAGGCTGTGCCGCCCCGGCCACGTCAGGGCGCGCACGAGGGGCCCTTGGGGCTCGGCCCGGGCGAGGCGGGCGAAGAGGCCCGCGCGCTCGGCCGCCCGGGCCACGGCGATCCCGGCGAGGCAGGGGGAGAGCCAGGGAAAGAGCGGGACGAAATCCATCGAGCGCGGCGTCCAGGTCGACAGGCCCAGCCACGCGAGGGGGCGGGCGTCGAACGCCCCCGTCGCCAGCAGCGCCGGTGCGGCCAGGACGAAGGCGGCCGCGGCCAGCGTGACGCCCGCGGGCAGGCGGAGGAAGGCGAGGCCCACCACGCTCGCCGCCGCGATGGAATGCAGGATTCCGAAGAACACGTAGCGGTCGGGCATCGCCGCCCAGGTGGCGAGGCTGATGCCGGCCGCCGCCACCGCCAGCACCGCCAGCCGCCGCAGGAAAGGCCGCCAGCGGATGCCGCGCCCGTGCGCGAGCCACAGGCTCATGCCGGCCACGAAGAGGAAGCCGCCCGCCACGATCCGCGCCAGAACGACCCAGACGCCCGACAGAGACGTGCCCGGCGGAACGTGGCCGAAAAGCTCGAGATCGACGACGAAGTGGAACACGATCATGCCCGCCAGCGCCGCCGTGCGGGCGAGGTCGACCGTGGCGAGGCGCGCGCTACTCGGCCGCGACGCCGTCGGTGAACTGGAGGCGGGCGAGCCGGGCGTAGAGGCCGCCCTGCGCGACGAGCTGGTCATGGGTCCCCTCCGCCACGATGCGCCCCTCCTCGAAGACGAGGATGCGGTCGGCCTGCTTCACCGTGGCGAGGCGATGGGCGACGATGATCGTCGTCCGCTCGGCGGCCATCTCGGCGACGGCGTGCTGCACGGCCTGCTCGCTCTCGGCGTCGAGCGCCGAGGTCGCTTCGTCGAGCAGCAGCACCGGCGCATCGCGCAGAATGGCGCGGGCTATGGCGATGCGCTGCTTCTGCCCGCCCGAGAGCATCACCCCGCGCTCGCCCACAAAGGTATCGTACCCCTTCGGCAGCTTCGCCACGAAGTCGTGCGCGGCCGCGGCGCGGGCGGCGGCCTCGACCTGCGCGTCGGTCGCGCCCGGACGGCCGAAGCGGATGTTCTCGCGCGCCGTGTCGCCGAAGATCACCGGGTCTTGCGGAACGAGGGCGATCGCCTTGCGGAAGTCGGAGCGGGCCATCGTGTCGATCGGAACGCCATCGAGCGTGATGCGCCCCGCCTGCGGATCGTAGAAGCGCAGGAGCAGCTGGAGGATGGTCGACTTGCCGGCACCGGAGGGGCCGACGAGCGCCACCGTCTCGCCGGGCCTGACCGCGAACGAGACGTCGTGCAGCGCCGCCGCCTCGGGCCGGGCGGGGTAGTGGAACGTCACCCCGTCGAGGGCGAGCGCCCCCTGCACGGGCTTCGGCAGGGGTGTCGGCGCGGACGGATCCCGCACGCTGTCGACCGCGCCCAGCAGCTCCACCAGACGCTCGGTTGCGCCCGCGGCACGCTGCAGCTCGCCCCAGATCTCCGACAGGGCGGCGACCGAGCCTGCCATGATGGCCGCGTAGATGACGAACTGCACCAGCTCGCCCGGGCTCATGCCGCCCGCGCGCACGTCGCGCGCCCCCATCCACAGGACGCCGAGAATGCCGGAGAACACCACGAAGATGATGATCGCCGTCATCGCCGCCCGCACCGTGATCCGCTTCTTGGCGGTCTCGAAGCTCTTCTCGGTGACGTCGGAGAAGCGCCCCTTCGAGGCCGCCTCGTGGGTATAGGCCTGCACCGTCTGCACCGACAGCAGCGCCTCCGAGGCGTTGCCCGACGATTGCGCGATCCAGTCCTGGTTCTCGCGCGACAGCCGCCGCAGGCGGCGCCCCAGGGCGAGGATCGGCACGATCACCACGGGGATCAGCGCCAGCACCATGCCCGTCAGCTTGGCCGAGGTGACCAGCATCATCGCCAGCCCGCCCACGAACAGCAGCACGTTGCGCAGGAACCACGACACCGACGACGAGACGACCGACAGGATCAGCGTCGTGTCCGTGGTGATGCGCGAGAGCACCTCGCCGGTCATCAGCCGCTCGTAGTATTCCGGCGACATGCCGATCATCCGGTCGAACACGGCCTTGCGGATGTCGGCCACCACCCGCTCGCCCAGCCGCGTCACCATCCAGTAGCGCGCCGCCGTTCCGAGGGCGAAGATCGCGGCGAGCCCGATGGCGCCGACGAAATAGCGGTCGAGCAGCGCGACCTCGCCGGTGGCGAACCCGTCGACCACCCGGCGCGCGGCGATGGGCAGCGTCAGCGAGACAGCGGCGGTGAGCACCAGCGCGGCAGCGGCGAAGGCGACCCAGCCGCGATAGGGCACGAAGAACGGGAACAGCGCGCGCAGGGCGCCGATGCGCTTCGACCCCGCCCGCTCGGACGGGGAGTGCGGGGGCGCCGGCTGGGGCCCTGCCTGCGCCTCGGCGTCTGCCATGGCTGTCGTCTCCTCCTGTTCCGCATGGGCTTAGCGCCCGGGGCGGGGGCGGGCAACCCGGCCGCCTGCGCCATCTGCCGCAGGCGTGGCGCCGCGCCGCGCGGGGAGCGGGACCGGTCAGGCGTGCGGGGGTCAGGCGTGCGGGGGTCAGGCGTGCGGGGGCTTGAGCTCCTTGAAGACGTAGATCGGCAGCAGGATCTGCGCGAGCAGGCTGCCGAGCCAGACGAGCAGCGTCGCCGCCAGCCAGTTGGCGATGCCGCCGATCTCCATCCCCGGCATGAGCAGCGCCGTGACGAGCAGGCCCAGCGCCACCACGGCGAGCGCGATCCCGCCCGCGAGCTGCGGCACGTAGCGCTGCGAGAGCGTCTCGACGAGCGGGGCGAGCAGCGCGGTGGCGACCGAGAAGATCACGACAGCCAGCAGAAAGGCCACGAAATCGATCCGGAAGCCGTCGAGCAGCAACACGGCAAGCAGCAGCCCCGCCGAGCTCGCCACCAGGTAGGCCAGAATGGAAATGGCACGCTTGCGCATCTGTCGTCTCCTTCGTCGCCGCCTTGCCATGGCGTTGGCTCTCTTTGGCCCTCTCTAGCAGACGCGCGGGGCGATGCCACCACCCGTGCAGGGCAGGGGTCGCCCTGCCGCGATACCGCACCGGCAAGGGCCGGCGCCCGCCGGGCGGCGCGGGTGGGCGGGTGGGGCGACGGACGGGCGCCGCCCCCCGTGCCGCGCGCCCCGTGCCGCCGGCCTCCCCGTGCCACCGGCCTCCCCGTGCCGCCGGCCTCCTCGTGCCGCCGGCCTCCTCGTGCCGCCGGCCTCCTCGTGCCGCCGACCTCCTCGTGCCGCCGGCGCGGCCGTCCCCGTCTCAGCGGCCGATGGCGCGGTCCAGGAAGGCCGTGCCACGCGACAGCGCGTCCGCCGTCGCCTCGGGGAAGTAGCCGAGCGTCGAGAGCGGCGCCTTCTCCCGCTGGTCGAAGCCGTGGGTGACACCGGCATAGACATGGGTCTCGATCGGCAGGCCCCGCCGCGCCTCGCGCGCCGCCACCTCGAGGCACGGCTTCTCCGAGGCGATGCTGTCGCCCTCTGCCAGCAGGAACAGCACCGGGAGCGCCGTCTGCCACCCCCGCCGGCTCGCCCGCGACAACCCCCCGCAATAGGGATAGAGCAGCAGCGCGGCCTGCACCCCGTCGAGCGGCGCGGGGCCGTCGGGCCACCCGGTCAGCGTCAGCGGAGCCTGCCCGTGATCGGCCATCGACAGGTATTCGAGAATCGCCCAGCCCCCGTGCGACGCCCCGATCAGCGCGAGCCGCGTCTCGTCGACCTGCGGCATCGCGCGGGCGTCGGCGAGCGCCACGGCGATGTCGCCGGCCCGCTCGGCCCCGTTGAGCAACTGGCCCGCGCAGACGAGCCGCCACAGTTCGAACTCGGTGAAGCCGCGCGGCGCGTGGCTGTCGACCGCGAGCGAGGCCCAGCCCGCCTCGGCCAGCGCCTGCGCCCAGGTCTCGAGGTTGTCGCGCGGCCCGTCGCAGCCCGACAGCAGCAGCGCGGTGGGAAACGGCCCCTCCCCTTCTTCGGGCACGGTGAGCGTGTAGGATGGAGAGAGCATCGACGACAGCGTCTCGGGCGGCACCCGCGGCACGGTCAGCCCGGTATAGCGGCCCACCGTGTTGGCCGCCACGAGCAGGACGAGCCCCGCCACAACGCCGCCCGCCACCAGCCATCCGATCATGCGTACCCCCATTCGCCTGCCTTTCGCTGCGCGCGCACAGTGTCACGGCCCGCCGCACCACGTCTTGACCTTTCCGGCCGGGCTTGGCCACCTCGCGCAAGGGAAGGCGCGAGGACGGGAGGCGGCTTTCGGATGGCACGGTTCGGCCCCCTCGCCCTGATCGTGGGCGGCGTCGCGGCGGCGCTCGGCAACCCGCGGGTGCGGCTTCTCCTCGCGCTCACCGGCTCGGCCATCCTGATCGCCACGGTCTTCTACCGCTGGATCGAGGGGTGGGGCTGGCTCGACGCGCTGTTCTTTTCGGTCGTCACGATCTCGACCGTGGGCTACGGCGAGATCGTGCCCGAGACAGCCGCGGGCAAGATCTTCACGATGGTGTACATTTTCTGCGGCATCGGGCTGTTCGTGGCGGCGGCGGGCGCGATGGCCGACGAACTGATCCGCCGCGCCCACGACCAAGCCGGAAAGGAAGGGGACGATGAGCCTGACACTTGACGACATCGACGACGAGTCGGGCGCCCTGCCCGAGCCGCGCTGGTGGCGCGTCTCGGGCTTCGCTCTGGCGGTGGGGGCGCTCTTATTCGTGGCCTCGCTCACCCCCTCGCTGATCCCGCGCCCCGCCGCGCTGCAGGGGGCGCTGTCGGGCGCCTCGGCGGCGCTCGGCTACGCGGTCGGCGCGGGCCTGCTCTGGCTCTGGCGGATCATGCGCCTGCCCGAGGCCGACGACGACGACGCACGCCGCTTCCGCGCGGCGTTCATCGTCATCGCGCTGGCGCTGTGCACCTGGGGTCTCTGGCAGGCGGCCGAGTGGCAGAACGCGACGCGCCGGGCGATGGAGCTGCCGCCGGTCGACACCGTCCACCCCCTCGTCGTCGCACCGATCGCGGCCCTGATCTTCGCGCTTCTGTGGCTCGCGGGCAGCGCCTTCACGATGGTCGTGCGGCGGGCGGGGCGCGCGCTGTCGCGCGTGCTGCCGGGGCGGGTCGGGCCGGTCATGGGCTTCGCCGTCGCGGCCCTGCTCTTCTGGTCGCTGATCGAGGGCGTGCTGGTGAAGCGCGTGATGGAGGCCGCCGACGCCTCGTTCGCCACCGCCGAAGAGGTGTTCTCGCCCGGCGCCGCGGCGCCGCCCGCCACCGACATGACCGGCGGCGTCGAGTCGCTGATCACCTGGGGCGATCTGGGCAACCGGGGGCGCGACTTCGTCGCCCGCACGCCGACCGCCCGCGAGATCGGCGCCTTCTGGGGCGAGGGCGCGATGCGGCCCGTGCGCGTCTATGTCGGCCGGGTCTCGGCCGAAAGCCCGCGCGCGCGCGCCGAGCTCGCGCTGGAAGAGCTGATCCGGCAGGGCGGTTTCGACCGCGAGATCCTTATCGTCACAACCCCCGTCGGCACCGGCTGGATGGATCCGGGCGCCCACGACACCGTCGACTTCATGTGGGGCGGAAACACCGCCCATGTCGCCGCGCAGTATTCGTATCTCACCTCGGTGCTCTCGATCCTGACCAACGTGGAGTACGGGCTCGACCAGGCGCGCGCCCTCTTCGACGTGATCCACGACCACTGGTCGGCCCTGCCCGAGGGCGACCGCCCCGCCCTTTACATCCACGGCCTCAGCCAGGGCGCGCTCAACAGCCAGGCGACGCTGCCGCTGTTCGACGTGCTGGCCGACCCGCCGGGGGGCGCGTTCTGGGCGGGCTCCCCCTTCGTGAGCCCGGTCTGGAGCGCGATCCGCGACCGCCGCGAGCACGGCAGCCCGGAATGGCGGCCGCGCTACGGCAACGGCTCGCTCGTGCGCGTGACCAACCAGCAGAACGTGCTCGACGACCCCGCCTTCGCGTCGTGGGGGCCGATCCGCTTCGTGTTCCTGCATTACGGCTCCGACCCCATCGTCAACGCCTCGATCGCCGACATCTGGCGCGCACCCGACTGGCTGACGGGAGAGCGCCCGCCCGACGTCGCACCCGAGATGCGGTGGTATCCGCTCGTGACCGCCTTCCAGCTCACGCTCGACATGACAACGGCGCTCTCGGTCGAGGGCTACGGGCATTTCTACGTCGCCGACGACTACATCGACGCCTGGGCCGCGCTCACCGAGCCGCCCGGCTGGTCAGAGGCGCGGGCGGCCGAGCTCAAGGCGCTCTGGGCCACGCGCCCGCCGCCGTGGTGAGCGCGGCCAGCGCCGTCCACCGCGCCGCCGCCCTGCTCGGCGCGGAGGTCGCCGAGGCCCGGCCCCTCCACGGCGGCGACCTGTCGGAGGTCGTCCGCCTGCGTCTGGCCGACGGGCGGAGCGCCGTGGCCAAGAGCGTGGCCAGGACCGGCCCGACCGCCCGCGCCGAGGCCGAGATGCTCGAGGCCATCGCCGCGGCGGGCGCTCCGGCCCCTGCCGTGCTCGCCGTCGACGACGACGTTCTGGTGATGGAGGATCTCGGCGACGAGACCGGCCTGTCCGACGCCTGGGGCGCCTTGGGCGCCGCGCTCGCGACGCTGCACGCCGACACCGGCGACGCCTATGGCTGGCCGCGCGACCATGCCTTCGGCCCCGTCGCCATCCCCAACGCGCCGGCCGACAGCTGGCCCGACTTCTGGGCCGAGCGTCGGCTGCTGCCCGCGGTGCCGCACCTGCCCGCGCCCCTCTCGCGGCGCGTCGAGATGCTGGCCGCCCGCCTGCCCGATCTGCTGCCCGAGCGCCCGCCCGCCGCGCTGCTGCACGGCGATCTCTGGACGGGCAACGTCATGGCGCGGGGCACGCGGCTGCTGGGGCTGATCGACCCGGCCTGCTACCGCGGCCACGCCGAGGTCGACCTTGCCATGCTGCACCTGTTCGGCCAGCCCGGCCCCGCCTTCCGCGACGCCTACGGCCCGCCCGAGCCGGGCGAGCAGGCGCGGCGGCCCGTCTACACGCTCTGGCCGGCGCTGGTGCATCTGCGCCTGTTCGGGTCCAGCTATCGCGGCCTCGTCGAGGGCTGTCTCGACGCTGCCGGGGCCTGACCGCCGCACTCTCTTCCCCTCTCCCCGAGGGGCGGCTATGCCCGCGCCATGACACCACGCGCCCGCGACGCCGCCGGCTTCGCCGTGGCCTGCGCCGGGGCGGCGGCAGGCGGCGGGGCAGCCCATGCGATCGGCTTTCCCGCACCGTTCCTCACCGGCTCGGCCACCGCCGTCACCCTGCTGGCGCTCGCCGGGGCGCCGCTGCACGTCCCCGGCCTCGTGCGGCAGGCCGCCTTCCTCGTGCTGGGAATCGGCATCGGCACGGGCGTGACGCCCGAAGTCGTCTCGTCGCTCGCCGAGTGGCCGCTCTCGCTCGCGGTGCTGACGGCATCGCTCGCGGCCTCCCTGCTGGCAGGCAGCCTGCTCATGGAGCGGATGGGCTTCGACCGGCTGTCGGCGGTGCTCGCCGCCACGCCGGGGCACCTGAGCTACGTCATCGGCTACGCGACCGAGCGGGGCCTCGACGTGCCTCGCATCGCGGTGGTGCAGGCGATGCGCGTGCTGCTGCTGACGCTTCTCGTGCCGCCGCTGCTGGTGCTATGGGGCGAGCCCGGCGACGCGGCGATGGCGGCGCTGCCGCCCATGTCGCCGCTCTCGCTCGCCGCGCTGGCCGGACTGGGGACGGCGGCGGGCCTCGCGCTGCTGTGGCTGCGGGTTCCGGCGGCGCTGCTGCTGTCGGGCATGTGCGTCTCGGCGGTGGGTCACGCCGCGGGGCTGACACCGGGCGTGCTGCCGCCGTGGCTGGCGCTGTCCGCCTTCGCCCTGCTCGGCACGCTCGTCGGCATCCGGTTTCGCGGGGTGCCCCTGCGGATCGTGCAGCAGGCGCTGGCGGCCGGGCTCGCCGTCACCACGCTGACCTGCGGCATCGCCGTGGCCGCGATGGCGCTCGCCGTGTCTCTCACGGGCCTCGCGCCGACGCTGCTGCTGGTGGCCTACGCCCCCGGCGGTGTCGAGGCGATGGCCGCGATGGCCGTGCAACTCGGCCTCGCGCCCGCCTTCGTCGCGGCTCACCACGTCGCGCGGCTGCTGGTGTTGACCCTGCTGGTGCCCGCGTTTCTCGCCCGCCGGGCGCGCTCCTGACGGCCGCGGCGATGATGCGCGCCGACGATGCGCGTCGCTGCCGTCTGCCCCCCCCCGGCGGATGCGCCCATCGGCCGGGAGCGGCAGGGCTGCCTCAGCCGTGCGACGCCTCCCGCGCGCGTCCCGGCAGGGCGACGCGGCCCGCACGCAGGTCGGCCCGCGTGGCGTAGGTGCGGGCCGACGGGCCTTAGAGGCGGCCGATATCGGCCCGGCCGATCAGCCCCGGTGCCAGCTGCGGGCAGGCGGCGAGCAGGCCCGCGAGCGCGCGCGCGCCGAGCCCGCGCAGAGCCATCGGGCCGGAATAGAGCGTCTCGGTCACCGCGCCCTCGGCCCGGATCAGACTGTGCCGCTCGGCGAGCACGCGGTGATAGGTGACACCCTCCGCCCGGCGGTCGACCCGCGCGATCCTGCCGCCGCAGAACTCTGCGAGGTGGTGGGCACGCACCAGCCTGTCGCCTGCGACAGCGTCCCCGGCTCCCCCCGCCCCGACGCCGCGCACGAGAAAGGCGTGCTGCGGCGAGACGACCATGCGCCGCGCGTTGCCGCCGCCCGAGACGCTGTCGCGCCCGCCACCGCCGACGATCGTGTCGGCCCCGTCGCCGCCGAAGAGTCGGTCGTCTCCCGCGCCGCCGACGATGGGACCGTCGCCGGCCCCGCCAAAGCCCGTGTCGTGGCCGTCGCCCCCGTCGATGCTGTCGGCGCCGCCGTTACCGCAGACCAGGTCGTCGCCGGCGCCGCCCCTCACCGAATCGTCGCCGGACTGGCCGTCGAGGGTGTCGTCGCTGCGCGTGCCCTCGACCCGGTCGGCGTTCCAGTTCGACCCGGTGACCTGCCAGACAGCCATGCGAGGCCCTCCGTTTCCTTTGCCGCAGGGGCGAGACGAAACGGGCGTAGCATGGCGAGGGTTAATCGAAGCCGATCAATGGCGTGGAGCGCGGTCCCTTATCTGGCCCCGACCTGGCCCCGACCGGGTCGCGCCGGGCGGCGGCTTGGCGGGGCGTGGTCGGCGGCCCGCCGTCCCGGCGCCTCGGCCAGGGCCGTCACCGGGTTCGGCCCCCGCCGTCCCGACGCCTCGGCCAGGGCCGTCACTGGGCGAGCAGGCGCAGCCCCTGGGTGACGTCGGCGCGCACCGCGAGCTTGAGCGACGGCTCGTCGCCCGCCTCGAGCGCGGCGATGATCACGCGATGGCCGCGGGGCGCCTCCGTCCGCCCGAGCCGGCCGTAGAGCGCCCGCATCGTGGGCCCGAGTTGCAGCCAGACGGTCTCGGCCAGCGCGAGCATCGCCGGCGCCTGCGCCCGCAGATAGAGCGTGCGGTGGAACTCGAGATTCGTGCGGATGTAGGCCGGCGCATCGCGGCGCGCGATCGCCTCGGCGATGGTCTGGTTGATCGTGCGCAGCCGGTCGATCAGGGCGGGATGCGCGCGCGGCATCGCCCGCGCCGCGAGCTCGGGCTCGAGCAGGGCGCGCACGGCGGCGAGCTCTTCCAGCCGGTCGGCGCCGAGCGTGGGCGTGGCCACCCGCCCCGAGGGCGAGAGCGTCAGCGCCCCCTCGGCCGCCAGCCGCCGCACCGCCTCGCGCGCGGGGGTCATCGACACGCCGAACTCGCGCCCGAGCCCCCGAAGGGTAAGCGCCTCGCCGGGGCCGATCTCGCCGTGCATGATCCGCGTCCGCAGCGCCCGGTAGAGCCGCTCGTGCGCGGCAGGGGCCGCGGCGGGCTGGGCCGCCGGCGCCGTCACGTCCGAGGGGCGGGGAGTGTAGAGCATGGGGGCGATCCTGCGCGCCGGCGCGCCCCCGGTCAATCCGTCCCGCTCACGGCACGGCCGCCGAGAAGCGGGGGCGGTGCAGCTCCGGGCCGTGCTCGCGCAGCCAGCGGCGGTGCGCCTCGTAGTCGGGGCAGAGCCCGCGGACCACTGCCCAGTAGCGCGCCGAATGGTCCATCACCGCGAGATGGGCGACCTCGTGCGCGGCGACGTAGTCGAGCACGTCGGGCGGCGCCATCGCCAGACGCCACGAATACATCAGCGCCCCAGCCTCGGTGCACGAGCCCCAGCGCGAGCGGGTGTCGCGCAGGGTGATCCGGCCATAGGGGCGGCCGAGCCGCGCGGCATGGGCGTCGGAGGCCGCGGTCAACCGCTCGCGCGCCAGCGCCTTGACGAGTCCGGCCACCGTTCCGGGCACCGACGCCGCGCGCGCCGACACCTCGATCGCGCCTGCCTCTGGGCGAAGCGCGCTGCGCGGCCCCGCGATCACCGTGCAGGGCCGCCCCTCGACGGGCAGAACGCTGCCCCAGCCGACGATCTCGGGGGCACCGATCTCGGCGAGGTGGCCGCGGATCCACGTCGCCCGCTCCTCGGCGAAGGCGATTGCGGCGCGCAGCGGCATGCCGCGCGGCAGCGTCAGCGTCACGCGCCCGTCGAGGCGCGAGACGCGCAGGCTCATCCGCCGCGCCCGGGCCGAGTGGCGCAGGTGCACGCGCACGGGCGGCGCGCCCCTCAGGTCGTGGTGCTCCATGCGCCCGTCCCGCGTTTGTCATCCCGCGTTTGCCGTCCCGGCCGGCACGGCGCTCCCCCCGGGCACGCCCCCCGGGACGTCGCCGCGCAAGGCGCGAGAGGGGTTGATCGCCCCGCGCCCCTGTGGCATGCGCTGCGACTGACCTTCCAGAAACCACGAGGATCCCGCGCATGCCCAAGGAAGAATGGGGAGTCAAGCGCGTCTGCCCGACCACCGGCAAGCGATTCTACGACCTCAACAAGAGACCCGTCGTCAGCCCCTACACCGGCGAGGCGGTACCGCTCGAGGACGGGCCGAAGGCACGCGTCGCCATCCCGGAGGAGAAGAAGACGAAGCCCAAGACCGAGGAGGCCGAAGTCATCGACGAGGGCGACGTGCTCGAGGAAGACGACACCGATGTCGACCTCGGCGACGACGTCCTTGAGGAAGACGACGAGGACAGCGTCTCGCTCGACGACATCGCCGACGTGGGCTCCGACGACGACGAGAGCTGAAACGGAGGCTCGGGGCCCCCGCGCCGCTCGACGGGGTGCAGGGGTGCGCGCCCGGCGCGCTTGCCGCGCGGCGCGGGGCAGCCTACTTCGGCAGGGAATCGTGCGAGGCGCCCAATGACCGAAAAGCCAGACCAGCCCCTTTCGCCGCAGGACGCGCTGGTGGCGCTGATGATCGCCACCTCCGTCTCTGACGAGACGGTGCGCACGGCCGAGCTGGTCACCATCGACCGGATCGTGAATCACCTTCCGGTCTTCGCCGATTACGACGTCGACCGGACGCGCCTCGTCGCCAACCTCGTCTTCGAGCTCTTCGAGGAGGAGGACGGGCTGGCCGCCCTCTTCGGCATCGTGCGCATCGCCCTGCCCGAACGGCTGCACGAGACTGCCTACGCCATGGCCTGCGACGTGGCGGCCGCCGACGGCGTGCTCGGCCAGCCCGAGCTGCGGATGCTCGAGGAGATCCGCTACGAGCTCGACATCCCCCGCCTGCACGCCGCCGCGATCGAGCAGGGCGCCCGCGCCCGCCACCTCACGCTCTGACCCGTCCAGGTGGCGCCCCTGCCCCGCGACCCACGCGGCGGGGCCGTGGGAGCCGTGCGTATTTGCGACAGAAAGAAGCAGGGGTCCGCCCCCCTGGCGGCCGCCTGCGGGGCGGCGGGGGCGGGCGATCACGACGGGCCGACGCGCGGTCCGACATGCGGGCCGAGGCGGCGGGGCCGCCTCAGCACCCGCTGCAGGCGAGCGAGGCGGGGCGGGGCCGCGGGCGCAGGCGCAGGCCCTCGGGCGGCACCTCGCCGTAGAGCGTCGTCCAGCGGTCGAT
>HLSNC_1000316_pt1 | contig 43960 bp, 41 predicted proteins | sample HotLakmetagenome_2_FD_14041 | JGI IMG/M metagenome (IMG submission 14041)
CCCTTCGAGGCGTCCTTGCCGCTGTGGTGGATCAGCATGATATGCGCGCCGGTCGCCCGCCGCAGATGGTCGATGCCGCGCATCAGCGCGCCCACGTCCGGCGCGGCGTTCTCGTCGCCCGCCATGACACGGGCCAGCGTGTCGAAGATGATCAGCGCGAACGGGCCGTGAATGTCCGACAGGTGCCGGACCGCCTGCGCCAGCGCCGGGGCGTCGCAGTTGCGCCCGCCGATGGTCACGGGTGCCTGCAAAACCATGAACTGCGCCTGAGCGGCTGCCAGCCGGTTGGTGAAGAGCGTGCCGCCTTCCGCTGCGATGTAGAGAACAGGGCCAGCGGTGACGCGGTAGCCCGCCCAGGCGCGCCCTTGCTGGACGTGGTGTGCTAGGTCCAGCGCCCAGAAGGACTTGCCGACATTGGCCTCGCCATAGACGACAGAGACGCTATCGCGGTTCAGCCATCCCTTCACAACGTAGTCGTGATCGAGAACCGGCTGTGCCTCGCCAGCGAACCGCACCGAGTCCAGAAGCCGCTGCGCGGTCTGTGACAGCTTCGGCTTCAGCGGCGTGACGGTCTCCGCTTTCTCGAAAGCCCGCCGGATGCCCTGTTCGCCTTTAGCAGTGCCGCTCATGCTGCGCTCCGCGTGTGGCGAAGATAGGCGAGAAAGGCCGATTGATTTTCGGGGGTCATCGCCTCGAAGGCCGCGACCACAATCGCCTTGCGATAGCCTTCATGCGCGCCCGTGGCCCAGCGGCGGGCCTCGATCATCGTGCCGCACCAGCCGGTGTTCGGCATATGCTGCCACGCCGGGCCGAGAAAGTCGCAGAGACAGGCGCGGGACGGTGCAGCCTTCATGCCGCGGCCTCCGCCTTGGCCGATTCCCAAGCCTCGATCTCCGACAGGCGCCAGCGGGTGCAGCCGGGCGACAGGCGCACCGGACGCGGCATGTCGGACCGTTCACGCTGCCAGCGCCAGACGGTGTTGCGTGCCACGCCGTAGCGCGCCGCAAGGTCGGTGTCGCGTAGGAACGTTTCGGCCATTGGCGGCTCCCTTCGTTACAGGTCGCCCCAATGTGGTCAGGCAAAGCCCGGCAAGTCGTCACCAGTCAGCCCGAAAAATCCGTGCGATGTGTGTATCAGGAAGGTTCGCGCTCCCGCGACCACGCCCGAAATGCCGCCCGCGGGTCGCCTTCGATGCCGCAGGCTTCGAACAGGTCGGACAAGAAGGCGCCAAAAGGCCCGGCCACGTTCAAGTCGCTTCCGCTTGGCGCCGGGGTGCCGCTGTCGGTAGCCCAGATTCGACGCGCCACCTCAACCACCTGAACACCTCGAAGATTGAGGCGCGCCAGAGACGGACGCGCCCGGTCCGAATCTTCAACCACCTGTTTCGTCAAGCGGATCGCACCGCGAACGGCAGTCGCAAGCTCCGCCAGTGCGTCAAGGTCTCGAAGGCAGGCTAGTGCTGCATCGCCTGTCAGCCCGCCCGGTGTCCGGTCCATATCCCAATAGGCCACGTCCTGTTTCAAGAAGCGTTCATGCGCTCGGTAGATCGCGGCTCCCTCCAGATCGCGCCGCGCCGCTTGCGTCATGGCGTCCGGCTTTAGTGCGACGATTGCCTCGCCCAAAGCACGCGACAGACGGTCCAGATTGTCCAAGTCTCGCGTCTTGTCGAAAAGATACGGGTCATCATCGAAAGCCATTTCCAGAAAGCCGCGGGCGCGAAACCTCGCCACCGCTGGCGAGACATTCAGATGGCGCTGCATCACGCCTGCTATCGCATCATCCATTCGCCGCCTCCAGCTTCACCACCTTTGCGCCTGCCTTGCCTTTGAGGAACCGCGCCCATGCCCCCATCATCTGCCGCCGTTTCTCGATCATGTCGGAGCGGCGATAGGCCCGTTCAACGGTCGTGCCGACCGTGTGTGCCAAGGCGATTTCCACCATGTCGCGCTCGTATTCAGTGCGCTCCGCCGTCCAGTCCCGAAAGGTCGAGCGCAGCCCATGCGGCACCGCCGGGCGCCCTGACCGGGGGTCGAGATACCCGCCGTCGCGGGCCTCGTGAATCCGCTTCATGCACGCGCTCAGGGCCATGTCGGACAGCATCCCGCCCCGCGCCGCCGGGAAGACGTAGGGGCTACCCTGCATCCGCGGCAGGCCCTTCAACAGCGCCACCGCGTCCGCCGTGAGCGGAACGCGGTGTTCCCGCTGCGCCTTCATTCGCTCCGCCGGGATGATCCACAAGCCCGCGTCCATGTCGATTTCATCCCATGTCGCGCCGCGAACCTCGCCGGACCGCGCCGCCGTCAGGGCCACAAACTCCAGCGCGCGGGTCGCCATGCCATCGCGCTTGCGCAAATCGGAGAACCAGTCAGCCGCATCCGTCAGCGACAGGGCGGGGTTGTGCTTCACCTTCGCCACCTTGCCCGGCTTGGGCAACACCGCGTCCAGATTGCCGCGCCAGCGCGCCGGGTTGTCTCCCTTGCGGTGCCCGCCGACTGTGGCCCAGGACAGAACCGCCTCGATACGCCCTCGAAGCCTCGATGCCGTCTCCGTCTTCGTCGGCCAGATCGGCTCCAGCACGCGCAGGACGTCCGACACGTCTATGTCGGACACGGGCATGTCGCCCAGGACCGGGACCGCGTATTTGTCGAGCGTGGAGCGCCATTGCTTCTTGTGCTTGTCGTTTCGGAACTCCGCCGTCCGCGACTCCAACGTGCGTTCCATCGCCTGCGCGAAGGTGAAACGCCGCTTTTCGGCCAGCGGGTCGATGCCCTGCCAGACTTGCTCCTTGATCCCGCGCGCCCGTTCGCGCGCCTGCGCAAGCGTCACGTCCGGGAACGGGCCAAGGCCGAGTTGGCGCCGCTTGCCCTTGATCGTCACGCGCAGCAGCCAAGAGCGCGCGCCGGTCGGTGTCACCTGGAGCTGCAAGCCGTCCACGCCGCCCACCGCCACGTTGAGATTGCCGCCGGTGCCGGGATGCGTGATCCTGCGCACCTCCGTTGCCGACAGCTCTTTCGCCTTTCGAGGCACGGTGCGCCCTCCTGCCATCCTACCCACCTACAAGGTATGGCATTGGGCGCAATTGAGCGCAACAGCGTGTTACAAGGTGTTCGGCCAAGTGATTGGTATTCCATGTATGAATGTTGCGCACCGCTACAGATCGTTACTTGCTAGGGGCTGCCTGTCTCTCCGCCACATTCAGACACCGAATCCGTCCAAGGGCCCCCATTGGGGCTTTTTTTCTTTTTGGTTCAGAGGGCGTTGGCCGGGCCATCCGTTCTTCGGAGACCGGACGCTTGACGCAAAACGGGTCTCCGAATGCCCGACTTGTGCACTCGCGCCCGCGCGCCTTGCTGCGACTGATCCAGTCGGCCCCGGCATGGGTCACGGCAGGGACATCCACCTCACCGGCTTCAGCGTCGACGGTGAAAACGACCACGGCCTTGCGACCTGCAGGAATGGCGCGCAGCCCGGGGGCGATCTCGTCCCGCCTCTCCCCATGCCGAGGCGTCCGCTTGGTCCAGTGCCGACGCATCTTGAACTGCATTCCCTTGTGGATCGGGAGATCATTTGATTGCGGCGGCTTGGTTGGTTTGGTCGACTCTTTTTGTTGCATCCGTCTGCTGACGTGCAATGCTTCGAGAATTGGTGCATTTTTTGTTCAGGCTGAAAGGTTGGCCTATTGAAGCGGGATATTTTTCGCCGCGACGCGCTGGAACGCATGGCCAGCCCCGAGCGGCTGGACCGTCCGCTGCGGTTGGTGAGTGGGGGCGGCTGGTTGGTCTTGATCTGCTTCACGGCCTTGTTTTCGGCCGGAGTAGTGTGGGCATCCATCACGAATGCGCCAATCAAGGTGCGAGGCCACGGTATCCTGATCGACGCGGCCGGCCTGATCGAACTCGTGTCGGAACAAGGCGGTTTGTTGCAAGAGATAATGATCGCTCCGGGCGATCAGATCGAAGCCGGCCAGATCATCGCGACGCTGTCACGGACGGAATTGCGCCGTGAATTGAGCGGGGCGCAGTCACTTCTGGCGGATCAGCAGGTGCGCTACGATCAGCTTCTGGCCGCGCAGCAGGAACGTACGCAGCGCGAACGCGCAGCGGATGCCGAGCGGCGCGCTTCCTTGAACGCCACTCTCGAGACCTTGCGGACGCGCCTGCCGATCCTTCGCGAACTCGCCCTGGAACTGGCACCGCTGACGGAGCGCGGCGTGGTCCCGCGCAGCCGCCTGCTCGACACGGAGGTCGCTGTTTCGGACCTTGAAGAACGGATTTCAAACCTTGCCACGCAGCTTGATGATATCGAACTCGCGGCGCGCGAGCGGGAAATGCAGCGCGACTTCGAGCTGCTCGAATACCATCTGTCGATGGAAGAGCAGTCCCGGCTTGTCGACCGGCTTGCGGCACGTCTCGCCGAGGAAGAGGTGATCCGATCACCCCATTCAGGGCGTGTCGTCGAGATGCAGGTCAACGCGGGGGACGTGCTGCCTACGGGCGGGGCACTGGCCACGCTGACCCAGACGGGCGATCGACATAGGCTCATGGCGCTGCTCTTCGTGCCGCCGGAAGATGGCAAGCGTATTTTGCCCGGCATGTCCGCCGAGATCGCGCCCACGACCGTGGAGAGGGAGGTATTCGGGCATATCGAAGCGGAAGTCGTTTCGGTTGCGGAGCTTCCGGCGACGCCGGAGGGGATGGGGCGGCTGCTGCAGAACGATCAATTGGTGCAGCAACTGTCCATGGACGGCGCGCCCATCGAGGTTCGGGTGCGGCTGGCCAGCGATCCGGCCACGGCGACGGGCTATGCCTGGTCAGCCTCTCTTGGTCCTGTGGCCGGGGTCAATGCTGGCACCTTGCTGGAGGGCCGGATCGTCGTCGAACAGCGTCCGATCCTCGAATTGGCGATCCCGGGGATCAGCCAACGACTGGTACGGGTGTCGGCACCGTTGGAACCGTGATGGCGGGGATCTCGCACAGGGTGCGCACGCCGAGCGTGCTCCAGCTTGAGGCCGCGGAATGCGGTGCGGCCTGTCTGGCGATGGTGCTTGGATATTTCGGCCGCTTCGTGCCGCTGGACGAATTGCGGGTGCTGTGCGGGGTCTCTCGCGACGGCGCCAAGGCGTCGTCGCTGCTCAAGGCCGCGCGCAGTTTCGGGCTGAAGGCCAAGGGGATGAAGGCCGAACCGGAGCATCTGAGCGGTTTGCAGGGCCCGATGATCGCTTTCGTCAACTTCAACCATTTCCTGGTGATCGACCGCGTCGCGCGCAACCGAGTGTATCTCAACGATCCGGCATCGGGGCGGAGGGTGGAGACACTGGCGGAGTTCGCCGACAGTTTCACCGGAGTGGTCTTGGTGTTCGAAAAGGACGAAGGCTTTGCGCCCGGCGACACGCGGCCGCCGCTGGTGCCCTCCTTGCTGCATCGGATGCGCGGCTTCGGTTGGGCGCTGTTTTTCGCGTTCCTCGTCTCTCTGGTGCTGGTCGTGCCGGGGATTCTGGTGCCTTTGTTCTCGCAGATCTTTGTCGATTACGTTTTGGTGCGGTCGCTCGACGATTGGTTGGTACCGTTGCTGATCGGCATGATGATCACCGCCGCAAGCCGGTTCTTGTTGATCCGTCTGCAAGGCATGACCCTGCTGCGCCTGAGCGAAGCGATGATCCTGCGCAGCGCGCGCGATCTGGTACAGCACATGATGCGGCTGCCAATCGCGTTTTTCGAGCAGCGTTTTTCGGGCGAGCTTGCGGATCGCATCCGGCTCAACGAGGATCTGGTCGACCTGCTGACAGTGCAAGTGACCGGCGCAGTCCTCAGTGCGATCACGGCAGCCTTCTTTCTGGGCGCGATGCTCCTGTATCATGTGGAGTTGGCGATTGCGGTGGGCGCGCTTGCGGGGATCAACGTTCTGATCCTGATGGCCTCGACCCGCCTGATTTCGGAGCGCTTTCGCAAGATTTCCATCGAGACCGGCAAGGTGATGGGCGCACGCGTCGCCGGGCTGAAGGACATGGAGACCTTCAAGGCGTCCGGCGCCGAGGATCTGCTTTACACCCGTTGGAACGGGTTGCTGGCAAGCATGACCAACGCGACCCAGGCGGCCGATCGAATCGCAAGCTGGTTCGCGCCGTTGCCGACGCTCGTGGCCGGCCTGACCAGCGTCCTGGTCCTGATCGGTGGCGGCCATGCCGTGATGCAGGGCGAGTTGACGCTGGGCGAGTTGGTGGCGCTACAATCGCTTGCGGTCTCCTTCTCGGCGCCGGTCACGGCTCTGGCCGGGTTCGGCGCCGAGATGCAGCAGATCTGTTCCTACACGCAACGGCTCGACGATATCCTGGATCAAAACCCCGACGGGGCCTTCGCCCCGGATCGACCGGCGGCCACGCAGGCCGTGCCCAGCGGCGCCGTGCGGCTGGCAGGGGTGTGTTTCGGCTACAGTCCGCTTGAGCCGCCATTGCTCGACGGGCTGACGCTGAACATCCCGCCCGGTGCCCGGGTCGCCGTGGTGGGAACCAGCGGTTCGGGAAAGTCGACCCTGGGCAAGCTGATCGCTGGTCTGTTCCCGCCTCGCGGGGGTGAGATCACTGTCGGGGGGCGGGCCCATGGCGGCTGGTCCCGGGCCGAACTGGCCGCGCGGCTTGCTTATGTCCACCAGGATGTCGTGTTGTTCAAAGGGACCGTGCGCGACAACCTGACACTATGGGATGACACCATCCCGGAGGCCGATCTGATCCGGGCCGCCCATGACGCACAGATCCATCACGTCATCTCCACGCGTCCGGGTGGCTACGATGCCGAAATCTCCGACGGCGGCAAGAATTTCTCCGGCGGCGAGCGTCAGCGGTTGGAGATCGCTCGGGCGCTGGCCATCAACCCTTCGGTGATCGTGCTGGACGAGGCGACCTCGGCGCTCGATCCGATAACCGAGCATCGCGTCCTGGAGGCGATTCGGCGCAGGGGCGTGACCAGCATCATCATCGCCCACCGGCTCTCGGCGATACGCGATTGTGACGCGATCATCGTCCTGGACCGCGGCCATGTCGCCGAGCAGGGCCGCCATGAGGATCTGATGGCGGCGCAGGGTCTCTACGCGCATTTGATCGAAGCCTAGTCATGAAGCGTCTTGTCGAACCCACCGATGCGCCCGACTGGCCCGATCCAGAACCGATTTCGGTGGCAGCCGGGCTGGCGGTTGTTCTGCCGCGGACGCGCGTGGGCTGGCTCGTTCAGAAAGGCAGTGCCGAACTCTACCTGGTCTCGCATACCGGGCGCGACCTGTTGGCTGTGGTGCGCTCAGGGGCGAGCGTTCTGCCATTGGCCGAAGATGCGAGCGCGACCCTGCGCCTCGTCGCTCTGGACGATCTGCACCTCATCCCGGTCGCCCCCGGCGATCGGCGGTTCGGTGATCTGGTCGCGGACTGGATGACGCGGCTGGCATCGCTCGAGGAGAGCGGGGACGGCGGCGCGCGCGCTCCCGACCCGGTGCCGGCAGGATCAGGGGCGGAGGCTTTCGTCGCGGCGCAGGCGCGGGTCGCGGCCGTCGCCGAGGCGTTCGAGCGCCGCCGGGGGGATGCCGAGGCAGAGGTCTTGTCGCGCCTCCACGCGGCGACGCGTCCGGGCGAGGATCTGTCCGACCGCACCGCCATCGCGCTGGCCACCGTGGCTGCGGCCCTCGGGGTCGGGATCGACCGGCGCGCCGTCATCGCCAGCAGCGCCGATCCGGAGGTGCCTGCGCTTTGCCGCCGGGTCGGGCTCCGCGGGCGGAAGATCTTGCTGGAAGCCGGGTGGCACAGGCGCGATCAGGGGCATTTGCTGGTGCGCCGAAGCCGGGACAAGGGGGATGCCGCGAACGGGCTCGATGCGCTGATCTGGGACGGGCGGGGCTATCGCGGCTCCGACGGTCGGCGTCTGCGCGCCCGCGACGCCGTCGCGTTCGACCATGTCGCTCATACCGTCAGCGCGCCGCTGCCCGTCGATGTCACGAGCTTCTCTTCATTGGTGCGCTTCATCCTGCAGAGCAGCAGCCGCCGCGACGGCGTCACTGCGGCACTCGCGGGCTTGATCATGGCGGGGCTCGGCGCGCTGATGCCGCTGGCCATCGCCTGGCTTCTGTCGGATATCGTGCCCTCGGGTGACGCCGGATTGCTGATCGCCGTCGGCGTCGCTCTGGCGGTGTCGGTGGTGTTCTCCACCGTGCTGAAGACCGCACAACAGCTTGCGATAACGCGTCTGGCGGGGCGCGGTGCGGTCGTCCTGCATGCCGCGGTCACCGACCGGCTCCTGCGCCTGCCTGCGAGCTTTTTCAAAGGGTTCTCGCCCGGTGACCTGAACCAGCGCCTCAGTCATCTGGAGGAGATTCGCGACCTTGTCGTCTCCGTCCTGTTCCATGCGGTGCTGACCGCGATCCTCTCGATCGTCTATCTCGTGGTGCTGCTGGTCTACGATGCGCGGCTGGCGCTGATCGGTGTGGCCTTGGTGGCGGTCTATGCGGTCGCCGTCGTGATCGCGCGCCTGTTGCAGATCACCCCGCTGCGGGAGGCTGCGGCCTGCGACGGCGAGGTGTCTGCGCTGACCTACGAGACGCTGGACGGCGTGGCCAAGCTGCGTAGCGCGGCTGCGGAGGATCGGGCGACGGCCCGCTGGCTAGATGCCTATCGCCGGGAACGGCTCGCGCGGTTTGCCGGCGCGCGGATTTCCGTGGTTTTCGACGCCTTCGCCGATGCCTACCGGACGTTCACCTTGATGCTGCTGTTCGCCGGGGCCGGCGCCTTGGCCGCGGCGGAGGTGCCAGCGGGCGTTTTCATCGGGTTTCTGGCCGCCTTTGCCGCGTTTCAGGCGGCCTTCATCGGCCTGTCTTCAGCGCTTCTGGAACTGTACGCCACACAACCCCTGATGGAGCGTGCCCGCCCGATCCTGGAGGCCGAACCGGAGGTGACGACCGGCGGGAAGGACCCCGGCAGGCTGCGCGGCGACATCGAATGCGCGGGCCTGACCTTCGCCTATCAGCCCGGCATCGCGCCGGTGCTCTCGGGGGTGAACCTCAAGATACGGCCGGGCCAGCATGTCGCCATCGTCGGCGGCTCCGGCTCCGGCAAGTCGACGCTGTTGCGGCTGCTGCTCGGCTTCGAGACGCCGCAGACCGGCAGCGTCCTTTACGACGGGCAGGAGTTGAGCCACCTCGACCTCATGCGGGTGCGCGGCCAGATCGGCGTCGTCCTGCAACACTCCGACCTGTTCGCAGGCTCCATCCTGGACAATATCCGCGGCGCATCGGACGCGGGCCTCGCCGAGTGCCTGGATGCCGTGCAGAAGGCCGGGCTGGCGCCGGATCTGGAGGCCTTCGCGATGGGCATCCACACTCCGATCACCGAGGGCGCCGGGTCACTTTCGGGCGGGCAGCGGCAGCGCATCCTGATCGCCCGTGCCTTGGCCGCGACCCCGACCATCCTGTTCTTCGACGAGGCGACCTCGGCACTCGACAACGCGACGCAGGCCGTGGTCTCCGAAACGCTCGACCGGCTCGACGTGACCCGCGTCACCATCGCGCACCGCCTGTCCACCGTGCGCCACGCGGATCGCATTTGCGTGCTACAGGACGGAAAGATCGTCGAAGAGGGGCCCTTCGACGCTCTGATGGCCCAGGACGGCGCCTTCGCGGCGCTGGCCCGGCGGCAATTGACGAAAGGCTAGATACCCATGCGCAAGGGATTAATCATTCTGGGCGACCTGCTGGACACCGATCTGATCTGGCTTGCCCGCAGCGGCACGCTGCGCCCGCTCAGCGATGGCGAACGGCTGATCGCCGAGGGGGAGCGCATCGACACGCTCTATTTCGTCACCGAAGGCTGGTTCGACGTCGCCGTGCGCGGCGTGCAGGTCGCCCGCCTGGGCGTGGGCGATGTGATGGGGGAGATGTCCTTCGTGGAAAAGCAAGGTGCCAGCGCCACCGTCACCGCCGCGGGGCCGGCGCGGGTGCTCGCGGTGTCGCAGGCCGCGCTGCTCGCGCAATTCCGCAGTGACGAAGGCTTCGCCGCACGCTTCTACCGGGCGCTGGCGGTGTTCTTGTCGGATCGGCTGCGCTCCATGGCGCCGGGCGGGGCGGGCGACGAGCTGGACGAGGGCATTCTCGACGCGCTGCATGTCGCGGGCGACCGGATGCTGCGCCTGATCGCGCTGCTCGAGGGCCGCGCGCGGTGATCTGGGCGCGGCCATGGCCCTGCTGGCGCGGGCGGCGTCGAAGGTCGGGATTCACTTACTTTGCGGGTCGGGCAAAGCGTGGCACATTTCAGAGCAAGAAAACGACGATATTTCATGCTAGCCTGACACAGGCCCAAACCCGGAGGACACCATGACCGACAAGATCCCGACCCCCGCCCAGCCTGCGCCCGAAGCGCTTGACGACGCCGCGCTCGACGCTGCGCAGGGCGGCCTTTCGGCGAAAACCCCGCGCCTGAAGATGGCGCCCAAGACCGGCCCGCGCGGCATCGTCCTGCACGAGGAGAGCGAGTCGGTCTGACCGACCGGCCTTTGCCCCGTTTTATCTCAAGGAGTTCCGCCATGACCGACAAGATCCCGACCCCCGCCCAGCCCGCGCCCGAAGCGCTCGACGACGCCGCGCTCGACGCCGCGCAGGGCGGCCTTTCGGCGAAAACCCCGCGCCTGAAGATGACGCCCAAGACCGGCCCGCGCGGGATCGTCCTGCACGAGGAAATGGATTCGGTCTGACCTGCGCTCCGTTTGTTTCGGAATAGGCGTTCGGCGCTGCCGCATCCTTGATAACGGCCTCCATGGCATTTGGCGCCCGTTCGTTCCTCCAGTCGTTATCGATCGTCCATGCCGCGCGATCTTTCAGCAAGCACCGAATGGCTATGCCGTGCCCAAGGGGTCGCTTCAGCGCCACATCAGGGGGGCCGGTGAAGGCGAGCAGACCGATGCAGGGACCGTCGCTGTCGCCGCGGTCGGCATGCACGACGCCGCCTTCGACCAGGGAATGGTCGCCAGGAACCCCGACCAGCTGGCATGGAACGCGCAGGATCACGCGGCGTGGACGGACGCGCTGGCCATGGGGGCGTCGCGTGGGACACGGCGCTCAGCCTGTTCCGGGCTGCGGGCAACCATGAACGCACCCGGCGCGGAAGGGACTGACCGACCGCCCGGATTCGGCCTCGCCGGTGGGAGCGGCGGATCAGGCCGAAGGCCTTGCCGGGTTCGGCAGGCCCTTGCGGGCCTCCACCAGTCGGACCTGCTTGAGCTGAAGGTCGTGTCCGAAGGGTTCGTCCAGCAGCGCCTGTGCCAAGTCGTCGTTCAAGAAAAGAGTGTCGTTGACACCCGGGTCGGTCCAGATCGCCGGCCCGTCCGGCGCAGAGCGCAAGGCTCGGACCCGCAGGTGTACCTTACCCTCGCACATCAATGATTCACGGCGCTTCTGCCCATAGCCGATCGCCTCCGAGTTTTCGGGGTCGATCGTGGGCCGGATATTGCTCGTCGCCAGGGTCAGATAACGATGGTCCTCGCCCTTGCCCCCGGCAAGTTCGACCGTGACCGGGCGCAGCAGCGTTCGGCCCAGATCGAAGCGGCGCAGCACGTCGGCCACGTCCTCGCGCACCTGGATGAACGCGCTCCACCAGAGCGGGACGTCGAGGCGGATCCCGGGGTGGCCTTTCGAATAGACATAGGTGCCCGGCAGCTCCTCCGGCGCGACATCCTCGCCGTGTCGCATCCGATAGAGGATCTTGAGCCGGATGTTCCTGTTTTCGCGCACCGTGAGGGCCGGATCATTAAGCGGGACGTATCCCCGGTTGTAATCCGACAGACGCAGCGCTTCGACATACCAGACATGCTCCGCCACCTCGCACCCTCCCGTCACGCAAACCTTCGGGAAAAGTATCCCTCGTTCACGCCTTGGATACACGTCTTTTCTTGGGCTGCAGATCGCGGGCGAAGGGGGCGGTTCCGAATTGTCGTGGTCGACGGTCGGACGGATCTTCGACGTCAGCAGGATCACGCAACCTGTATCAACGCCGCTGTTGTCACGGAGCGCGATCCCGATGGGCCGCAGATTGCACGCCACCCGCATGTACCAGATATGCACCGTCAGCATCCTCTCGCCCATCCAAGCTCGTCCCTGACCGGTGCCTTCAGCCGCCAGGGGCGTTCGGGCGGGTCGGACCGCGGGTTGCTGCCCCTGCGCAACGCGAAACCCGCGCGCGCGGGCAGGACGGGACGTGGCTTGCCACAGTTCGGGCCAAGGACGGTCACGGATTGCCTGTAGGGTGCAGGGCGTCCTGATCACTTGAATGGAATCCCGGATCATGTCGGACACGCGTTTCGAAGAGCGTCTGTCGCGCCTGCGGAAGGTGAACGAACCTGTCCCGGCGGGTCCTGCCGGCCAGATGCCGGGCCCCTCCAAGGACCGGCGCGAGAAGCTGCGCCGCGCGCTCGTGCATCTGGAACGGGGCGGCGTCACGGGGTCCCGTGCCTATGCGCCGGCCTTCCGGTCGCTGGCGCGGGCCGGCGTGATCATCAGGCCGTTTCACTACTGGTCCTTCATGGGGCTGACGGTCTTCGGCTTCGTCATGCTGACCGTCCTCGTGGGGGGAGCCGCGTTCATCACGGTCGCCATCGGGCCGGTTCCCGGTCCCGTCCGGGCGATGATCGAGGCGGGGCCCATCGTCTTCTTCGGCGTGACCTTGGCCCTCGCGCTGGTCTTTGCCGCGGTGCACCGGGTCAAGGCGCGCAGGATCGACCTGCCGAGGTGGCGGGATCTCTGACGGGGCAAGGTCGCGGCTCTCGGCATGGGCGTCCGAGATGCAGCGCTCTCGCCTTGCCGCTCGTCGCTTGCAGACGGCAGGTCGCCGTGACCTCTCCGGGACGTCACCTTCGCGGTCATCGCCGCTGGCCTGCCGTTGCACGAGACAGGGTGGCGAAGTGAATACGGTGTCAGTATGGTGTGCAACGCACGCCCGTTCCAACCAGGCCGGTCCCGAGGAGATCGCTGAATGCCCTTGAACGCAGCCACCGCGGCGGCGCGTTTGTCCGTTGCACCCATGATGGATTGTCGCGATTCTGACATAATATCAGCGCCTTATGCGTGTTCGTGTGCAGCGTATGTTCACATTTCGATCGGGTGAATTCGCGTTATTTCGCACGGGTTTCGTATTGCAGCAGGTTTGCCGAGTTAAGGCTTTTGCAGCGTCTGGATCGTCGAATCGGTGGTGTGACAATAGTGAAACGCTCGCCACCGACATCTTCGCCGCGACTCAATTCCTTACCCTGCGCGACTTCATGAATAACTGGGCAAACGCATCGGCGGTCGCCTATGATTGTTTGGGGGGTGTACTTGGAGGCGAATTGTCGAAAGACTCGCTGGAACATTGCAACAATGCCTAGCCGGGACAAGTGTGGACAGAAGGCTACATCGCGGTTACATCTAGATTAGTTGTGCAAAGATGGCGGCAGCCAAGGTTCTGCAGTTCAAAGTAGTTTAATTTCTTGGTTTATGAGTGGATATCAAGAAAACTAACGAGTTCTCACCAAGCTGGACTCCACTTGTATCTTCGAAGGGGGCAATGGAAGAAAGCTTTTCGCGCGTTCAATCAGATCTTTCGCTCTAAACAAAAATTCATTTCGACCTTACGCTTCCGCTTCTTTTCTGTATTCGCCACCGAGCAAAATCGGACCTTCAAAAACGTATGTTGAAGGTGGAACAGATTTCCCAACACCAAGCGTTATATGAGGAATGAAGCTCGGATAGTCCCAGCTTGCCCCAGCATCGATGCATTCCTGCTACCTGTTAGAAAGCCGTATATTTGAGAATTTAAGAACGATCGCGCCTAAATCCAAATTCTTGATTTCGCGATTTCCATCTAGGATTTCAATTATGTCATTCTGTGGGTTGAACGCAGGGTTTATCCAATCTACCGGTCTTCTGTTGTATGCGATCGTGACATGAGCTTTTGCAAGTATTTCCAGATTGACCCAATCGAGACCACGGTAAGCCTTGATTAGATCGTCACTGTTATTGACGGGACGACCAATTTGGATGGTTCGAAGATCCACCTCTCTGCCTCCTAAAGGCCCATTCGCCAAAAAGGATAACACTATCGTATCCCGAGCGCCACCTCGGACGGTATTAATCGGAGGAAGGAGAGCGTAGCGATGAATCGCGACCGGCCGCGCCACCAAAGTTCTCGGCAACACCCACGGCATGACGGAACTTTTAGTGCACTGCTACCCCGCTTTGGACCGCCGGAAGCTGCACTTTCCCAGTTCTTTTGCACTGCTACCCCGCTTTGGACCGCCGGAAGCTGCACTTTCCCAGTTCTTTCACGATGACGGGCTGGCTGCGCCATCGGGATAATGCATGGCAACCGGCACGTTGTATCCGATCGCGCTGTGGGGCCTGACCTCGTTGTAGTCCCTACGCCAAGCATCCAGTTTTTCCCGGGCGTCGGCAAGGCTCATGAACCAGTGCGCGTTCAGGCATTCCGCCCGGAGCTTCGAATTGAACGCCTCGATAAAGCCGTTGTCGGTGGGCTTGCCCGGCCGGGAGAAGTCCAGCGTGACGTCGTTGGCATAGGCCCAGAGATCGAGATCCCGGGAGATGAACTCGCTGCCGTTGTCGACCCGGATAGTCTTGGGATAGCCGAGCTTGCCGCAGACCCGTTCCAAGGTCTGCACGACATCCTCGCCGCGGTAGGCGAAGCGGGGATCGGCGGCTGGACACAGCCGGGAATGGGTATCGACGATGGTCAGGATCCGGAGCTTCCTGCCCATGGCTAGCTGGTCATGCACGAAGTCCATGGCCCAGACCTCGTTCGGACCTGCGGCCTCCTGGCGGTCCTCGCGGAGCTTCGCCTTCACGCGCCGATTCGGGTGTTTGTTCCGGAGTTGCAGGCCCAACTCATTGTAAATCCTGCGGGTCTTCTTCATGTTGATCTCCCAGCCTTCCCGGCGCAGCAGCACATGCACACGGCGGTAGCCATAGCGCACGCGTGTTTCGGCAATCTCCTTGATCCGTCGTTCGACGGCCGCCTGGTCGGTGCGCCGGGACTTGTAGTGGAACGTGGAGGTATCAAACCGAAGGGCCCCACAAGCCCCCCGGATCGATACGCCCCAATCGATGCACATCCCGCGAACCAGCTCGCGCATCCGAGCAGGCTTCAGAGCTTTCGGCGGATGACATCCTGCAACATCTCGCGGTCCAGCGTCAGGTCGGCCACGATCTTCTTCAGCCGACTGTTCTCGTCCTCGAGCGCCTTCAGACGGCGCATCTCGTCCGGCAGCAAACCGCCGTATCGCTTCTTCCAGTTGAAATAAGTCGCCTGGCTGATCCCTGCCTTGCGACAGATCTCCGCGACAGGCGTCCCTTCCTCGCCCTGCTTCAGGATGAACGCCTTCTGCGCCTCCATGAACTTCGATGCCTTCATGCGAATCCGCTCCTCTCCCAGCCAGGAAAACGTAGCGGAAAACTCCAGCTTCAAGCGGTCCAGTTCTCAGGGGGCAGAGCAGATCCGCTCCAGCGCCTCGGGCTGGGTCAGGATCAGAAGGTCTTTGTTGCACCTTTGCAGATGGTCCGAATTGTGGCGGAACGGATGGCCTGAGCCGCGCCAGGCATCCCCTCCTCGCTGAGCTCGAGGTCTTGGATCCGCGCGTCCGTCGCGCCGTCGAGAAGCAGGATGGGGTCGCGTGCGAGGGCTTCGTCCGCGGCGGCGTTGGATTGGGCAGGAGCTGACATGGGCGATCCCCATCCAGGGGAAGAGCGACCTTCCTACAGACGTTTCCCAAAGTCCTTCAATTCATAAGGTGCAGGATGATTATCGCGTCGGACGCACCCATCGTACGTCTGAGGATTTCGTTGCCGCAAGGGCTTCATTTCGGGATTTAATCCTGCCTCCCCGGCGTCTAGGGTGCGAAGGGACAATTTTGGCGATGGTGCCGGGACGACATTCGGCGCGTGGTGGACCCCGGTCGAGGGCGCGGTGCGGAACGGGAGTGAGACGATGAAGGACAGCCGCGAGGGGGCTTCGCTGAAGGCAATGATCGAAAGGCCGGGGCACGGCGTCGTCGCGCCCGGCGTCTACGATGCGCTGACGGCGCTGGTGGCGCAGGAAGCGGGGTTTTCCTGTCTCTACGTGTCCGGCGCGGCGGTCTCCTATTCGCGGCTGGGCAGGCCCGACCTAGGGCTCGTTTCCGTGACCGAGATGGCGGAGACGGTCGCCCATATTTCCGACCGCGTGGCCGTGCCGTTAATCGTGGATGCCGACACCGGCTTCGGCAACTCGCTGAACGCGCAGCGTACCATGCGGCTCTACGAGCGGGCAGGGGCCGCAGCCATCCAGCTGGAGGATCAGGAGTTTCCCAAGCGCTGCGGCCATCTGGCGGGCAAGCGTGTCGTGGGTGCGCGGGAAATGGAAGGCAAGATCGCCGCCGCTCGGGAAGCGCGCGGTCCCGACGGCCCCCTCATCATCGCGCGCACGGATGCGATTGCCGTCGAAGGGTTCGATGCGGCGATCGGGCGCGCGGAGGGGTATCTTGCCGCGGGCGCGGATATCCTTTTCATTGAGGCACCGGCGGATCGCGCGCAGCTTGTCGAGATCGGCCGACGCTTCGGCGAGCGCGCGCCCCTCGTGGCCAATATGGTGGAAGGCGGCCGGACCCCGGCGGTCTCTGCCGACGAGATCATCGCCATGGGCTTTCGCATCGTGATCTTCCCCGGCGGGATCGCGCGCGCGGTCGTGCACCACGCGCGCGCCTATTTCGGCAGCCTGATGGCCACGGGATCGAACGCCGCATTCGGCGACCGGATGACGGATTTCGACGGACTGAACGACGCCATCGGCCTTGCCGATCTTCTGCGCGACGCCGAACGGTTCGGCTAGGCGCGGGTGGGGGTCAGACCCTTTCCAGCGCGATGGCGATGCCTTGGCCGACACCGATGCACATGGCCGCGAGCGCCAGTTCGCCGGGGGCCAGCTGCAGCGCGGCCGTGCCGACGAGGCGCAAGCCCGACATGCCGAGCGGATGGCCGAGCGCGATGGCACCACCGTTGGGGTTCACGCGCGGATCGTCGTCTGCGATCCCGAGCGAGCGCAGGGTGGCAAGGCATTGGCTTGCGAAGGCCTCGTTGAACTCGAAAACGGAGATGCCATCCGTCGTCCGGCCGATCCTCTGCATCAGCTTCCGGGAGGCGGGCACGGGCCCCAGGCCCATGACCCGGGGCGCGACGCCCGCGGTAGCGCCACCGAGGATGCGCGCGAGAGGGGTCAGGCCATGGCGGGCGGCCGCGGCCTCGCTCGCCACGATCAGGGCGGCGGCACCGTCGTTGACGCCGCTGGCATTGCCCGCCGTGACGCTGCCCTCCGGCCTGACGATTCCCCGCAGGCGCGCGAGCGCCTCGGCGGTGGTGTCCGGGCGCGGATGTTCGTCCTGCGCAAAGACCGTCTCGGTCCCGCGGGCCTGTCTGACGGAGACGGGCACGATTTCTTGCTCGAGGCGTCCGGCCTGACGCGCGGCCTCCGCCTTTTGTTGGCTGCGAATGGCGAAGGCGTCCTGATCCTCACGCGAGATCGTGCAATCCCCGGCGACTTTCTCGGCGGTTTCGGGCATCGAGTCGACGCCGTGGAGTCCGGACATCAGCGGATTGACGAAGCGCCAGCCGATGGTGGTGTCGTGGATTTCCGCGCGTCGCGAGAAGGCGGCATCGGGCTTGGGCATGACGAGGGGCGCGCGGCTCATGCTCTCGACTCCGCCCGCGATCACCAGATCGGCTTCGCCGCTCCCGATTGCCCTTGCCGCCGCGATTACCGCATCCATCCCTGATCCGCACAGGCGGTTGATGGTGGTGCCTGGAACAGTCTCGGGCCAGCCGGCCAGCAGCAGCGACATCCGCGCCACATTGCGGTTGTCCTCGCCAGCCTGGTTCGCGCAGCCGAAAACCACGTCGTCGATCGCGCCCGGATCGAGGGACGGGTTGCGCTCGGACAGGGTCCGCAGGGGAATTGCTCCGAGATCGTCCGGCCGGATCGTGGACAGCGACCCGCCGTAGCGGCCGATAGGTGTGCGGATATAGTCACATATGTAGGCGTAGCTCATCAGGTATCCTAAGTCCTTTGGGTGTTCGGATGGAAGGCCGGGCGCCGCGACGCGTCGGGCCGATCGGTTTGTGCGTCATGGGCCCCAAGCCTTCGCGACGCGCGCCGTGAGGCTGATCAAGAGCGGTGCGAGGGGCAGGATGATGAATATCCTGACGAGGTGAAAGGCGGTGACCACGGTAATTCCGTCCTGGAGGACCTTGGCCGTCAACGTCATTTCGGTGACGCTGCCGGGCGCCGTGGCCAGGATCATCACCTGCCAGCGCTCGTCCGTGAACCACGTCAGCGCAAGCCCCAACGCGGCGCAGAGCAAGATGAGAAGCACGGCCGAGATGAAGACCGCTCGGATGAAACCGGTGGCGTTGTGCAGGAGTCTGCGGTCGAGCACCGCCCCGAGCCAGACCCCGAGAAAGATCTGGGCCACCACAAGGGCTGGGTAGGGGAAGGGCGTGGCCGGCAGGCTGAGCGCCGAGGCCACCGCGGCGCCCCCGAGTGCCCCGATGAAATATGGATTGCCAAGCTGCAGAACCTTGGCTGCGACGGCTCCCAGCAGGCTGACAGAAGCAAGGAGAATGGCACCGGGAACCGTCCATGGAAGGTTCCTGAGGACGGCCATCGGATCATGCGTCGCGTCCGAGGAATAGACCAGCAGGGGCGGGATGCAGATTACAAGCAACATAACCCGCAAGGTCTGGGCGAAGACGATCGGCCCCTCCGAGACACCGTGGTGCGCGGCGAGACTCGCGCTCTCGACGGGGCCGATGGGCATGGCGCAAAGCGTGGCGCTGACCACATCGAGGTGCGCCAGCCGCATCAGCACGGTGGCAACGAGGAAACCGGCGTGGATCGTCAGGACTGCCGCGGCGATCATTGGCACGAACATGGAGGCCACGGTCGCGACCGCGTCGGGCGTGAAGGACAGCCCCACGGATGCTGCGACGATCATCTGCCCGATGGGGCGCGTCATCGCCGGGACCTCGACCGGGCGATCCGAAAGACGCATGGCGGCCGCGAAGAACATGGCGCCGATCATCCAGGGCAGCGGCAGGTTGATGAGGTATCCGATCGCCCCGCAAAGGAGAGCGCCGGAATATATCACTGCGGAATGCCTGAGACGTGCGAGCCTAGTCGACATTGGCCGGCAGAGCCATTTTCTTTCGTGTCCTGTAGGTCGACCATATCCCCCAAAGGATGACCAGCACCGTCAGCGCCAAGGCGGTCGCCGATATCCAGCTTTCGACGAATACCGTGAAGTCGCCTCGCGACAGAAGCATCGAGCGGCGGAACTGGCTCTCAATCATCGGGCCCAGCACGAAGCCCAACAGAAGTGGCGCCGCGGGCCATTCCATGATGCGCATAAGATAGCCGAGGAACCCGAACATGACGACCAGCCAGACGTCGAAGACCGAGTTGTTCACCGTATATGTACCGATGCAGATGAACATCAGGATGGCCGGGTAGAGCAGGTGGTAGGGGACCATGAGCAGCCGCACCCAGAGCCCTATGAGCGGTATGTTCAGCACCAGCAGCATCAGGTTTCCGAGCCAGAAGCTCATCACGAGGCCCCAGAACAGCGGCGCCTGTTCGGTCAGGAGGGTCGGACCGGGCGCGATACCGTGAACCATGAGCGCGCCCAGCATCAGGGCCATGCTGGCGCTGCCCGGAATGCCCAGCGTCAGGGTTGGGATGAAGGCGGTCTGGTCGGCGGCGTTGTTTGCCGATTCTGGACCCATGATGCCCTGGATGGCCCCCTTGCCGAAAAGTTCGGGTTTGGCGGCGCTGCGCTTCTCGACGGCATAGGACATGAAGGCGGCGATAGAGGGTCCGGTGCCGGGCAGGGTCCCGAAGAAGGTGCCGATAGTCGAACCACGTGCCATCGGCGCCCAGGAGTTTCGCCAGTCCTCGCGGGTCGGGATCATGGCACGCATGGTGACGGTCTTGGGGTCGATGTCGCCGCGCTTGATGCGGCGCACCATGGTGATGATTTCAGCAACCCCGAAGATGCCCATTGCGAGGGCCACGATGCTGACCGATTGCGAAAGTTCGAGGACGCCGAAGGAGAAGCGCGGGACACCTGTGTACATGTCGGCACCGACCGTTCCCAGCATCAGACCGAACACCACCATGGCGAGGCCCTTCACCATCGAGCCCGCCGAGATCGTGGAGGCCGCCACTAGGCCGAACACCATAAGGGAGAAATATTCGGCCGAGCCGAAGAGCAGTGCATGGGGCGCGAGGACCGGGGCGAAGCCGATCAGCACCACAATGCCGAAGGAGCCGCCGACGAAGGATGCCACAGTCGTCATGAAGAGCGCGATCCCGCCCCGCCCTTGGCGCGACATCGGGTAGCCGTCGAGGGCGGTGACGGCGCTGGAGGGCGTACCCGGTATGTTGAGAAGGATCGAGGCGATGCTGCCGCCATAGGTCGAGCCATACCAGACCCCCGACAGCATGATGAGCGCCGTGGTCGGCTCCAGGTAGAAGGTGAGCGGGAACAGCATCGAGATGGAGGCCAGCGTGCCGATGCCAGGAATGACCCCGAATATCATTCCCAGCACCACGCCGAGCAGGCAGTATGTCAGGTTCTGGAGGCTGAGCGCCGTTTCCAGGCCAAGCATCAGATTCGCGAAGAGATCCATGTCAGGCGCTCCTCAGAACGGCCAGCGGAACATCGGCAGGTTGAGACCAAAGCCGATGCCGAAGATGAGCCACGCGATTAGCGAGAGCGCTGCCGACAGCAGCACGAGGCGGAGGGGCCTGATCTCCAGTTCGGCCATGGAACTGACCACGGTGATCGCGATGACCGCGGGCACGAGGCCGAAAGCCAGAAGCGTCAGCGCGAAGACTGCGCAGCCCGCCAGAACAAAGAGCGGCGAGAAGATACGGATTTCTGGCATGACGCCAGGTCGCGTAAGCGCGGGGATCGTGTGGAAAACACCCAGCAGCGCCAGCGTGCCCCCGAGCATGACCGGAAACATGCCCGGCCCCATGCGTCTCAGCGTTCCGAGGTCGTATTGCACATAGGCGTAGCCCGCGAACACCAGGCCCAGAAAGACAAGCAATAGGCCTCCGACGATATCGCGGTAGTCTCGAGAGAACATCGGTTCGTTTCCTTCCCTGTGGATGTCCGGCCCCATGTCGCACGCGGCTCTTTAGCTATTGCGTCACGGCACCGACTGGCGACGCGCCTTGTCGAGGATTCGGTGGGCGCGGGCGATCAGGGGGCCGTCGATCAGCCGACCATCCACCACGAACGCCCCCAAGCCCCGGGCCTTTGCAGTCTTCGCCGCCGTGACGACGTTTTGCGCATGCGCAAGCTCGTCGGAGCGTACCTCGAAGATTTCGTTCGCCAGTTCGATCTGGCTGGGATGAATGCAACTCTTGCCTTCGAAGCCCATGTCCCGCGCGGATCGCGCGTCGGCGCGGAACGCATCGGGCGCAGCAATGTCGAGGAAGGCACCGTCATATGCGGCAATGCCCGCATGACCCGCCGCAAGCCGCACCTGCCAGCGCACCTGCGCTATGGCGTGGGCATTGCCGGGCGTAACGCCGAGCGGCGCGAAGAGGTCGCCAAAACCGATCTGAAGCCCCATGATAGCGGGGTGCGCCGCCGCTATGTCGGCCACGTCGAGAAGACCGGCGGGCGATTCGATGTTCACGAGATAGCGGAGAGGCCTTGTGCGCGCGTGCGCCTCAGGGCGCCCCTCGATGTGCGCGATGGCCGCCACGACATCCGCTGCCCGGTCGACCTTGGGCAGGTTCAGAATATCTAGCCCGTCCTGCAACACGGCTTCGACATCGGCCTCGAAGTCGGGGCTTCCGAACGGGTTCACGCGGACGATCACCATCTTTTCATGACTTCGCGTTGTGCTCAGGTGCGCGGAAAGAAGTTCGCGCGCCTCAGCCTTGCGCGTGCTGTCCACGGAGTCTTCGAGATCGAACGAGAGCGCATCCGCGTCGCTCGTTTCCGCCTTCATGAAAAGCTCCGACCGTGAGGCGGGCACGAAGATCTTGCTCCTCACACTGCACTCCGCTCGCCAAACGTGAATCGATTTTCTTCACTCTCCATTTCGCCCTAGCACGCATCATGCCGAAAAATACAGTCAAAGTTCAACAAAGTGAAAATAAAGTGGACATAATGATGATGACATTTCACTATACGAAAATTCCGATGCAAATTTCTTTAGAATCGGGTGTTGTGTCGGAGGATTGGCCGCCGGAAGGCGTGCGTTCTGGCTGTGGAAAAAAAGGGAGATTGAGATGAATAGACGACAAATCCTGAAGGTCTCGGCGGCAACTGTCATTGCGATGACGGCATTCGGTTCGACGGGGTCCCAGGCGGTGGCACAAGAGGACTGGCCAACGCGTTCGATCACGTTCGTCGTTCCGTTTTCACCGGGCGGCAGCAATGACGTGATCGCGCGCTTTCTCGCGCAGGACCTGACGGAATTGCTAGGCCAGCCGGTCGTGATCGAAAACCGTGCCGGCAGCGGCGGGTCGATCGGCGCGGCCTATGTCGCCTCCGTCGAACCGGATGGCTATACCTTCCTGTTCACCTCGGCCTCAATCGCGACCAACTCGGCATTCCAGGAGGTTCCCTTCGATCTCGCCACGGACCTTGTGCCGGTGTCACGTGTTGGGACCTCACCCTACATCGTCGTCTCTCGTGACGGCCTGGGCGCGACCAGCATCAGCGAGTTCGCCGATGTCGCGCGTGCCGCGCCGGGAGAACTGAGCTACGGCACAGCCGGGGTAGGCGATAGCGCGCATTTCCTGACTGAACTGTTCTCCCGCGCCGCCGGCATCGAGATGGTCATGATCCCTTATCCCGGTGCTGCCGATGCGCAGGTCGATCTCGCCGCCGGTCGCGTCGATGTCGTCTTCACCACAATTGCCACGCTGACCGGATCGGTGGCGGAGAACCTGCCGCGGCTGGCCTTCACCAGCCCAGAGCGTGTGCCGTCATATCCTGAGATCCCGACCATCCTCGAAAGCGGAATCGATTTCAGCTTCGAGCATTGGTGGGGCGTTCTAGCCCCTGCCGGCATGGACCCGGAGATCCTCAACGAGATGAACGCGGCAATTGTGGAGGCGATCCAATCTGACCGCTTCGAGGAGTTCCTCAACGGTATCGGTGGCCAGGTGGCCCCATCCACGCCGGAGGAACTTTCGGAGATCATGCTGCGTGAGTACGGCAATTGGCAGGAGATCGTCGCCGAACTCGGCATGCGGAACTGAAACGCAAGCGTGCCGTCCCTTCCGGGGCGGCCATGGAACCGAGCGGGCCTGCGGCGACGTGGGCCCGTTGCGCGACAGGCGCGATCGATAGACGCCTGCAAGCATTGGAGAGACGGACGTGGCGATCCCTACCGACCCCGAAAGCGTGGCCTCAGAAGCAACAGGTGCGGATGCGCCCCTCAGTGGGATACGGGTGCTGGACCTGAGCGCCTATATCGCCGGCCCCTACGGATCGTCCCTGCTGGCGGACATGGGTGCGGAAGTCATCAAGATCGAGCCGCCCGGTGGCGACAACTTGCGCAAATATCCCTCCACGCTGGAACGGGAATCCCGCGCCTTTCTGGGCGTGAACCGGGGTAAGCGCGGGGTCGTGCTTGATCTCAAGAAGCCCGAGGGCCTTGCCACCCTGATCGGCCTCGTGAAGACCAGCGACGTGCTGGTCCACAATTTCCGGCCGGCGGTGCCCGCGCGCCTTGGTATCGACTACGACAGCCTGCGGGCGCATAATTCGAAGCTGGTCTACTGTGCCGTAACCGGATACGGCGAGCGCGGCCCGAACAGCGGCAAGGCTGGATACGATCAGGTGCTGCAGACGGTTTCAGGGCTCTGCGCGATGCAGGGATGGCCCGGGCAGCCGGAAATTCTCTATGGATCCGTGGTCGATTATTACGCGGCCGCGATGCTCGCGAGCGGCGTCAGCGCGGCGCTGTTCAAGCGCGAAAGGCTGGGTTTGGGCTCCTATGTCGGCGTGAGCCTCTTGCGCAGCGCGCTGGCCATGCAGTCCGCGCGCCTGATCTGGGCCGAACAAGAAGGGCGCGAGGTGTTTCGCGACATGCGCTCCGGCGGCATCACGGGCTTGCATCCGACCCGCGAGGGCACCCTCTATGTCTCGGCCAATACGCCACATTTCTGGCAGGCGCTCTGCGACATGACCGGAATGGGGGATCTGGCGCAGGACACGCGCTTCGACACCGTGCGCAAGCGAGCCGAGAACGCCGACTATCTCGTAGACAGGCTGCGTACCGCGCTCGCGGAGCGCAGCGCACGCGATTGGGAAGCGCTGTTCGGCGACCGCGTTCCCTGCGCCGCCGCCCGCGAAGTCGAGGACATGTTCAGCGATCCGCAGGTGCGCGAGGAGGCCATGATCACGCGCTTCGAGCACCCCGTCTTGGGCAGTTACCTAGGGTTCTCGGGTGCCGTGAAATTCGCCCATGATCCCGATGCGCCGCCTGAGCCCACGGTGCGGAGGGCCGCCCCTACGTTTGGACAGCACACCGACGAAGTGCTTCTGGAACTGGGCCACGCGCCCGAGAAAATCGCCAAGTTGCGCCGCAAAGGAGCCATCGGATGAATGCTCATGACACCGACCCGAAGAATCCCCACGAAGCCGACCCGAAGGTTGCGGATTGGATTGAACATGCCAGCAAGGCGCTGCACGACGTATCGTCCCGGACCCCGCCTGCACGGCTTGCCTCGGAGCTGGAGCGGCTGAACTCCGCAGTGCGCAAGGCGGCGGCGGGGCGGCTCACACATCTCGACCAGCCGGGCGACTATGTCTCGCTGCTCGCCAGTTTCGCGGCGAAGGCGGGTAGTGCTGAAGGCTGGGCCTCTGACCGCGGGTCCGCCGCTCCGCGCCCAGAGTCTGCTGTTGAGGCGGAGCGCGCGGGACAATCGCTCTCGATGGTGTCCGGGGCGGGCCTCGCGCGCACGGCCGAGCAGCTGCGCGCGGGCGAGACGACGGCGCGCGCCCTGACGGAGGCGGCCCTCGCTTCCGCGCATCGTCATCAGAACGAACACAACGTCTTCATCAGCATCTACGAGGAGCGCGCGCTGGCCCGCGCCGAGGCGCTAGACCGGGAGGCAGAGGCAGGACACTGGCGTGGTCCGCTACATGGGATTCCCATGGCGCACAAGGATTGCCTCGAACGCGCGGGCGAGCCCATGACCGTCGGTTCGAGGGCCCGCGATAACGATGCGCCCGCCACGCAGACCGCGACCACGATCGCGCGCCTCGATCAGGCCGGTGCGCTCGATCTCGGTGCCCTCAATCTCAGCGAGATGGTCTGCGGCCCAACCGGGCAGAACCCCGGCCATGGCGATTGCAGCAACGTTTGGGACAGTGGCCGCATCGCGGGCGGATCGTCCAGCGGGTCGGGGGCCGGCGTCGCGCTCGGCACGGTGTTCGGGGCACTGGCCTCGGATACCGGCGGTTCGACGCGCCTGCCGGCCTCGATGAACGGGGTGTTTGGCCTGAAGCCGACCTATGGGCTCGTCTCGCGCGCGGGCAGCTATCCGCGTTCGTTCTCGCTCGACTCGATCGGCCCGATCGCGCGCAGCGCAGAGGATTGCGCGCTGATGCTTCAGGCCATAGCCGGGCACGATCCGCGCGACCCGACAAGCCTGCGGGTGCCCGTGCCCGATTATCACGGCGCCCTCGACGCCGATTGGATCGGGGAAAGCCGGATCGCGAACATCGGCTTGGGTTTCCCTTGCGAAACCTCGGTGCAGTCCGCGATCGACGGTTTTCTTGCCAAGGTCGAGACTGTCTTCGGGCCGGTGGACGAAACGGCCTTCGACGACATCGACGCCTGCTACGCGCTGGGCGACATCGTCTCCAAGACCGAAGCCGCGGCTCTGCATGGTGACACTATCCGCCGCCATCCGGAGAAGTATTCACAAGCGGGGTTTTCCCGCACCGAGACCGGGCTTCATATGCCTGGCGTGCGTTACGTCGAGGCGCTTTCGCTGCGCGCGAAGGTCGTGGCCGCTTTCCTCGACAGCGCGATGGGCGCGCATGACGTGCTGATCTGCCCGACTATCCCGATCCCGGTTCCGACCCGCGACGAAGCCGACATGGAAAAGCCCGATGCCGTGTTCGGTGTCGTGTCGGCGCTGACGCGGCTGACACGGCCGTTCAACTACCTGGGTATTCCAGTGCTCTCGATGCCGGTGGGGCTCGATGTGAATGGCATGCCGGTTGGGGCGCAACTGATCGGGCGACCGCTCGACGAGGGGCGCCTGCTGGGTGTCGCGCATCAATTGTCACTGCAAATGGACTGGCCGCTCGACGGCGGGTGTTTTGGGTGACGCGCGCGTCAGGACACGGCGCCGCGCGAGCAGGAGGGAAGCAGGTTTCATGACCCTGATTCGTGAGGATAGGCCTGATGCAGGCATCGCCATTCTGCGCCTCAATCGCCCTGAGGCGCGCAACGCGCTCAACCTCGAGATGCGCAAGAGACTGGTTGCCGAACTGGAGGCGATTGAGGAGGATCCGGGTGTCCGGGCGACTGTGATCGCCGGTGACAGCATTACCTTCGCCGCCGGAGCCGACATCGAATTGCTGGCCGGGGCGGGTCCGCTCGATCTGCAGAAGCTGGGACTTGCGCGGCTCTGGGCGCACATGTTCGCCCACCGAAAGCCGCTGATCGCGGCGGTCAACGGACACGCCTACGGGGCGGGATTCGAGCTTGCGCTGCTGTCCGACGTGATCGTGGCAGGGCCGGGAACGAAGTTCGCCTTTCCCGAGATCAAGCTCGGCATCATGCCCGGCGGAGGCGGCACGCAGAGGCTCGTGCGGCTTCTGGGACGTCAGCGCGCCATGACGCTGCTCTGGAGCGGAGAGCCGATCGACGGCGCGACTGCGCGGGACTGGGGCATCGTGAGCGAGTTCGCGGATGACGACGCGGCGGTTCCCGAGCGCGCCATCGCGCTCGCCACCCGCCTGGCCGGGATGCCGCCCGTCGCCGTGGAGATGATCAAGTCGTCCGTCATCGAGGGCGCCGATCTGCCGCTGTCCGCGGCCTTGCTGATCGAGCAACGCAACCTGCAACTGCTGTTCGATACGCAGGAGCAGAAGGATCGCATGGCGGCCTTTCTCGCCAAGAGAAGGCGCCGAGACGGCGGGCGGGACAAGGCTGGGGCGTCTCATGGATGAGGACATTCTCGGCGACCTGAGACTGGTCGAGATCTCGGCCTTCGTGGCGGCGCCCCTCGCCGGTCTTGCGCTCGCGCAGATGGGGGCCGTGGTCATCCGCATCGATCAGGCCGGCGGCGGCCCGGATGCGACGCGCTGGCCGCTGAGCGACAGCGGCGTGAGCCTTTACTGGCAGGGGCTGAACAAGGCGAAGCGGTCGCTCGCGCTTGACCTGCGCGACGACGAGGGCAGGGAGCAGGCCCGTCAGCTCATCGCCGAGACAGGGATCGTCGTGACCAACATGCCGGATGCGGAATGGCTCGACTATGGGTCGCTCCGGGAGTTGCGACCGGATCTCATCATGCTGTCCATCGGCGGCACCCATGACGGCCGGCGCGCCGTCGACTACACGATCCAGGCCCGGACGGGTCTCGGCTTCGTGAACGGCAGGGCCCGGCCGGACATGCCGGTGAACCAGGCCTTTCCCGCCTGGGATTCCGTCTGCGGCCTGCTTGCGGCCTCGGGGCTGCTCGCCGCCGAGCGGCGTCGGCGACTGACGGGCGAGGGCGGGCTGATCCGGCTTTCGCTTGAGGACTGCGCGCTCTGGATGCTCGGCAATCTCGGCATGCTGGCAGAGGCGGAACTGGACAGAGGCCCGCGCCTGCCGTCGGGAAACGACGTTTTCGGGGCATTCGGAAGCGACTTCGCGACGCGTGACGGACGCCATGTGATGGTCTGTGCCATCGGCAACCGGCAATGGCGCGCCCTGCTTGAGGCGACGCAGACGACCGAGAGCATGACGCATCTGGCTCGTGCCTTCGGGGTGGACCTGCAGACCGATGGAGACCGCTGGACCCTGCGGGACGCGATCCGGCTGCGGCTGGCGCCGTGGTTCGCGGAACGTGATTTCGCGGAGGTGGCCGAAGTGCTCCAAGCGCGGCAGGTGCTTTGGGGGCCGTACCAGACCCTCGAGGACCTGGTCGCGCGAGATCCGGCCTGCTCGGAGCGCAATCCGCTTTTCGCGCGCATCGAGCAGCCCGGCGTCGGGGCCTATCTCACGCCCGGCATTCCGCTGGATTTCGGCACCGCTCGAAGCCTCGCGTCGCGTCGCGCGCCGCGACAGGGCGCGGATACGGACGAGATTCTCACGCGGCTGGGGCAGGATCGGGACGCCGGGGCGCGCCATCGTGCGGGCGAGGGCACGACAGGCGGAGGCGGCCAATGACGGAAGGCACCGCGTCTACGTCGCGCCCTGTCCGGATCGAGGCGGCGGACCGCGTCGCGATCATCCGGATGTGTGCGTCCTCCGATCGAAACGCGCTGGATGTGGCGCTGCGCGACGCGCTGCGCGACGCCATTGCCTCGGTCAACGCGGCGGGCCGGTTCGACGGCATGGTTCTGGCGGGCAACGACAGGTTCTTCAGCGTGGGCGGCGACCTGCGAACGATGGGTCCGATGACCCGGGCCGAGGGCAAGGCACGCATCGTCGCCGCCCATGCCCTGCCGCGCTGCATCCATGCAAGTCCCAAGCCGGTCGTCGCCGCCGTTGAGGGGGTCTGCGCGGGTGCGGGCCTTGCCGTTGCGGCCATCTGCGACGTAATCGTAGCGGGCAGCGGCGCGCAGTTCATCACTTCCTTCGAAAAGGTCGGGCTCATGCCCGATCTGGGCGCGAGCTATGCGATCCCGCAGCGGATGGGCCAGCAGGCGGCACGCAGGCTTTTCCTATTCGGGGGCGCGCTTGATGCCGAAGAGGCGCAGGCGAGCGGTCTGTCGGACTATTTGGTGGAAAAGGGTGAAGCCGTGCCTTTGGCGACGGAACTCGTGGCCAGGTTGAGCCGGATCGCCCCCGGAACACGCCATGCCGTGCGGCGGATCTTCCGCGCTCCTCCCGCCACGCTCGAAGAGGCGCTCTGCCTCGAGGTCGAGCGGCAGCCCGAGCTTTACGCGAGCGCCGATCTGCAGGAAGGCATCGCGGCCTTCCTAGAAAACCGCGCGCCGGTCTGGCGCGATGGCTGATCCGGTTCAAACGATGCACCGCCCGGCAGACGACCGGGGCGATGCCACCCAACCTAGCAAGTCAAGGAGGAACTCGGTCTTGAATTTCGACCCGACACCCGAGCAGGAGATGTTTCGCGATTCCGTACGGCGATTTGCGCAGGCGCAGCTTGCCAAGGATGCGCTCAAGCGTTCGAAGGACGCGCGCTTTCCCTTCGATGCCTCGCGCCTCGCGGCGGATTTCGGGCTACTGGGCATCACAATTCCCGAGAAGGACGGCGGTCAAGGCGGAACCTTGATGGATGCGATCATTGCCATCGAGGAAGTAGCGCTGGCCGATCCGCGCGGCGCCGATGCGATCCAGCAAGGCAATTTCGGAGCGATCCGGACCTTTGCAGAATACGCCTCCCCCGCGCAGAAGGAACGCCACCTGCCCGGCATGCTGCGCGGCGAGACGGTCATCGGCCTCGGCATGACAGAGGCAGGTGCGGGCTCGGCCGTGACCGATCTCGAGACGCGTCTCGTGCCCGACGGCGACGGCTACCGCATGTCGGGCGGCAAAGTCTTCACCAGCCATTCGACCGAGGCGGATGTGTTCCTCGTCTATTGCCGCTTCGGTCCGGGGGTCGGCAATATCGGTTCGGTCGTCATCGAGCGTGGGCGCGAGGGGTTCAGTTTCGGTCAACCCAGCAGCTACATGAACACCGAGCAATGGTGCCCGCTCTTTTTCGACGACGTCCGAATCGAGCCATCCGACATCCTGCTCGGGGCGGGCGGTTTCAAGAAGCAGATCTCCGGGTTCAACGCCGAGCGCCTGGGCAATGCGGCACGCGCGCGGGCACTGGGCGAGTTCACCTTCAACGCCGCGCGCGACCACGCCATGGACCGCAAGCAGTTCGGCCGCCCCTTGTGCGAATTCCAGGGGTTGCAGTGGAAATTCGCGGACATGCAGGTGGCGCTCGAAGCCGCGCGGCTCCTGCTTTACCGGGCCGCCGTTAAGGCCGATATCTCGCTGCCGTCGGCGCAGGATACGGCACTTGCCAAGGTGATGTGCAACCGCGCCGGTTTCGACAGCGCCAACGAGGCGGTCCAAATCATGGGCGGTACCGGGTATTGCGACGAGCACCTGGTAGAATACTGCTTTCGCAAGACGCGCGGCTGGATGATCGCGGGCGGATCGCTCGAGATCATGAAGAACCGCATCGCGGAGGGCATTTTCGATCGCCGCTTCTCGCAGCGCCCGCTTCGGCCGGACCCGTCCGCAGCGGAGGCGCGCGCATGACGGTGGCAGCCAGACCCGTCGCCGATCTTGCGGACGCGCTGCTGCGTCCGAGATCCGTCGCGATCGTCGGCGCCTCCGCCGATCCGGCCAAGAACAACAGTCGGCCGCAGCGCTATCTGGCGCGGCACGGGTATGATGGCGCCGTCCATCCGGTCAACCCGCGCCATGACGAGCTGTTTGGGCTCGCCTGCCACCCCTCGGTCGGCGCCATCGGTGCGCTGGTCGATCACGCCTATCTGATGGTTCCCACGCAGGCCGTCGAGCAGAGCCTGCGCGACTGTATCGAAGCCGGCGTGCGCTGCGCGTCGATCTTCAGCGGCGGCTTCGCCGAGGCTGGCACCGAGGGCGAGGCGCTTCAAAACCGCATCGTCGCGATGGCGCGAGAGGGCGGCTTGCGTCTGCTCGGGCCGAACTGCATGGGCGTGATCAACGTCAATGCAAAGATGACCCTGAGCCCCAACGCGGTGCTGGAACGCGACAGCCTGCGGCCCGGACGGCTGGGGCTCGTATCGCAATCGGGCAGCCTGATCGGCGCGCTCGTCTCGCGTGGGCAGGCGCGGGGCGTGGATTTCGGCACTCTCGTTTCGGTCGGCAACGAGTGCGATCTTTCGGTCGGCGAGATCGCCGACATGATGCTGGACGACGACGATCTCGATGTCGTCTGTCTGTTTCTCGAAACGCTGCGCCAGCGAGAGCAGCTCGAGGCGATGGCGTGGAAGTCGAAGGAGAGGGGCAAGCCGGTTCTCGCCTATGTGCTCGGCCAGTCGGATCTAGGGCGCAGCATCGCACAATCCCACACCGGGGCGCTGGTCGGCAATGCCGCGGCGATGGAGAGTTTCCTCGCCGACATGGGGATTTTGCGCGTTCGCCTGTTCGAGACGCTCATCGAGGCGCCGGCCCTTGTGGCGCGGCGTCCGAAGGCACGCGGACGCAATGTCGCCGTCGTGACGACGACGGGCGGCGGCGGCGCTTTGGTGGCGGACAATCTGGGCGCGCGCGGGGTCAACGTGATACCGCCCGACGCCGCCCTGAAGGAGGCGTTGCGCGCGCATCGGCTGGAACTGGGGGCATCGCCGATCATCGACCTGACGATGGGCGGCGCCCGCGAGGAGGTCGTGGACACCTGCATCGGAACGCTGATGGCCAATGATGAGGTCGATCTGGTGGTCATGGTTGTGGGATCCTCTGCGGAGTTCCGTCCCGACCTGGCGACCCGGCCCCTTGTGAAATGGGCCGGGGAGCGCAAGCCGGTTACGGCCTTCCTGTGCCCCAACGCGGTGCAGTCGCTCGACCTGCTGCAGGAAGCAGGTATCGCGGCCTTCCGAACGCCGGAATCCTGTGCCGACGCCATTGACGCCTATCTGAGCTGGCGCGACCCGCGCGCGCGTCCCAGGGGCGAGTTGCCCGCGGACATCGCCGGTCTGCTCGGCGAGGTGAAAACGGGCGAGGGTGTGCTCGACGAGGTCCGATCGCTCGCGGTATTCCGCGCGCTCGGTCTGCGGGTGGCGGAAAGCCAGGTTCTGGGGCTCGACGAGCCGATCCCCGGTGATCTCGACTATCCGGTGGTGGCCAAGGTGCTTTCGGACCGGATCGCGCACAAGTCCGATCTGGGCGGGGTCTGTCTCGACGTGCCCGGCCCGGCCGCACTCGAGGAGGCGCGCGCGCGCATCGTCGGGAACGTGGCCCGGCTGATGCCGGACGTGACACCGGACGGCATCCTGGTGCAGGCCATGCACGAGGGCCTTGCGGAGGCCATCGTGGGCTTTTTGGAAGATCCCATCGCGGGGCCGGTGATCATGGTGGGCCTCGGGGGGCTCCTGTCGGAGATCTACCGTGATGTGGCGGTCCGTCTCGCGCCCGTCACGCTGGAGACCGCAAGGGAAATGATCGGCGAGGTCAAGGGCTTCGAGACCCTACGCGGCGCGCGCGGGCAACGGAAGGGCGATCTCGAGGCCCTGGCGGGGGTCGTGGCGGCGCTCTCGCGGCTGGCCACGGCGAAAGGGGCCGCCGTCGCGGGGGCGGAGATCAATCCGGTGCTCGTCAAGGCAGAGGGCGCGGGTGCTATCGCGGTCGATGGCCTGATCCATCTGCATGTCGGCCAAGGACGTCCGGAGTGCGGCCATGGGGATTGAGCGCATCCGCGGCATCGGGGTCGTCGGCGCAGGCACGATGGGGCGGGGGATCGGCCAGCTTTTCGTGCAGGCGGGCTATCCGGTGGTGCTGCACGACATGAGCGCGCAAGCCTCGGCCGAGGCGCGGGACTTCATCGCCGCGATGCTTCGGCGACGGGTCGAGAAGGGCGAGATGACGCAGGCCGACGCAATGGCTGCGCTTGGACGGCTGTCGCTGGCGGATGATCTGACCGACCTGTCGGGCGTCGATCTGGTGATCGAGGCGGTGGCCGAGCGGCTCGACGTCAAGCAGGATCTGTTCCGCAGGCTGGAGGATCTGCTGAGACCGGAGGCGATCCTGGCGACCAACACCTCCTCGCTGATGGTCACGGCCATCGCGGCGGGCTGCCGGCGACCGGAGCGCGTGGTGGGATATCACTTCTTCAACCCAGTGCCGCTGATGCGGCTGATCGAGGTGATCGGCGGCGAGCGGACCGACCCGGAGCTGATACGCACCTTTTCGGATCTTTCCCGCGCGGTCGGGCACGAACCGATCGTGAGTGCGGATACGCCCGGCTTCGTCGTCAACCATGCCGGTCGCGCGCTCTATACTGAGGGTCTGCAGTTGTTGCAGGACCGCGTGGCCTCGGCGTCCGACATTGACACGCTGCTGCGCGAGATGGCCGGTTTCCGCATGGGGCCGTTCGAACTGTTCGACCTGACGGGGATCGACGTGTCCGGGTCTGTGGTGGAGTCGATCAGCGCACAATATTTCCGGGATCCTCGCTATCGTTCGAGCCCTATCGTGAGGCGCCGCGTTGCATCGGGGATGCTGGGGCGAAAGACTGGGAGGGGTTTCTACCGCTATGACGGGCAGAAGATCCAGCGTCCCGCCGAGCCCCCGGTGCCGGAGGGCAGGCTGCCCGAGCGCGTTTTCGTCGCCGATGCGCCGCCCGAGCTTCCGGCACTTGTCGAGCGGCTTGGGGCGCAGCTCGACACGGGGTTCGTCCCGGCGGCTGACAGCCTGATCCTGGTGGCGCCGCTCGGGTCCGATTGTGCGACGGTCTGCGCCGAAAAGGGCTTCGATCCTGCGCGCACCATCGGGATCGAAAGCTTGTTCGGGTTTTCGGGCGGGCGGCGGTGCCTCGTCGCACCGGTCGGTGCCGATCGCCACCGGATCGACGCGGCGCATCGGCTGTTCGCGGGCGACGGTGCGAAAGTGACCATCTGCAACGACAGCGTCGGGCTGGTGGCGCAGCGCATAATCGCCGCGATCGTGAACCTGGGTTGCGAGATCGCGCAGCAGGGGATCGCTGCGCCGACCGATATCGACAAGGCGGTGCGCATCGGTCTGGGATATCCGGCGGGACCGCTCGGACTGGGGGACCATTACGGCGCGCGCCGGATCCTGCAGGTGCTGGAAGGCTTGCAGGCACTGACGGGCGATCCGCGCTATCGGCCGAGCGGATGGCTGCGGCGCCGGGCGCGGCTCGGACTGTCGCTGCTGGTTGCGGATGCGCTCTGATGAGCGGGCGAAGGATGCGATATTCGGCCGTTGCGGTCGCGAGGCCGCAGGAGGCTTCGATGCAGCCGACGGGAATTGACACAGGGTGCCGCATGGGCGTGGGCGCGGATTGACGGGAGAGAGATTTGGGCGTTTCCTCGATAGACTCAAGCTACTACGGCAGGATGTTCGGCTCACCGGACATGGCCGCGATCTTCGGCGATGATGGCAGGTTGCAGGCCTGGCTGGATTTCGAGGCCGCCCTGGCGCGTGCGCAGGCCCGTCTGGGCATCATTCCCGAAGCCGCCAGCCGCGTGATCCAACAAAAGGCGCGCCTTGAGTTCATCGACCAAGCGGAGATGCAGGAGGAATTCGTTCGCGTCGGTTTTCCCATCCTTCCGATGGTGCGCCAGCTTGTCAAAGCTGTGGGGCCCGAGAGCGCGCGCTATGTGCATTGGGGCAGCACGACGCAGGACGTGACCGATACCGGGGCGGTCCTGCAAATCCGCAAGGGGCTCGATCTGCTGGGCACGCGCCTCGACCGGCTGTGCCATGTCCTGGCCGACAAAACGCAGGCGCATCGCGACACCGTGATGGTGGGTCGCACCTTGACCCAGCAGGCCGCCCCGATCACCTTCGGCTACAAGACGGCAATCTGGCTGGCGGAACTCCTGCGCCACCGCGACCGGCTGCGCGAGGTGCGACCGAGGGTGCTGGTCGGTCAGGTCGCTGGGGCGGTCGGGTCCAACGCCACGCTGGGCGAAATGGGCGCCGCCGTTCAGCGCGAAACCCTCAAGGAGCTTGATCTGGGCGTGCCGGCGATTGCCTGGCATGTCTCGCGCGATGCATGGTCGGAGCTTGCCGCGCTTCTGGCTCTGATCGGAGGTACGTTGGGCAAGATCGCCCGCGAGATCCTGACGTTGAACCGGACCGAGATCGGCGAACTGGCGGAGCCGTTCATCCACGGCCGAGGCGCGAGCAGCACCCTGCCGCAGAAACGCAACCCGATCACCTGCCAGCCGATCGTCGCGGCCGCGCGCATGCTGCGCGAGAAGGCGGCGCTGGCGATGGATGTCTTGATCCAGGAGAACGAGCGCAGTGCGGGGTCGATGCATCTGGAATGGACCTTGCTGCCGGAGGCCTTCGTCATCCTTGATGGCGCGCTGTGCAACATGCTGTCGATCCTGCCGGAGCTGGTGGTCGACAGGTCGCGGATGCAGGCCAATCTCGACCTGACCAAAGGGATGGTGGTGGCGGAATCCGTGATGATGGGGCTGGCCCCGCATATCGGGCGCGAGAAAGCCCATGAACTCGTCTACGACCTCTGCAAGGCCGGGATCGAGGACGGGCGGGAGTTGCGGGACCTGCTGATCGGGGACGGCACGGTGCGCGCGCATCTCGCGCCAGAGGATGTCGACCGCTTGCTCGATCCGGCGAATTACACCGGCATGTGCCGGGAGATGACGGATCGGGTTCTGGCCCTCTACCGGGCGGATGTGGGCAATGAAACGGTCTCCAGGATAGAGGATTAAGGCCATGTCCGACGTGACGACAGCAGACCTGGTTATCGAGGTTTTCCCCGAGGTCAACGGCATCTCCGACCCCGGATTGCGCGACGACGTGATCGCGATATGGTGCGAGGTCCTTTCGGAAATGGCCTGGGAGGGCATTCACCATGTTCCCAAGAACGATTCCTCCGAAAAGCATCGCACGCTTGTCGAGCATATCCGCGGCGTGACGGCGATGGCCATGAGCCTGGCTGAGAACGCGGAGCGCTTTCACGATGCGCCTATCGACCGTGACGCACTTCTGGTGGCGGCGCTGTTGCACGACGCCAGCAAGCCCCTAGAGACGGAGCCGGACCCGTCGGTGCATGTGGACGATCCGCAGCGCTGCCCGCGTCCGTCCCGCACCAGTGCGCTCGGCGCGCAGATCCAACATGCGGTCTATGTCGCGCATAAGATGTTTGCCCGGAACATGCCGCTTGACATGATCAACCTAGTCATCACGCACACGCATCAAAGCGCCGTTCGCGGGACCACCGCCGAGGCGGCGCTGTTGTTCTATGCCGATTTCGCGGATAGCGACGTGGGCTTGGCGGGCGCGGGGGCCAGGATGTTCGCGGAGCGCTGGAAGCTTGGATAACGGCAAGCGGCGGCAGACCCATGAATTGTTCTGCGACAAAAGGAGGGTGCAAGTTATCGCCATTTATTTTTGCTATGCAGTATGCTAACGTTAAAAAATGGAGTTTTGTCTCGATTTTTGAAATTTGAATGGCACCAAGCCGACCGGCCGCCCTGCGGATCGTACAATGGCTTGTCAGAGAGCAGAATGAAAACACTACCGAAGAGAGGCAGGGGTTTCGACGAGGCCTATATTGAAGAGGCCGAGGTCGCCGATCGGGGCAATGACCGCAAGTTCAACAACTCGCTGTCGCGCGGTTTCGATATCCTTCGGGCGTTCAAGCCCGGCGCCGGACCGATGGGCAACGGGGAATTGTCGGCGGCAACCGGCATTCCGCGCCCGACGGTGACGCGGCTCACCCATACGCTGACGGAACTTGGGTATCTGCGCAGCGTAAAGAGCGAAGGGAAGTTCGAGCCGACCGAGGCAATCCTTGCCTTGGGATATGCCGTGGTCTCGAACATGCCGGTGCGTCAGGTCGTGCGGGACCCGATGCTGCGGCTGGCGATGGGGCACGATGTGACTGTCGCGCTCGCCGCCCGGGATCGCTCCAGCATGATCATAGTCGATGCGTTCAACGCCAGTTCCCTGTCGTCCTTGCATCTGGAAGTGGGTTCGCGCGTGCCGATAGCGACGACTGCAGTTGGGCGAGCCTTTCTCGCCGGTCTGGAGGAACCCGAGCGTGCCTTCTTCCTTGGCTTGCTCGAAGCTAAGCTGGGTGCGGAGCAATGGCTGGAGGTCCAGCCGAGGGTCGAGGACGCCATCGAACAAGTCGCGCGGCGCGGCTACTGCTATGTCGAGGACGAATGGTTCAGCGGCATGCGCGCCGTAGGCGCACCGCTTCTGTCGACCACCGGACAGTCGCTGAAGGCGGTCTTGTGTGGCGCGCCTTCTTTCGTGGTCACGCGCGAGAAACTCGAAGGCGAACTGGGCCCGCAGCTGGCCCATATGTGCCGCCAACTGTCGCCATTGCTGCGCTGAAACCGGGGCGAAGGACCAATGTCGGGCGGTCTTTCTGACGTTCTTGCACCGCGGCCTGTTCCCGATGATGTGAGCGACGCGCGCGGAGCTTTCTCTTGGAGGATACGATGACCATCAACCAGAAGATTACTGCGGGGGAGGGTGCCACGCGTGCCCTTGCGCAATTCGTTGCGCAGGCGAGGACGATGGAGTTCGACGAGCGCACCATGCATAGGGCCCGGTATCACACGCTCGATACTGTCGGAGCGCTGATTTCGGGCGCCGTTCAGGGCACCACCGAAATCACGGTCAAGTCGCTCGTCATGGGCGGCGCGCAGGGTGAGGTGCCGGTTCCCGGTCGCGCCGAGCGTTTCGACCTGACGACGGCTGCGCTCGTGGCGGGTACCGCCGGACATGGTCTCGAGGTCGACGACGGGTATCGCGACGGTTCCGTGCATCCCGGCACGGTGATCGTGCCCGCGGCGCTTACGGCCGCGTGGTATTCGCAATGCGATGGCGACCGGTTCCTTCGCGCGGTGATCGCGGGTTACGAGGTAATGTGCCGCATGTCGGCGGCGGTGCACCCGCGCGCGCGCTGGCGCGGCTTTCACAACACGCCGGCCACCGGTGTCTTCGGTGCCGCGGCGGCCTGGGGCGTCATTCGCGGCTTCGATGCCGATCAGGTCGAGAACGCCTTCGGCGCGGCCTGCTCGGCAGCCTCGGGTCTGTTCACCTTTCTCGATGGCGGCGAAGTCAAGCGCTTGCATGCAGGCTACGGGGCGCGCAGCGGCTTGCTGGCGGGGCTGCTCGCGGAGAACGGGCTGAAGGGGCCTCCAGGATGCCTCGAGTCGCGCAACGGCTTTTTCCATGCCTATGCAGGCGGGGATACTGGCGACATCGACTACGGGACGGTGGACCTGCTTGCCGCCGGAAGCGGCTCGCCCTTCGCCATGACCGAATGCTACATCAAGCCGCACGCCTGTTGCCGCCACATCCACGCGGCGATTGACGCGCTGCAGCAACTGATGCAGGGCAACGACCTGACCTGCGACGACATCGAGCGCGTACATGTCGGAACCTACAAGGTCGCCGCCGCACACGACCTGCGCCGATGGAGCGGCTTTACCGAGGCACAGATGAGCATTCCCTTCGTGCTCGCTCTCGTTGCGCGCTTCGGCCGTGCTGATGTCGATCTCTTCAGCCCGGAACACCGCTCCGATCGGACGACGGGCGAATTCGCCGAGCGGATTAGTGTGGATGTCGACGCCCAATGCGATCAGGACTATCCTCGGTATCGCCCGGCGGTGGTGAGCCTGACGCTGAGGGACGGGCGCAAGCTGGAATGCCGGGTCGACCAACCCTACGGCGCGCCGGCAAACCCGATGACGGACGAAGCGCTGGAGAAGAAGTTCCTCACGCTGTCGGGGCTTGTCTTCGACGAGGAGAAGGGGCGCCGGATCGCGCGCGTGCTCTGGAATCTGGACGCGGGAACGGACATGCGGCCTGTCGTCGAGGGGCTAGCCGTCTGAGGGGTCGCCAGTCCACGTCGGGAGAGAGGCGGGCGGACGCTCAGTCGAGCGCCTCCAGCGTGACGGTGAAGTTGCCCGACACCGGAACGGCGTTTGACAGGTCGATGTCGCGTCCGTAGGTCTCGGACGGGCCCAGGGTGCCCTTGAAGCTGCCGCCCACGCTCAGCCGCCGGGTTCCTTCGACCGCGTGGCTGTCGTGGGTGACGGACAGCCCGCCCCGGTTTTGGTGCTCGCGGTCGGAAAGCAAGGCGACGCGTTTACGATTCTCGTATTGCGACAGATCCAAGTGGGGCATGCCCGGCTCCCGGGGTGCCTCGAAGCTCAGGCTCATCACCACAGGCTTTGTGTCAGAATCATCGAGATCACGCGCCTAGTTGTTGATGGACGGTCAGCTTTCGCTGCCGCTCCTGTCTCTCTGCTTGACCAGACCGAGATTGTCCGCTTTTCGTCGGCCACGATCAGGGTGATCTCACCCAAACTTTGCGCCAAGCTCGTTGTGCTTAAGCCCATGGCCATTGGGAGGGTGGGTAGGGGTGCTGATCTGAGAATCATCTTGGGTCTACTCCGATGCATATTTGCTTCAAAGTGTCGTATTGCGCGGCAGCCACTCGTTAATCTCGTCGGCGATCCGGCCCGGCCTGTCGCCCGACAGCCCCCTGCCTGACAGTGGCATGCGTGTCGCGGGCCGGATGTTGCGGAAGACCCGCATCATTTTGGATGTGGTCCGTTCTTCGGCGGAGGTATGGCTGCGCTCGAGCTCGGCGCTATCCAGCGCATCCAGAGGGTAGTCGTCGGAGCGCGCGAATCCGCGACATGCCGTGAATGATCGCTAGGCCCGCGTCCTTGTCGAAGGTCAGGGTCGTACGCCGGGACAATGCGGCGCGGCAAAGAACTCCATAAATGCTGATATGCGGTCTCAGCCAGAAAAATCAGAGGCTTGAACGTTTTTCAGGGCCGACCATTTGTGGCGACCTTAGTCAAAAAGACGTCCGACTGCACTTGCATTTCATTGTTGGAATAGGCCCCACAGGCTTATGAAGAAAAATGATCTGGAGGATCGGAGCGATTGTTTTTGGAGATCGGCGGTTTGCTGGGTTCGATGAGCGGCAGATGTTCGTCTTGCGCTAAGGTTGTCAACAGTCCCTCGTTACTCAGAAATCCAATGCCGACGACAGGCGCTCAAGGGCATCCATGAGAGGCATTGCGCGTGCGTCGCCTCCGACCGGGACGTTCTGGTCACCCGCATAGACGAGAACCCGATGCTCGGCGCTCAGGTCGTCCGAAGCGATGTGGAAGCCGCGGCTGACCTTCGGTGACGTGGTGCGCTTGACCTCCATCGCCCAGAGCGCCCCACCGGGCAGCTTGAGGACGAGGTCGATCTCGGCCCCGGCGGAGGAGCGATAGAAGCTCGCCTCGGTGCCACGAGGGGCGGCCGAGATCAGGTTCTCGATGCAGAAGCCTTCCCAGCTTCCACCGGCGACCGGATGGCCGAGCAGGTCCTCCTGGGAGCCGATGTTGAGCAGGGCATGGGTCAGCCCACTGTCACGAATGTAGACCTTGGGTGACTTGACGAGTCGCTTCCCGGCGTTCGCGTGCCACGGCGGCAGCCGGCGCACGAGCATGAGGTCGACGAGGAGATCGAGATACCGCGCGACCGTCTGTCCCGACACGCCGAGGCTCGCCGCGAGCTTCGCCGCATTTAGCGGGCCGCCCTGGCTGTGCGCCAGCATGGTCCAGAACCTGCGCAGGGTCTCTGCCGGAATGCGCAGGCCGAAGGCCGGAATGTCACGCTCGAGATAGGTGCGGATGAAGTCCTCCCGCCACAGCAAGCTGTCGCCAGCGCTCGCGGCGAGATAGCTTTCGGCAAAGCCGCCACGCAGCCAGAGCCGCGAGAGGGTGTCCTTGCCGGTCTCCAGAAGCCCGAATGGCGTCAACTCTTGATAGCTGACGCGTCCGGCGAGCGACTCCGCGCTCTGATGCAAGAGCGTATCCGAAGCGGACCCCAGCAGCAGGAATTGCCCCGTCCGAAAGCCCTTTCGCCGCCTTCGGTCGATTTGCCCGCGCAGTGCCTTGAAGAGGTCGGGCATCAGTTGAACCTCGTCGATCACGACGAGCCGCCCCATCTGTTCGTCGAGATAGAGATCGGGTTCCTCGAGGATCCGCCGGTCGGCGCTTCGTTCCATGTCGAGGTAGACCGCGTCACGCGCCTCGGAGATCTCCTGGGCGAGGGTGGTCTTGCCGACCTGACGTGGCCCGAGAAGGACCACGCCGGCCTGACGTTCCAATGCGCCTTCGATGGACTGCCTGTGTCTTCGCGATATCATACCTTGCATTTATGCCATAATATGGAGGATTTGCAAGGCTATACTCTTCGAGCTAGATCGCACTTGAGCACCGCACCTAAATGCTGGCGCCCAACCCGTCCCAAACACCGCCGAACGCCTGTCGTTGCACGGGGCAGGGTGGCGGCACGTCTCTCGTGTGCGTATGGTGTGCACTACGTGTCCGTCGTAAGTGCCGGCGGGCCGCAGGAGATCGCTAAATGCCCAATAACGCAGCCGCCGAGGCCGCGCGACTATCTTCTGCGCCTATGATGGATGGTGGCGATTTCAGCTGTTTTTCAGATGCTTGCGGGGCGTCGTGTGCAGCACGTGTTCATGTTTCGATCGCGTAGTTTCGTATTCTGTCGCGCGTATTTCGGTTCGCACGAAGAGGTCGGTTTCTTGGGGGGCCCGAGGCGCAGCAGCTCGCCGTCTGTATCGGATGGCTCCTGCACTTAACCTGGGGCGGGGTGATCGCGGGCGTTATTTTGGTCCTCCCTGGCGTGATCGCCGTCATGGCGCTGAGCTGGATCTACGTGATCTTCGGCGATTTCGGCTTCGTAGCGGCACTCTTCTTCGGTCTGAAGGCCGCAGTGCTTGCCATCGTGTTGCAGGCTGTCGCCCGGGTCAGCTGCCGGGCGCTGAAGAACGACGCCATGCGTGCGATCGCACCGCTGTCGTTTGTTGTGATCTTCGCCTTCGGCGCGCCGTTCTCGCTGATCGTGCTCGCGGCTGCCCTCATCGGGTTTTTCGGCGCGCGCGCCGAGTTGCAGGCATTCGCCCTGGTGGTGGCCACAGGTCGGTCGGCGGCACCCATGTCGACGACGTCGAGACACTTCTAGGGCCCGCGATGGCCGAGATACCGGCTGCGGCGGGTCGTGGCGCTCTCGTGGCGGGCGGGGTCGCGCTGGTGCTCTGGCTCGTGCCCGTGGCGCTACTGATATTGGTCTTGGGCCCGGGCGATGTCTTCGCCGACATCGCCACCTTCTTCTCCAAGATGGCGGTGGTCACCTTCGGCGGCGCCTATGTCCTGCTCGCCTACCTCGCGCAGGAGGCGGTCGGAACCTACGGCTGGCTCGCGCCCGGCGAGATACTCGACGGCCTCGGGATGGCCGAGACTACGCGCGGGCCGCTGATCATGGTGCTACAGTTCGTGGGTTTCCTTGGCGCCTTCCGCGAGGCCGGCTGGTGCAATTCGCTCCTCGACGGCACGGTCGGCGACGTCCTAATGACCTGGTTCACCTCCGCGCCCTGCTTCGCCTTCATCTTCCTCGACGCGCCCTACATGGAACGCCTGCGGTCGAACCCATCGGTGTCGGCCGTGCCTACGGCGGTGACGGCTTCGGTCGTGGGCGTGATCCTCAACCTCGCGATCTGGTTCGCGATCCACGCCGTCTGGACCGAAGTGCGGCGGATCGATGCCGGGCCGCTCTCGCTCGAGCTTCCCGTGCTGGGTGCTGTCGACTGGGCCGCGGCTGCACTGTCGGCACTGGCGGACTTCGCGGTGTTCCGCCTGAAACTCGGCATGACGACAGTGCTGGGCGGGTCCGCTCTTCTCAGCCTCTTTTTACATGCGGCGGAGGTGACATCGCCCTCAGGCTGATCCAGTTCCAGCCGCTCAGAAGCCTTGGGCCGCAAGCCGAGGACCGTGCCCGCGGTAAGCCGCAGGCACGGCTTGGCGTCAGTACGTCTTTACGACTTCACTGTATTCACCACGCAGCTGGATCGTCATCGTGATCGGCGTGCTGTCCCGGTTGCGCCAGAACCAGCCGTGATCACCGTCGAAAGGGGCTTCGATGCTGCCTTCGCCTTCGGTCTGACCGGCACCACGTTCGTAGTCGACCGACTCGCCGCCGCTATGGGCATGAAGGTCAAAGTTGACCCGCCCCCCTGTCGCCGTCCATGCATAAGTGGCCACATTTCCGGCCTCCATCGTCATCTTGATTTCTGCCGTGGCTCCGGGCTCCAAGGTGAAGGTCACTTCGTCTTGCCAGGTTTCCTGCGCTTCCTGCGCGTGGGCAGTGCCGACGACGAGGCCGAAGACGGCGTCAAGAACGCTCGAGGACTGCTCCTGACCAAGCTGCTCGTCGAGCAGGCGATCCGCCTCGGCCTCTGCGGCAAGCTGAACCTTGATCTCGCCCATCTCGGTCAGCCCGAGCACGCGGCCAATGCCGGTGGGGTCGATGGCGTGTTCGGCCGGCAGGTAGACGGTGACGAGGATTACTGCGGCGCCGATGCCAGCGATGATACTGGAGCGGAACAGTTGCGCCTTGGTCGGCAGCTCTTCGAGGTTGGGTTTGGGTGCGTTGTTCATGTGAGTGTCCAATCTTTGCTTATGTTGATGCGATGTAACCGGCGACCTGATAACCGGTGAGCCAGATGCCAAGGCCCGCCATCACCACGTTTGCGACGGTGGCCTGCTGGATGAAGTTGGGGTGGCGGCGCCAGTAGCCCATGACGATCAGGATAACGGCGAGGGCGAGCAGCTGGCCCACTTCGACGCCGACGTTGAACGCCAGCAGGTTGGCCAGAAGCCCGTCCTGCGCGATGTCATACTCGAGGATTTTGGTGGCCAGGCCAGTGCCGTGGAAGAGGCCGAAGATCAGCGTCGCCGCCTTGGTGTTGGGCTGGACCCCGAACCACTTCTGATAGGCGCCGAGGTTGTCGAGCGCCTTGTAGACCACGGACAGGCCAATGATCGCGTCGATGATGTAGGCGTTGATGCCCCAGCCATACCAGACGCCCAGCAGCATCGTGACCGAGTGGCCGATGGCAAAGAGGCTGACATAGATGCCGACGTCCTTCATCTTGTAGAGGAAGAACACTACGCCAAACAGG
>HLSNC_1000321_pt1 | contig 43685 bp, 44 predicted proteins | sample HotLakmetagenome_2_FD_14041 | JGI IMG/M metagenome (IMG submission 14041)
CTGCTCACGGATGTTGTCCATGCCGCGGATGGTGTTCTGTACCACTTCCGCGCCTTTCTTGGCGATCGCAACCGACCGCTCCGCAACCGCGGAGGATTCGGCGGCGTTAGACGATACCTGATCGATGGACACGGCCATCTCGTTAACCGCAGCAGAGGCGCCGGCAATTTCCTGGGCCTGGTGTTCGGACGCATCCGCCAGGTGCATGGCTGTGGCCTGGGTTTCCTGGGCGGCTGACGCTACCCGTACCGCCGTTCCACGAATCGCCTGTACCAGCCCGCGCATCTGGTCGATCGCGTAGTTGATGGAGTCGGCGATGGCACCGGTGAAGTCCTCGGTAACCGTGGCCTCGGTGGTCAAGTCACCGTCGGCCAGGTCAGCCAGTTCGTCCAACAGTCGCAGGATCGCGTTCTGGTTTTGCTCGTTCTGCTCTTGAGTTGCCGCCAGACGTGCCTGGGCATCCCGGTACAGGGCAAGACCGATGAAGACAACAATGGCGACCATGGCGGCCAGCAGGAAGAAGGCCAGGGTTGGGCTGATCAGGCGGGTTCGTGCCTGGGATGCAAAACCTTCGGCCAGTACTGAAAGTTCAGCAAGCAGAACCTCGGAATTCTGGAAGATGTCGCTGGCGGCGGTACGAACCTTGAAGAGGTCGGGAGAAGCTTCAAGAATAGCATCAACGTTTTGGGAGACAAACTCGAACAGCTCGTCAACGGCTTCCAGACCATAGATGGCATCGTCGTCGTCAACCCGGGAAATACCCATGGCCGTATTGCCGTTGAGCTGGCCGTCCAGTACCCGGCCAAACAGGCTGGCGTCGCGGCCGAAGCGGTCAGCGGCGATAACCGCGTCTTCGTCACCGGACAGTACGTTGTTAACCGAACGCACGATACGTTCTGCCAGTAGCGACTGGCGCTGGGCCAGGGCGATCTGCTCGGCCGGAGCATCGTTGTCGAGCAGGATCTGTACGATGTCATCGTACTCGACCTGCAACTGCGGAATGGTTTCGTTCAGGGTGCGGGCAACCTCGTGCAAACCCAGAACCGCATCACGGGTAGATAGGATGCTGTCCGCGTTGTCCCGTACCGTGTTCCAGTTTTGCTGAACGCCACTTTGCTGGGCCATGTTACTGGCAGGCAGGCCGGTGGCCGGATTACCTTCTGAGACGAATGACCAGAGCTGCTGGAAGTCATCCCGTGCGCGACGCAGCTGGTCGAAGGCTTCGGCGGTACCGCCGGCTGACTCGGTAGCGTTCTTCGCGATCTCCTGGGAGAGCACCCGCATTTCGGCGGTGTTGGCGATGTATTCCTGATCGTTCTGGCTGTCACTGTTGATAATGAACAGGACCACAACGAGCAGGACGGTGAGTGCAATCAGCGCAGCGATCAGGCCCGCAACCAGTCTGTTGCCTCCCTGTCCCAAGCTGAGTCTTCCGGCTCTGTTTTTCATTTTCTGGCTCCCGGCCTTTTTTCTTTCTGGAAATGGCAAGTTTTTATAACGGGTTTCCGGCGGTCAGGGTGATGTTCCTGCCAGTACGCTCACCCTTACCACTGTGCGACATCGAGAAAGCGTTCGTCTTCCACCAGATCGGCGGCGGAGAACACTTTCCAGACTTCCTCGTTGCGCTCATAACCACCGGTTACAAACGGACGAATACTTTCGGCCACCCCTTCCGGGGCGGCTTTGAAACTGTCTTTTGCGAAATATTGCATGCCCAACACGGTGTCGACGACCAGACCGCTGAATACATCGCCTTCTTCAATGACCAGAACCCGGCGCTCGCGCATGCTGCGCGATGAGCGAGGGACGTCAAAGAAGCCGGCGAGATCGACAAGAGGCAGCAGGCGCCCACGGACGTTGGCGGCACCCATCAGAAACGAGCGAACCCCCGGTATGTGTGTGAACCGGGGGACGTGCAGGATTTCGGTAACTTCACCCATGGGGGCGACGTAGCGCTCTCCCGCAAGAACGAAGCCGATACCGTTCCACAGCTCAACGGCTTCCTGTTGTTCCGGAAGGCCCGCGGCCAAAGACCGGCTGCGCTGGGCGATATCCGTCAGAACGGCAAAGGGGGCGGCCTGGGCGGACATGCTTACTCCACGTTTAGGGATCAGGCAATCAGGCTATTGATTGTTTTGATCAGGTCGTCTTCGTTAACCGGCTTGACCAGGTAACCCTTGGCACCCTGGCGGGTTCCCCACACGCGGTCAGTCTCTTGATCCTTGGTGGTAACAATCACGACCGGGATAGAGGCTGTTTCCGGGGCACGGGTCAGTTGGCGAGTTGCCTGAAAGCCGTTCAGGCCAGGCATAACGACGTCCATCAGAACCAGGTCCGGTGTTTCAGCGCGGGCCTTGGCCACGCCGTCTGCACCGTTGTCTGCAGTCAGCACTTCGTGTTTGTGCTTTTCCAGAATGGTGGAAATTTTCTTAACTTCTGTTGGCGAGTCGTCAACAATCAAAATGCGGGCCATGGTTTCCTCGATAATTACTGGTGTCAGCAGGCTTACTGTTGCGCCTGTGGGACGTACTGGCGGATAGTGTTAAGCAGTTCGTCCTTGCTGAACGGTTTGGTCAGGTACTGGTCCGAGCCTACGATCCGGCCTTTTGCCTTGTCGAAAAGTCCGTCCTTGCTCGAAAGCATGATAACCGGCGTCTTTTTAAAAGAGGAATTGTTCTTGATCAGTGCGCAGGTTTGGTAGCCATCCAGCCGGGGCATCATGATATCAACAAAAATGATGTCTGGCTGGGAATCGGCAATCTTGGCCAGAGCGTCAAAGCCATCAGTGGCAGTGATGACTTCACAGCCAACTTTTTTAAGAAGGGTTTCTGCGGTGCGACGAATGGTTTTGCTGTCGTCAATCACCATGATCTTCAAGTTCTCGAAGTTGTCATCCATTGTCCAACTGCCTTGCGCTCTAGCGACTGTCGTTATTTTCAAACGGGGGTTTTAACACAAACCTTAAGGTTGTTCTATAAACCCCGCTCATTTATAGAGTAATGCTGGCCGGATAAAAAGTATTAGTTTGTGACCAAATGTACTTCTGCCCCTGTCATCACGTATTTAACCGCAGTTTTCACCGGGTGCAATCATGACTCGGGTACAATACCATCTCCAGCATAGCACTTAATGGCTGGTTCGCTCTGCTGACCGGTTCGTGTTTTCACATTGAAATTTCAGGAGACCCTGATGACAGTCCGGCTCGGGATCGTGATGGATCCCATTGAAGACATCAGCTTCAAAAAAGACAGCTCGCTGGCCATGCTGCTGGCGGCGCAGAAACGCGGTTGGCAGATCGAGTACATGGAACAGCAGGATCTGTACCTCGACGGCGGCCGGGCGATGGCTCACACCCGGAATATGACCGTGCACATGGATCCGGACAACTGGTTCAGTTTTGGCGCCGGTCAGGAACTTGCGCTGGGCGACCTTGATGTCATCCTGATGCGGAAGGATCCGCCAGTGGATCGTGAGTTTTTGATGGCTACCTATATTCTGGAGTCGGCGGAGCAGCAAGGTGCACTGGTGGTCAACCCCGCCGCCACGCTCAGAGACTGCAACGAAAAGCTGTTCGCCACCCAGTTCGAAGATTTGACGCCACCACTGATTGTGACCCGTTCATCGAAGCGCTTCCGGGATTTCTACGCGCAGCACGGAGACATCATCATGAAGCCGGTGGATGGCATGGGCGGTCGCTCGATCTTCCGGGTCAAGGAAAACGACGCCAACCTGGGCGTCATTATTGAAACCCTGACCAACTATGGCGCCCACCAGGCCATGGCCCAGAAGTTTATTCCTGAAATTACCGACGGTGACAAGCGCATTCTGCTGATTGAAGGTGAGCCGGTGCCCTACGCGCTTGCGCGAATTCCGTCACAAGGGGAAAATCGCGGCAATCTGGCTGCCGGGGGGCGCGGAGAGGGTCGTGAGCTGACCGAGCGTGATCGGGAGATTTGCGCCAGAGTGGCGCCGGTAATTAAACAGAAAGGACTGATGTTTGTCGGGCTCGATGTGATCGGTGACTACCTCACAGAAATCAACGTCACCAGCCCGACCTGCATCCGTGAACTGGATGCCGCGTTCGGGATCGATATTGCCGGCATGCTGATGGATGCCGTTGGACGGCGTCTGGGACGGGGCTGAATGTTGCTCTGTGCAGGCCTAGTGCGGATTAACTTTCGGGAAAGGTAATGGCAGTTCAGGTAAGCGATTTTGACCGGTTGTCCTTCACTCTGTTCATGGCGTTCGCCGTGCACGCGATTGTGGTGCTGGGAATCACCTTTGCTCCGGAATTACCCCGGTCCTCGGCTCAGACCATGGAAATCACGCTGTCTCAGTTTTCCGATGATCAGGCACCGGACGAGGCGGATTTTTTGGCCCAGACCAGTCAGCAGGGCAGCGGCTCTGAAGACGAGCCGATGGAAATGACCACGCCGCAGCCGGCTGAAATCAGCCAGCCCGAGCTGGCGCAGGTGCAGCCGGAGCCACAGACCACAACCCGGCCCCAGCCCAGAGAGGAGCGTGCGGTGGTGCAGACTGAAAGCCCGGCCCGGCGCCAGGTTGAACAGTCGGAGCCCACCACTGAGCCGGACCCGGAGCCGCTGCCCCGTGCCGAACGCAAAAGCCTGATGGAGCGCAGCCTGGAAATTGCCAGCCTGGAAGCCCGATTTGACGCCCAGCAGCAGGCTTATGCCCGCAAACCCCGTGTGATGCGGGTAACCGCAGCCTCAACACTGAGATCCAGTAATGCCTGGTATGTGCAGAACTGGGTCAGCAAGGTCACCCGGGTGGGTAACATCAACTACCCGACCGAGGCCCGTCAGGCCGGCCTTCATGGCAACCTTCGGATGCTGGTATCTCTGAGAAAAGATGGCACAATCAAGGAGGTGGCTATTCTTCAGTCCTCTGGCAGCACGGTGCTGGATGATGCAGCGATCCGCATTGTGCGCATGGCTGCACCTTTTTCGCCCTTCCCGGAAGAGATGCAGCAGGAGGTCGACGAACTGGAGATTATCCGTACCTGGTCGTTCCAGCAGCGGGGGCTTACATCCGGATGACGACGGAAAACCAGAGTTCAGACAACCTCAGGCACCACTTTCTGGTGGCGTCACCCTGGCTGGAGGATCCACGTTTTCATGGCGGTGTAATCTACCTGTGTGAGCATTCGGCCGACGGCACTTTGGGGCTGATGATCAATCAGCCGCTGGACATTCATTTGGGCGAAATTCTCGAACAACTGGATATGCACGGCGGCGAGCTGGATTTGCCAGTGTATACCGGTGGCCCGGTCCAGCCCGAACGGGGATTTGTGTTGCACTCGCCGGGGCGACAATGGCAAAGCACCGCCCGGGTTGCGGAAGATGTTGCACTGAGTACCTCACGGGACATTCTTGAGAGTATTGGTAAAGATGATGGCCCCGAGGAGTTCCTGGTGGCACTGGGGTATTCCGGCTGGGGCGAAGGCCAGCTTGAAGAAGAGCTAGGCAGCAATGCCTGGCTGACCTGCCCGGCCAGTACCGACATTCTGTTTCGCACACCGGTCGAAAAACGTTACGAAGCGGTGTTGCGGCTGATCGGCATCGACCTGAACCAGCTGACGGATTCGGTGGGTCATGCCTGAGCCCGGCAGTCGCAAAGTGCTGGCGTTCGACTTTGGCACCCGGCGTATTGGGGTGGCCACCGGTCAGGAAATGCTGGGTACAGGGCAGCCGTTGGCAATGATCCCGGCCCGGGACGGCATTCCTGAGTGGAGCACGATTGAGGCGCTTCTGGCGGAGTGGCGTCCGGATATCGTGCTGGTCGGGTTGCCGCTGAACATGGACGATTCTGAAAACGACATGTGTGCCCGGGCTCGTAAATTCGGCAAGCGTTTGCACGGTCGTTATCATGTGCCGGTGGCGATGGTCGATGAAAGGCTGACCAGCTTTGAAGCGAAAGGTGATGTGATGGCGGCCGGTGGTAGCCGGGATTTTGGCCGTCATGGCGTGGACGACCGCGCGGCGGTATTGATACTGGAAACCTGGTGCCGGGAACAAACCGGCTGACCTGACGGATGAGGTTCTGATGACCGCATTGTTTGATATCAACCAGTTGCTTGATGAACTGGAAAAGGGGTTGCGTCGCATCCTGGCTGAGCGCGGCATTGAGGACCCGGTACTGATCGGTATCCGCACCGGTGGTGTCTGGCTGGCCGATGTGGTCGGCAAGCGCCTGGGTGTTGCAGAGCCTTTCGGTGAACTGGATATTTCGTTTTACCGGGACGATTTCAGCCGCATTGGTCTGAACCCGAAGGTTATGCCTTCCAGTCTGCCGTTTGATACCGAAGGCCGGGACATCATTCTGATCGACGATGTCATTATGAGCGGGCGCACCATTCGGGCCGCGATGAACGAGATCTTCGATTATGGCCGTCCTGCCAGTATTGTGCTGGCCACCCTGATTGATCTCGGGGCCCGGGAGCTGCCGATTCAGCCCGACGTGGTGGGCAGCTCGCTGGCGCTGGAGGCTCATCAGCGAATCAAACTGCGTGGCCCCGAACCGCTGAGCATTGAACTTCAGGAATCCGGGCAGTAAACCCTTCCCATTGACGACAGGCAGACCATGACCGCGACCGATCCTTCCCCGAACCATTTGCAACTGACCCGGGATGGTCAGTTGCGGCATTTTCTCACGCTGGATGGCCTTGGCCGTGAGCTCCTGACCGACATTCTGGATACCGCGGACTCCTTTATCGAAGTGGGTGAGCGCAGTATCAAAAAAGTCCCCCTGTTGCGGGGCCGGACCGTGGTCAACCTGTTCTTCGAGTCCAGTACCCGAACCCGCAGCACGTTTGAGCTTGCCGCTAAGCGCCTGTCTGCAGATGTGTTGAATCTCGACATCAACACTTCGGCCACGTCCAAAGGCGAATCCCTGTCAGATACTTTGCTCAACCTGGAAGCCATGGCCAGCGATATGTTCGTGGTCCGGCACTCCCAGAGCGGTGCGCCGCACTTTATTGCCGAAAGCGTCACGCCGGGTGTGGCCATTATCAACGCTGGGGATGGACGGCATGCCCATCCCACCCAGGCGATGCTCGACATGTTGACGATTCGCCAGCACAAGGGCCGTTTTGACGGACTGAAGGTCGCCATTGTTGGCGATGTACTTCATTCCAGGGTGGCCCGCTCCCAGATTCGTGCGTTGAATGAACTCGGCGCTGAAGAGGTGCGGGTGATTGCGCCCGGTACGCTGTTGCCGAGGGATGTCGAAAATCTTGGCTGTACCGTCGAATACGACATGAGCAAAGGCATGAAAGATCTCGATGTGGTGATCATGCTGCGCTTGCAGAAAGAACGCATGGAAGGTGCGCTCCTGCCCAGTGAACGTGAGTTCTATCGGTTGTACGGATTGAGCCAGGACAAGCTGGCGTTGGCTCGGCCAGATTGCATTGTCATGCATCCGGGGCCTATCAACCGAGGCGTAGAAATTGAATCGGCAGTGGCCGACGGCCCCCAGTCAGTGATTCTGAATCAGGTTACCAATGGCATCGCCATCCGGATGGCGGTCATGTCCATGGCCATGGGCGGACAAATGGCGGAGCGCCAGCACAAACAGATCGAAAACGAGGAAATTCGGGCATGAATGCCAGCCAACAACACCATAGCGCCAGCCTGAAAGTCACCGGGGGCACCTTGTTTGATGGCAGTTCAGCGCCATTCCCCAATCCCGGGTTACTGATCCGCGAGGGTAGAGTGACGGTGTTAGGAGCCGCTGCGTTGTCTGCGGATGCCGATGACGTGTTCGATGCCAGCCGTTGTGTGGTGTCGGCAGGATTTATCGATCTGTGCTGTAACCTTAGAGAGCCGGGTAATGGCCAGAAAGGCAACATCGCGACCGAAACCCGGGCTGCGGCCCATGGTGGATTTACCACCGTCTGTGCCAGCCCTGAAACCTCGCCGGTGAATGACTCCGGAGCGGTTACTCATCTTATTCGCGAGGGCGCAGCGTCACGCGGTGTGGTCAAGGTGCTGCCAATCGGTGCCATCACCCGCGGCCTTGAGGGCGATATGCTGAGTGACATGGCTGGCTTGAAGAGTGCCGGCTGCGTCGCGGTTGGTAATGGCTCTCGGGGTATTCGCAACGCTCGGATTCTGCGTCGTTGCATGGCTTACGCCCAGACCTTTGGGTTAACCGTGATGTTCAGTCCTGAAAACCAGTCGCTGGCGGCCGATGGCTATGCCCACGACGGCCAGGTGGCGACGCGCCTGGGGTTGTTGGGTATTCCGGAAGTGGCCGAGACCGCCGCTGTCATGGAAATGCTGCTGTTGGCTGAGGAAACCGGCGTTCGTTTGCACCTGAGCCAGATATCCTGTGCTCGCAGCGTTGAGATGCTGGCGGATGCCCGTAACCGAGGCATTCAGGTAACCGCCGATGTGGCGATGCATCAACTGGTGTTCACTGAGGCTGCGCTCGCGGGCTTCGACAGCCGCTTTCATGTGCGCCCGCCGCTACGCTCGGAAGCCGATCGCCAAGCCCTGCTGGAGGGTGTCCGGTCCAGCGTTATTGACGCTATTGTCAGTCAGCATCAACCCCACGACAGTGCTGCCAAGCAGGCACCACTGCCGGCGACAGAGCCTGGTCTGTCGAGTATTGAGAGTGTGCTGTCGCTGGGTCTTAAACTGGTGGCTGCGCAAGAGCTTAGCCTGCCGCGTCTGTTGGCAGCACTGACCGCTGGCCCCGCCGGGGTGCTCGGTTGTTCAACAGTATTGTCTGAAGGTGCCCCGGCCGATCTCTGTATTTTCGATCCCGATGGCCATTGGACGCCCTCGGCCAGCACGCTGATGTCGGTGGGCCTTCACGCGCCAATGATGGGCGTTGAGCTGCCGGGTCGAGTGAGGCTGACACTGGTGAATGGTCAGGTCGCCTGGTCTGACACGGAATAATCCACCTGCCTGAAAATGCGGCAGAGGTAAGCTAACCTCTGTCGACACCATCACAGATTGCCCCGATATTGCTGAAAAACCCTTGATGAGAGGCACCTGAGCCAACGTATCCTATGGCACGACCGCTTATGCTCAGTTAATGGACGATGGACAAGGCCGGTGGCCCGTTATGCCGGTATCCGACAATAATAAATCAGGAGTCATCCCGTGAAATTACTCAGCTTCCCCCGCCGGCTAGCCGTCGCGACAGCGCTGTGCGCCAGCATGGTTGCCCCGTCTCTGGTGCAGGCCGAAACCGAGATTCTGGATCGCAGTTTCTGTGTGTTCGACCCGGTCGGTGCTAACGGCCCCCTGTTTGCCATCACCCGTGAGTTCCAGCCGGTCGCCATGCAGAAGGGCATCAGGCTTAACCTGCGTGCCTACACCGATGAGAAAGTGGCCGCCGAAGATTTCAAGGCCGGACAATGCGATGCGGTGTTGTTGACCGGTACCCGGGCCCGCGAATTCAACAAGTTCACGGGCAGTCTGGAAGCCATGGGTGCGGTACCTGGTGAGCAGGAAATGCGGCTGCTTTACAACACCCTGAGCCAGCCTCAGGCCAGGCAGTTTCTGATTGAGGGTCCGTATGAAGTAGCCGGTGTTTTCCCGGCGGGTGCCATCTACCTGCATACCCGCGATCGCAGCATTGATTCTGTTGAAAAGCTCCAGGGTAAGCGTATTGCCACGCTGGATTACGACAATGCGTCGGTTCGCCTCGTTCGGCACGTGGGTGCTTCGGTGGTTGGCTCCAATTCCGCAAATTTCGCCGGCAAGTTCAACAATGGCAGCGTTGATCTGGCCTACGCACCTGCCGTGGCGTATCAGCCGCTCGAGCTCTACAAAGGCGTGAGTACCAATGGTGGCGTATTCAAGTATGCGCTGGCCTACATGAATTTCCAGGTGATTATCCACCGCGATCGCTTTCCCGATGATGCCGGCCAGATGGTCCGTGACGAATCCATCAAACGCATCGATCAGGCTTATGACATCATTGCTGAGGCTGAACAGGGCATTCCAGAGCATGTGTGGATGAATCCGCCCCAGGAAGACGTGGCGGAGTATGACCGGATGCTGCGCCAGGTGAGGTTGTCGTTATTGGAAGATGGCGTGTTCGATGAGCGTGCAATCAAGCTGATGCGGGCGATTCGCTGTCGGGTCGATGGGGCCCGTTCGGAATGTGCATCCTGATGCCAGGCTCCGGGTGGCAGGCGAAGCCGCCCGGAGCCCGGTGGCTGAACTGATCAGCGAACGGCGTCTTTGAGTGTCTTGCCGGCTTTGAAACCAACAGTTTTGCTGGCAGGAATCTGGATGGTGGCGCCCGTCTGCGGGTTACGACCGGAGCGTGCTTCCCGGGCTCGAACATTGAAGGTACCAAAACCAATAAGCGTGGTGTCTTCACCCCGAGCAGCGGCTGCGGATATCTGGTCGGTAATCGCGTTGATCACTTCACTGGCTTTGTCTCGGGTCAGTCCGGTTTTGTCGGCAATGGCCGCAGCAAGCTCTGGTTTACGCATTGGATACTCCTATTTGTATTCGTTCTGATTGTTGTGATTGACCGCAAGCGCTGGCTCTCGGTTGATGCAATCTATAGTGGCTTTGGCCCGAATGTGCAAACTCTGATCGGTACCGATATGTGCGCAGTGGCGTCATTTGCGGGGTTTGTCTCATTAACCGGAGACAGACTTGGCGATAATTCGGCACTGGTTACAGGATGTAACAAATGGCGATTCGCCATTCAAAGAGTCTGAGCAATTTTTGAATAACACAAAAATAAAAGGTTGTTGACGTTATGAATGACTTCCGGAAAACCTTATCCCGCCTTCGTGGTCTGTTAATTGCCGCTGGCGCCGGCGTATTGTTAAGCGGCTGTGGTGCAGTCAATCACATGATATACAAAACCACCGGTGATGTGATGCAAGGGTTTTCCCGGAATCACACCGTACCCTACCTGATGGAATCTGACGATCTCGCGATGGGTTGCTCCATGAGCGAGGCTACGGCACCCCTGCTGATGTCCTTTGGCCGGGTGACCAGTGAGCCGGATCAGCTTGCTGTGATGCTGTATCTCTCCTCGGGAAGTTGTGCCGAAGAGCAGGCGCGGGAACACGGTCTGACCGCGTCCCGAGCCATGCATTCCATGAATGCCGGTGAGGCTCAGGATGCACTGATCCAGCAGAAGCGTGCGCATGCCCTGGCGGCGCAGCGTTACCTCAAGGGTTGGCAGCACCATAACGCGCACTACGGCGATCCGGATGCCAGCGAATGCCCCAAATTCAAAGACGAGATGGACGAGTTCATCTATCTGGCCGGACTGTTATCCGGTATGCAGGCGCTGAACGCGCAGATTCAGTCGTCCTCATCCATTGGTGTTCCTTTCAATACGGGATCTGTAGTGGGTCGGGCTACCCAGTGCCTGGATAACAAGAAATGGTGGGGCGCGCCGATGGGCCTGCGGGCCACCGTGTGGGCAATGATCCCCGGCACCATGCCGGAGGGCGAAGACGCCTTTGAGCGCCTGGCTATTGCCGAAGATCAGGGTGCCGCCGCCGGTGTTCGGCTTGGCCATGTTTTTCACGCCCTCGCGGCGGTCAACAAAAATGATGAGGCGTTGGTGAAGTCCATTATCCGCGACCATGCCAATTCACTGGACAATGACGAGCCTAGTGAAGACTGGCGTTTTGTTGATGCTATGGCCAGCAACATGCTGGTGGGCATTTCTGATCGTTTGTGGGTTGAGAACACCGGTTCCCGAACCCCGATGGGTCAGTTTGGCAGCTTTTGGGATGACGAACGCGCGCCGGTAGAAACCATGGATCTGGACGATCTGCTGTAACTCACGGAATCTCAGAGTAGGTTGTTATGACAAACGGTGGCTTTCAACGTACCGGGCTGGAATGGCTTTCTTCCTTGCCGGCCTGTCTTTTGTTACTGGCGGTGGTGTTGTTTTCCACCAGCAGCGACATACATAACCAGATGCTGCGCGGCGGTGAACAGCTGTGGAGTGGTTATTACAAGCTGCGCATGGACATGGCACAGCCGGAGTGCAATCCGAACCGTGATATTGATGCTGCAGTTGCGGACGAGCTTGCCAAGGCACCGCCTGCGGATGACCCCATGGCGGCGCTACTGGGCGCTCATGAAAAAGATCCGGAGGACGTCCGGCGCGCCATCGAGCGCTCGGTGCGGGAGTGCCAGTCGGACCACGCCAGCTTTGCTTTGTCGCAGGACCAGCTGACGCCGGGGGTAAAAGCCTATAGGGCGGTGGAACTGTTTGTCGCCGACATGATCGCCTTTGGCCTTTCTGCGCAGCGCTACATTCTGGTCATACTGGTGATGTTGTGCGCTGTCACCGCAACGTTGACCCGCCACCACATCGCCATGCGGGCGATGGAAACCCGGCTTGATTACACCGTCTCCTACACCTTACAAACCATTGCCAACGCAATGCTGCTGGGGTCCAGTGCCGTATTCCGGCAGTCGAGTCTAGGCAGCAGTACCGCAATTTCGGCCGAAGAGTTGTTGCTTCATAACTTCTGGATTGTCGGTTTTGCCTGTCTCACGCTCGCCAGTTTTTATCGACTGTTCCGTGTGCCGGGTAATCTCGCTCCCGGCGGCCGTTTGGGACAAGCTTTCCTGGCGGTGCCTTTGTACACCGTTATGTGCCTGATCTCGGGTACTTATTTTGGGTTGATCGGGCATTCCTCAGGCATCGGTATCTATCTTGGCAAGATGATGGAACTGTCCGATATGTTCCTCAATGTCGGGCTCTATGTCTGGGCTGGCATGATGCTCAAGCAAACGCGCTTGGCAACGCTGGTGTTTAACGTGTTCAGGCCTTGGCGGATGCCGCCCGAGATGCTGGCGGTGGTGGCGGTGCTGGTGGCTGCGGTGCCCACGGCTTACACTGGTGCATCAGGGATTTTTGTGATTGCTGCAGGTGCGGTTATATACAGCGAACTGCGTGCCGCGGGTGCCCGCCGCCACCTGGCATTGGCGGCAACCGCCATGTCGGGTTCCCTGGGGGTGGTGTTGCGGCCTTGCCTGCTGGTGGTGGTGATTGCGTACCTGAACCGGGAGGTCACCACCGACGAGCTGTTCGGTTGGGGTATCTGGGTGTTCATCCTGACGGCAACCATGTTTGGTCTGGTTGCCATGACCGTCAATCGCCAGGGTAAGTTTGATCTGGCACCGACAGCGCAGGCCTTACCGGCTTCTCTCAAGGCGTTGCGGCCGCTGTTGCCTTATGCCCTGGTGATGGTGGGTGTTGTGCTGCTCTACCGCATTGCGCTAGACGTGACCATGGATGAGTTCTCCGCGCCGCGACTGCTGCCGGTGATCATGCTGTCTATCCTGGTGTACGAGCATTTCAGCCTGAAAAGACGCCATGCCCGGACCTCCGACGAGGTGCCCCATCAGGGCCTTGAGGGTAGCGTGCGAAATGCGACCAACGACACCACCGCTGAAATCGGTGCCTTGCTGTTGTTGCTGGGTCTGTCCGTCAGTATCGGTGGGGTGATTGAGCGCTCTCACATCATGGAAGCTTTTCCTCAGGCGTTCGACAGTGCCTGGTCAGCAATGCTGTTGATGGTGGTGATTCTGGTGATTCTCGGCATGATTATGGATGCCTTCGGTGCTGTCATACTGGTAACTGCAACGGTGGCGACTATCGCCTATGCCAGCGGCATTCACCCTATCCATTTCTGGATGGTGACCCTGGTGGCGTTCGAACTGGGTTATCTGAGTCCGCCGGTGGCACTGAATCATCTGCTGACCCGACAGGTGGTGGGTGAGGCGGAAGTGCTGGCTGCGCAACAGGAGGGTGGCACCTTCTACCAGCGTTATGAGCGGATTATCATGCCGTTGATTGCCATGGGTATTTCGCTGGTGCTGGTGGCCTTCGTGCCGCTGTTGTTCTACGCCACCTGATCCTTGGGGCATCCGCCCCTTCGGTTTCAGGCAACAAAAAAAGCGCCGTGCTTTCGCAGGGCGCTTTTTTTATGCCGGGGAAGCTCAGCCGAGTTTCGGGCCGGCCTCAACGATGGCATCCGCCACGTCGAACTTCTTGAAGTTTTCCACGAACTGAGCGATCAGCTCGGCGGCCTTGCCGTCGTAGTATTCCGGGCTGGTCCAGGTATTACGTGGATTCAGCAGCTCGTTGTCGACGCCTGGAATGTGCTTGGGCACGTTCAGGTTCAGCGCGTCGAGGTGCTCGGTGTCCACATCGTCCAGATCACCGTTCTGGATGGCGGCAATGATGGCCCGGGTGGTCGGAATACTGAAACGCTGACCTTCACCATAGGGACCACCGGTCCAACCGGTGTTGACCAGGAATACCTTGCTGCCGAACTCGTCAATGCGCTTCATCAGCAGCTCGGCGTAAACGCCGGCCGGACGCGGGAAGAAGGGCGCACCGAAACAGGTGGAGAAGGTCGACTTCAGTTTGGACGAAGAGCCCATCTCGGTCGAACCGACCAGTGCCGTATAACCACTGAGGAAGTGGTAAGCGGCCGCTTCACGGCTCAGAACCGAGACTGGCGGCAGAACACCCGTCATGTCGCAGGTCAGGAAGATGATGTGTGAGGGCTCACCGGCGCGGTTTTCCAGAACCCGCTTTTCAACGTGCTCCAGTGGGTAGGCGCAGCGTGAGTTCTCAGTCAGCGATACGTCGGTGTAATCCGGCTCGCGGCTTTCCGGATCAATCATCACGTTTTCGACGATGGCGCCAAAACGGATGGCGTCCCAGATGATCGGCTCGTTCTTTTTGCTCAGGTCGATGCACTTGGCGTAGCAACCGCCCTCAATATTGAACACGGTACCCGGGCCCCAGCCATGCTCGTCGTCACCAATCAGGAAGCGGTGCGGGTCCGCAGAAAGGGTGGTTTTACCGGTGCCAGACAGGCCGAAGAACAGGCAAGTTTCGCCGTTCTCGCTGACGTTGGCGGAGCAGTGCATCGGCAGCACGTCTTTCTCGGGCAGCAGGAAGTTCTGCACAGAGAACATGGCTTTTTTCATCTCGCCGGCGTAGTGCATGCCCGCCAGCAACACCTTGCGCTTGGCAAAGTTGATGATCACACAGCCATTGGAGTTGGTGCCGTCACGCTCGGGCACGCACTCAAAATTGGCCGCATTGAGGATCTGCCACTCTTGCTTGTCGGCCGGATTAAACGAGTCAGGGCGAATAAACAGGTTGCGACCGAACAGGTTCTGCCAGGCGGTTTCGGTGGTCATCTTGACTGGCAGGTAATGCTCGGGATCAGAACCGACGTGAACCTGGGAGGCAAAACTGTCTTTTTCAGCAATGTAAGCTTCAACCCGGTCCCAGAGTGCGTCGAACTTGTCGGCATCAAACGGGCGGTTGATCGGGCCCCACTGGATATCGTCTGCGGTGCTGGCTTCTTCGACAATAAAGCGGTCCATGGGAGACCGGCCGGTGCGTTCGCCGGTGGTGACCACCAGAGAGCCGTTGGCTGCCAGTTGCCCTTCGTTCCTTGCCAGTGCCACTTCAACCAGTCTTGCAGTACTCAGATCATTATAAGTGTTGCTCACTTCGACCTCGCCCTCGGGATGTCTTAGTGACTGCTCAGGCCGCCCCAAGGAGAATTGGCGGAAATCTGAACAATCGGATCAATTCAGGCGCGCTATTATGCCAGACGCGCCGGGAAAAAACGACTGCCCTGGAAGCCGCGCCAGTTCAGGCTTCCAGGCAAATTAAAAGAGCTGTTAGTGTAGCGTATGACCGGTGAAAAGGTGATCAATGTCATTTCTATCGAACCGATAGTTTGCGTGACAGAACTGGCAGTCCATATTGATGCTGCCTTGCTCGTCGAGAATACTGTAGCACTCATCCTGGCCGATAGCTTCCAGTGCGGCCAGCGTGCGTTCCTCGGAGCAGCTGCAGCGGAAGGCAACCGGCTCGGCGTCGAACAAGCGCACGGTTTCTTCGTTGAACAACCGGTGCAACAGGGTTTCGCTGTCCAGGGTCAGCAGTTCATCGGCTTCGACGGTTTTTGCCAGATGATTGACCCGGTTCCACAAGTCGTCATCTTCTTCGGTCTGGCCGGGCATGCGCTGTAACATCAAGCCGGCGGCGGTATCTTCATTGGCAAACAGAAACAGACTGGTGGCGATCTGTTCTGAGCGCTCGAAATACTCTTCCAGACAACCGCTCAGTGTGTCAGCTTCCCGGGGTACGACGCCCTGATAGCGTTGGCCCTGGTCCGGGGTGATGGTGATGGCCATGCGGCCCTTGCCGAGCAGCTCGTCCAGAGTTTCACCGGTGACCGCTTCGTTATCATGGCGGGCCAGGCCGCGAATGTGACGATCATGGCTGCATTCTGCCATCAGGGTGCTCAGGGCGCCTTCACCTGCGGCCTGCAGTGACAGGGTGCCTTTGAACTTGAGGCTGCTGCTCATCAATACGCTGGCCACCAGAGATTCGCCAAGCAGGCGACGGACCGATTCCGGGTAGGGCGCTTGATTGGCGATGTCGCGAAAGCTGTCACCCAGCTGAACCCAGGCACCCCGGACCTGACTGTGCTCAAAAATAAATCCTTGGAACTGATCTCGGGATGCCATGGTGTCTCCTGAAGCTGTCTGTGTTTGCAATGAGGATCGCCCGTTTGTGATGACGTTCGGGCGTACAGGGTTTTGTCTGTTTCGGCTTCAGATTCCGTTCTGATCGCGGAACCGCTGAATATTGCGGCGGTCTTTTTTACTGGGTCGTCTTGCTGGCGGCAGTTGGGCGGTCTGCATGGTTTTGCGTTGCCAGGCAAGATCTTCCCGTTTTTTCACGCTGTCTTCGGTTTCATGGTAGAGCTTTTGGGCCTCGGGGGCGCCCCGGCGCCGATCGCTGACTTCGTCGACGATTACGATCTTTTCCTGCCAGCCCAGTCGCAGGGTTACTTTGGCGCCGGCTTCTACGATCTTGCCCGGTTTGGTGCGCTGGCTGTTGTAATGAACCTTGCCGCCTTCGATGGCGTCTTTGGCCAGCCCCCGGGTCTTGTAAAAGCGGGCCGCCCAGAGCCATTTGTCGAGCCGGATCTTGTGTTCGTCCGCGTTAGTCGCCGCCATATCTCCTCACCTGATGGGTATGTCTTAATCTGACGCCACCCAATTATACCCGCCCCATCATTATGATGGCAGAGGTCGATGGGACTGCAGCGATGGCAGTACCTCATCGAAATGGTGAATCCCGGGGATTTCCGGGTGATGGGAGCTCGGTGCCTGCTGGCTGTCTGGTGCGAGAATCGCAAGGCACTGGCCCATGCCGGCGCGGCGGGCACTTTCCAGCACCGGGAAACTGTCGTCGACCATCAGGGTGTGGTCCTGGCGGTAGCGGATTTTGCGGCCCAGGTCTCGCCAGAAGTCATGATCTTCTTTCGGTTTGCCCAGTTCGTGGCTGGAAATAATGGCGTCCACGTGTTTGTCCAGGCCGGTCCGGTTGAGCTTGAGGGCAAGGGGGTCAGGGTGGCAATTGGTGACGATAACTGAGCGCAAGCCAGCCCGGCGCAGGCCGGCCAGAAAGTCTGGCACGTGGGGTCGGTACCCGATCCGGTCACTCACTTCTGCTTTTAACCGATTGATATCGACAGAGAGTTTTTCACTCCAGTAATCGGTGCAGTACCAGTTCAGTGAGCCCCGTTCGGCCATGATCATGGCGACAAGGGATTCTTTGGCCTGTTGCGGATTCAGGTCGTACTGCTCGGCATAACGCTTCGGCAGGTGTTCAAGCCAGAAGTGTGAGTCGAAGTGCAGATCCAGCAGTGTTCCGTCCATGTCCAGGAACACCGTATCGAGGATTGACCAGTTCACCATAAACAAAACAGCCCGAAGAATTTTCTTCAGGCTGCCTCAGATTCCGGCGTCTGGCAAGCCGGGATTGTAACGATCTGATATGGAATCAGTTGCTGGATTGCTCGACCGGTTCAGGCTTGCGGCCAGTGCGTGAGCAGCCCAGGCAGCGCACGAAAGTAGCCTTGGCCGGGCCAACAACCAGGACTTCGCCGGCTTCACCGGCGTTGCCGCCAAGCGCAGAAAAAGGCAGAGATACCAGGTAAACCGCGCTGCCAACAATCGTGGTGGCCAGCAGGGCTGGGCGCAGGAGAATGGCGTCTGCCGTCATGGCCAGTGCGGAGGGGCTTTCATCGACCGCTCTGGCATGACCGAGGGAAGAAAATGCCAGAAGGCAGGCGGCAACGGTGGTTACCAGAGTACGGGAAATATTACGGGTCATGATGATTCTCTCCTGAACGTATCGGCCCGGTTTGCCTGAGTTTTAAACTCGGGGATGTCTGCAAGAACCGGTAATGTGTCGGTCCATTGTAACCTTCGGGCATTAATTCTCTGTTAACTATGAATCATATTGCCCGAATTTCAAACGCTTTTTCGTTGAAAAGTGTCCGTTGCACAGACGCCCTCCCGGTGACTAGCGCTGGCAGCTGGTGCAGTAGACGGTAGACCGGTTGTTCATCCGGATTTCTTTCAGCGGTAAGGTGCATTGCGGGCAGTCATCGCCGCCATGGCCGTAGACCAGCAAAGACTGGGCAAAATACCCGGGCTTGCCGTCGCTGTTGACGAAGTCTCGCAAGGTGGTGCCGCCCATCAGAATGGCGGCACTGAGGGTTTCGCGAATGGCTTCGGCCAGTCTGTGATAACGGTCCAGGCTGATGCGACTGGCTTTGCGTTTTGGGTGAATACCGGCCTTGAACAGTGCTTCGTTGGCGTAGATGTTGCCGACACCAACCACCACATGGTTATCCATAATGAAGGACTTGATCGGGGTTTGTCGCCCCCGAGATTGGCGAAACAGCAGCGCGCCGCCAAACTCTTCGGATAACGGCTCAGGCCCCAGAGCCCGAATAAGCGGGTGGCTGGTGCTGTCGTTAGTCCACAGCCAGCAACCAAATCGGCGAGGATCGTTGAAGCGCAGAGTGCGCCCATTGCCCAGCGTGAGCTCGACATGATCGTGGGTCATGGCGGGGCTGTTATCGGTGATCACTCGAAGGCTGCCTGACATGCCGAGGTGGACGATGACGGTGCCAGCATCCAGGTTCAGGAACAGATATTTGGCCCGGCGTTCCACGGAGCGTATAACCTGGCCCTGTATAAGGTCTGGCAGGTTCTCAGGCACTGGCCAGCGTAATCGCCCATTGCGAATCAGTGCCTTGGTGATGATTTCGCCTTCACAGTGGGGTGCAATGCCTTGTCGGGTAGTTTCTACTTCCGGTAATTCGGGCAAGGGACCTCCGCTGCCAGACGGGTTTCAGGGCTGATAGTGTAAACAGTAACAAAAAAGCCGCCAATGACTGTTGTTGATGCGTACATCTGTACGCTAAAGTTGAGATATACGTTCCCTTCGAGTGTTTGCGATCAACCCTGCAGTGTCGCCCTTCGAAGTTGATTGATTTTTGAGGATAAATTATGTGGTTTAACGGTCTCCTTGACCTGTCGGTGTGGCAGTTGATTGCCACCGCGCTGGTGTTCACCCATATCACCATCGTCAGTGTAACGCTGTATCTGCATCGCCATTCTGCTCACAATGCGTTGGACTTGCATCCAGTGCTCAAGCATTTTTTCCGTTTCTGGTTGTGGTTAACCACCGCCCAGAACACCAAAGAATGGACGGCGATCCACCGTAAACACCACGCCAAGTGTGAGACCGAAGAAGATCCTCACAGCCCGGTGGTTCTGGGCATCCGCAAGGTGCTGTTCGAGGGTGCTGAACTCTATGCTGAAGCAGCAACGCCGGAGACCCTTGAGCGCTACGGTCAGCGCACGCCGGAAGATTGGGTCGAGCGCAACGTATACAGCCGCTATCCAATGCTGGGCATTGGTTTGTTGGCGGTGACCAACCTGCTGTTGTTTGGTGTTCACGGTATCTGGATCTGGGCGGTTCAGATGATGTGGATTCCCGTCTGGGCGGCAGGCGTGGTAAACGGTATCGGCCACTGGATGGGCTACCGCAACTTTGAGTGTGCGGATAATGCTCGCAACATTTCACCACTGGGCATCCTGATCGGCGGTGAAGAGTTGCACAACAATCACCACACCTACCCGAACTCTGCCAAGTTGTCCCGGCGTTGGTTTGAGGTTGATATCGGGTGGGGCTATATCCGGTTGTTCCAGTTATTTGGCATGGCCAAGCCAAAAGGTTATCGTCCCATCGCCCATTATGTTCCGGGCAAGAAAGACGTCGATGTTGAAACCGTGCAAGCGATTACCAACAGCCGCTTTGACATCATGCGCCAGTACCGCAAGCGGGTGGTAGAGCCAGTGTTGCTGCAGCAGCGAACGCTGATGGACGACGAGATCCGGCCCCGTTACCGCAAACTGAAGAAGTTGCTGTCGCGCGAAGTATCGCTGATCAAGCCTCGGGAAAAGGAACATCTGGATTCGGTGTTGGAGCGCAACGAGATGCTGCGCTTGATCTATCAGAAAAGCGAGGAGCTGCAATTGCTTTGGCGCCAGCGTGGCCTTAAACCTCAGGATAAGCTGCAGGCATTGATGCAGTGGTGCAAAGAGGCGGAAGCCAGTGGCGTTCGTTATCTGGAAGAGTTTGCTGACCATCTGCGAGCCTACTCGTTGCGGCCCATGGCCTGAGTAGGCGAGTTAGATAGCGAGACGTGAAAAGGCCGGATGATCAACATCATCCGGCCTTTTTCGTTCTGGGATTGGGCTATTCCGTTTCCGGGTCAACCCGGTAAAGGTTGTAGGTTACCTGGCCTGCGGTTTTCTGTCGGTGCAGTTGCCAGCTCTGCGGCACGGTCGGCGTGACCAGTTCGCTTTCGTGCTCAACATACACCCAGCCACCGGGCCGGACCCAGTGTCCGGCCTCCAGCAGCGGAAACAGGCGCTCCAGCCAGTTTTGGCGAAAGGGTGGGTCCATAAAAACGATATCGAAAGCGGTCTTCGGGCCTGCATTCAGGTAACTGGCGACGTCCTGGCAAATGACATCGGCCTTGTCTGATTTCAGGAGTCGTAAGTTGTCCCGGAGAGATTGCGCCAGGGCCGGCGTGTGATCAACCAGAGTGGCCTGGGCCGCGTCACGCGACAGCGCTTCCAGACCCAGTGCGCCGGACCCTGCGAACAGGTCCAGGCAACGGCTGCCAGCTGTGTGAAAGTTCAACCAGTTAAACAGGGTCTCGCGAATACGCGCCGGGCTGGGACGAACGCCGCCCGCATCCGGAAAACGCAATACCCGGCTGCGCCAGTCGCCACCAATAATACGCAATTCACCACTGCTGCCCAGATGGCCGGTTTTGGCTGTCGTTCGCCCGGATTTATGCGGGGGCGGTCTGCGTGGCGCCATGGTTCTACTCCGGAATGCTCAACGTGTTAACGGTCGGGTCTTTATGTTACCGGAAACCCGGTAGCGGAGGATAATCAGTCAGCCCCTCACTTAGCGCGACCAGTCTGCTAGAATGTGCGCTTTCTGTTAGCCCGCCCTTTTTCAGACAGATGGTAAGACTATGACGGCAGAGTGGATTTCAATCGGCCTGTTGGCCCTTCTTGTTCTGGTTTTTGTGCTGGATATTGCCAGCAACCGTAACCGGATACCGCGGCCCAAGCCGGTGCCCCAGCGCAAACCGGATGTTGCGGAAGGTCCGGCACCGATCAAGCCTGAGCAAGCACCGGCCGAACCTGAAGCGGAACTAACGGCTGAGGCGCCGGAGGCACGTGCCGCTGCCCCAGTTGTTGCCGAGCCCGAGACAGTTCCAGAGCCGGACGCTGAGCCTGAGCCGAGCCCGGAACCGCAAGTCAGCGTATTCGAGCGCATCAAGCAAGGCCTGGGGAAAACCCGTGCTGGCTTGACCGGAGGTCTGGCCGATCTGTTCTCGGTCGGCAAAAAGATCGATGAGGATCTGCTGGAAGAAATCGAAACGACCTTGCTGATGGCCGATGTCGGGGTAACAGCCACCTCGGAAATTATCGAAGCACTGACCGACAAACTGGAACGCAACCATTTGAAGGATGGGGCGGCCCTGCGCAAGGCGCTGAAAGATGAGCTGCATGGCCTGCTCAAACCAGTCACCAGACCGCTGGATATCAGTACCGACAAAAAGCCCTATGTGATCCTGATGGTGGGGGTAAACGGGGTTGGAAAAACCACGACCATTGGCAAGCTGACCCGCAAGTTCCAGAGCGAAGGCAAGTCGGTCATGCTGGCCGCGGGCGATACGTTCCGGGCGGCGGCGGTCGAGCAGTTGCAGGTGTGGGGTGAGCGCAATAACGTTCCGGTGGTGGCCCAACATACCGGCGCAGACAGTGCGTCGGTGATATTTGACGCGATTCAGTCGGCTCAGGCCCGGGGCACCGACGTACTGATTGCCGATACTGCCGGCCGCTTGCAGAACAAAGACAACCTGATGAACGAGTTGACGAAGGTTGTCCGGGTGATGAAGAAGCTGGACGAATCAGCGCCCCATGAAGTGATGCTGGTGCTGGATGCCGGTACTGGCCAGAACGCTTTGAGCCAGGCTCAGGTGTTTCAGCAGGCAGTGGGTGTCAGCGGTATTACGCTGACGAAACTGGACGGCACGGCAAAAGGCGGTATTGTGTTTGCCATCGCTCGTCAGCTGCAGCTGCCTATCCGGTTTATTGGTGTGGGTGAGCAGGCCGAAGACCTGCGCAGTTTTGACGCGGAAACCTTTGTTGACGCCCTGTTCGACGACTGAAGTACCGGCAACGGAGCCCTCGCCCCCGATGATCGAGTTTCGCCAGGTTACCAAGCGCTACGACAGCGACCACACCGCTCTGCGCCAGGTGAATTTTCACCTGGACCGGGGCGAGCTGGCCTTTCTTACCGGGCACTCCGGGGCCGGCAAAAGTACCTTGCTGAAACTGATTATGGTCATGGAGCGGCCGACCGCCGGCGAAGTGGTGGTGGGTGGTCAACAGCTCAACAGCTTACCCAAACGCCAGATTCCCTACATTCGCCGGCATATTGGTGTGGTTTTCCAGAATCACCAGCTGCTGTTTGACCGTTCGGTGTATGACAACGTTGCCATGCCGCTGGAAGTGATGGGGGCGTCGCCCAACGACATCGGTCGGCGTGTGCGGGCTGCCCTGGATAAGGTCGGTTTGCTGAGCAAAGAGAAAATGAATCCGATGCAGCTGTCGGGTGGTGAGCAACAGCGTGTGGGTATTGCACGGGCCGTGGTCAACAAGCCGCCGGTCCTGCTGGCGGATGAGCCGACGGGTAACCTTGATCCTGCGCTGTCGGCAGACATCATGAAGCTGTTTACCGAGTTCAGTCAGGTTGGCGTAACCGTTCTGATTGCGACGCACGATATCGCGCTGATTAATGAAATGGGGCGTCGTCAGTTGACGCTGGACCACGGTCGTCTGGTGAGCAGTCGCAGTGCTGCCGCAGCCGGAGGTGTCCGTGGCTACTGACCCTCGCCAAAAGCCGGACAATCGCCGGGGTGCGGCTAACCGGGCCAAGTCGCCGTTGAATGCACAGGCACGCAGTTATCTGGATCATCATCGTAAGGTCGCCCGGGATTCCGCCCGTCGATTGTGGCGAACACCGGTTGCCAGCCTGATGACCTGGGCGGTGATGGGGGTTGCTCTGGCATTGCCGCTGGCCCTGCTGCTGTTGCTCAACAGCTTGCAAGGCGTGAGTGCAGGTTGGGAGAGCAGTGCCCGGATTACCGCTTACCTGGCGATGGACGTGTCGCTGGAGCAGGCGCGTGCCGCCGCTGAAGAAGTGGATACCGATGGCCGGGTATTGTCGGTGCAGTTGGTGGAACGGGATCAGGCGCTTGCGGAGTTCCGCGCATCATCCGGCCTGAGCGATGCGCTGGATTTTCTGGATGAGAATCCGCTGCCTCATACTTTGCTCATTACCCCTCAGGATAGCGCCCGCTCTGCCGAGGGTGTGCGGGCATTGGTCGCCTTTGTCGAGGGTATGGAGGGGATCGACCGGGTTCAGGTGGATCTGGGTTGGCTGCAGCGCCTGAACGCCATGACGGATATTCTGGCCAGAGCGGTCTGGGCGCTGGCCTTGTTACTGGGTGGCGCGGTCATACTGGTAATCGGCAACACGGTGCGCCTGGCCATTGAGAACCGTCGGGATGAAATCCTGGTGGCCAAGCTGGTGGGTGGTACTGATGCCTTCGTAAGACGCCCTTTCCTGTACACTGGCGCCTGGTTTGGTCTTGGCGGCGGCGTCGTCGCCTGGTTGCTGATCCAGGTGTCGTTGTGGTGGCTGAATGGTCCGATTGAGCGCCTGGCGGGCCTCTATCGCAGTGAGTTCGCTCTGCAGGGCCCGGGCTTTGACGGTGCGATGGCATTGATTATCATCGCAATGCTGTTAGGCTGGCTTGGCGCCTGGCTCGCGGTGAAGCGTCATCTGGATGACATAGAACCGGGAGATATTGCCGGAGGGTGATCCGGATATCGGGAAAACCGTATTGAAGATACAGCTTGTCTTGGCGTAGTTTGAGTATTCTTGTGAGTGTCAGAAAAGCAAAAGCGAATTCTCAGTTTGTTGATTTTTAACGTTTTACTGAGAGTTCAAGGAACTTAACAGGCTCTTGGCGGTCTAATTGTTAGTTGCTATATTTGACGGCTGTCAGGTTCGGAGGTTGATGTATGGGTATGAGTTTACAGCTGGTTGACAGACTGGTTCCGGGTGCGAATCTTGAGTCTTACATTCAGGCCGCAAGTCGTATTCCAGTGCTCTCAGTGGATGAAGAGCGCGAGCTGTCCGAACGGCTTTACTATGAGGGCGATGTTGAGGCTGCCCGTCACTTGGTGCTGTCTCACCTGCGCTTTGTGATTCATATTGCCCGCAGTTACTCCGGTTATGGCCTGGCTCAGGCGGATTTGATCCAGGAAGGTAACGTGGGCCTGATGAAGGCGGTCAAGCGTTTCAATCCGGAATACGGCGTGCGCCTGGTGTCGTTCGCGGTGCACTGGATCAAGGCGGAGATTCACGAATTCATTCTGCGCAACTGGCGCATTGTGAAAGTGGCGACCACCAAAGCCCAGCGTAAGCTGTTCTTCAATCTGCGCAGCCAGAAGAAGAAGCTGGCGTGGTTGAGCCATGATGAGCTTAATGCGGTGGCGAAGGATCTGGGTGTCGAGCCCAAGGTGGTCCGTGAGATGGAAGGCCGGTTGTCGTCGCACGATGCGTCGTTCGATGGGCCGACCAATGATGATGAAGACAGTGCTTATCAGGCTCCGGCCTATTATCTGGAAGATCGTCGGGGTGATCCGGCGGTGCAGTTGGAGAATTCAGACTGGTCTGAGGATTCCAATGGTCGGCTGATGCAGGCTTTGGAAACGCTGGATGAGCGCAGTCAGGATATCTTGCGTGAGCGCTGGTTGACCGACGGTAAGTCGACGTTGCATGAGTTGGCGGATAAGTACGGCATTTCAGCTGAGCGTATTCGTCAGTTGGAGAAGAATGCGATGAAGAAGATCAAGGCGCAGATGACCGAGGCGGCTTGACCCGCATCTGAGCGATGAATCTAAAACGCCACCACCGTTCGCGGTTGGTGGCGTTTTTGTTTGTATAATGGTTCAACTTTCAAGACATCAAACATCCGGGCTGAAGCGTGTGGGCAGCCTGTTCCAAAACACGCTGTGGATACGTCCTTGTACGCTCTGCTCCGCCATCCATGGCTCCGCAAGGTTTTGGAACAGGCTGCCCACACGCTTCTTCTGACTTTGGAGTGGGATTCTAAAAATGACTGACAAGTTTCCTCATATTGCCTTTCTTGGCATTGGCCTGATGGGCACACCGATGAGCCGGAATCTGCTGCGCGCAGGTTACCCCATGACCCTGTGGAACCGGACGGCTAGCAAGTGCGAGCCGTTTGCCGGGCAGGCAACCATTGCCGGTTCGCCGGCCGAAGCGGTGGCTGAAGCCGACCTGGTGATCACCATGCTGGAGAACGGCACGGTGGTAGAGGACGTGATGGTGGCTCAGGGCGCCCTGGCCGCCCTTAAAACAGGTGCGCTGGTGGTTGATATGAGCTCGGTGCAGCCTTCGCTGGCGCGGCGTCACGCCCAGCTGGCGGCGGCGCAAGGGGCCGGGTATGTCGATGCGCCTGTGTCGGGTGGCACCCTGGGGGCGACGGAGGCTCGGTTGAGTATTATGGCCGGTGGCTCCGAGGGTGACGTGGCGCGGGCGTTGCCGGTGTTCGCTGCGCTGGGTAAGTGTACCCGCATCGGGCCTGTGGGGGCCGGGCAGTTGGCGAAGCTGGCCAATCAGGCGATTGTCGGGATCACCATCGGTGCGGTGTCTGAGGCGTTGCTGCTGGCGGCCAAGGGCGGTGCGGATCCTGCGGCGGTGCGGGAGGCGTTGATGGGCGGATTTGCCGGTAGTCGGATTCTGGAGTTGCATGGGCAGCGGATGATTGACCGGGATTTTACGCCGGGCGCGCCGGCGCGGATTCAGTTGAAGGATATGCGGATGATCCTGGATGAGGCCCGGGCCGAGGGTTTGACGCTGCCGTTGGCGCAGCAGGTGCACAATGAATATCTGTCGCTGGTGGCGAATGGCCACAGCGATGTTGATCACAGCGGGCTGTTGCTGGAGCTTGAGCACGTGAATGGTACGTTGCTGGGTTCGGTGGGCCGCGGGCCGATGACTTAGGGGGAGGTTATGCCGCGTTTTGCTGCAAATTTGTCGATGTTGTTCACCGAGGTGCCGTTTCTGGAGCGCTTTGCCCGGGCCCGGGCGGCGGGGTTCAAAGCGGTAGAGTATCTGTTTCCCTATGACTGGCCGGCAGAGCAGATAGCCGCGGAGCTGAAAGCCAACGATCTTACCCAGGTGCTGTTCAATCTGCCGCCCGGAGACTGGCAGGCCGGGGAGCGGGGTATAGCCTGTTTACCGGATCGGGTGGAGGAGTTTCGCGCCGGTGTTGATCAGGGTATCGCCTATGCCAAAGTGTTGGGCAATACACAGTTAAACTGCCTGGCGGGGCTGAGGCCGGCAGAGTTGGATTATGAACTGGCCTGGCAGACCCTGGTGGCGAATGTTCAGTATGCCGCTGAGCGTTTTGTCGAGGCAGGCCTGACTTTGTGCCTGGAAGCGATCAATTCTCGGGTGGATATGCCGGGATTTATGCTGGATACCACCGGCAAGGTGATGGCGGTGATTGAAGACGTCGATGCCGATAATGTGTGGTTGCAGTACGATGTCTATCATATGCAGGTCATGGAGGGGGACTTGATCCGCTCCCTGGAGTGCCTGCTGCCGTGGATCGGACACATTCAGTTTGCCGATAATCCGGGGCGGCATGAGCCGGGTACAGGCGAGATTAACTTTTCGAATGTTTTCGCCGCACTTGATCGGCTGGGTTATCAGGGCTGGGCGAGCGCGGAATACCGGCCTTCAGGGGCGACGGAAGATTCGTTGGCCTGGTTCCATAACGGGGGGTGACCGTCGTCATTGGCGACACCCTCTTACAAGATGGTAACTGGCTCGGTTTCAGAGTTCTTCGTACCCTAGTTGGTAATGTAATTCGCTATCAGGAGGAGTACCGGTGAAAGCGCTGGTAATCGAAGACGATCGGGATGTGGCAAATTATCTGCTGAAGGGACTGGGAGAATCCGACTTCGTGGTGGACCATGCCGCTGACGGCAAGGAAGGCATGATGATGGCGGCCAGTGAGGACTACGACATCATGATCGTGGACCGTATGCTGCCTGGTATGGACGGATTGTCGATTATCAAAACGGTGCGGGCGACCGGTAACCAGACGCCAATCCTGATCCTCAGTGCCCTGGGTGATGTGGATGATCGGGTTGAGGGTTTGCGTGGTGGCGGAGACGATTATCTGACCAAGCCGTTCTCGTTTACCGAGCTGCTCGCGAGAATCGAGTCACTGATTCGTCGTAACCGGCAGGCCGCGGAAACAGAAACGGTTCTGAAGGTAGCAGATCTGGAAATGGATCTTTTGGCCCGAACGGTCAAGCGGGCCGGTCAGAGTATTGATGTGCAGCCACGGGAATTCCGGTTGCTGGAATACCTGATGCGCAACGCCGGTCAGGTGGTTACCCGGACCATGCTGCTGGAGAAAGTGTGGGACTACCACTTTGACCCGCAGACCAACGTGATTGATGTGCACATCAGCCGCCTGCGCGCCAAAATCGACAAGGAATTCGATACCCCCTTGCTGCAAACCGTGCGGGGTGCGGGATACATGTTACGTGAAACTGCTTAGTCAGCTCAGAACATCTTCTTTTCAGCTGGCTCTGCTGTACATGGTGGTGTTCGCCACATCAGTATTTTTACTGTTGGCGTTCATCTACTGGCGTACGGCAGGGTTCATGACTGCCCAGACCGATGAGACGATCGAAGCAGAAATCGCCGGGCTGGCGGAGCAATACCGGGGGCGGGGCGTTAACGGATTAATCACCATTATCCGTGAACGCGTTGCTCGCGATCCCAATGCCAAATCCATCTACCTGCTCACCACCGATGACTTTCTCAAACTGGCCGGCAATATCGAAACCTGGCCGGAAGGCAGTCGTTCGTCCGACACCGGTTGGATCAACTTTACCCTGAACCCGTCCGTAGGTTGGCAAGGCCCGGAAAGGTTGGCTCGTGCCCGCATTTTTGAAGTGCAAGGCGGCCTCAAGCTTCTGGTGGGTCGGGACGTAGATGAACTTACCAATCTCAAGCGGGTGATTGAAACGGCAATCAACTGGGGCATGGGTATAACCCTGGCGCTGGCGTTGTTGGGCGGCTTCTTGATGAGTCGTGGCACCACTCGCCGCATCGAAGTTATCAACAACACCTCCCGGCGAATCATGAACGGTCACTTGTCGTTGCGCATACCGACCCGCGGTACCGATGACGACTTTGATCAGCTCGCAGAAAACCTGAATCAGATGCTGGATAGGATTGTGTATTTGATGGAAGGTATCCGGCACGTCTCAGACAGTATCGCCCACGACCTGCGCACCCCGTTGACCCGGCTGCGCAACCAGCTGGAAAGCACCCTGATTGCCGTTGATAACGACGAAGCCCGCGATCAGGTAGGCCGTGCGGTGTCAGAGGCCGATCAGCTGCTGGCCACTTTCAACGCCCTGTTGCGTATTGCCCGCCTGGAGACCCGGGGCAATTCCGCAGACATGAAAGTGATTTCGCTGGATGAATTGGTCAGTGATGCCTGCGAACTCTATGAGGCCCTGGCCGAAGACAAAGAACAGGCATTCTCCCAGTCCCTGGAGCAGGGCGTGATGATTGAAGGCGATCGCGACCTGCTGTTCCAAATGGTAAGTAACCTGATTGATAACGCCATCAAGTACACACTGGAGCAAGGTGCCATCCAGGTGGTGGTGAAGCGGGAGGCGAGCGTGGCCATCTTTGCGGTGCAGGATTCCGGGATCGGTATTCCGGATGACGAAAAGGGTCAGGTGTTTCAGCGATTTTATCGGGTCGGCAAGAGTCGCTCGTTACCGGGCAATGGCCTGGGCTTGAGCCTGGTCAGTGCGGTCGCAGAAATACATCAAGGTGAGATTTTGCTGAGCGATACCCGGGAAGGCGATACCCCACCGGGATTGACAGTCACCGTGCGGATGCCGGCCTTCACAGGCATCCGCAAACGGATCAAGGCGGCGCAGTCTGATCAGGCCGACGACGCCCTGGAAGACAAGCGTGACGCCTCGGAAATCAGCAACGCCTGAACCCTACTGACTGCTACGGATCCGGTTGATCCTGCTGACGACCGGGCTGAACAGGGCGTCTGCACGCGCTTCTACCTGCCCGGCGATGTGTTCGAACTGGGAGCGACGGCGATCAACTTTGGCTTGAATGCTGTCCCACTCGCCTTCCAGATGCTTCTGCTCGGCCATCACGAAGGCCGCCAGATTGTGGCGGTTGAGCTTGCTGGTGATGCCCAGGGTATCCAGACGAAAGCCCAGGTTATCGACGCCCTCGAGGGCAAGGTTCAGCAGTTTCTTGGTGTTCATGTGCGTCTCCATCAGGAACATGTGGTAACAATTGCCTCGTAAACTATCCCCTGTCACTAGAGTGTACAACCTAATATTGACTGTCCCGGTCGCCAAAAGTTGCCTTGCAAAAAGGTAATTGCTTGGCCACTGCCGGGTAATGCTCAATGTGGAGAATGGGTACTGTAGATGTTGAGGCAAGCGGAAACCTGCTTGCTTCTTCCTCCAGCACAGCGCTAGCCTTATACCCCGTGACCCACGGGGTTTTTTTTGCCTCGAATTTTCTGATCAGCCCGGAATAGCAGACCGATGAACAAGAACCCAGGTTCAACCAGCGCCAGCGCGCGTTACATAACAGCGGATGGTGAACGCGCCTTGCGCGAGGAGTTGCAGTACCTGTGGAAGGTTAAGCGACCGGAGGTAACCCAGGCCGTCCGGGAAGCGGCTGCGCAGGGCGACCGCTCAGAAAACGCCGAAACGGCGAAGAAACCCCTAAAATCATACTATTACTCCTATCTTATTGATATTAAATGATCCTAAAATAGTATCAATAACATTTTGATGTACTATTTTTGCGTTGTTTCGTCAGACAGTACCCGCAGGGCGCTTTCAGCGAGCTTTACGTTATCGAGCCAACGAGCCACTATTTCTTTTGCAGAAAGCTTGTGCCAGTTGAAGTGGCCATGGAGGTAGAGTTGAGAAAAAAGTGCTTCGAATGGCGACGTTTCTATGCTGACTGGTAGCGTCCATACTCTTTCCAGCTCTGATCCTTTATTTTCTATATACTGAATAAAATTGCCGACTGATTTGGTGAAGTAGTGTTTAGCAATATAATGAGGAGCAGAATCTTTATGTATAAAAGCAGCAGTATTTCTAGCCTTTACTCGAAATGTGTAGAATAGGTTTTGAGGTTGATAATGTTCTGCCAAATGATCGAGCAGCGCCCGAAGCGGGTTTGAGTTATCGATTGGGACTCGATATTCTTCACTCACTTCCATCACTAATCCAAAAAGCTTGTTTGTTTGTATATCTTTAATGGTCTGTTTTATGCTGCTGACTGACTCCAGTGATACGGCTTCTGTTTGTACCTTTTGATATAAAATAGTGCTGATATCTGAGCCTTTTACTTCGATTCCACTATCTAAAGTAAGTGCGTTCAAGTACAAGCCTCGCGCTATTGACTCTGGATTATTGTATTTAATATGTCGTCCTGATCGCCGGTCATATGAGATGCGATTATAGTCACCGTATAATAGTTCGCTGGCTCGTTCGACATTGTCTGGCAAGTCTCTTATGAAGGTAAGAGCTTTTTTTTCGATTAAAGAGAGCAGTAGTTTTTGGTCTAAGCTTTTAATACCTGTTATCAACAACTCACAAGGGTTATCAGTAAGAAAGCCGCCTTTTTGATTCGAAGAGGTGATGCAAAGTAATGCAAGTGCCTCTTCAGTATTTATATTTTCAATGTAGGGCCATGCTCTGAAGTTTTCCTCTTTGTAGTTTTCTAGAATGGCTCTTGCATCATTGAGCGCACGTTCCTTTCTGTCAGAGATACAGGTTCCGCAAATAATTATTTGATCGCTCTGAGTTCGGTTTATATAAGATGTTCTTGTTTTAACGGGAGCTTTGTTATTGCAGTCACTGCAGAAAAAATTGTTTGAGTTTGGTCCAAAGCTTGATCTCTGAGCAAGATAAGATATGCTCCTGCTGCCTTTTGGTTTGTAGTTTTCATCTATGGATTTAATGGAAAATGTAAACCCGGAATGCGAGGATGTATCAGTGGTCCAGTAATCGTTGAGCGCCTCTATTTCAATATCAGATACATCTTTTGGATAACAGATCATATTACCTCCTTAACAAGATGTTTTCATTAGTTAGGATGTTTAAGTGATTGTTAATTAAAAGATTTAAATTTTAATATTCGAATTATAAAAATATTTTTCTACCTTTAACTGGAGTTATGGGTTGAATAAGGTTGTCCTTATTTTTTGAAAAATAGTTTATTCTTATTTGTTTTAGTCGGAGATTTGAAAAAATCAAGAGACTCTGAATAAGTCTCAAAATTAGCGATAATACGGGCACCGTCAACCGCATAGGATCCAGTGTCGCTATGGATCAGATCACCTTCTCCGAGGCCGAGTACCAGACCAAGAATCGCAAAACCCGCCGCGAAACGTTTCTGAAACGACTTGAGAAACTGATTCCTTAGAAGCAGTTGGAGAATAAGGCAGCCTGTCATTATCCCAAGAGCCAGACTGGGCGAGCGCCCTATTTGTTTGCCACCATACTCGGAGTTCACTGCATGCAGCTGCTTTATATCCACGGCGACTCGGCCATAGAAGATGCATTGCACGAGATTGAACCCATGCGTTAGTTCGCCGGACTGAAGCTGGATCGTCTGCCGGACGAAACCAAAATCGTTAAGTTCCGCCATTTCTTGGCGCACCATGGCCTCGGCACGGTGCTGTTCGGAGAAGTGAGCAAGCACCTGGAGAGAAATGGCCTGATGCTGCGCGAAGACAGCATTGTGGACGTCGTTATCATTTCTGCGCCCAGCTCCACCAAAAATGTAAAGTGCGAGAGAGATCCGGAAATGCATCAGACCAAGATAGGGAGTCAGTGGCAGTTCGGTACTGATAACACTCTCGGGTTGATTCACAGAATCGACACTATGGCGGCTAACGTCCTCGACATCGTGCTCGCCGGAAACCTGTTGCACGTTGACCAGCAACGAGTCTTCGATGATGACGGTCATCCTAGGATTCAAAAGCGAGATAAGCATCCGTTCCGATGCACTACACAGGTCTTCGGTTACGGCGCAGGCCGTTATCGCAGTCTGGCTAAAAACACCAGTCGACTGCGCTTGGTGGCCGCGTTCAGCACCCTGCTGGTTGGCGGAAAATACCTGCTGGCGTAGGGCCAGTGCGCCTGTTTTCCGCCAAAACGGCGGGCAGCGGGCAAAAAAAGAACAATTAGAGGTGATGGTAAGACCCTCCTTGGATTAAATTTAATCGTAATCGATAAGGTGCGATAGTTCAATAAAGTCTTTAATGTCAAATAGTTATAGGTATTTGACATGCGAATCAGATCTTTTTCCCCGTGGCCCTGCATCTACGTGCGCCTCAATAGGTGGAATTTTTGAGTGATGCAGAATCACAGTAGTTTTTTGAGCTAGGATTCTTTCGACCTGAGCCAAGTATTTCTGGTCACGCTCAAATAACGGTGGTTTTTTGTCCGAGGGCGATGAGTACATTCAGCAGATCAGCGAAAGTGTCACCGTCTCGCTGCACGGTCAGGAACTGAATCCGGAGTCCTACGCTATCTGTAAGGCTGACATGCTGATCAAAGGGCAGGAAGTCAGCAACATCAAGCTAGGCAATACGCTGTCAGATGACCAGCTGGCTGCCAACAAGTTTGACCTGATGCTCAGTAACCCACCTTTTGGGGTGGAGTGGAAGAAGGTTCAGAAGCAGGTCACTGACGAGCACAAACATCGTGGTTTTGATGGTCGCTTCGGGCCTGGTCTGCCTCGTGTGTCCGATGGCTCCCTACTGTTCCTGATGCACCTGGTTAGCAAGATGCGGGATGCCCGTGAAGGTGGCTCCCGAATCGGCATCATTCTCAATGGTAGTCCGCTGTTTACGGGTGGTGCCGGCAGTGGCGAATCTGAAATCCGACGCTATCTGCTGCAGAACGATATGGTCGAAGCCATCGTGGCCCTGCCCACGGATATGTTCTACAACACCGGCATCTCCACTTATGTGTGGGTACTCTCCAACAATAAGCCGGCTGAACGCAAAGGCAAGGTCCAGCTGATCGATGCTACTGACCGGGCGACCAAGATGCGTAAGTCCCTCGGCAGTAAGCGCCAGTTTGTCAGCGAGTCCGACCAGGACGAGATCGTGCGGATGTATGGGGACTTTCAGGAAACCAAAAAGAGCAAAATTTTCCCCATTGAAGCCTTCGGTTACCGTCGCATTACCGTCGAACGTCCGCTGCAGCTGAACTTTCAAACCTCGGAAGAACGCATTGAGCGGATTGCGGACGAAAAAGCCATTCAGAAAATGGATCAGGAAGACCACGACAAGATCCTCGCTGCCTGTCGCGCCATGGATGCCGAGACGGTCTACCGGAATCGTAAGCAGTTCCAGAAGGCTTTGAAGGCCTCACTCACTGACCATCAGGTGTACCTGAGTGCGCCACAACTGAAAGCCCTGATCAATGCACTGACTGAGCGCGATCCAGAAGCGGAAATTTGCACAGACAGCAAAGGCAATCCAGAAGCTGACACTGGCCTTCGGGACTATGAGAACGTCCCCCTCACAGAGTCTGTGTATGACTACTTTGACCGGGAAGTGAAACCCCATGTGCCAGACGCCTGGATCGATGAGTCCAAGCGGGACGAAAAGGATGGCGAAGTGGGCATTGTTGGCTTCGAGATTCCGTTCAACCGGCACTTTTATGAATTCATGCCGCCCCGGCCACTGGTGGCGATTGATGCTGATTTGAAGCAGTGCACCGATCGCATCAAGAAAATGATTGAGGAGCTGTCGGCATGAGTTTCCCCGAATATTCAGATTACAAAGACTCGGGGGTCGAATGGCTGGGTATAATCCCGCGCCATTGGCGCATAGATAAGTTTCGCTACGTCTTCACCGAGAGTGACGAAAAGATCGAGGGCAACGTAGTAGGCGAAATGTTGTCGGTCTCTGGCTACCGTGGCATTGAGGTTAAAAACTATGATGATGAAAACAAGCGACGAACAGAGGAGGAGCTTCAGGGGTATAGGGTTGTTCGCCCCGGCCAGCTTGTCGTAAATACCATGTGGCTGAACTATGCTGGCCTGGGTGTTTCAGACTATGAAGGCCACGTCAGTCCTGCTTATAGAAGTTACTGGATCGCAATAGATGTAGATCTTCGATTCATCCATCATCTGATGAGAAGCTCGATTTACGTGCAAGGCTACACTCAGCTACTCACAGGTATCAGGCCAAATTCTTTGCAAATGAGCAGAGACGACCTCATGGGCTTTCCGGTGGTGCTGGCTCCCAGAGCAGAACAAATCCAAATCGCCCGTTTCCTAGACCATGAAACCGCCAAAATCGACGCCCTAATCCGCGAGCAGGAGCGCCTGATAGAGCTTCTTCAGGAAAATCGCCAGGCGTCGATTTCCCATGCGGTGACCAAGGGGCTGGATCCGGATGTGCCGATGAAGGACTCTGGGGTGGAGTGGCTTGGGGAGGTGCCGGCGCATTGGAGAGTTGTTCAAGTGCGTCATCTCCTTAGAAAGATTGAGCAAGGTAAAAGTCCTGAATGCGAATCGAGGGCTGCGGTGGGAGATGAGTGGGGCGTTCTTAAAACAGGTTGCGTGAACGGAGGAATTTATCGTTCATCTGAACACAAAGCATTGCCAGCCCATATCAACCCGCACTCTGAATACGAAGTGAAAGAAGGTGACTTGCTCATGTCCCGCGCTAGTGGATCGAAAGATCTCATCGGCGCGGTGGCATATGTCGAAAAAACACCTTCCAGGTTACTGCTTTCCGACAAGGTTTTTCGCTTGAAGCTGGAACCGGGAGTACATTCGCAACATTTCGCGCTGTTGATGGGGGCACAACACGTTCGAGCTCAAATTGAGCTCGCAATTAATGGCGCAGAAGGCTTGGCAAACAACATAACAAAAGAGTCGATCAAAAGCTTCGTGGTGGCTCTCCCCGCATACGAAGAACAGCAGGACATATTCAAATACTTATCCATACAAACTCATAAGTTTTCTGAGCTTTCGGAGCAGCTTTTAGCGGCACTTTCTGTACTGAAAGAGCGTCGTGCGGCTCTGATCTCGTTCGCTGTCACCGGAAAAATCGACGTCCGAAACTGGCAGCCACCGACCGATGAAAGTGCCTTTGATGAAGAGGTACGCCAGACCGGCATGGAGGCCACCGCATGAGCCATGGACGTGGAATTCGCTTGTTCTTGGTTGATGGTACTCCGAATGGCTTGCTAACCGCCGAGATCATGAATTGGACCGGCCATGCTTTAACTGGGCCGCGCACGAAACTGACCGAGTTGGTACAACGACCAGAATGCGGTCGAACAGGCGTCTATTTCCTGGTGGGCCCGGATCCTGACAATGCTATGCGTCCTTTGGTCTACATCGGCGAATCCGATGACGTGGCCAAACGCCTGAAACAGCACAACCGTCCGGAGCCCCAGGGCGGCAAGGATTTCTGGGAACGGGTGTGCCTGATCACCAGCAAAGATCAGAATCTCACCAAAGCTCATGTGAAATACCTGGAAAGCCAGCTCATCACCATTGCCAAGCAATCCGGACGCTGTGGTCTGGTCAACGGTACCGCCCACGATTACACCGTGCTCCCTGAGTCCGATCAGGCGGACATGGCGTTCTTCATCGAGCAAATCCGCATCATCCTTCCGGTTTTGGGTTTCGACTTCCTCCGAGAGCCTGCTGCGCTGCACACCAAATCGCCATCGTCCGACGAAGACACACTGTTTGAGATGGAATTGCCGAAATACGGCGTTAAAGCGCAGGCACGGGAAATTGATGGCAGTTTTGTCGTCCTTCAGGGATCTGAAGCCCGTCCCAAATGGACAGCCAAGGCTAACGGTTATGGCAACCTGTACGATCAGTTGGTGAAGGATGGAGTGCTGGCAGACGAGGCCAACGGGAAACGGTTGTTCGCTCAGGACTATGAGTTTAACAGTCCAAGTGCCGCTGCAGCTATTGTATCTGGCCGAAATGCCAATGGCCGAATCAGCTGGATGGTCAGGGGTAGCCAGACAACCTACGGGGACTGGCAAAGCTCACTCGTTGAGGCTCAGGACTCGCCAGAACTCACGGATTGAACCCACAAAGATCTGGAATAAGGCAGTACCTCATGACATCAATAATCAGACTGGCTGGCGTCGCTGTTTTGGGTAGCTTTGCTCTCGCGGGTTGCCAAACTACCGGTGTTACCCAGAAGCTTCATACCGAAATGTATCCCCCGCTTGGATGGCCAATCAGCGCGGAAATCGGTGAAACCGTGTTAGAGCGCACCCGAGGCATTGGTTCTCCAGGGTTTAAGCTTGAAGACCTGGAGTTTGAGCAGGGCGGATATCGGTTCTTCTTGCCAGGCGACCACTATCAAATCGGTTATGAATCGCCCGAGGGTGAGAGTATTGCCTATGGTTACGGCAACCTGAAGCCTCTCAACGAGGGCATCTCCATCTCTGGAGCAAATTACCAGCTTGTGGCGGGCCCAACGGATACCGGTTGCACCCTCAAAGTTTCCAATCTGAACTTAATGAACGAGGACGGCAAACTCATCACAAACTGGGTATCGAACGATCGGGGGGAGCAACCGGAAGAGAAAGCCATCTCCATCGGTGGTCGGACGATTCTGAGCGGCTCCATCCTCGGGGGCGCACAAGCCATCTTTGCTGTCGAAGTGCCAGAAGATCAGTGTACCAAGCGCTACAAGTTCGCGAATTATGGGCAAACCTTTCGGCAGGAGCTGATTTACCTTGGGCGCTCTGGTGACGAGTTGTCGTTCAAGTATCGCGAATACTCTGGGAGTCTAGCTCGACCTGCCTTTTCTGCGGACTTGAAGTATGACCTCTCTGAAAGCCAAACCATCGGTTATCGTGGTGCTCGCATAGAGGTCATTGAAGCGGGCAACCAGCTTATTCGATACCGAGTAAACAGCCACATTAAAGGCATTTGAGCACGAATCGGCCAAAAAACGATTTGAAGGATACAAGGAGTAGTCATGGCTGACAGCCGAGAGAGAGCGTTCCAGAACGACATCATTGCTGCCTTGAGTGACCAGGGCTGGCTGGTTGGCAAGGCGTCGGATTACGACAAGGCAAATGCCCTATATCCGGAAGACCTGATCAGTTACTTCCAAGAAGCCTGGCCAGACCGCTGGGAGAAGTTCTGTAAAGGCAATCCTCAGAACCCGGAAAAGGTACTCATCCAGAAAACCGTTCGGGAGCTGGAGAAAAAGGGCACCCTAGATGTACTGCGCCATGGCTTCAAAGTGCCGGGTGTGAAGGTCGACCTGTGCAGCTTCAAGCCGGATCACGGCATGAATCCAGACACAGAGCGTCGATACAACGCTAACCGGTTACGTGTGGTCGAGGAAGTCTCCTATTCGCCTCATGCCCGCACCGGTGATTACAATCCACGGCTGGACCTGGTGCTCTTCGTGAATGGGATTCCGACGGCGACTCTAGAGCTCAAAAGCGAGTTCAAGCAAACCGTCGAACATGCCAAGCGCCAGTATAAAAAGGATCGCCCGGTAAAGGATCCGGTAACACGGAGGCCGGAGCCATTATTGATGTTCAAGCGTGGGGCATTGGTCCATTTTGCGGTCAGCCAAGACGAAGCCGCTATGACCACTAGGCTGAACGGCAAGGACACGTTTTTCCTTCCGTTTAACCGTGGCACCGCAGACGGTGGGGCCGGGAACCCTCGGGCGGAGGATGAAGGCAGCTATGCCACGGCTTACTTGTGGGAGCAGTTGTTCCAGAAAGACGCCTGGCTCAAGGTCCTCGGCCGCTTCCTGCACCTCGAGAAGAAAACCGAAGAAGACTTCCACGGAAACCGGAAGACCAAGGAAACGCTGATCTTCCCCCGGTACCACCAGTGGGATGTGGTCAACCAGCTGATACAGGCCACCCGGGATGAAGGCGCCGGTAAGCGCTATCTCATCCAGCACAGCGCGGGCTCCGGTAAATCCAACTCCATCGCTTGGTCAGCTCATCAACTGGCCCAGCTCTACGATAATGAGGGCAACAAGCTGTTCAGCTCGGTCATCGTCGTGACCGATAGAACGGTGCTGGATAGCCAGCTTCAGGACACGATCTACCAGTTTGAGCACGCCCAGGGCGTCGTGCGTCCCATCAATCGTGATTTGGGCAACCAGAGTAAATCGGAGCAGCTGGCCGAAGCTCTGGCCGAGCAGACCCGGATCATCATCGTTACCATCCAGACCTTCCCGGCGTTGTTCGATGCGCTGGAGAAGTACCCCAAGCTGGCGTCGGGTCGGTACGCCGTGATTGCGGACGAGGCGCACTCGTCACAAACCGGCTCGTCGGCCACCAAGCTGAAAGCCATCCTGGGTGGCGAATTGCCCGAAGGGGAAGAAGTCAGCGCGGAAGAGCTGCTGGATGCCGCCGTGTCTGCCCGTAAACCGAGTCAGCAGATCAGCTACTACGCCTTTACGGCGACCCCCAAGTCCAAGACCATCGAGTTGTTCGGTCGTGAACCCGATCCATCACAGCCCCGGAGCGAATCGAACAAACCTGAGCCCTTCCATGTGTATTCCATGCGCCAGGCCATCGAAGAGGGGTTCATCATCGACGTCCTGCGGCGCTACACCACCTATGCCGTGGCCTGGAAGCTCGCCCACCCGGACGCAGAGGATGACGAGGTAGATTCCAAGAAGGCCAGAACCACCCTGGCGAAGTGGGTGCGCCTGCACCCCTACAACATCAGCCAGAAGGTTGAGGTGATCGTCGAGCACTTTCGGGAGAACGTCCGGCACCTTCTGGATGGCCAGGCCAAAGCAATGGTGGTCACCAGCAGTCGGCAAGAGGCTGTCCGGTACCAGCTGGCCATGCAGCAATATATCCAAGACAAAGGCTACGAGGACGTTCACCCACTGGTGGCTTTCTCAGGCAGCCTGCCACCCGATGAGGTGATTCCGGAAGAAGTCACCGAAACCAGCAGCCTTTTGAACCCAGGCCTGAATGGCCGGGACCACGCCAAGGCGTTCGACACGGACGAGTACAACGTGATGCTGGTGGCCAACAAATTCCAGACTGGATTCGACCAACCAAAGCTCTGCGCCATGTACGTGGACAAGAAACTGAAAGGTGTTGAGTGTGTCCAGACACTCTCTCGGCTAAACCGGCTGTTCCCGGGCAAGGAAACCTTCATCCTGGATTTCATCAATGATGCTCAGGACATCCTCGATTCGTTCCTGCCTTACTATAACAAGGCAGAGCTGACCGGAGTTTCAGACGCCCAAGTCGTTTATGACATTCAGGAAGCGCTGGATGCCGAGCAGGTGTACCACTGGGACGAGGTGGAAGCCTTTGCACGAGCCTTCTTCGATCCAAAAGCAGAAGCCTCCAAGCTCAGCTACTACTGCCAGCCAGCGCGGGAGCGATTCAACAAACGGTACAAGCTGCTTCGTGACGAGCGAGCCGAAGCACGGGCCGCCCGCAAACAGGCGGAAACTGCCGGCAACACCATCGGCCTTAAACAAGCTGACACAACGCTGAAAGCAATCGGAGAAGGCTTAGACCAGCTGGACTTGTTCAAGAAGAACCTTGGCAGCTTTGTTCGCGCCTACGAGTTTCTGTCCCAGATCGTGTTTTTCGAGGATGCAGAGCTGGAGCAGCTGTGTGTCTTTGCCAAGCATCTGTTACCCCTGCTTCGCCAGGAAATTCTCGATGAGGACGACATCGATATTTCAGAGCTGGAGCTGAGTCATTATCGGATCACCAAGCGCAAAGAGCACGAACTCCGGCTAGAAGGTGAGGACGATCCGGATGGACTGGACCCGATTACCGGTGTCGGTACTGGGAAGCCCCATGATCCTGAGAAGAAACGCCTGTCTGAGGTCATCGAGAAGCTGAATGACATCTTCGGCGCCGAAGTCAGCGATAAGGACCAGCTGCACTTTGCCAACGGGATTGCTGACCGGGTTCGCCGAGATGAGGCGGTCATGGCGCAGGTAGACAGCCATTCTACGGATCAGGTGATGCACGGGCTGTTTCCGAAGCGGCTTACGGATCTCGTACTGGACTCGATGACAGATCATGAGAAGTTATCGATGGAAATTCTGGAGAATGAGGGCAATCAGAAGGCTTTTGCACTTTTGATACTGCGACTGTTAACGGAGCAGCGCCGAGATATTGTAAGAGGTAATTCCTGATCCTTAATTTTGAGGAAACGATTCAATACACGAGATTGGTCTCTCTAGAGTAGTCTCCAAAGAACTCTCCTTGAATGAACAAGAGAGTTTTAGCATAAGCTGTTAGAGGCACTGCTGACAGGATGATTTCCCATCCTGATGGACAAAGGGTGGGTTGATCCTGGGGTGTTGTGCCCAAAACAAGCCCCAGAACGATGTTGCCTTAGTTTTCGATAAGGAGTTAATAGATGATTCTTGCACCGATTGGATACCTTAGTCCCGCGCACCTATCTGAAAAGGATCGAAGTCTCGCCAATCTCTTTGGCCAAGGGGGCAGTTCTATCAGCTACGCTCCAACTCAGGAATGCTCAATCTTCTTTTCTTTTCTCGCACTTGATCTGATTGTACTCATTGAAAACGTGGGTGATCGAAAACATCTACTTGACGAACTCAGCCTCATCCGGAAAGCTGGATTCTCCAACCAATTTTGCAAGATCATTTATGATGCATTTTCAGCTGGGCTCAAATATGTTCTGTTTCATGAGTACGGACCTGAAGACCCCAAATATTCGATTCTGTCACATGAGTATCATGTTCTCGGAAGCTGATTCATGTTCAGTCGTATTCTTGACAACAGATAGGTTAGGAGATTGGCATTGGTCAGTGGCTCAATGATTGGTTCACTGGAAGCCTGGGCTAGGCAGCTGAAAGAAGAAACTGCTTCTAGAAGGACGGCATGCGCGGCCCTCAACGAGCACTTCCATGGTTTTTATTCCAAAGAGCTTCTCGCAAAGACATCTTTCGTTGTTGTAGACCGCATACCACCCCCTCCTCTAATGGATACACTTCCGCAAGTGAGCAGGCTCGACTTCTCCAAATTTTCCGGCCTTACTCTTGGGGATACCTATTACGTTGTGCGATCAGAAGCGCAGAATCTGCCGCTACACTTCCATGAACTGGTACATGTTCTTCAGTGGAAGCTGCTGACTGCGCGTGGATTCTTAACTCGATATTTAAATGAAGTCATCGAACATGGTTATCATGACGCACCTCTTGAAATTATGGCATATGACCTCGGTCATCAATTCGAAGTGGGCTGCCTGCCTTTTGATGTTGAAAGCACGGTAAGACAAAAGCTCTCAGATATAATAAAGTCCTAACAATTAATGGTAGTGCTGATATGGATAAGGAAACCTTCCGAAAAATGAATCGATCAGTAAATGATATGATTCAGCGTGAATCAGATATCCAGAACGGTGAATATTACAAAATGGCTCTGGATGACCTAAAAAGAAATAACATCGATAGAGATCTAATGGCATATTGTGAATCTAGATGTGATTTTGATAGACGAAAAGCAGCAGCCCTATATGTGCGTGAAGCAGCCAAAAAATATAGGAAAACCTACGAACCCTATGGAGAACAAGAGTCTAGCGATGATTGGTCAGACGATTATGCAGCGAGCGATTCCTATACGATTAGGAAGCGTGAGAGGCAACGTGCACTGAGAGAGGCTGAAGAACTCCGGAAAAGCAATGACGAGTTGCGGCGCCGCCGGTTAATGAATGCCCGTTATCGGGATGAGTCACACAAGTCGCAAACTGATAAAAACATCAACGTTAATGCCTCAGATAGCGTAGATGAAGTAGATTCTACAATTTTGGAACACAATAAAAATTTCCGTCCGGCCCAGTCGGATCAAGAAATATTAGAAAAGTATCTGAAACCATGGGTCGGTGCCATAATATTTTACACCATTGGTGTGATTATGTTTTCGAGCTTTGGAGAGGACCTGCGGAATTTATTGTCGATCTCAACAGGGATCGGTGGATGGTTCATGTTTACTGCTGCCCGTGGTGCTTTAGTATCCTCATACTATGAGAGCAAGGGGTTTGCCAAAAAACCAGCTAACTATCTCCAGAAAATGTTTTTAGTCTCATTCTTTGTCACAGTGTTCTTGCTTAGCATTCCATCACTTTAATTTAATGTATGATTTTTCAATAACCACGTAATTTCATATTTGTATTTCGTTTTATGTAATAAGATTTTTAGAAATCAGCCAGATTGATGGTTTTTTCAACCGGATGAATAATTGGATAGTGAAACATAACCGGGATTGTAGGCTGAGGCTAAGTTTTCAGTAGATTGCGCATAATCGGCGTTACGTTAAGGTACATGTTGCGTACCCAAAATTTGTGAGTTTTGTTGGATTGAGCTCCAGCTCAGTAACTGTGAGTATTTGCTTCGGTCGCAAAGCGAACATTCGGGTTTGGCAATACCGCAGAACTTTGCGGCAACAGTGACTTGTTAGGCAATAACCGCACTGAGCGTACCCCAGAGCGTTACCAGCTTATCCCAGACGGAAATTACACCAACCAACCCGGCGATAGCAGCAACAAATGTGAGCCAAAATATGCGCCGCTGTAAACCGAACATAGCCGCGATATTCTCTATTTCTAACTGTTCACCGATCGACTTGTCCAGCAACTCGGCTTCATCACAGAGCTGCGCGATTTGAGCTTCTACGTAACGGCTGGCGTTCTTTTCAAACCTTGTCGGCTCTTCACGATCTCGGACTTCAAGTTCCCCGATGCCCTCCAAGGATCGCTGGAACCACCACTTGTTGCGTTCAAACTCCGAGCGAACATGTCTCACTTTGGAATGAGCGCTACGCAAAGCCAAAGCTGTCTGGCTAAACGAAGACAATACCCGCTTCCGGCGTCTCAGCCTCATAAGCACCTTAAATCTGAGAGCTTCAATAGTTGCCCGAGCCTCTTTTAAAAAGCCACGAATATGTTAGTGGCCAATTAAAATGACCCACTACTGGCCATTAATTTTGACCCACCCCCGGTGGCCGTCAGGCCACAGAACCAGCTACTGTCCCCGGCTTTTA
>HLSNC_1000331_pt1 | contig 42860 bp, 37 predicted proteins | sample HotLakmetagenome_2_FD_14041 | JGI IMG/M metagenome (IMG submission 14041)
GCCCAGCAAAAGGGGTTCGATTTCGCACTTGTGGGTCAACCGAGGCGATCCACTATCTTTTTAGCTCATCCAAAAGGGCTAACCCCCTTGATTTATATAGGGCACTAATTTTAGATCTATCTGTCTCTGAATGGGTTTCGACCAATGAAGCTAACTTCTGAATACGTATCCTGGTTATTCACAGGATTTCAACCCACAATCCACGGGAGGACAAGTATTCCAGCCCTTAACGAGCATATATACTTAGCGCCTTAAGGGCTATAAATCTTGATGTCCCTTGCTGCATATAAAATTCAGTCATCCTTACCTATGGGGCACCACCCAAATAGGGACTTCAGCAACTTGAGGACTCCAAACTAGCTTTCAAACTAACTACATAGGATGGAGATTACTAGCTGCCGATGCGCAGTAGCTCTACATCAAAAATAAGCGTAGCGTTGGGAGGAATCACACCGCCTGCACCGCGAGCGCCGTAGCCTAGCTCGGGCGGAATAATGAGCTTACGTCTATCGCCAACTTTCATCATGCCGACGCCTTCATCCCAGCCTTTGATCACCTGGCCTTGGCCAATAGTGAAGTCGAAGGGACGACCGCGATCGCGCGAACTATCAAACTTAGTGCCATCTTCGAGTGTGCCAACATAATGGACAAACACACGATTACCTGTCTGAGGCTGCGCCCCTTCACCTTCGGTAATGACCTCATACTTTAGGCCCGAGTCGGTCGTGACAATATTATTAGCATCTGCGGCTGGGTTAGTCACAGCATCTCCTCCTGTAGTACTTCCGGTAACCAAATCACTGGCACTGCCTTGAGCCACCAATGTTTCTGCCGATGTTTCTGCCGATGTTTCTGATGGTGCTTTTTCTGAAACTGGTGTCTGAACTTGTGTTTGAGCAGTGGGGGCCTCAGTTGCCCTGTCGGCGATCGCCACTTCACCATCGCCACCCGTAAACTGGGCAACGAGCAGCACTGCGACGCAGGCAACCACCACACCAAAGCTAATTAGTATTTCTCTCATAGGTTCATTGGGATGAGCTCTCGTTTCTTTTGCATAGTGTACGACGGATAGGCAAAAGTATGAAGGCGCTTCATCGCCAGTCCTTATTCTCTAGATCGCGTAGCTGACGCTCTAGCCGATCTAACCTGCCGCGTAGCTCGTCCATTTCCGACTGACGAGGCACGCCCAAATCTTGCATAATATTGCGAACTTGCCGCTGCATTTGCTTTTCGACGGCTTTTTGATCCACATTGATTTGCGACATAAAGTCATCGACAAAGCCCTTGGCTTGATCCGGATCTAGCTTGCCGTCGCGCACCAATTCCTCACTCATTTGTTTGACTCGCTCGGCCACTAGCGAAGTGGTGCCCACGCCTAGCATCAATAGCTGTCTGAGTAAGTTCGAGGTATCCATAGCAAGCTCCACATCGTTAAGCGCCTGTTACGTGAGCGCAGTTTACTTCCCTATTTTGGCAAACAATTCCGCCTATCGCGGGCGGTTTACCGAATGGCTCTACCGAACGCCCATTAAAAGACAAATGCTAAAAGACAGATGCGAAAAGACAGCTGTTAAAAGGCAGATGTTAAAAGGGACTACGGTAAGCGATAACTGGGACAGTAGCTTTATGACTTGTACTGAGACTTTTGCTGAGTTTTTTGCCGAGACTTTTACTGACTTTTACTAACTTTTACCATGGCTAACTGCCCAAGGTGCGATCGCACCCTACCGACGAATGCCATCCGCTGCCCGCAGTGCAACCTCACACTCGTCGCGCATGGCCATGCTGGAATGCCGCTACACCGTGCCGAAGGCGATATTCCCCTATGCGCCACCTGCACCTACGATGCCGATGACAGCTGCACATTTCCCAAGCGACCAACGGCCATGACCTGCACGCTGTATCAAGATGTTTCAACACCGCCCCCACCCACTCGTCAGGCGCTGCATCCCATTGCTCGAAAGGGTAAAGATGGGCTCCGATTAGCGATCGCAATCCTAATTATTCTGGTCTTAGTCGTTATCAGTTTGTAAGCTATCAGTTTGTAAGCTATCAGTTTTCAAGTGGTCAGTTTGTAAGCTATCAGTTGGTAAACAGGTCTACACATACTGCAAAGAATCTACAAGCAAAACAATAAGCAAATTATCTGCATGAAACGAATCGATACAAACGCAGCCCATGCTCTTGAAGAGAGTGTTATCACCACAGTATTGAACGCCCTCACAAAATTCGTTTTATGCTTGCCTACACAACCCTTTTTGATCTCTTTTACATGCCCTCTGGCCTAGAAGTTGTTGTATACATGGCCGGACTTATCGCTATGCTCACACTGCCTTCTATCCTCTTTGGAATGATCGAAAACCGCTCCAAAAAAGAACAAACCGACTCCAAACCCTCTAGACCCAGCGCCTAAATACGCTCAGATACCTCTAAATACACCCAGAGACCTCTAGATAAAGGCGCAAAATAAAGAAAAACGGCCTATCGCTATTCCCTCATCAGGAGAATTACGATAGGCCGTTTTTTCGTTACATTGAGGTAACTAATTAAGTGAAGACAACTAGTGAAGGCAACTAGTGAAGGCAACTAGAGGTAACTAATTAACTAATTGAGGCCACCACTTTACGGATTTCTAACCGTTGCAGAAGGTGCCGAAGAGATAACATCACCCGCAATATCTGGCTTCGCAGCTTCTTCTAATACGTTCTTATAAAACCAGCCTGCCAGAATAGCGCCTAAAATAGGCGCAACCCAAAATAGCCAGACCTGAGCTAAATACTCAGGCCCTGCAAACAAGGCTGGGCCAAGACTCCGCGCGGGGTTTACCGAGGTATTCGTCACCGGAATGCTGATCAAATGGATGAGCGTAAGAGCCATTCCAATCGCAATTGGGGCAAAGCCTTGAGGAGCTCGTCCGTCTGTAGCGCCTAAAATCACCACTAAAAACATAAAGGTCATCACCACTTCAGTCAGGAAGCTGGCAAAGAGCCCAAAATTGCCCGGAGAGAGTTCACCAAAACCATTAGCGGCCCAGGTAGCACCACTCATATCAAAACCCGACTGACCGGTTGCGACTAGGTAGATAACGGCAGTACCCACAATAGCGCCCACCACCTGAGAAATGATGTAGGGCAGTAAGTCAGAGCTAGGAAAACGCCCCCCTGCCCATAATCCGAAGGATACTGCTGGATTGAGGTGACAGCCAGAGATATGACCAATGGCATAGGCCATGGTTAGCACCGTCAGGCCAAAGGCTAAAGAAACGCCCAAAAAGCCCAGTCCCAGAGGAAAAGCAATGTCTGGGCCAATTTCTGCACCAATAAAGGTCGCTGCTAAGACAGCACTACCACAGCCGCCTAAGACTAGCCAAAAGGTGCCAACCGCCTCAGCGATACACTTTTTCGTTAAGTTCATTTTATAAGCACTCCAAAAAATCAGAGGGAAAAAAGAGGATAGGACCGATACGCGGCCTTATTCAAAGCTACCGGTAGAATGCAATGACAACAAAATAGGTTTTGAAAAGATATTAAAAGAAATATCTCTAAACACCTGTAGACCATTGCTCATCTGAGTATAAATTTATTTAATTTTGTCCGTATTTTCACTATTCGTACTGATTTTTTTAATATTGAAATAACTTGTTTTCACCGGTATGGACAACTCAAGGCGATGATTCTACAAGGGCGAACTACAATTGATAGGTTGAGATATTTATCCGCCTAAATGACCTCTACTCTTGTCACCAGTACCCCTGAAATCGCAGCAGCGGTAGAACAGCGCCGCAACTTTGCCATTATTTCTCACCCAGACGCGGGTAAAACCACGCTGACCGAGAAGCTGCTGCTGTATGGCGGGGCTATTCACGAGGCAGGATCGGTCAAGGCTAGGCGAGCGCAGCGGCACGCTGTTTCGGACTGGATGGCACTAGAGCAGCAGCGAGGCATTTCAATCACCTCTACGGTGCTGCAATTTAGCTACGACGACTACTGGATAAACCTACTCGATACCCCTGGCCACCAAGACTTTAGTGAAGATACCTATCGCACCTTGGCCGCTGCTGACAATGCAGTGATGCTAGAAGATGCCGCAAAGGGCCTAGAACCGCAAACGCGCAAGCTCTTTGAGGTGTGTCGGATGCGTGATATGCCGATTTTCACTTTCTTTAATAAGCTAGATCGGCCAGGCCGTGAGCCATTAGAGCTGCTAGATGAAATTGAGCAGGAACTGGGGCTGACGACTTATGCGGTTAATTGGCCAATTGGGATGGGCGATCGCTTTAAAGGCGTGTTCGACCGCCGCAAAAAGCAGGTTCACCTATTTGAGCGAACCGCCCACGGCAGCAAAGAAGCCAAAGACACCGTGCTCACCCTCGACGATCCTCGACTACTCGAACTCATTGGCCAAGAGCTGTTCGACCAGTTGCAAGAAGAGCTAGAAATGCTGGATGAAATTGGCCCTGATCTAGACTTAGAGATGATTCATGCCGGTCAGATGACGCCTGTATTCTTTGGCAGCGCGATGACTAACTTTGGCGTCGAGCTGTTTTTAGATGCCTTTTTAGACTACGGGCTCAAACCAGGGCCACATGAGAGCACCATTGGCCCGGTGCCGCCCACCCATGAAGAGTTTTCGGGCTTTGTGTTTAAGCTACAGGCCAACATGGACCCAAGGCATCGCGATCGCATTGCTTTTATCCGTGTGTGCTCTGGCAAGTTTGAAAAAGACATGGTCGTCAGCCACGCCCGCACCGGCAAAAGTGTCCGCCTGTCTCACCCTCAAAAGCTATTTGGGCAGGGCCGTGAATCGTTAGAGGTCGCCTATCCCGGCGATGTCATCGGCCTCAATAACCCAGGTATATTTGCCATTGGCGACACCATCTACCAAGGCGAGCGGCTCGAATACGAAGGCATACCCTTCTTCTCTCCCGAAATGTTTGCCTACCTAAAAAATCCTAACCCCTCTAAGTTCAAGCAGTTTCGCAAGGGCGTATCCGAGCTCCGAGAAGAAGGCGCCGTACAAATCATGTATTCTGCCGACGAGTCCAAGCGAGATCCCATTTTGGCAGCAGTCGGACAGCTTCAGTTTGAGGTAGTGCAGTTCCGGCTGCAAAATGAGTACAACGTAGAAACTCGGCTAGAGCCGATTGGGTACACGGTGGCTCGTTGGGTTACTGGCGGCTGGCCTGCACTCGAAAAAGCAGGCCGAATTTTTAACACCGCCACGGTCAAAGACAGCTACAACCGCCCAGTTTTACTGTTTAAAAATGAGTGGAACTGCCGCCAAACCGAGAGCGATCATCCCGAGCTACAGCTGAGTAAAACTGCGCCCGTCGTCTCCGGAATGCAGCCCGAAGATATTTAAAAACCGCTTACATGACGATTATCATCTCACCAGAAAAATTAAGCGTTACTAAGCTCTTAGGGTCTTGGGGATCGCGCTGAGGCGTAATTGTTACCATTGAAAAGTAGACTAAACCGACAGATATAAATCGGATAAACTACGACCAGTAGAACAAAATTAAAAGACTTACAAACGGCCGCAGGAGGCGCGAAATGATGGACAAGAGCATTCTTTCTCTAATCATCTTGGGAATCGCCCTAGCGATTGTTCATGTGCCCCACATGTCGATCATGGTTGGAATTATCGTTTTTTTACTCATCGTCACCACCAAACTGCTTTGGGGAGCGCTGACATCTTACTCATCTTCTGCAAATGCGCCACGGCTATAGAGAGTGCAATCGACTAGAGTGCATATCTGCATATCTATAGTGCATATCTATAGTGCATCTACAGACTGCTGATGGCTGAGCGCTTTTAAATACAGCTTCATCGCCAAACTAAGATGCTTGAGTGCCCAGTACACCACCAAAATCACCCCAAAAGTAGTCACGATGAAGGCCAGCGCCTGCGGTTGCCACAAATCTCGCGTAACAAAGCTCACAATTTGGCCTGGGTGGGTGAGCAAATCCCAGCTGTTGAACCGGGGCACTCGACCTAAATAAATGCCCAACGCACATAGTGCATGTAGCGTTAGCTCTGCACCAGTGATCCAGTGCTGCTTGCCTTGCTGACGCAGGTACTTGCCCAAGTTAAGCAGCGAAAGCACATAGGCTTCTACACCTATGAACATAAACACAAAATACTGCGGTATCAAAACGAAAACGATCGTCCAAAGCGCTGCGCCCTGCTGAATAAACTTGACCAAGTGAATGACGTCAGTGAGCACATAGGGCGCATTGGGTAAAAAAGCCACAAATGCAGCCAAACCCATCCACCAGATCAGGCTCGGGGCAGAGCTTGCCGTACTATTGCCTGAGGTTGCCACCTCGCGCCGCCGAAATAGCCAAAGGCTAAGTACCCATGGAATCAACGCCAAAAAGGTGTTCCATAGCATAAACCCCAAGCTGCGATTAAATGCATGATAGGCAGCAAGTATCCAGTTGTTCAGGTCTAAAGGCATCGGAGTTCAGGGTCAGGATAAAGCGTAAGAGCAGCCAGTAGGCAAGGGTAAAAATTGGGCAATGGCAAAAATTAGGGTCAGATTACCCATCAAATATAGACGAGATAGCAAGCTCTTTACTGCGCTTTAAACACCAACAAAAGCGTAGCAATTTCGGACAAAATTTGCCTTTTATTCAAAAACCCAGACAAATCAAATCATAAAAGTGTTGACTTGCAGGCCCATAGCGGCCCTATACCCGATAAAATGATCCGGTTGCTTTAGGCCCTAGATCCCCTTGATAGAACGTTATACGTTGCCCGAAATGGGCGAGTTGTGGACAGATCAGTACAGGTTTCAGACCTGGTTACAGGTAGAAATTGCCGTTTGTGAAGCCATGGCGCAGCTAGGGCGCATTCCAGCTGAGGCGGTTGAGACCATCAAAGCAAAAGCTGACTTCAACGTAGAACGCATTCTAGAGATTGAGGCCGAAGTCCATCACGATGTGATTGCCTTTTTGACCAATGTTAATGAATATGTGGGCGATGCGGGTCGCTATATCCATGTCGGCATGACCAGCTCTGATGTGCTAGATACGGCACTATCGCTGCAAATTGTCGCTAGTCACCATCTGATTCTTACTCATGTCGAAAATTTGATTCAGGTGATTCGCTATAAGGCTCAAGAGCATCGGGACACGGTTATGATTGGCCGGTCACATGGCATTCATGCCGAACCGATGACATTTGGCTTTAAGCTCGCAGGTTGGCTGGCAGAAATGCAGCGCCATCGTGAGCGCCTTGTCCGCATTCAAGACGAAATCGCGGTAGGCCAAATCTCTGGAGCAGTGGGTACCTATGCCAATATTGACCCCGAAGTGGAAGAAATTGCCTGTCAGCTGCTGGGCTTAAAGCCTGATACTGCCTCTACTCAGGTTATTTCGCGTGATGTCCATGCCGAGTTCATTATGACGTTAGCTGGCGTGGGGGCTTCTATTGAACGGTTCGCGGTTGAAATTCGCAACCTTCAGCGGACAGATGTGCTGGAAGTGGAGGAGTTTTTTGCTAAGGGCCAAAAGGGCTCTTCGGCAATGCCGCATAAGCGCAATCCGATTAAATCGGAGCGGCTGACTGGGATGGCGAGGATTTTAAGAGCGAATGCGATCGCAGCCCTAGAAAACGTCGCTCTTTGGCACGAGCGCGACATTTCCCACAGCTCAGTCGAGCGCGTCATCTTTCCTGATAGCTGCATCCTCACTCACTTCATGCTCGTGGAAACCACCCAGCTGATCAAAAAACTGCTGGTATACCCCGAAAACATGAAGCGCAACATGAACCTATATGGCGGCGTCGTATTTAGCCAGCGCGTGCTGCTCACCCTTGTGGACAAAGGCATCAGTCGCGAAGAAGCCTACCGCATTGTGCAAAGCAATGCCCACCAAGCCTGGAACACGCCCGGCGGCAATTTTCAAAAACTCATTGAAAGCGACCCGCAGGTGCAAGCAAAGCTCACACCCGCAGAAATTAACGAATGCTTTAACCCCGACTACCAAATGCGCAACATTGACAAGGTGTACCAGCGTTTGGACATCTGATTGCGTACGCGCCTCCAAAATGGAGTTGCCTATATGACCCAGTGACTCGTATGAGCCAAGATTTTTACTGGGTTAGAATACAAAAAAACTGCGAAACCTTTACGGCACAGCATACTTATATCAGCGTACGAATAAATCCGCACGCTGATATTTAGCAAGGGCACTCAAACGCTTGTAAAGAGAAATTTTATAAGTCAAATAGCACTACGCATATAGCAGAGGGGCACTACGCATCTTCGTCTTCGAAGTAATCGTCCTCTTCGCTGGGCTTGTCTAGCTCGTCTTTAAAACCTCGTAGGGTTTTGCCCAATGCGCCGCCTAGCTCAGGAATCCGCTTGGGGCCAAACACCAATACGGCGACAATGCCAATAATGACTATCTCTGGGACGCCCAAACCAAACATAATGGCTCTCCTGTGCTGCTTTGAATGGAACTGTAGCATTGGCCATTTAGCTCAGTACATAGGCGATCGCTAAAATCAACGAATGCTGAATCAGCTAAAATCAACGCATGCTATAGGCTAAGTGGCGCGCAAGCGTACAAAATACATCTATACGCTTGCTATATCATAAGCCTTTCCTTACCGGATACTAAAGGATAATACGCACCGGGGCAGGTGCCGCTAACTGGCCGCTAACTGGCCACTAACTGGCCACCAACTAAAGGATCTGCGGTATCTCGACTGAATCCCGACTGAATCCTGACCAAATCCCGACTGAATCCTGGCTGCATTGTCACTGCTGAATTAAAGACAGCAGCTCTTCGGTAGAAACCTTGCTACTCATATCCGTACCGCTCAGGAGGCTATCGGCGAGGTCGCGTTTTACCTTATGCAGAGCCACAATTTTGTCTTCAATAGTACCTTTGGCAACGAGTCGATAAATGGTAACTGGGCGCTGCTGGCCAATGCGGTGGGCTCTGTCGCTTGCTTGGTCTTCAACTGCTGGGTTCCACCAAGGGTCCATGTGTAGCACGTAGTCGGCAGCGGTGAGATTGAGCCCGGTGCCGCCCGCTTTTAGGCTAATCAGGAAAACATCGCCCTCGCCGTTTTGAAAGGCATTGACGCTTTGCTTGCGTTTTTTGGCAGGTGTGCTGCCGTCTAAATACTGGTAGGCAATCTGTTGTTTCTCTAAATGCTGGCGCAAAATTTTGAGATGATCAACAAACTGACTGAACACCAACGCCTTATGCCCATTGTCTAACAGCTCAGTAATGAGCTCGCTAAACTGCGCTAACTTGGTGCTTGGAATTGCTAGCTCCGGCTTGACTAAGGCAGGATTGCAGCAGGCGCGGCGTAGTTTCATAATTTCGGCGAGGACTTGTAAATGCTTTTGGCCTGCCTGAACATCGGTTTGCTCAGCGAGTTTTTCGATGGCTTCTCGGCGGAGCGCTTCGTAAAAGGCCATTTCTTCAGGGCTAAGCTCTACCGGTAGGGTGATTTCGGTGCGAGAAGGTAGCTCCTTGAGAACCTGATCTTTAGTGCGGCGCAAAATGAAGGGTTGAATGAGTTGGCGAAGGGCATCGCGGGCAGCATCGTCTTGATCGCGCTCAATGGGGTTGGCAAAGCGTTGGTTGAAGCTCTCTAGGGAACCGAGCAGGCCAGGGTTAATGAAGCGAAATAGGTTCCACAGTTCGCCGAGGTGATTTTCAACCGGGGTGCCGGTCATGGCGATTTTGAAGCGGCCTGGCAAAGCCATGACCGCTTGCGATCGCTTAGTGGCATGATTTTTAATCGCCTGCGCTTCGTCGAGCACAATGGTTTGCCAAGTAATCTGAGCGAGCATGTCTGCGACATCTTCCTGCTGAATGAGGCCATAGCTACACACCACCAAATCATCCGGGCCAAGCTCGTCTAGCTGCTGCTGACGGTTGGATCTATCGCCCTCCCCAAAGCTCATCACCTTGAGGCGAGGCGCAAACCGCTCTGCCTCACTGGCCCAGTTTGCGCAAACCGAAGTCGGCGCGACGACCAGCGTCGGCCCTTCGCTGCTGCGACTTAAAATCACCGCTAGCCCCTGCAAGGTTTTCCCCAGTCCCATATCATCAGCCAAGCAGGCCCCTACACCCCAGTTGGCTAGCCGGGCCAGCCAGGTATAGCCCTCTATTTGATAGTCGCGCAGCGTCGCTTGCAAGGTCTTGGGCACTTCGGGATCAATCTTTCTAGCCGCGTTGATATGGGCGATATGATTGGTCCAAGCCTGGTCGATTTCAAGCTGTTCAATATCATCGATCATGTCCTCCATGGCGAGGGCGGCAAGGCCGTGAATGCGCAGCGATTTGCCCTGTGGCTGAGCCAGCCGACGCAGCGACTGTAGCCGCTGGCGAAACTCATCGGTCAGCGCCAAAAATTCACCATCAGCCAGGGGCACAAACGACCCCGGCGAATTTTCTAGCAGGGTCATCAGCTGCCGCAGATCGACCACTCGGCTTTCACTCACCTGCACTTCGCCGCTGGCGGCAAACCAGTCCTGCTGCTGCCGGATGTTGAGCTTGAAGTCGCTGAGGCCAAGCTGACGAGAGACTTTAAACTTTTCGCCTTCTGGCCATTCAATGGTCACCGCTTCACCTAGGTTTTGCAGCTGCAACAACAACTCCAAACAGTCTGAGGGCTCCTCAATGAGCCACTCCCCGGCTTCTGCTTTGTGTTCTTGTAAAATCGGGCAGGCGGCGACCACCTGCTGAGCATTGTGCTCCTCTGCGCTGAGATTGCGCTGTGTTTGCAGTCGCTTGCCGTCTACCTCTGCAATGACCGTTTCGCCGCCTTGGCCCGGTGGGTAGTAGGAACCACCTGCCGGAAAAGGATGGGCTAGCAGCGACACCTTTAGGCCGGTGCCAGCGGGCAGTAAATGAACGCGCGGTGTGGCATCAGCCGGAACCGATTCGGCTTCGACGCCGCCGCCAATGTCGGACTGAACGGTGACTAGGTTTGAAACAGAGGCGATCGCCTTCAACACCCGTTCTTTTGCCTCAATAGGAACCTTCAAACTGTTGTTGGCTCCCAGTACCTCAGCGATTCGGCGATGGTCAGCGCTCACTGCAATCACTTTTAGCCGGGTGGGCGTTTCTTGAATGGTAATAATGTCATGGCCCGTGACTGGCGGCGATAGTGACAGGCGCAAATAGCTATCGTCTTGCCGCTTCACGAGCAGCTCGGGCTCGCCTGCAACCACATCCACTCGCACATTGGGCGTATCTTCCCAAAACACTAGCGGATGGCCGATCAGCGCGATTAGGGCTTGCTTAGGAAATACGTAGGTAGTGGTTCTGCTGTAATAGTAGCTGTTGTCACCGTATTCGGCTTCGAGCGTAGCGCAAATTTTACGGTCTTGATCGGTTAAGTACGGGGGTTTTTTAGCGCCTTTGTACAGGCGTTTGAGCGCGATCGCCTTGCCTTTTGTCCAGCCGCCTTTCACACTCAGCTTTTGTTCCAAGGGCACTAGCGTCCAGTGCGTTTCGCTATATAGCCGCAGCCGCCAAATCAATCGAAACTCACTTAGGACAGGGGTAGAATCCGCCTTTTGCGCTTTGGGCGGCGTCAGATTACTCAGCGCCTTGAGCGAGAGTTCCCAGGTTTCTTGCCGCTGAACAACGGTGATGAGCGGCAGGCTATCGGCCTGCTCACGTAAGGCTTCAACCATTTCGACATAGGAGCTATCGGGCTCGTAGCTCACCAGCAGCTCAGCGGTTTCTAACATAATCCAGCCATAGCCCGACGTCAGCGCAACTGCGCATAGCCGATTGAGTTGTGCAGGCAGCCAAGTCTCGGCCTTGGGGAGATCTAACCAGTGCAGGGCGTATGCTTCTAGCAGCGCCGGAATGCCGACTAGCCGCCCTGAAAATTTGTGATTTTCAAACCGTTGTGCGGCCTGTATGGCTTTGCCCTGCTGCCGATTGAAAACGGCCATCAGCATGGGCATTGCGTTTTTGATCCAAGAGCTGGGCTGTTTTTGAATCAGCACAATGTATTTTTCGGCTTCCTGGTAGGCAGCGGGCGTACCTGCTTCGAGCAGTGCAAAGAAGAACAAAGTCGCGGCTGGGTACTCAAACCACGCGGCCTGAGCGCCTTGAGATTTGCCAGCAGCCTTAAGACCCGCCCGATAGTGGGCGATCGCATCGGTGTTGCTACCGGTCAAAAAGGCGATCGCCCCTAGCAATGCACTCATTTCGGCGGCATGCTCATTGCGGGCACTCACACCCGCTAGTACCTCACTGGCGGATTCTAAGTAGCCCCGCAGCCAAAGCTGCTCAGCGTACAGTAGGCATAGCCGAGGAGATAGCTCACTTTGAGCATAGCGATCTTCGAGCAGATCAAAAACTTCGTGGGCAGACGTACATCGCTCTACAGAGTGCTCTAAAATCAGCGACAGCCCTAGCCCACAAAATTCCTCAGACAGCGTATTCATCCAATCCGCGTCAAAAGGATTGGTGAGCATTTCTCTAAACAGCGCATAGAAGTTTACAGACCCTCGCCAATGGGCGAACTGCACTTCGTTAAACAGCGCATTGACGGCATCCAAGTCTTCTTGGTAGGTGGCCATCCGCAGCTCACGCACAAAAGTGGTTTCGTCTAGGGCACGCGGCCCTTTGTAGTAGCGCGATGGAATCGGCAGCGTTGTATCAATAGCCTGGGCGATCGCCTCAAAAGTATCTGCCTTCACTGCATCGCGCGCCGCAATTTCAATCATCAGCGGCGCACATTTTGATCCCTTGGCGCGGTCTTGAACCAAAAAGCCCGCCTTAGTGAGCCCTTTGAGCTGATCGCCAAACTGCTGAAGGTTGAGAGGCTTAATGTCGCTGCCCTTGGGCTGCTTGGCGATCGCGGCCATCCAGCATTTATGAGCATTGACACGGCTCGTAGGCCCGTATAGCAGAGCAAATACTTGAAGGAGCGATCGCTCTGTATCGCTAAGCTGCCAGTACTCGTTTTGCAGTTTTTTTTGCTTGGCGGATAGCTCAGTAGACATATGTCTGACTAATGCCTAAATAAAGGGGTAATGAAAGGAAGTATATAGGCTTAATCCCAGTTCTCACGTCGTAATAGCGGATTAATAAATTCATTGAGCCCTTCGCCAATCAGCGAAAGCCCAGTCACCATCAAGGTAATCGCCAATCCCGGAAATAGCGCCGTCCACCAAATACCCGTCGGCAGCGCATCTAAAGCTTGACGCAACGCATCGCCCCACTCTGGGGTCGCCTCTGGCAGTCCCAAGCCCAAAAAGCCCAGCCCACCTAAAATCAACACCGCATCCGCTGCGTTGAGGGTAAAGAGCACCGGCACACTTTGCACCACGTTCAAAAACAAATAGCGAGACAACACCGCCCAAGTAGAGGCCCCCATTGACTGGGCAGCTTCAATAAACAGCTCAGTTTTAACGCTCACGGTGTGATTGCGAACGACTCGGTAATACTGCGGCACATAGGCAATCGACAGTGCGATCGCCGCATTAAGCACCCCTCGCCCCACCACAAAAGCCAGCGTGACAGACAGCAGCAACCCCGGCAAAGTGTAAATAGTATCCATAAAAAACAGCAGCGCCCGGTCAATTTTGCCACCGCGATAGCCGCTGAACATTCCCAACGGCACGCCGATCACCACACTCATCGCAGTCGCTAACAAAACAACCTGCCAAGCCGCCCGCGCTCCAAATACCGTCCGCGCAAAAATATCATAGCCCTGCCGACTCGTGCCAAACCAATGCGCCGCAGAGGGCGGCTCATGAATTGGATTCGTCAGCCCTACGGTAGGGTCTTGTATCCAGCCCCAGTTCTGCATCAGCGGCGCAAACAAGGCCGCCAACACAAACACGGTGGTAATGGCAATGCCGCTGTACATCATCAGCACTGATATGGTCATCGGCTTAGCACTACCGCCAAAAAGTCCACCGAGAAAGCTGCGCTGCGAGTTCAAAGCCATAGGGGTTAGGAAATGCGGTCAGTTGTTAAAGAGATTAGTTACAGATAATAGGTTAATTTTGAACCCACAAGATGGTGGTCTCAAGGTTTTACGCTTCATCGTAATATCTAGTCGTAATATCTAGTCGTAATATTTAGTCGTTATACCTAGCTTTGCTTATCTAGCTTTGCTTATCTAGCTTTGCTTATCTAGCTTTTTGAAAAAAATATCGCTTCATTTCTAATGGCCCTCACTTTTTCTACGACCAAACTGCCCGCTTGATCAATATCTGGTTCTGTTGTGCGCTGGCCTAGTCCAAATCGTAATGTGGCGCGCGCTAGCCTATCACTGCGACCCAGGGCCTTGATCACATGAGAGGGCGTAGGATTGGCCCCACTACAGGCTGAGCCAGAAGAGAGCGCAAGGGCTGACTGTAGTTGAGAGAGTAAAAGGGAGCCCTCTACGCCTTCAAAGCTGACGTTGAGATTATTGGGTAAGCGCTTGGTCGGATGGCCGTTGAGGTGAATATCCGGCAGGGCAGAAAGATGAGTCCATAGGCGATCGCGCAATCTTCTCAAGCGCTCACTTTCTATGGTTTGCGTATCCATCGCTAGCCTCACAGCCTCACCAAAGCCCACAATCTGCGGCGGAAACAGCGTGCCGGATCTAAGGCCGCGTTCTTGCCCGCCGCCGTGGAGCTGCGGTGATAGCTGTACCCGAGGATTTCGCCCGCCTACATTTCGCCCGTCCACATTTCGCCTGCCCACACCTCGCCCACCCACATAAAGCGCGCCGATACCTTTGGGGCCGTATAGCTTGTGCGCGGTTAAAGACATTAGGTCAATGTTCATCGCTTGCACATCCAGCGGAATTTTGCCGAGCGCTTGGGCCGCATCTGTATGAAACAAGATATTGCGATCGCGACACATCCGCCCAATCTCTCCAATTGGCTGCAACACCCCAATCTCATTGTTCGCCGCCATCACCGACACCAAAATAGTCTCAGAACAAAAAGCCCGCTCCAATCGCGACAAATCCACCAAGCCATCTGGCCCAACTGGCAAATAGGTCACGCTAAAGCCCAACGTTTCTAAATAGCGGCAGGGAGCGAGCACCGCGCTGTGCTCAGTTTGCACCGTAATCATATGCTTGCCTGCCGCCATGTAAGACTCAGCAACGCCCTTAATCGCCAAATTATTCGCTTCGGTTGCCCCACTGGTAAAAACAATCTCAGCTGGATCTGCATTAATCGCGGCTGCAATCGTCGCTCTGGCCCTGTCAACGCCAGCTTCGGCTTCCCAGCCGTATGAATGATTCAGGCTGCTAGGGTTGCCAAAATAGTCCGTAAAAAAAGGCAGCATTGCCGCCAGCACCTGCGGGACGACGGGTGTTGTCGCATTGCAGTCTAAATAAATGGGGCGATTAATCGCTGAGTCCATAACGCGTATTCTCTTTTTCTTTGGCTCTTTTCTTTGGCTCTTTTCTTTGGCTCTTTTCTTTGGCTCTTTTCTCAGGCCGTTTTTTTGGCCCTACTCTTCAGTTTGCGCTGGTTGCGGCTGCAAAACAAATCTGTTGAGAAAACCGATAGCTCTGTAATTGCCAAAAGGAGATTCGGTAACGTAGGTACTAAGGAATATTCTGTTGTTGTATTGTGTATTTTCAACAATCAGGTCTTCAACCTCTGCTTGTGAAAGACTTTCACCCCCGGCCAAAATCCCCTGACAGGCGCTACTCAAAGCCTCTCCTACCCGACCGAGCCATTCAGAGAATCCCTCCGGCTGACACAGTGAAGACTGCACCTCATCGGCGACGGTTTGCGATAAGTATTCAGCGTAGTCTTCTTCAGTGGGATTGGTGAAAAACAAAGCCGCCCCAACAGCCGCTAGCAAAAGAATTACAACAGAAGGAACAGTTTTCTTCATCGCACAGGTCACGCATTGACGAAACATTAAACGAGGGTATAAATCTAATGTAGCGCTGTAATCCTTTGATTTACAGTTCTAACGTTTAGCTTTGCTCAGACGAAAAAAGCGCATCCAAAATTAAGGTCTGTGCCAATGAATACACCCGCTCATGTGATTTTTAATTTGGCATTGCTTGGCCGACAAAAGCAGCCGCAGTGGAATCCGCTGATCATTTGGGGCGCGCTAGTGCCCGATTTGGCCCTGTTTGGCTTTTACGGTTGGATGAAGCTAGCCACCGACATTCCCGAGAGTCAAATTTGGCAAGTAGAATATTTTCGCGACGATTGGCAGCAGCTGTTCACCATTTTTAACTCAATTCCTTTGGCACTCTTAGGTTTCGGGCTCATGCTGTACGCCCAAAGAACAGGCATTGCACTCCTATTTGCCAGCGCTGTGCTGCACTGCCTAGAAGATTTGCCGGTTCACCATGACGATGCGCATCGTCACTTTTGGCCGCTGAGCGACTTTCGCTTTATCAGCCCGGTGTCTTATTGGGACAGAGATCACTATGGTGGGATAGTGGCTCCGATTGAAATGGTGCTAATGCTGGCAGCGAGCGTTTATGTATTTAAACGCGTGCGATCACGCTGGACAAAAGGGCTCTTAATTATCGCTAACGCACTGCCGCTGCTCGCACATACCTGGTTCACCCTGACATGACTAGGAAAAAAGGGCTGGCCATCGTCACGGGTCTGAAACCGGGCCTGGGGCAACTGCCACCAGGGCACATGAGGGAAAGCATGATGCTCGCGGTGATAGCCAAAGTGATAGCAACTCACTATCGACAGTGAATGAGGCCAGTAGTAACTATTCGCACACAGCGATGTGCTGTAAGTATCTCGATGCTGGCGATGTACCAAGTATGTTCCAAAGTAAAACAGCTGCACAGAACTCAAAAGTGATGGAATCGCCCAAAAAGCCAGCAAATTTGCCTCTGGCACACCCATGACGCGATATAAGCCGTTGTAAACCACTACAATGCTCAGCGTTTGTCTCAGCGTCCAATAGCTGCGCATAAAGCGGAAATACCATAGCACTGGATGCGTTTGCCTACCGTTATGAAAGTCAGGATCTTGCTGACTCGCCGGGAACTCATGGTGATCGCTATGTGACTTGACCATTTTGTCATACGGCATAAAACCATACAAAAATAGCGCCAACTCACCCAAAAACCGGTTTAACTTGCGACTTTTAGGGGCGATGCTATGGTGCATCGCATCATGCCCCGTGACAAACAGCCCGGTATACAAAAAGGTAAACCATAGAATTAAGCAAATGCAGCCAACCCAACCGATGGCAGAGGCGCCCGCGCTAAAAGCAGCAAATAGGCTAATCGCCCAAACACTTATAATCAGGAGCGCGATCGCAACGCCAGCATGCGAAGTCAATAGGCTCACAATTTTGGAAAAAATAGAAGAAATATTAGATACAGATAAATGAGAAAGAGGTTGTCTGATCAAAACTCACGACTCACGATATTTAAAAAACCTCACACCATACAATCATGAAACTCACAAAACTTAATATATTTTTTATTAAGCTCTTCTCCTCTGCCCATCTTCTCAAAGCTGCTGGCTAAAATATTCAATCCCATCAGGACAAGTTGAGCGGGTCAACGTCAATACTCAGGCGAATACCTTGAGGGATATGGCGCTGTAAGCCACTCAAGCCGGGCAGCGACATGTTCAATGCGAGCTTGATTAATATATGCCATCGGTAACGACGGGCGACTCTAAAAATCGGCGCAGGCACAGGCCCCATGATGCGATAAGGCTCGTCTGGGAAGCTAGCGAGACCCGCGTTCTCTTCTGCATCAGCGGCCTGATCAGCGGTTAGCGATGGGGATAGCGATGGGGATAGCTGACAGCTAAGCTGTTGGGCCACCCGATGAGCAGCGCCTTCGGTAGCTCGCCCATCTAGGCCGCTAATGCGCAGCAAAACCAAACGACCGTAGGGCGGGTAGGTCAAGGCAGCGCGATCGCTCAGCTCAGTTTCTAAAAAATCACTATAGGCTCGCTGCGAATCCTGAGTTTGTCGGGTCAGCGCATCTACAGCCACATGCTCAGGGCTATAGGTTTGCACAATCACCCGACCGGGCTGATCTCCTCGTCCGGCCCGGCCCGCCACCTGCGTCATGGTTTGAAACGCCCGTTCGCTTGCCCGGTAGTCAGGCATAAACAACAGCCCATCAGCGGCAATGACGCCTACCAGCGTCACCTGCGGCAAATCAATCCCTTTGGTGAGCATTTGAGTACCCACTAGCAAGTCGGCCTCGCCTTGGGCAAATCTAGCCAGCAGCGCCCGATGGGCCCCTTTGTTGCGAGTGGTGTCGCTATCGAACCGAATGCAGCGAGCTTGGGGCAGATACTTAGCCAAATCGTTTACCACCCGCTGGGTGCCACTGCCAAAGTTTTTTAGATACGGTGAGGCGCAGGCAGGGCAGGTGCTGGGCTGGGGCTGGCCATAGCCGCAGTAGTGGCAGCGCAGGTGAGCCGCAGCATTGGGATGCGTCTGATGAAAAGAGAGCGACACATCACAGTGCGGGCATTCCATCACATGCCCGCAGCTCCGGCAGGAAACAAAGCTGCTGTGCCCCCGCCGATGAATGAATAAAATACCCTGATTTCCCTTCTCTATCAGCGCTTCTAGCGCCTTTTGTAAGGAACGGCTGAAAATAGTGCGGTTCCCTTCATGTAGCTCGGTTCGCATATCCACCACTTCAATCGGCGGCATCGGCCTAGCATGAACGCGTTGCGGCAAAGATAGATACAGCCGGGGAGGCATCGGTCTAGCGCTATTGGGCTCAGTCGCGCTATTGGACTCAGTCGTCAGCATCAAGGTCTGGTCTTCTCGAAACCGCACCCAGGTCTCTACACAGGGCGTTGCAGAGCCGAGTATCAGCGGACAGTTTTCTAGCTCAGCGCGCCAGCGGGCAACCTGCCGAGCGTGGTAGCAGGGCATCGGCTGATCTTGCTTAAAGCTGCTGTCATGCTCCTCATCTAAAATAATCATGCCTAGATTGGGCAAAGGCGCAAAGACGGCTGAACGAGTGCCAATAATGATTTGCCCGCCGCCTGTCAGCATTTGTCGCCAGGTGTCGTAGCGCTCGCCTTCTGAAAGCCCGCTGTGGTACACGCACACTTTTTCACCAAAGCGGCTGCGAAATCGGTCGGTCAGCTGAGGGGTCAGGCCAATCTCAGGAACCAAAACCAGCACAGAGCGTTGGGCTAAAAGAAGAGGGGCGATCGCCTGCAAGTACACCTCGGTTTTCCCCGATCCCGTGACACCGTGCAGCAGCGCCTCACTGTAGCCCCGCATTGTATGCAGCATTGCGAGCGCCCTAGCCTGATCAGCCGTCAGACTTTTCGCCTGATCGGGCAGCGCAGTCGAGTGGCTGCCTGACCGCAATACCTCGCGGGATTCTATAGCCAAATAGCCTTTAGCCGCAATGGCTTTAAGTGTTTTAGAGGTCGTTTGTAACCGCTGGAGGGCATCGCTGAGCCATAGCTCGCCGCCTGCGGCCGATCCGCAGTGATGACCACTCTCACGAGCCAGCGTCGTCACAATTTCCCACTGTCTGGCGGTGAGTGAGGACTCTGCCCAATCTTTAGGCGCAGGTTTCACTAAAATAACGGCCTGACGCTTCTGAGCACGAGGCGATCGCGGCGGCGCCAAATAGCTCTCAACCAGCCCCTGCGAGATCAGCGCCCGTAGCGCCTGCTCAACCTCACGCGCCGGGCGACGAAGAAACTTAAGCTGACGCTGCACATATTGCCAGCTGTAATCTTGCTGAGGGGACTTGTGTAGAACAGCTATTAATTGAAGGGCGACTTCTAAAAGAGTTGGGCTAATAGACAACCGGTCAGTTTTTTCAACAGAAGCGTCGCCAGCCAGTCGCACCCTTCTGTGTGATTGAGACAACAGTCCAGGCGGCAGTGCCGTCCGAATCACTTTCATAAAAGGGGTTTGATAGTAGCCAGCGACACGATTTAAAAGCTGCCAATACTCTTTAGTAAAAAAAGATGAGTTGATGATGCTTTCAATGAGCTTTATAGAAGAACCCAATATCCCCTCGGGGGGGTTATCGCATAAACGAATTGCGATCGCCCCAACCTGCTGAGCCCCAAAAGAAACGCTAACAATATCTCCTACCTGAACCGCTAGATCTTCCGGTATCCGGTAGGTATACAATCCCGTCGCACCCGGACAATCAACCAGAACCTCGACCCACAAAGTCGTTTTTGCTTGCTCAAACTCGTCTGTGACTAGGCCCATAAAAGTGAAATAAAAGTGAAATGGATGAAACTATTAAGATGAAGTTTTGCCCGCAAGCAGTCACCCGCATGTCAGCTAATCAAAAAATAAAAACGTGATCAAGAAACGTAACGAAAGAAACGAAAGCCCCGTTACGACAGCATCATTCGATACTTCAGTTGAATTCAAAAGTAATGTAAGTTATCAGACTGAACAGTTTCTTAATGAAGTGTTGCTATAGTGATTCCATAAAGTTGAAACTATAGTCTCAATCGAGATTCAGGTTTTGATTTCCTTCTAGAGGCTCTCAGAAATCGAATTCACTATCTAAAACAACTTAAAACAACGGAATAAGTAAAATAACGGCATAAGCTAAGGCAACCGCACAAGTTAAGACATAAGTGTAAGACAACCGTATACGGCCACTTAATCTTCAGGACACCTCAATACTGAAAACCTCAAGAAATAAGAACCCCGACTTAAACAGCGTAAACAGCGCCAAAAGCGCCAGTATCTAGGCAAATTAGTCTGGCCTATCATGCGGACTTAGTTCCTAATCGTCATGCAAGATTTCGTCCCAATTTGTCGTCATGATGTGAACCTGATTCTAAATATGACAGCCCCTTACAATCCCAATATTAACCATTCTCTATCTTCGCTTAGCGGTACACCTGCTAGCCGAGCAATGACTGTACAAGCAAAGCTAGCGAATGCCGCCCCTATTCGTCCTGCCATTAAAACTGACAGAGCCATCGCTGGAGTCTACGCCAGCGCTTCGACCCTGCTGAAGAATCATACGGTCGAAGCAGATGACCTTGAAGCCAATACAATTGAAGACGACGACGCCTTTGCCGGAGTTGAAGCCGACGCAGAAGAAGCCCTAGCACTTGAAGAGGGCGATCTAGACAGCGATCTAGACAGCGACGCCCCAGACGACGATGTGTCAGATGACCTTCAGTATTCAGCGCAGTATTCTGACCCTTTAGAAGCCACTTCACGCTACCGCAAATCCTCCAGCGATGACGCCATCGGTGCTTTCTTTAAGGAAATGGCCCGCTACCCGCTGCTCAAGCCCGAAGAAGAAATCGAGCTAGCCAGACAGGTGCACATTATTGTAGAGCTAGAAGAGCGCTCCGAAGAAATGAGCCATCAGCTCAACCGACAGCCAACCATTGCTGAGCTAGCCGAATCGTTTTTATGCACCGAGCAGCAGCTCAAGCAAAGGCTACACAAGGCGCGCGCTGCTAAGCGACGCATGATTCGCTCAAACCTACGTCTAGTGGTCTCTATCGCTAAGCGCTATCTCAACCGAGGCGTCCCCTTTTTAGACCTAATTCAGGAAGGCGCCTTAGGCCTTAACCGCGCAGCCGAAAAATTTGATCCCGATAAGGGCTACAAGTTTTCCACTTACGCCTACTGGTGGATTCGCCAGGGCATTACCCGCACCATCGCCAACGATGCCCGCACCATTCGCCTGCCCATCCACATTGTAGAAAAGCTCAACAAGCTTAAAAAAGCACACCGTGAACTGCGTAAAGAGCTTCAGCGTACGCCGACCGAAGCAGAAGTCGCCAACGCCCTAGAGATGACGCCTGACCAGCTGCGGGTGCTTCAGCAGGTGCAGCGGAAGTCGCTTTCACTCAACCACCGGGTTGGCAAAGGTGAAGATACCGAGCTTATGGAACTGCTAGAAGACGGTAAATCGCTCTCACCCGAGTCTAAAATTAGCGAATCAATGATGCGTCAGGAAATTTCTGACGTCCTCACTGAAGTACTCACTGAGCGTGAAAAAGACATCATCGCTCTGCGATATGGTCTCACCACTGGCGAAACCCACACCCTTGAAGAAGTGGGTCGCATTTTTCAGCTCTCCCGTGAGCGCGTTCGCCAGATTCAAACCAAAGCCATGCGCAAACTGCGGCGGCCCCAGGTAGCTTCCAGACTAAAAAACTGGTTGAAATAATAAAAAATGGGTTGAAACCCTAGTTAAAATCACAACGAGTGCGATCTTCCCTAGCACTCTGCACAATTGCATGTCTGGATATATCCGGAACCCAACTAATTGCACCTAATCTTTGCACCTAATCTAAGTAGGGCTGTCTACTGAACTCATGGGTCTAGTGGGTCTAGCGACCCTAGCGAACGACCCTAGCGAACGAAATCTACCGAACTAAGTGATTGTTGGTTTTGGTTCTAAAGGTGACGTTCACACCTTCGTTAGTCTGCTGAAGTAGCAGCAGAGGCGTGGGCTTTGCTTTTTGATCCCAATTCATGTTGGCAAGACGTCCCTGAAGCGTCGGCTGCCAAAAACCGTCCCCATCAGGGGGATTTAAGAAGGTTTCAATGCACTTTACGATTTCCGCGACCGTAGTAGAGGTGGCCTGCGACGGTAGCTTAGTTAACTCAATTTGAATGCGAAAGAGAACGCGCTTGCGCTTTTTAGCATCATTTGGGGAGATATAGTCAACGTCAAAAATTTGGCTGACGGTTCGAGGCTGGCTGGCGATACCCACTGTGCCGCTACTGGCCTGGGAAGGTCGGAGCGCTTCACTGAGTCGCTGCTTTACCTTTATTTTGAGCTGGTTAACAATGGCGAAGTTGAACTGGCTTTCTTCCATCCGCATCCGCAAATAGTCCAGGTTAAAATCGCGCGAATAGATTAAGTCTGGATTACGCTCCATTTGAGTGATGGTGCTCAGCGCCAGCTTAATTCGTTTTTGCAGTTCCCTATTTTTGTAGGTTTCAAACTTCAGCTGCTTTTGCAGCTTGCGGGTCTGGAGGGCCGAAAAAGTACCTAAGCCAATTAATAGCACTAGCTGAGCGCCAAAAGCATACATCCACAGGTTGGCGACAGCAGGTGGCTGGGGCTGCGGCTGTTCTACGACCGGGGTTTGAGCTATCCAAACAGGGTGCGGAACAAGAGACATTGGCAGGTGCGGGCGACGGATCACATTCAGAATGCCCAGGTAGCCTGTAAGAATGTATCAGGATTGATGTTTTGCACAGCGCGTTGAATGCGCCCGGTAGCTACCATGCCACAACTTTTGACGCCTGTAATTAGCCGATCTAATCTTGCGAATATTCGCTTGGTTGCGACTGATATGGACGGCACCTTAACCAGGGCCGGGCAGTTTAACAGCGAACTGCTGCCTGCTTTAGCGCGCCTGCGGGAAACGGGGATTGAGGTGATGATCGTCACGGGGCGCTCAGCCGGGTGGGTTAGCGGATTGGTAAACTACCTGCCGATTGTGGGGGCGATCGCTGAAAATGGCGGCCTCTACATCAGCCAACAAAACCCCGAAGCCACCATTTTGTGCGACATTCCTCGCATGAGTGCGCATCGCGATCGCCTGGCTACCCTTTTCCATAAGCTCAGCACCCGCTACCCTCACCTCAAACCTGCCACCGACAACGCCTATCGCATTACCGATTGGACTTTTGACATTGACGGTCTCAGTGAAAACGACCTCGCCTGGATGCAAAAAACCTGCGAAGACAGCAAGATGGGCTTTACCTATAGCAACGTGCAGTGTCATCTCCAAATTTTGCGACAAAATAAGGCTGCTGGACTCGCGAGAGTGCTTGAGCAGCAGTTTTCGCAGCTGTTGCCCACCGAAATTATTACCGTAGGCGATAGCCCTAACGACGAGAGCCTGTTTAATGCTGAGCAATTCCCCTACTCGGTCGGCGTCGCCAATGTTAACCACTACCTGCCTCGGCTCGCACATCAGCCCGCCTATCTGACCCAGGCGGCTGAATGCGAAGGCTTTGTAGAACTGGTCGATCAACTCATAGCCGCCCGCTAGGCAACCTCGCTAAGCAACCTCGCTAAGCAACCTCGCTAAGAAGCGAAGACATTAGAGCTAGGCACCAAACATTCGGGATAAAAGAGAAAAAAGCTGCCGATTCCTGCCAGGAGCGAACAGAGGGAATCAGCAGCTTTTATCACACATCGCCAGGCCAAACTAACCCAGCTAGGTTTCAGTATGCCAACAGAAACCAAGCAGAGTTGCCCGGTTGCCAAAATTGAAACCGGGCAATTTTGACTGGCAAAATTAGGAAATATTAAGCAGCCGGACAGCGACCTGAAGAATGCCGCCAGTCGTTGAGCAAAGAGGTGAGCCAGCGAATATCTCGTTGGCTCAGCGCACCGTCGGCAAGGGTGAGCTGATAGCAGGATTTGGGCGATCGCGTACGATTGCAATGGGTCAAAATGCGCAGTGCAGCGCCATTCGCATCTGCTTCGAGGTCGTTGCTAGGCAGCGTACAAATGCTGTAAATATCAGAGCGGTGAGTATTTACAACATAGTTGGGCGATCGCAGCCAGTACTTGTAAGCCACCAACAGCACATCAGACTCAAGCTGAATATGAATTTGCCTAAACAAACAAATGCTCAGCAGCCTAAAGCCATTTCTCAAAAAGATAAAGCTATACCAGCAGCCCAGTAGCGCCAAACTGGCTGCAGCGACAGAAGCCGTTCCGCTCACCAGTCCCGCGCGGCTGAGCATCGCGGGTGAAAAATGCAGCAGGCTGAGCAAATGCAGCGCGACTGAAAACAATACACTCCCCATCAGTAAAGGCGGCCAGGCTTTTTTAAGCTGGCTGACCTTTAAACCTACCGGCGGCACAACCAGCTCATACGAACGCCGCTTTTTAACCGATTTAATTTGGGTGAAAAAAGGCTGGTAGCGGTCGTGGCTACCGTTAAGGATGGGAACCGGCAGCATTTTCACCTGAGTGGGCCGAAGGATTTGCCGTTTCAGCATAGACAGGGGCAAATGGTTTAGGGCAGCCAGGGCCTGCTTGGCGGAGGTGGGGCGATCGCCCACATAGGGTTCAATCAACCAGTTCAGCCATTGCTGAAAGCTAGAGCTGAGCTGGGTCTGAGTGCCAGAAAACTGAAACCGAAAGCCGCTGATACTCGCCCATTTCGCCCCTCTAGCGCCTCGATCAAACCGATGGGGGCGATCGCCCAAATGCTGCCCCGTCACCAAATAAACAAGCGTTGCGCCCAAACTGTACAAATCCGAAGCAAACGTCGCCTGCCCGCCCACCTGCTCAGGCGGCATATATCCATAGGTGCCAACCAAGGCATCGTCGCGCTGAGCCTGCACATACTGCACTGTGCCCAGATTCAACCATGAGACCTGATGCAGCCCGCTCGCAAACCCTACCTCCGTTGCCGAGCCGGTCATCGCCACATTGTCGGGTTTGATATCTCTATGCACCAAGCCTTTGCTATGCAAATATATCAAGCCTTGTAATAGCTGCTTCGCGATCGCCTTAATGTCGGCTTCGCGGTAGGTCACCTGCGCGGCAACTTGCTGGGCTAGCGTGCATCCCCCAGGATGGCTTTGCACGAGCACCAATCCTTTACGGGGCTGGCCCGATTGCGTGGTATTGACCGTAAAAGAGTCGATATAGCGGGGAATGGTCGGATGCTTCAACGATTCGAGCAGCTGAATTTCGCGCTCAAAGCAACAGATATCATTCGTTGGCGTGTTTTCTTCAATCGCCAGTGACTTAATAATCACAGAACGCTTTTGCTGCATGTCTCGGGCAAGCAACTGCTGATAGCCAAAAGACTGACCAATAGGCTTCAAAATTTCGTAGCGATCGCTCAAACGCTCAAGAACAGTAGAAGTTGCAGAGGAAGTAGCCATGCTGACAGCAAGAGAGAAAGATAAGTTGAGTATTCCCTATGTTTTTTTGATGTAATCGCAGGGATTGTCGTTACAGCACATAGCCAATCGCTTCCAAGGGAAACCCACCCACTTGAAGATAATGACCTTGAAACAAAAACGATAAAGGCAGCGAACAGCGAACAGTCCCAGCAAGGCTGAATCGATAGAGGGAAAAAATTGATCGGACTTAAAAAAAATTAAAAAAAGGGCTCTAAAGCCTAAGCACCGAGTAGGGAGTAACTATCTCAAAGCTTTTTAAGACTTAACAACAATACAGCTTATTCCTTGTCTTTAAACCGCAGTATCGTGTTTTTTTATTAGCGCTTCACGCACCATTTACAAACAGATGTATAGCCTTCCAAGCCCCTCCAAGTAATCTCTACAGTGACTTTCAAAACTGTTCAATAGATACATTGAATCTTCCGTAAAAACCCTGAGAGATCTCTATAAACTTTGCGCTCAAAACATCCGTATTTTCACTCTCTTGTTTCGGGCTGAAATATCTTTTTTTATTTAGGCCGCTCATTGGCCTTTCAGCTTAGTAGCGACTTTGTTGAATACCCGCTTAGCACTCAAATAAGCCACACGTCTGTAGGTGAGCCGGGGAATATCGCTCTTTGCCCTTATCGCACGGCCAGATGAATGATCAGATAAGTGATCAGATGAAGAACCAAACATATAGTCAAAAAACAAATTGACATCCTGCAAAATTACATGCAGCCGTTTTTCCAACTGCGCTGGTCGGTAAGGCTCAAAAAATTGAGGAGAGATGGGTGGCTTGTGAGACCAGTTGTTTGCAGCTTCAACAATGCGTTGCACGTCGTAGTCGGTGGCATAGCCCGCAATTTTATGACAGTTAAAGCCTGGATCAAGGTAGTCGGATAGGGCATGATTCACGCTCGAAAAAACATCGCAGCCGCAGGCCATCGCCTCCATGGGCGGTAGGCCAAAGCCTTCGGTGAGGCCATAGCGCCCCCAATATTCAGCCGAGTCGTACAGGTATATTTTTGAGCGATTGAACAAGCCGATCAAATCATCGACGTAGCGATCTAAAACCACTACATTGCAGCACTTTTGCAGCGCAGGCACTAGCTGTCGTAGCAAATACTCAGAGGACTTGCGCGCCTGTACCAGCACATCGATATCTCTGGGCAGCTGGCGGTTTTCAAAAGCGGGCGAAATCTCATTGGGTAAGTGGTATATCAGCGAGCTGAGAGCTTTTTCGCCCCAGTAGCCCATGGTGTTGCGGCTCACGGTAATAATTGGAATGCGAGCAGGCAATGTAAAGCCGTAACCAGCGCTATGAGCATGGTAAATAATGGGGCGATCGCCAATTCGCCGAATTAGCCGGGGCACATCAAACCCCCAGCTCACCACAAAAATGTAGTGTTGACCAGACGCCCCCAAGGGCTCTTTAAGAACATCGTCTAAAAAAAGCGTGTCTTTTTCTCTTTGACGATAGGTCACCACTGCTGCCTCGCAAACTTGTTGCGCCAGCCTGAGCGTTTTTAGCTCAGCGGTCAGCCCGCCTGCAAAAAATTGTTTAGTCGTACCGGGGAGTAGAAATAGCAGCTTTCTCATCAAAACCTTGTGCTTCGAGCTTTGCCCATTCTTCACCATAGAGCACAGCACTGTCTGTGTTTTTAAGGTGTTGATTGGTACCAGCATACAGGTGCTTGAAGGCATCTAAAAACGCATAGGTTGCCGGGGTAAGTAGCGTATTTTTGAGCCAGCTAAGGCCGAGCGGTCGCGCGATTTGGAAGGGGAGTTCGGCAGTGCGAACGCCAGCCGGAATGGGTTGAGTGGCCAGCCGGGGGAGAATCGTGATTCCTAGTCCTTGCCGAGTCATGCTGACAGCGGTGGAATCGTTAGCAATAAAGTAGTCTACTTCGACAGGCGGCTGGGCAGATCGCAGACGGGCGCAAATAATTTTGCAACAGTCGCTAGAGGAGGTAATGAGCGGATGCTTATGCAAATCGTTCCAAGTCAGCGGCGTGTGAATATCGGGGCGGTTAGGCGGCAGCAGCGCAATGAAGGGATCTTGCATAATCCCGAAGGTTTCAAATTCGTGGCCCATCAGGAGGGCGGCCAAAGCGATATCGGCGTGGCCTTCAACCAAGGCATTGGCCAAACCTTGATTGCTTTCAAACTCAGTAATGGTGACTTGAAGCGTGGGATGGTGCTCGTGCAGATGGGCGATCGCACCCGGCAATATTTCACTGGCCAAACTGCGAAAGGCAGCAATTCTCACTCGTCCGCCTTCTACACCTCTGGCCCGAATGGCCTCTTGGCTCATGTCGTCAATCAAGGATAGGGCTTGCTGAGCCCGGTTGAGTATGCGATCGCCCACGGGCGTCAGGGTCGCCTTTTGCCGACCTCGATGCACCAGCACCACGCCCAGGGCAGATTCTAGTGCGGCAATGCTGTGGCTAACCGTAGACTGACTGACATCTAGCAAGTAAGCAGCCTCGCTGAAACTACCCGTTTGAGCCACCGCTACCAGGGCTCTGAACTGAGAGAGTTTTACTTTTTCTGCAAGCGTCTTCGCGGGTTTGCCAACCATGTTCCGACTCTAAAAATCAATAGCCTTACTTTAGCCTTCAAGCACTTTGGTCTTAAGGCACTTTAGTCTTAAGGCTATCTCACTTAGCAATCGGCAGCGTATCTATCTTTTGCATGGGCTCAATAGAGCCTATGCTTTGCGGCGGCGCGATCGCCTTCCTACAGTAGAAGCATAGAAAAAAGCCGCATAGAAAAAGCCGCATCCGATAACAACAGGTCCTTTCCATGAACAGCATCAACAGATTTTCCTACCACTCAGCCAACTCAGATCGGTCACAGCGTTCACTCATCTTTGAGCAGCAGCGACTAGAACAGCTCTGGAAGACATCGCCGTCACTGCCTAAAATCGAAAATCATACGCCCTGGTACAAAAAGCTTGGGCAGGCGCTGGTGCAGTACTTAACCGATAACCAGTCGGTGCGCATTTGGACCAAAATCACGCCTCAGGGCACCCAGTGGTGCGCCTACGATCCCAAGCAGCAACGCAGTTTCTCTAGCTACACCGAAACCGATCTCCAAACTTGGCTAGAGCAGCGCTATCTAAGCTAGTCGCAAGATTAAGAGATCACAGACAAGCGACCAACAGCGACATACCCACAAGGTAAGATACCGAAATAGTTTCGGGCACCCACTGGGTATACAGCCGTGCGACACAACAGAGCCGAAATCATCAGGGGTCTCCTGCCTCTGGCTCGCAAAATAGACCGCTTTACGCACCGACTTGGGAAGCTAACCTCTTGGCTGGTACTGGTGATGATTGGCGTTGGCGTATGGAACGTGTTGGGCCGCTACATCGGCAATGCCATCGGCCAAAACCTCAGCTCTAACGCGCTGATCGAAACACAGTGGTACCTGTTTGACTTGGTCTTTTTGCTCGGCGCGGCCTACACGTTGCAAAAGAATGAGCATGTCCGCGTCGATGTGTTTTATGCCGGATGGCATCGTCGCCGCAAGGCCATCGCCGACCTGTTTGGCACCCTCTTTTTCTTGCTGCCCTTTTCGATTCTCGTGATCGGATTTTCCTGGGACGCGGTCATCCAATCTTGGATCGTCCGCGAAACTTCGCCCGATCCTGGCGGACTCGCCCGCTACCCGATTAAAGCGATGATTATCGTCAGCTTTGTGCTGCTTATTTTACAAGGCATTTCTGACGCCATTAAAAACTGGGCCATCATTCAGGACGCACTGCCCGAGACAGCCGCAGAGAAAGCCGCAGAGACAGCTACAGGAACAGCTAAAGAGACCTCTACAACCAATACACCGCCACCAACCACAACAGAGGACGGCCAATGATGACTGATTGGCTTGGGCCTGCCATGTTTGCAGGTGCGCTGGCGCTGCTCTCTTTGGGTTATCCGGTTGCCTTTGCCCTCGGCGGCGTCGCGATTCTCTTTGGCCTACTGGGCATTGCGCTGGGCATATTTGACCCGATTTTTCTCACGGCCATGCCGCAGAGAATTTTCGGCATTATGAACAACTTTACGCTGCTAGCCATTCCCTATTTCATCTTTATGGGGGCCATGCTCGAAAAGTCAGGCATTGCCGAAGACCTTTTAGAAACGATGGGCAGCCTGTTTGGCCGGGTGCGAGGCGGCCTAGCCGTCGCAGTAGTAGTGGTGGGCGCCTTGCTAGCGGCTACTACGGGCGTCGTGGCCGCAACGGTGGTGACCATGGGGCTTATCTCACTGCCAACAATGCTGCGATATGGATACAACAAAGATTTGGCCAGCGGTGTGATTGCGGCATCAGGGACTTTGGGGCAAATTATTCCCCCTAGTATTGTGTTGGTGGTACTCGCCGATCAGCTGGGGATTTCGGTGGGCGATTTGTTCTTAGGTTCGGTGGTTCCTGGGCTGATGATGGCCGGGGCGTTTGTGGTGCATGTGCTGGTCATTGCCTTCTTTCGGCCTGATCTGGCACCTGCGCTTCCCGCTGAAATTCTCGATATTCGGGGCAAAGCGCTACTCACTAAAGTCATTCAGGTAATGCTGCCACCGCTAGCGTTGATTCTGCTGGTTTTGGGCAGCATTTTCTTTGGGATTGCCACCCCGACCGAAGCAGGTGCGCTGGGCTGCTTTGGCGCGATTATTTTAGCAGCGATCAAAGGTCAGCTGAGCTGGGCAGGGGTAAAGGATGTGTGCGATCGCACTCTTTTGACCACCAGCATGGTGATCTTCATTTTGCTCGGATCTACTGCATTTAGCCTGGTGTTTAGAGGCTTGCGAGGCGATCGCTTCATCTTCGAGGCCCTCACCAATCTCCCTGGCGGCGAAATCGGCTTTTTATTCGTCAGCATGATCACCATTTTCATTCTGGGCTTTTTCATCGACTTCTTTGAAATTGCCTTTATCGTCGTGCCTTTATTTGCGCCCATCGCGCAACAAATCGGCATCGACCTTGTTTGGTATGGCGTCATCATCGGTGCCAATATGCAAACCTCATTTCTTACCCCGCCTTTTGGCTTCGCCCTATTTTACTTACGGGGTGTCGCCCCCAAAGAAATCACAACTGGCAACATCTATCGTGGCGTCATTCCCTTCATTAGCCTACAGCTGCTCGTATTAGTGGCTATCATTGCCTTTCCACAGCTCGTAAGCTGGCTACCGTCCCTCAGTCAATAGAAGGAAGGCAATAGAAGGCAATAGAAAGAAAGGACGAATCGCTGGTGCAACTAACCCAAAGGTTGTATATTCAACCGCAATGATCAATGGCGGCGTTTCACCGATCCAGCTAGCCAGTAATGAGGCAGCTCGCAATCATGGTTTCGACTTTTGAAAGCACTCAAACGGCCAGTACTCAAACAACCAGTACTCAAACAACCAGTACTCAAACGACCAGTGCTCCAACCAGCGTACGGCAGCAGGCCACTGCCATTGCGCAACAAATGTCGCAGGAATGTGTTGCGAGGCGCTTGCGTCAGGTCAATCGCACCGTTACCCGCCTGTATGACGAAGCGCTTCGGCCTCATGGCCTTACCGTCAACCAGCTCAACATTTTAGCCGTGGTCATGAGCGAGCAGCAAATTCGCCCTGGGCAGCTAGGACAAGCTTTAGGTATGGAAAAATCTACCGTCAGCCGTACCGTAGATCGAATGGTCGGCAAGGGCTGGATTAAGGTCGCCCCCGGACAGGACAATCGCACTCAGTTACTAACAGCAACCAGCAAAGGCCGTCAGCTATTACTGGCCGTCACACCCATTTGGGATACGCTACAAACCGGCATTCTCACCACAGGTGGCAACAACATTTTAAATATGCTGGCAGTTGGTGAACCCCAATCAGAAGCGTCAGACACCTATGGGCCATCAACGAACCCACTGACAGACTACAAAATGCCTCACGAAAATCAGCCCATTTCAGCAGACGACTTTTATCTATGAAATGATTTTGAGAAATGATTTTGAGAAATAATTTTGAGCGTTTCTTAGCTTGAAATCGGCTACTTCTCTAGAAATTTAGAAAAGCTGAGCTCATTCACACGGTTCCAACCGGATACCAAATCTCTAAACGACTTCCAGTTCTCGTAGAGATTCTTAAACGTGGCATCTTTGCTGGCGTTTTCTTCAAACAGCGCGGTAGAGGCTTCCGAAGCCGCTTTCATAATATCGTCACTGTAGGGAACGAGCTTTGTACCTTGATCGACTAGGCTCTTGAGTGCTAAACCATTGAGAGCATCGTACTTAGAGAGCATGTCAATATTGGCTTCGTAAGTCGCGGTTTTAAAAACCTCCTGATACTCCTCAGGCAAACTATTCCAAGCATCTAAATTCACAATGGCATCTAGGGTGGCACCGGGCTCCCACCAGCCGGGGTAGTAGTAGTAGGTCGCCGCATTTTGTAAGCCCAGCTTTTCATCGTCGTAAGGCCCTACAAACTCAGCGGCGTCAATGGCACCGCGATCCAACGCTAGGAAAATCTCACCGCCCGGAAGCACCTGTACATTGACACCTAGCCGCGCCATCACCTCGCCGCCCAAGCCAGGAATCCGCATTTTGAGTCCCTTAAGGTCATCTACGGTCTGAATATTGTTTTGAAACCAACCCCCCATTTGAACGCCGGTATTGCCAGCCGGAAAACTGATGACATTGAAGTCGGCATAGAGCTTGTGCATCGCTTCTAAGCCGCTGCCATGGTAAAACCAGGCATTTTGCTGCTGTGCGTTTAGGCCAAAAGGCACTGTTGTACCAAAGGCAAGTGCTTGATTTTTGCCCAGGTAGTAGTAGGCTGCGCTATGACCACACTCTACGGTGCCTGACTGAACAGCATCGAGAACTTGCAGGCCAGGAACGATTTCGCCAGCGGCGAAAGGGTCAATAGTGAAGCGACCGGCAGTGAGGGCAGAGATGCGATCGCACACCGTCACCGCACCGCCATAAATCGTATCTAAGGACTGAGGCCAGCTAGTTGCCATACGCCACTGCACTCGCGGCAAGTCGCCACTGACCGCGCTACTCTGCTGCTTGCTACAGGCCGCCACTGCCGAAGCGGCCACGGCTGAGGTACCGTATCCCAAAATCCGTCTACGTTTCATCGTCGCTCACCGCCTCTTGTCGCTTCGGAGCCATAATCCTCTTATTAAATCATTCAGCGGCAAGATAGCTTTTAACTACGTTACATATCAGCAACTAACCCCGCCCATTTTTGATCAGAGGTGATAGAATTTGATCCACCGGACGGCATTCTATTGCAATGAATGCTGACAACTCCAGTACGGACATGTAGCTCAGCTGGATAGAGCATCAGATTCCGGTTCTGAGGGTCGGGGGTTCGAATCCCTTCATGTTCGTCAATACAAAAAAGGCTCACGCAGTCACTAGCGTGAGCCTTTTTGCATTCTCTTTGCGTTTTCTTTTCATTTTCTTTTCGCTTAGACTTTCAAACGACGCCCCTCGCATCTGTCGATTGGCTATGCATCTACTCATCTGTTGAGCGAATCATCAATATCTTTCTTCCGGCCACGAACGTTTTCTACAATTCTAGAAAGCTCGTTCTTTTCGGTCACGGTAACACGCCTCGGTGAGCCACTGATAATGCCTTCTAAATTGCGGAAAGACTCTTGAATTTGAGGGCCGTTGGCATCAATCAAATACTCACGGATAGAGTTGTCATGCCAGGAGCCACGCATTTTAAAGACATTAATTGCGCGGGACATTTCACCGCGAATTTCGACATATTGCAGCATTAAAATGGTGTCTGTAATCGTAGAGATATGAGAGTCGGTAATGGAGTTAGACCCCATAAATTGCTCTGTCGTATTGGTGAAAAAGCCCGTGATTTCTTCCTGCTTTGCATAGCCTGTTACACCGATCACAAACTGCCTAAAGGCATTATTACTCACCCCTCTGTCCAAAGCAGAAAGCGAATCAATTGCAATTCTAGAAGGCTTAAATTCAGCAATTTGCGATTTGATAATTTGCAGGTGATCTTCTAACCCTGCTGACTCAGGATAGGCGCAGATAATCTTCAACAGGCCCCTATTCTCTAAATCTTCAAAATCAATGCCCCAGGACGAAGCATTGCGCGATAGCTGCGATCGCGACTCTTCATAGGCAAACAAAATAGAGCGCTCGCCGTTTTCGCAGGCGTTCGCCAAAAAGTTGCTCACTAGCAGCGTTTTACCGGTACCTGTGGCCCCCGTCGCCAAAATAATTGAGTCTTTGAAAAAGCCGCCGCCACACATTTTGTCTAGCGTAGGCACACCCGAAGAAACGCGCACGTTAGACGAACGCTGAGTAAGCCGCATTGCACCCAAGGGAAAAATGTTGACGCCATCGTCGGTAATAGTAAAGGGATACTCACCCTTCATATGAGTCGTCCCCCGCAGCTTTAATATTTCAATGGTGCGTCTGCGCCGCTCTACCTCTAGGGCATTGCGCACAATGACCACATTGTCTGAAACAAATTCCTCTACACCAAATCGAGCAACCGCACCATATTCATCCACCCGCTCCGTCGTCATCAGGGTAGTAACGCCCATTTGTTTGAGCCTAGCAAGCAGCCGAAAAATTTCGCGTCTGACCACTTCAGCAGCGTCGTACTGATGAAACACAGCCGTGACCGAGTCAATCGACACGCGCTTTGCCTTGTACTTTCGAATCGCGTACTGAATACGCTCAATCAGGGCGGATAAATCAAAAGTACCGACTATTTCTTGTCCTTCGGGATCTGGGCAGGCATCGAGGATAAATAGCTTGCCGCTGTCGATCAGCGCCTGTAAGTCCCAGCCAAAGCTATAGGCGTTGGTAATAATGTCAGCAGGCGATTCTTCAAATGTAACGAACACACCGGGCTCATCAAAATAGATCAGCCCGTGATACAAAAACTGTACGGCTAGCAGCGTTTTACCCGTTCCTGAAGTACCGCTTACGAGCGTAGACCGACCGACCGGTAAGCCACCATGACTAATGTCGTCAAACCCTTCTATCATGGTGCGAATTTTTTGCACCCCTTTTGAGCGGGTTAGCGATTGGCTATCAAGCGAAGGTACGGATGAAGTCATAGCAGAGTATTAAAAAAGCAGATTAAAAACTGGCAGATTAAAACTAATAGATAAAAAACCAAAACTCAACCAAAATAAGAACCTAAAATGCCCAATTCAGGCTTGCTCAAAAGTCATTTTTTGACAGCTCAATCAGTCATTGTCTTGTAGTTCATCATAGAGAAGATCGAGTCCAATCAAAACCTTTTCGCGATCTGAGAGGTCACCGATAATTTTCCGAACGGGCGGTGGCAAAATTTTAGCCAGCGTAGGAGTGGCCATTATTTTGTCCTCCTCAGCTAGCTGTGGATTTTTACGAACATCGATCACTTTGAGCGCATACATTCCTTGAAATTCGTTAGCCAAGATAGTATTGAGCGTTTGCAACGCCTGCTTCGAGCTAGGCGTGTTTCCAGACACGTACAGCTTCAAAATGTATGTTTTCTTAGAGGCGCTCATATATTATTTTTGTTTTTCACTAAAACTCACGGGGCAAAGAGCGTCGATACATTTCGCACAGGTGAGCAATCACATCGATCAAGGTTAAGCGGTAGTCTGCCAAGATGTCGTCGTTGCGACCTTCTAGCTGAAGTTGCTTGGAGAAGTCGTCTATCAGCTCCATGTGAATTTCGACAATGGCAGGAACTGACATATCTGCAAAAAAAGCGACGTTGACAAAGTCATCAATTTTTTGGTTGATGCTGCTGTTGTTAGCAAAGTAGCTTAGGATAATGCTGCGATAGTCCTGCCTTAGCTTGTCTAAGAACTCATTTCGTTCTGAAGAACTCATGTTCCGCAAGAAGTTTTGCGAGCTCCGTTTGTAATACACTCCGACATACCCCAATCGCTCTCGCAGCTTCTCACTCAGGCGCTGCTGCTGCAAACTCAGCAGAAACAGGCGCTGATCGCTATTTTCTCCTGCCAGTTTTGTTTTCGATTCTGTTGGCAGCTGCAAATACAGGTTCACAGCCTGACGAATGGCCTCATCAACGCCTTCTAAGTCGGCCATGTCCAAGCAGGTTACGGCTTCATGATATTGGGCGGCTAGGGCTTCAGTCATTTCACGACATCCTACCGTCAAAGAGGGTAGTAAAATATCTTGTTGCTTTAAACGGCTGAGCGCGGCTAAAGCTTCTTGCGAAGACTCTACAATCAGGCAGTCAATTCGATGGCGGTTGCTGACAACCCAGCTATCGAAGTCAGAGGCTGACTGGCTCCAGCTCACTGCGAAGCGCTTTTGAGAAAGCAGATGGTGGAGAGAACCAGCTACGTCCTCAGTGGGAATAAAAGCACCAATGAGAAACTGTGCAGACAAAGGATTTTCTTAAAGTGGCGGTCGTTTTTGGGGTCGTTTTTGCAGTCGTTTTTAAAGGCCTAGGCGCGATATAGACTGTAGGAGATACTTCATAATGAACAGAACGCATCATTACGAAATGTTACTTTCCATGTCTTATTGCTAACCGTTTGACAAGTATCAGTATATATCTAGTCGGCCTTTTTTAGGCCTACATCTTTGTATGGCGCGTGCTTCTTGGGTTGATGACAGCTGGCGTGCGATCGCGGCTGCGAGTGTTGGTTTAATTTTTATCCTGCTATTTGTTTGGCTGGCTTGGCCAACGCCCGTTGCAGCCCAGGCCCAAACAGAGCAAGTCCAGGCGGAGCAAGTCCAGGCGGAGCAAGTCCAGGCGGAGCAAGTCCAGGCGGAGAAAGTCCAGGCGGATTCTGCTCAGACGAGCATGGGCGAGTCACTGTTTAGCGTGAACTGCGCGGCCTGTCATGCGAATGGCGGCAACATTATTCGGCGCGGCAAAAACCTGAAGCAAAAGACCTTGGCGCGCAATGGCTATGGAAATGTAGCGGCGATCGCATCCCTTGTCACCCAAGGCAAGGGCATCATGCCCGCCTATGCAGACAGACTCAGCACTGAGGAAATTGAGGCGATCGCACAGTACGTCTACCAAAAATCCAACGCAGGCTGGTGACAGCCTTGATATCTACCAGATACTTTTATTGACCCAGTATCAAGCGCTCCTGTATCAAGCGCTCCTGTATTAAGCACTAAAGTACTTAGCCGCCTCGTGATAGGTCACAATCGCTGTTGTAGACTGCTCTGGATACAGCTGCTCGCTCTCATCCATATGCATTCCGATCGCCTCAACGCCGAGTAAATCTAGCTGCTTGGGCTGATCTTGCATATTGGGGCAAGCCGGATAGCCAAAGCTATAGCGAGAGCCCTGATACCGCTGCGCTAACATATCGCGAATGTTGTCGGGTTCGCGATCGCCATACCCCAACTCAATTCGAATTTTGGCATGAGTCCATTCGGCTAGCGCCTCCGCCATTTGCACCGCCATCCCGTGATAGTACAAATAGTCGGTATAGCTGTCAGCAGCAAATAGCTTAGCGGCAAACTCAGTGGCAATTTCACCCATTGTCACCGCCTGCATGGGGAACACATCATACTCACCCGGCTGAGCTTGATCCTTCGGCAAAAAGAAATCAGCAATACACAGCCGTCGCATTGAGCGCTGGCGCGGAAACTCAAATGAGGTCACCGGCTCAGAAGGCTCGCCCTTTTGCGCGGCCTGCCAGTCATATATGTACACCGTATTGCCTTCGGCCAAGCAAGGAAAATAGCCATACACCAGCTTTGGATCTAGCAAATTTTCGCTGAGGATTCGCTGCTTCCATTCTTTTAAAATCGGCTGTACTTTTTCGGCCAAAAAGGCATCATACTCTTCGCGAGACTGGCCCTTAGGCTTGCGGAACTGCCACTGACCAGCCACTAGCGCCTGCATATCTAAGTAGTCAAACAAATCTTCAGTCGGAATCTCTGCGACTGTGAGCACTTTAGGCCCCCAGAAAGGAGGCACAGGCCGCTGAATATCAATCGCCACATCATCAGAGCGGCGAGTATCAATCACCTTAGGCTCATTGGCCGCAGAGGCGTCTTCTGCTTTGGGCGCGTTGTTCACAGCCACTCTAGCGGCCTGCCGCATGGGGTGATCTTCAGCAAAGCCGTTGAGATTATCCCATTTGCCCTCTTTTTTGGCGGGCATCAGCGCATCCATAAAATGCAGGTCAGCAAAGGCGTCTTTACCGTAAATTACCTGTCCGTTGTACACATTTTGGCAGTCCTCGTTTACAAACTTAGGCGTCAGCGCCGCCCCACCCAAAATTACGGGTACATCAATCCCATGCTCGTTAAAAGCCGCTAGGTTGTCCTTCATAAACGCAGTGGACTTCACCAGCAGACCGCTCATCGCAATGCAGTCTGCATTGTGTTCTTGATAGGCGGCAATAATATTATCTACCGGCTGCTTAATGCCAATGTTGACCACCTTGTAACCGTTGTTAGAAAGGATAATATCAACCAGGTTTTTACCAATGTCATGCACATCGCCCTTGACCGTGGCGATGACGACCGTACCCTTGCCGCTGTCGTCTGCATCCTCTTTTTCCATAAAGGGTTCTAAATAGGCCACAGCAGCCTTCATCGTCTGCGCCGACTGCAACACAAACGGTAGCTGCATTTGGCCTGAGCCAAACAGCTCACCCACCACCTTCATGCCATCTAGCAAAAAGGTGTTGACAATTTCTAATGGCGGATACTGCGCTAATGCCTTAGCGAGCTGATCTTCTAAACCAATTCGCTCACCGTCAATAATATGATTCTTCAGCCGTTCTTCTAGCGGTAAATCAGCGTCTTGAGTGGTTCTGAGCTGCTGGGTGCTCTTGCCTGCAAAAAGCGTCGTTAGCTCACCGAGCGGATCGTAGGTGCAGGCATCGCCCTCAAACTCACGGTTGTCGTAAATTAGATCGCGACACACTTTTTGATGTTCAGGATCGATCTTGGCAAGTGGCAAAATTTTACTGGCGCTGACAATCGCACCATCCATGCCAACTGCCATTGCTTCGTTTAAAAACACCGAGTTGAGGACTACTCGCGAAGCCGGATTTAAACCAAACGAAGCGTTAGAAACGCCTAGCATGATATGACAACCCGGCAGATTTTCACGAATTAGGCGAATGCCTTCTAGCGTCTCTTTTGCATTCACTCGATCTTCTTCAATGCCGGTTGAAATCGGTAGCACTAGCGTGTCAAAAAACAGCTCGTAGGGCGGGAAGCCATATTCCACCGCATCGCGGTAGGCCCGCTGAGCAATTTCAAACTTCTTCTGTGCCGTGCGGGCCATGCCATCTTCATCAATGGTGCCAATCACGACCCCGGCACCATAGCGCTTTGCAATTTCAAGCACCTTAAAGAAGCGCTCGTCGCCATCTTCGTAGTTGGTAGAGTTGAGAATGCACTTGCCACCGGCGACCTTGAGACCGGCCTCCATTTTTTCCCACTCGGTGGAGTCCAGCATGAGGGGCAAGGTGATGCTAGTCACCAGCCGCGAGACCAGTTCGCGCATATCGCGCACACCGTCACGGCCTACGTAGTCTACGTTTACATCTAGGATATGTGCGCCTTCTTTGACCTGTGCTTTGGCTAAGGCGACTAGGCCATCCCAGTCTTCGGCGTTGAGCATATCTCGGCATTTTTTAGAGCCGCTGGCGTTCAGGCGCTCGCCCACGATGAGGAAGGAGTTGTCCTGTTCGTAAGGCTGCGGGCTGTAGATAGAGGCGGCTGATGGCATGTAGGACAGTTCGCCGTAGGGCGGGAGGGCAGCGCGATCGCCCACAGACCTTTCCTTGGGCTGCAAATCCTGCGATAGTTCAGCCAACTGTTGAATATGCTCGGCGCGCGTACCGCAGCAACCACCGATAATCTGCACGCCCAAATCTTCAACAAAGTGCATCAGCTGCATCCGTAGCTCGGTGGGTGTTAGCCGGTAATGCGCCTGTCCGCCGATATTTTCGGGCAGACCCGCGTTAGGAATGCAGGAAATAATAAAGGGCGAGTTTTCAGAGAGGTACTTGATATGCTCCTTCATCTCGGTCGGGCCAGTGGCGCAGTTGAGGCCCAAGATATCAATGGGGTAGGGCTCTAAAATTGTGAGCGCCGCGCCAATTTCTGAACCGACAAGCATGGTGCCCTGTTGCTCTACCGTCACCGAAACCATCAGGGGCAATCGAGCGCCCTTGCGGGTAAAAATTTCTTCTACCGCGTTCAGCGCTGCTTTAATTTGTAGAACGTCCTGACAGGTCTCAATGAGAATGAGGTCTACACCGCCGTCAAAGAGCCCTTCAACCTGTTCGAGGTAAGCGTTTTTGAGTGTGTCAAAGTCTACATGGCCCAGGGTGGGTAGCTTGGTGCCAGGGCCAATAGAACCCGCGACAAAGCGAGGTTTTTCAGCAGTGGAATAGTCATCAGCGGCTTTTCTGGCGAGCTGGGCGGCCTTTTTGTTGAGTTCGTAAGCGCTATCAGCTAGGTCGTACTCTGCTAACACCAAGGCCGTCCCGCCAAAGGTGTCCGTTTCAATGACATCTGCGCCCGCTTCTAAAAAGCTGCGATGAACCTTGTCAATCGCATCAGGTTTCGTTTCTACTAAATACTCGTTACAGCCTTCGTATTCTGCACCGCCAAAGTCGGCGGCGGTTAGCTCCTGCATTTGAATCGAGGTTCCCATCGCGCCATCAAAGACGAGAACCGGGCGCTCGGGGCTCTTTAAACGGTCTAAAAAGAGGCTTTTTGTTAGCGTTTGCGATGGGCTTTTCATGAGGCAGTGGCTATCAGAAGGGATGGCTATCAGAAGGAATAAGCGAAAAACTAAAGCAGGCTGAAAGGTAAAGCTGTTGTTATTATTACTAAAAATATCGATACGAAGCGATCCACATTATGAGTGCGATCGCTCCTGACATATCAACTTCGCTCATAAGCAACAAGCGCAGTAAGTCCTCAGCAATAAACTGAGCAGCGATTATGAGCAGCGATGAGTAGCGAGGAATGGAAAGCTATCGGTATGCTGTAGGCAAGTTTGTTTTTGTGCGATCGCCATGAACTTAGCTACCCATTCAGCCACCCATTCAGCCACCCATTCAGCTGCCGACTCCACCTCAGACACCGCTAGTCATAACCTGCCCGAAGCCACACAAGCGATATCAATTTCCGCTGATGGTGCTGAGACTGCTGCCGAAACTGCCGCCGAGACTGCCCATGAACGAGCCAATGGACTAATGCCCGGAATGCTGCGCAGCGTCCATCACATCGCGCTTAATGTAAAGAGCATGGAAGCGGCCTGTCATTTTTATGGCCATGTTTTAGGGCTTCACCGGCTCACCGGCAACGAAGTACCCGCGACCTTAGTAAAGCTCGTCGCCGAAGGCAAAGTAACCAACTTCAAAACGCCCGATGGCACTATTTTAGACCTCTTCTGGACACCCGATTTAATCGCGCCTGACAGCGATCCTAAAAAGAGCTTTACCCGCGCTGATCATCTGGCGTTTGATATTGACCCCGCCAGATTTGACGAAGCGATGAATCTTCTCACTCAGGCCAATATCGCCTTCAATGGCCCGGTCATTCGGCCAACCGGCAGAGGCATCTATTTTTACGATCCTGACGGGTTTATGGTCGAAGTACGCTGTAATCCTCAGCCAGTAGCTCACTAGCTTCTCAGAATCTCAGAATCTCAGAATCTCAGAATCTCAGAATCTCAGAATCTCAGAATCTCAGAATCTCTAAATCTCAGTGCGGCCACCTGTAGAACCTTATCCCATGCCCATTGACCAATCCCAAACGCCGCTTCTCAGCCGTTTGCAGCAGTGCGCCAGTCGTCGGCCTTACGCCGCCTTCCATACACCTGGACATAAGCGAGGCCAGGGCATCTCTGAGCAGCAAAGCGCCGTGTTTGGCAAGGCCGTATTTGGCGTTGATTTGCCTGAACTGCCTGATTTGGACAATTTGTTTGCGCCCGAAGGGGTGATTTTGCAGGCTCAGGAACTCGCAGCTGCAGCCTTTGGGGCTGAGCAAACCTGGTTTTTAGCCAATGGATCGACCTGTGGCATAGAAGCTGCAATATTGGCGACCTGCGGCCCCGGCGAAAAGCTCATTTTGCCGCGCAACGTGCATACATCGGCGATTTCAGGCATGGTTTTATCAGGGGCAGTGCCCGTGTATGTGCAGCCCGACTACAGCGCCGAGTGGGATATGCCGGTAGGGATCAGCGCTGCCGCAATTGAGGCTGCGCTTAAGGAACATCCTGACGCGCGAGCGGTGATGATTGTGTCACCGACCTATCACGGAATTTGTTCGGATGTAGCCGCGATCGCCCGCATCGCTCACCATCACGGCTGCCCACTCATTGTGGATGAAGCCCACGCCCCACATTTTGCCTTTCATCCTCACTTTCCCCCTTCTGCCCTAGCCGCCAAAGCCGACCTTGCCATCCAATCTGCACATAAGGTTCTGAGTGCATTTACCCAAGCAGCACTGATGCACATTCAGGGAAATCGTATAGATCGCAGCCAATTAGCCAAAGCCCTTCAGCTCACCCAGTCCACCAGTCCGAGCTACCTGCTGCTCGGCTCACTAGATGCAGCTAGGCAGCAGATGGCAACCTCAGGAACCGAGCGAATGACGCAGGCGATCGCACTAGCCGATCGAGCAGTTGAAGAATTAAGCAAGCTAGCAGGATTGCAGATTCTACAGCCGAAATGGAGATGTCAGGAAAATGGAGAAGAAGACAGTAAGACCAAAAATCGAAACATAGGAACAACAGGCAGAGGAGAACTATGGGGGGATCGAACAAGGATTACAGTAGATGTCACAAAACTGGGACTCACTGGCTTTGAAGCCGATGAAATTTTGTATGAGCAGCTTGGCGTTGCCGCCGAACTACCGGCACTCCGGCACCTCATGTTCATCGTTACTCTGGGCAACACCGAAGCAGACATCATCCGACTAATCCAAGCCTTTCACCAGCTCTGCCACCGTCATCCTCCCTCTGGATCTACATCCAATACAGCCAAATCCAAAGCCGCCAACCCACTCCCCATTCCCCATTCCCCATTCCCCACTCCCCACTCCCCACTCCCCACTCCCCA